>OCZU010002232.1_pt1 | contig 12431 bp, 14 predicted proteins | sample 1539001 | NCBI WGS metagenome assembly OCZU01 (sample SAMEA3539306, study PRJEB22396) | soil metagenome | biome: tundra; feature: field; material: soil | place: USA | collected 2010-05 | depth 0.15 m
GTTCTACGACTTCGTGGTTCGGAGCGAAGGCAAGCGGGTTGAGAAGCTACGGTATATGCATCGCAACCCAGTTAAGCGCGGATTGGTTTTCGGGCCTGATCAGTGGGCTTGGAGTAGTTTTCGCTATTACGCTTACGACGAGCCTGGGCCGGTGTTGGTGAACGAGGCGAGACGCGCGGAGTTGAAGATTCGGACCGAGTTAGCAGGAAAACGAGGAGATCAGAAGACCGGCTGATTAAGATTATCTTCACCCACCCTTGCAAAGAACGCAAGGATGGGGCAACCTCTTTCTTGGTGGAGCGGACAAAGATCGTGCTCCCATCCCCAACATTGTGAAGTTAACTTCCATTCTCCTGAAGTTTGTTGTCCCCTTTCTGGCGTCGGCCATCTCGGCCGCCACCCCTGCGCCCGATGTCCATACGATCGCGCAGGCTGTGGACGAGCGTTACAACCATTTGCACACCCTGCAGGCTGAGTTCACGGAGATTTACCGGGGGGCGGGAACGGAACGCATTGAATCGGGAATACTTTGGTTAAAAAAACCTGGCAAGATGCGGTGGGAGTACCGTTCTCCGAGGGAGAAGCTGTTCCTGAGCGACGGCAAGGATGCCTGGTTTTACGTCCCAGGAGAGCGCCAGGTGCGGCGGACGGCGGTTAAGAAGCTGGACGATTTGCGGTCTCCACTGGCCTTTCTTCTGGGTAAGACCAAGTTGGAGAAGGAATTGCAGGGTTTGTCCCTGGCTGTCGATGTAGCTCCCTTGGTGGCGGGGGATGTGGTTCTGAGGGGCGTCCCAAAGAGTTTGGCGGATCGGGTCAGCCAGGTCTTGCTGGAGATCACCCCGGGGCACTGGATTGTCCGCATCTTAATTGAGGAAGTGGATGGATCGGTCACCGAGTATCGCTTTAGTGATCAGAAAGAGGACGTAGCCGTGGCGGATTCGCGGTTCCAGTTTGTGACTCCTGATGGGGTTGAGGTGATTGACGGCGATTGGGGGCAGTGACGTCGAGGAAGACTGCAGATCCCTCGCTTTGATCGGGATGACAAGTATTCAAACAAGTATATTTTTATCATTGGTTTAGGATGTACTTTGCTTCTTGAGGGCCAGGTACGACGGCGGCATTACTCCCGATATGCTTTGACCGGCAATTCACAAATAGCTGACAGTTGGGAATGCTAGACTGGAGTGGGCGACGGTAAAGCGACAGGAACATGGCCGAATTCGTAGTCAAAATCGCGGACGAACGCGGACACCTGGTGCAGCAGGTGGAGAGCGGCTACTCCGAAGCCGAAGTGCGCGACCGCTTCGTGCAGCAGGGTTTCCTGGTGTACTGGGTCAAGCCCCGCGGCATGTTCTCGGGGGGCTTCAGCCTGCGGCCTCGCGGTACGGTCAAGCAAAGCCAGTTTCTGATTTTCAACTCGCAATTCCTGACGCTCATCAAGGCCGGGTTGCCGGTTCTGAACTCTTTAGATTTGCTGATCAAGCGCCAGCGGAATCCGTATCTGCAAAGCCTGTTGCAGAACGTTCGCGAGCGGATCAAGGGCGGGGAGTTGCTCTCCGACGCTTTCGCCGGCCAGGGAGCCTTTCCCAAGATCTATACCAGCACCCTGATGGCAGGCGAGAAGAGCGGCAACATGGAGGAAGTGCTCACCCGCTACATTGCCTTCCAGCGCATGGCGCTGACCTTCAAAAAGAAGTTGGCGGTCTCGCTGGTGTATCCGACCCTGCTGGTCACGGTGGTCTTCTGCATGCTGATATTTCTGGTCACGTACGTGGTGCCGCAGTTTGCCAAGCTCTATCAGGATATGGGCGCGGACCTGCCCACGATTACGTTGATCATGCTGAATATCGGGAACCATTCACAGAAATATTTCCCGGTCGCGGCGCTGGTAGTAGTGATTGGCCTGCTGGCATTCTGGCAGTGGAAAAAGACCGATCGGGGGGCGGAACGCGTCGACCGCACGATCTTGGCGCTCCCCTTGCTTGGGCAAATATGGTTGAAGTACCAGGTGGCGAATTTTTCCCGCATGCTCTCAACTCTGCTGGCGGGAGGCATGCCACTGGTGCCGTCGCTGCAAACCGCGGGCGCGTCGATGAGCAGTCGGCGCATCCTGAACGGCATTACCGACGCGGCTATCCGGGTGCGCGAAGGGCAGCCGCTGGCCAAGAGTCTGGAAGAACAAAAGATGTTTCCCGAGTTGTCGGTAGAGATGATCGAGGTGGGAGAGTCCACCGGAGCCTTGCCGGCGATGCTGAACTCGGTGGCCGAATTTTACGAAGAGGATGTACAGAACGCGCTGAGCGCGGCCATGGCTTTGATCGAGCCGGTCGTCCTTATCATTATGGCTGTCTTCGTGGGTGGAATACTGATCTCGCTGTATCTGCCCATTTTCACTTTGGGGTCTACGATTCACTAAGCGGGAAATTAGAGGCTCCGGGGCCTGGCAGGCAGGTTGGGTAATGGCAAGTATGGCAGAAAATAAAACAGTATTCGTGGGTGGAAACGGGGGCGTGGCGGTACCGGGCACTCACAGCGAGGAACTGGAGCGGGCGCAGGATATCGCGCGGCGCTATCGCTGCCAGTTCGTCGATCTCCACAATTTCCAGTTGCACCACGACCTTTTCAAGACCATCCCTGTCCACCTGATGTTTCGCTACAACTTCGTGCCGCTGGAGGAGACCGAAGACGGACGTCTCGCCATCGCCATCGCCGATCCCAGCCAGTTGATGATGATCGATGAGATCAGCCTGCTGCTGGGCAAGCGCATCGTCACCAAAGTCTCGACTCTGGCGCAGATCACCGAAATCCTCAAGAAGACGGAACAGTCCAAGCGGGTTCTCGAAGACGCCAGCGAAGGCTTTGCCCTGGATGTGATCCGCGAAGATGAAGCCGCCGGCGATGAAAGCATTTCGATCGACCGCCTGACGGCGCAGCAGGGCGACATCAGCCCCATCATTCGTTTAGTCGACACCACGATCTTTACCGCGCTGCAGCGGCGGGCCAGTGACATTCATATCGAGACTCGCGATGACTCGGTGTGCATCAAGTTCCGCATCGACGGCGTGCTGACCCAGGCCATGCCGCCCATCGCCAAGGAGCATCACTCGACGATCATCTCGCGTATCAAAGTGATGAGTGAGCTCGACATCTCCGAACGCCGGGTTCCGCAGGACGGACGCTTCCGTGTGCGCTACGGCAGCCCGGAACGCCCTATCGACTTCCGCGTTTCGATCATGCCGTCAATCCACGGTGAAGATGCCGTACTCCGCGTGCTCGACAAAGAGTCGATGAGCGAGAAGTTCCACAAGCTCACGCTCGATGTGGTGGGCTTCGATGAAGACGATTTGCGGAAGTTCCGCCGCTACATCAAGGAACCGTATGGCATGGTGCTGGTCACGGGACCAACGGGCAGCGGCAAAACGACGACGCTGTACGCGGCTGTCAGCGAAATCAAGACTGACGAAGACAAAATCATCACCATTGAAGACCCGGTCGAGTACCAGATTCGCGGCATCACGCAGATTCCGGTTAACGAGAAAAAAGGCTTGACCTTCGCTCGTGGATTGCGCTCCATCCTGCGCCACGATCCCGACAAGATCATGGTCGGCGAAATCCGCGACACCGAAACTGCGCAGATCGCGATTCAATCCGCGCTTACCGGCCACCTGGTTTTCACTACCGTCCACGCCAATAACGTGGTCGACGTTATCGGGCGCTTCTTGAACATGGGTGTCGAACCTTACAACTTCGTTTCCGCGTTGAACTGCATTCTGGCGCAACGGCTAGTGCGGCTGATTTGCGAATCCTGCCGCACGGAGATGCACTATGCACCAGAGGTTCTGGAGGCCAGTGGTCTCGACCCTAAAACCTGGTCGCAGGTCAACTTCTACGAAGGACAAGGCTGCATCGAATGCGCCGGCACTGGATTCCGGGGACGAACTGCCATTCACGAACTGCTGGACTTGAGCGACCGTATTCGCGAGATGATTCTGCTGAAGAAGCCAACTTCCGAGATCCGCCGCGCCGCCCGCGATGAGGGCATGCGGTTCCTGCGTGAGTCCGCCCTGGACAAGGTGAGAATCGGGCTGACCACGCTGAAAGAGATCAACAAGGTTACCTTCATCGAAAGCATGCGGTAGGGCCCATGCACGGCGGTGGATTAGCGGGGAGTGGCTGGCCTGTCGGTGAGTCAGAGTGCTGACAAACCCATCCTCTGTCATTCCGAGGGGCGAACGCGACGGGGAATCTCGGTTTTCGCGGTTACGCGAGGAATTCAGATCCCTCGCTTCGCTCGGGATGACAACGGGACCTTTGTCAGGAATGCGGCTGACCTTTCGGTCAGTGACTCTGGTGCCCTTCCAGTTATTGCATTTACTGCCGTCCAGGCGTTTTACTTATAGTATCGCTGCAGGGAATCGTGTCGGTCATGCGTTCTAACTTCAATTCGAGCTCCAAACCCAAACTCGCCTGCGAGATTGCCGCCGATCGTGTGCTCGTAGGACGAGTTTCCGACCGCGGAGACATGGTCGAGATGTGCGCCGCCGGGGATTTGCCTTCCGGCAGCGTGGTTCCTGACTTGCTCGAAGCGAATGTGCGGGAGCGTAAGGGTGTTTTCGACACCATTCGCGAGACCCTGGACAGTGTGAGCGGACGCTCGCGCGACGTGATCGCGGTGCTTCCCGATGCCGCGGTTCGAGTGATGCTGCTGGATTTTGAGACCCTCCCAACCAGCCGCTTGGAAGCCGAAGGTGTGGTGCGTTTCCGGTTGAAGAAGTCGCTTCCTTTTGATCTCGATAAAGCCAAGATTTCCTACCACGCGCAGCCCTCTGCGAACGGGGTTAAGGTGGTGGCGGCGGTAGCGCTGACCAGCGTCATCGAAGACTATGAGTCCATATTCCGTGAGGCGGGATACAGCCCGGGCATCGTGCTGCCTTCCATGCTGGCTGCCTTGGGCGCGGCTGACGCCGACCGGCCAACACTGGTGGTGAAAGTGGATGCGCGAACTACCAGCATTGCGATCCTCGATAAGAATCAGTTGCTGTTGTTCCGCACCTTGGAAAACCCGCGCGGGGTGACTATCACCGGAGAACAACTGGCGGAAGAGGTCTATCCCTCGGTGGTGTTTTTCCAGGATACTTACGAACTGAACATTGAACACATTTTTGTCGCTGGCCTGGCGGACGCGGGCGGAGCTGTTCCCGCACTGCGTGCCCAGACTGGAGCGGAGGTAACGGAACTGGTCGCAGCTTCACAATTGGGCGCGGGTGTCGGTTCGATTCCAAAATGGAGAATGGCTGGGGTAGTGGGGGCCCTGCTTTCCTAAAATGCGCGTCGACATCAATCTCGCAACTCAGCCCTACGAGGACGCTCGGCAATTCTGGCTGCGCTGGGGCAGCGCGCTGGTTGCTCTCGGAATTCTGACGCTGCTGCTGCTCTCCATGACGGTGAATGGCTGGATTGGCGCCCGCAAAGACAGACAGCTGATAAAGCAATATGAACAGCAGATGGCAGCCCGCGACCAGGAAAAAGCCGACGCCATGGCGCTGTTGAACCTGCCCCAGAACAGCACCACTCGCGACCGGTCCCAGTTCCTTAACGATCTTTTCCAGCGAAAGGCTTTTTCCTGGACCAAGGCGTTCGAGGATCTGGAGCAGGTCATGCCGCGGCCGTTGCACGTGGTCTCGATTCATCCTGAACTCGCGCCCGACAATGAATTGGAGATTAAGCTGGTTGTAGCCGGAGATACCCGCGATCACGCGCTCGATCTGGTAAGCAAGATGGAGGCCTCGCAGCACTTCCACGAAACTTACATCGAGGAAGAAGTCGCGCAGCCCAGCAATACAGGAGATACGGTGCAGTTTCACATCAGTGCGCTGTACGTGCCCGAGATTGGAAGTATGGGCCTGGGAGCGAGGCCATAATGCCCGATCTTCGAGAAACACGGCAGAAGGTGAAAGTCGCGCTGGCCGCTATGGCCGCGGTGAACGTGGTCGCCATCGCGGTGTATTTCTCTCCGCTGGTCGGATCGGAAGTCGCCAGACGCGACCAACTCGACCAGCACTGGAAAGAATTGCAGGAAAAAACGCGCGAGGTCGAACCTCTGCGCGGTCTGGACAAGAAGATCCCCATCGCCCGCAAGCAGATTGAAGAGTTTTACGCGCAACGGCTGCCTGCGCAGGATTCGGCCATTTCCGCTGACCTCGGTAAGGTGGCGGCCCAGAGTGGCGTGCGCATCGGCGGCGTCAAGTACACCATGAAAGATCCGGAGCCGCTAGGGGTGCGGCGGCTCGAAATCGAAGCCGACCTCGCCGGTGATTACTTGCAGTTGGTGCGCTTCATTAATGCGCTGGAACGCGACCAGATGTTTTTTCTGGTAGATAGCGTAGGCCTGGGTGGAGAGCAAGGCGGCGTGGTCAAACTGCAGTTGAAACTGGAAACCTATCTAAAGACGGGTGCCTAAGTGAGAACGGGTGTCGAGTGAAAATAGGAGCGGAAAATCGCGTTAAGCTGATCCTCGCCGTCGCGTTGATGGTGGTGGCCATCGGGGTAATGCTGTTCAGTTTCGGAGGTTCCGCTCCGAAGGCAGCAACGCCGGCGCCCGCGGTTACGCCGGTTGCAGCTTCCCGACCTGTTCCTGCGTCCAGACCAGCCCCGCACACCAAGACTCACGGCAAGAAAGGTAGTACTGGGCCGCGTTCGCTCGATCCCACCCTGCGCTATGACTGGCTGAAGATTAGCGAAGATACCAAGTACGAAGGCACCGGCCGGAATATTTTCCTGGCTCAGGCGGAGATTCCGCAACCGACCGATCCCGGGGTTACCGATCCGAAGAAAGTAGACTCCGGCCCTCCGCCACCGCCACCTCCGCCACCCATCAACCTGAAGTTTTTCGGATTCGCCAGCAGCGTGGGCGAGCCTAAAAAGATTTTTCTGTCGGAGGGAGAAGACGTCTTCATCGCGGCTGAAGGAGAGGTTGTCGATCGTCACTACAAGGTTCTGCGTATCTCGCCCACCTCCGTGGAAATCGAAGACGTGCTCAACAACAACCGCCAGAACATTCCGCTCACCGCGGGTTAGCAACTTGAAAATTGAGTAATTTCGTAATTTGGTAATTTGAGAAAGTGCGGCACTTAAATTACCCAATTACAAAGTCACCGAATTGTAGATCCCCATGGTCTTGCGCTCCCGAAAATCCGCCTCCCGCTCAGAGCGTGGGTACATCCTGATTACCCTCATACTGTTTGTCGCCCTCATCGTTGTTGCAGCCATGGTCCTGGTTCCGACGGTCGCGTTCCAGGTCAAACGTGATCGTGAGGAAGAGCTGATCCATCGCGGGGTACAGTACTCTCGGGCCATGAAACATTTTGTGAAGAAATTCGGCCGCTATCCCACCCGCATCGAAGAATTGGAGAATACCAACCAGATCCGCTTCCTCCGCCGACGCTACAAAGATCCCATCACCGGAAAGGATTTCAAGATTCTTCACATGGGCGACGTACAAATGGCACTCGGAGGTGGAATCGCGGGATGAATCGCGGGAGCCGTTTTGCCGAACGGTCTCAACCCGGGCGCTCCGGGGGCAGCAGTTGGCCCCGGCGGGCAAGCCGCAGGGCCGAACGGCGCCATGAATACCACCGCATTCGGTGGCGGACTGGCCGCCGGCGCGACCCCAGGCGGCCAGACTCCGGGAGCGGGTACAAACCCAGCGACAAATCCGGCTGCGGCACAGAACTCGAATGAGAATACTGCGGATGAAAATACTGCGGACAATGCAACCGACGCTGCGCCGAACCAGGGCGGGAATCGTCCCGCAGCAGGCCCCGGCGCTCCCGGCACTTTCGGTGGGGCTGCCCAGGGGTCCTCAGCTCCCGGCGCTCAGGTGTTCGGAGGCGGACCGATGGTGGGAGTAGCCAGTACAAGCAGAGACAAGACCATCCGCGTGTTTAACAAGAAAGATCACTATTATCAGTGGCAGTTCATTTACGACCCGAGCACCGACCGCGGTGGCCTTCTCAACACCCCGACCCAGGCGTCCTTACAAGGAACGACCGCCCTTCAACCGGGAGGCGCCGGCAATCCCGGTGCTCCAGGTACTTCAGGCTCACCAAACACTGGTATCCAGGGACAGCCGCCTGGGCAACCGACGCAACCCGGCATGCAACCGCCACAAATGCCCCCAGATCAGGGGCCGTAGCCTCAAGTCCAGCACCTGGCAGAAAAAGAAAAAGCCTCATCGCGAACGATGAGGCTTTCAAACTCCAGGATCCTGCCAACTCCAGATCACTTACACGCTAAACGAGGATCCGCAACCGCACGTACTCTTCACGTTCGGGTTCTCGAACTTGAAGCCCGCGCCCTCAAGAGTTTCGACATAATCCACAATGCAGTTATTCAGGTACATGACCGAGGTTGCGTCCACGTATACCTTGAGACCGTCGATGTCGAATACCTTGTCCATCATCCCCGCGCCGTTTTCAAACGACATCGAGTAAGAGAAACCGGAGCAACCGCCGCCCACTACACCTACGCGCAGACCGGCGGGGACGGGGTTCTGTTGCGCCATAATCTCCTTAACCTTTGCCACGGCACTGGGAGTCAAGCTAACCGGCGGAGTCTTAGGTGCTAGTTCGGGGACAGAGGTCGAGACGGTGGTTGTGGACATTGGGTATCTCCTTGAAATCGTTACAACGCTATTATAGCAAAGCCGGGCTGGGGGCCAAGCGGGAAATCCCTGCCTGCCACCCAACCAGCACCCGATTAGATGAGCGGAAAGGCGCGCGGGGTCGCAGCACAAAACAAAACCTGCCAGTTATGCTCGTCTAGGGATATAATTCGCCAGTGAAGGCCCCTTGCGGTGTCGGTTGTGGCCCGACAATCAACATCGGCGAAGCTTCGGGGTCGGCTTAAGATCAGCACTGAGGTGGCTTATGATGTCTATACTTATGTGGCCGCTAGCCGTGTGGGGAGTTGTCACCGGTGTCCTGGTCATCCTGCTTATCTATCGCAGTACCCTCACTATGCAAGAGGATGACCAACTGTTCCTGGGTGAATCTGAGTCGCACATGGAAAAGGAACAGATCGAAATCATGGCTAAAGTGAACAAGATCACTCCCTTGGTAAAGTGGATGGGTGCTGCCTCCGGGCTTCTGCTCCTGGTGATCGCCGGCCTGGCAGTCTATCAAGGATTGCAGCAGGTACAGTGATTCCGGGATGTCCATCTGGTGGGGGCGAGCGGATTCGCGGCTAGAACCCGCGCCTGATTGCCATGGAAAGTGTTAAAGGGGCGAGACGCTGCATGTCTCGCCCTGAACTTTTCTGTGCCGCAAAGAGGATTCTCCGGAATGCAATTGAGACAGGAATCACAACTGATCGATGCCGACACCGTCGCGCTGCGATCCCATTAGGCGTGAACTCTTGAGTGCGCGCATTTCAAAGTGCGCCACGACTGCCCAATTTGCCTGGCAGGTTCGCCCGCAAATGCAATGAGGCAGCATGCTGATTGATCACGGCCGCCGCTTGGGTGCGGCGGTTGCCATTCATGTTGTTGAAATCCAGCGTGTTGACGCTATGTTCGCAGAAGGTGCATTTGAATGTGATGCCACCATTCATCGGCTTGGTTGTGTAATATCGCACGTCTCTAGTGTAGTCCTTTCGTCCGCTCCCAGCCTCGGGCAAAAGGTGTACAACCTTAGAGTGGGGACCGCCGTCGCCGACGGAGACTGCGCCGATTCCACGATCATCCACCCACGATCAGCTGCTCTTCGCTATGAACGTGCCGGGAACAGGACTCGAACCTGCACGCCTTGCGGCACTGGATCCTAAGTCCATCCAACCCTTTTTCAAATGCCTTACCTACGTGCGTTTACAGACACTTGCATTTTTCCAACGGTGCATTCTGTGTCGACTTGTGTCGACCTGTTGCGAGCTATTGGGCAGAAGTCGGGCAGAATTTCTTGAAGTGACCTTTGATACGGACCACCAACGGTCAATGAGTGTAATTGGGATGTTACGCCAGCCATCCCCTTAGACACCCATCTAGCTCAGCTGCAACTATTTGCCGCAATTGACAAATCAGACTGAAAGGGGACAAGATTGTCCGCACGTTTCAAGTCGCTGTCTTTGACGGGGCACCCATTCGCGGCTTGAACGAAGGGGGAAACATGTTCAACCCTCGAGTGATCTTCGACCAGCTTGGCAATCTCTACGGTACGGCGCGAGAGGGCGGCAATCTCAGTCAAAGCGACGGAGCCGGGTGCGGGCTTTCCAGCACCACTAAGAAGAACTGCTTACAATCGTCCCGGAGGTGGGCCAATGGCAATCAAAAGGAATTGGTGTCTACCTCGTCTGTCGCTATTCAGGAGTATTTAGATGTGGTCTAAAGTCAGTCTCTACTGCTTTGCCGCCATTGTGGTTGTGTTGTGCTCGTGGGCTGTAGTTGCACGAGCAATCCGGCCGCCCGCTTCTTCCCTCAGAGTCACTACCTGGCACAACGACAACGCGCACACCGGACAGTATCTGCGGGAGACGGTTCTCACCCCGCTCAACGTGAACTCCAACACGTTCGGCAAGCTAGGCTCCTACGCGGTGGATGGACAGATCTATGCTCAGCCCTTGTATTGGCCAGGCCTGCTCATTCCACACATGGGCACCCACAATGTGGTCTTCGTAGCAACCGAGAACGACAGTGTCTATGCCTTCGATGCAGATACACCAGGCTCTCAACCACTCTGGCATATTAACTTCACCGCTCCGCCTAACGTTGTCCCCGTACCGTGCAAAGACATTGGGGTATGTCATGTGTACCCGATTGTGGGCATCACGGGAACTCCCGTGATCGATCCATCCACCAAGACGCTGTATGTGATTGCGCGAACCAAGGAGATCCAGGGGAACAGTGTGTTCTACGTGCAGCGATTGCACGCACTTGACATCGCGACCCACGTGGAAAAATTTGGCGGCCCGGTGGAGATCACCGCGTCCGTGAATGGGACGTCGTTTGATCCGCTACACGCCGGCCAGCGGCCAGGGTTGCTGTTGCTGCCCGGCTCGCAAGGCGCAAACAATGTTGTGTACATCGGGTGGGCGGGCTACACGCATGACGGGCCTCCCATTTTGCCCGGTTGGATAATGGCCTACGACGCGCAAACGCTGAGACAATTGGCGGTGTTCGACACTACGCCGAACGGCATTGATGGCGGAGTCTGGGGGGCCGGCGGAGGGATTGCATCGGATTCGCGAGGAAACATCTATGCTGCCGTCGCTGACGGAACCTTTGACGCCAACACTGGGGGAAAAGACTACGGCGACAGTCTGGTGAAATTGAAACTGAAGCGTGGAGTGCTGAGCGTGATCGATTACTTCACGCCCATGGATCAGGCCTGCCGGTTGCAAGCCGATTTGGATCTGGGTTCAGGCGGTCCGATGGTTCTACCGCACGACGGTAGCGCCAAAGTTACCGACGAGGTGATTATCTCCGGCAAGGGAGGCGCGCCTTGTGATCTGTTGGGAGGCACGTACGCCAGTCCCGTCTATGTGGTAAATCGTAGAAAGATGGGGCACTTCCATGATCGGCGCGACAACGTGGTGCAAACCGTTGCCGGCGCTACGGCAGGATATTGGAGCGCACCCGCGTATTGGAAGGGACAAACCGCCACCTACGTCTACTACGCGGGCGTGCTCGAGGATGCGGCCAAGGGAGTAGGCGATAGTCTGAGGATGTACACGCTCGCGGATGGAATGCTGTCCACCTCGTCGGTAGCGCAAAGCCCGAACACCTTTCCGGTGGGCAGCACTCCCTCTGTTTCCGCCAACGGGCCGACCAACGGTATCGTATGGGCCATCGAACGCCAAGATAATTTCAAACAGAAACCGGGCAATCGGCCTGCGGTGATCCACGCCTATGACGCTACCAACGTTGCGATTGAGCTTTACAACAGCAGCCAGGCCGGAACGCGCGATCAAGCTGGCCCCGCAACCAAGTATCAAGTGCCGACAATCGCGGGTGGCAGGGTGTACGTGGGGACGCAGACCGAACTCGATCTGTACGGCTTGGCGAAATGAGTGAGAAACCCTGGGAGGGCTTAACCGAGTTAATAATCGCGTTTACAGTCCCTGCATCGGTTCTGAGTGAAATGGGATGGCTGATACACTCTCCAACCGATTGGGATGAGCTGTGAAAACCGGAGCATAAAGCGGAGCACAATAATTGCCGAATGAGGGGCCTTGAGCCCGACTTGCAGGCTTCTCGTTCGACTGTAAGTCCTTGAAAACCTGTGCTAATTTGTGCTAGCCTCCCTAGCTTTGTGCACATTTAAGAATCAGCAACTTCCTCTGCTTGCAACACGGCTTTTGGTTCGATTCCGACCCGCGCGCCTCCACTTCCTCTCTGTTTGTCTCCATCGTAAAGCTCACGACGCCATCAATCAGGCCCG
>OCZU010002234.1_pt1 | contig 12427 bp, 16 predicted proteins | sample 1539001 | NCBI WGS metagenome assembly OCZU01 (sample SAMEA3539306, study PRJEB22396) | soil metagenome | biome: tundra; feature: field; material: soil | place: USA | collected 2010-05 | depth 0.15 m
GGCCGGGACTCGTGCCGCTGGTCCTGAGCGCAGAGGACTGTTCGCGCTACTGTGATCTGGCAGGCGTTTCGGCGGAGGTGATTGCGTCCACGATTTCCTGGGATGGCGGCCAGCAGTTTCGCGAGAAGATGCTGATCACGCACCGCGGCCTGAGCGGCCCCGCAATCCTGCAGATCTCGTCATACTGGAAGAAACCGCAGCCCATCCTGATCGATCTCGCGCCCGGACACGAGGTCACCGCCGTTTTTCGCGACGCAAAGACAGCAAGAAACCTAAGCGCACTGCGGGCCGAACTGCGAAAGTTTTTGCCTCATCGCCTCTCGGAACGCTGGCTGGACACGCACGCGCCAACTTCCTGGACCAATCAAGCGCTAGTTGACCTGGAAAAGCAAACACACACGTGGGCGATCCTGCCTGCAGGAACGGAAGGCTACGAAAAAGCCGAAGTAACAGCAGGCGGCGTCGACACCAACGAACTCTCAGCCAAGACAATGGAAAGCCGCAAAGTCCCGGGCCTGTTCTTCATCGGCGAAGTAGTGGATGTCACCGGCCATCTCGGCGGTTTCAATTTTCAGTGGGCATGGGCCTCGGCCACAGCGTCAGGAAAAGCGTTGTGAGGCCGCACGCCTCCCGAGTTTTGATGTAACTTATATGTTACAATGAGCCTGTGATTGAGATCCGACGCCATGTCACCTCCAGCGGAAAGGATATGTTCGGAGACTGGCTGGCGAAGCTGAAAGATGCTCGTACACAAGCGAAGGTTGCGATTCGCATTGACCGGTTAGCCGCGGGAAATTTTGGCGACTGCAAACCGCTTCGCGAGAGTGTATGCGAACTGCGAGTTGATTGGGTCCGGGGTATCGCGTGTACTACGCAATGCTGGGCCAGACATGTGTACTGCTTCTTACGCGCGGCGACAAACGCAAGCAATCCTCTGACATCCAGCGGGCGATTGTTTTTTTCAACGACTACAAGGAAAGGACGGGAAGGACATGAAACGCAAGGCGAGCATTTCGCACGACGAGGCTCTCATTCGCGAACTTCGAGACAATCCGCGTTTCGCCGTGGAGTACCTCAAAGCCGCATTAGAAGAAGGCAGCGAACCTCGCGTTCTACTGATCGCTTTGCGCCGGGTTGTCCAGGCGCGCGGCATCGCCAAAATCGCCAAGACTGCCGGAGTCGAACGCGAGAGCCTTTACCGTGCCTTGTCCACACGCGGGAACCCACGCTTATCCACACTGGCCGCCGTAACCAAAGCGGTTGGACTGAGACTCACGGTTGAGGCCGCTCGATAGCCCCGAATCAGCACCAATAATTGCTTTCGACAGGAGAGTCTTGCTCCTAAACATTGAAAAGCTCATCTACGGCGGCGACGGCCTAGCTCGCCTCCCCCCCGACGACCGCGGCCGCGGCAAAGCCGTCTTCGTTCCCTTCGTCCTAGCCGGAGAAAACATCGAAGCCGCGCTCACCGAAGAGAAGCCCGGATTCGCACGCGCGCACGCCACTTCAATCGTAGAGCCCTCCCCGTGCCGCGTCCCACCGCCGTGCCCACATTTCAGCCGCTGCGGCGGATGCCACTACCAGCACGCCAGCTACGAACACCAACTCGACATCAAGAAAGAAATCCTGCGCGAGAACCTGCGCCGCATCGCCAAGCTCGAACTCCAGTGCGAGATCGAAGTCCATCCTTCGCCCCCTTGGAACTATCGCAATCGCTCGCGCCTGCAGGTACGCATGCATCCTGAATTTGCGGCCGGATACTTCAAGTTCGCCTCGCATGAATTGCTTCCAGTCGAGGAGTGCCCCATCAGTTCGCCCCTAATCAACCGCGGCATCGCGACGCTTTGGCAAGCGGGACGCGCCGGCAAGGCCGTAAAAGGTGTCCGCGAGGTCGAGTTCTTCACTAATGCCGACGACACAGAATTGCTGATTGAGTTCTTATGCGCTCCCGAGGCTAAACGCGCCGCAGTGCGAGCGTGGGCTGAAGAACTGTGTGCAGTCATGCCGGAGATCGCCGGCGTGGTAGCGTTCCGCGAGCCGCAAAAAGGTGTCCAGGAGCCCTTGGTCGCGGTCGGCGCCTTGGACTTAACCTATCAAACGAAGACGGCAGCCTACCGCGTGACCGCAGGAGCATTCTTCCAGACCAACCGCTTTCTCACCGATGAGCTGATCAACATCGTCGCGGCGGACCGCTCCGGCGAGCTGGCGCTAGATCTCTACGCCGGCGCAGGCCTGTTTTCCACAGCCCTGGCATGTAATTTCCGTCACATCATTTCGGTTGAGTCGTCACAGACAGCCGCCAGCGATCTTCAATACAATCTGCCTGCCACTGGAAAGGCGGTGCGAGCCCCAGTCGAGCAATACCTAACCGAAAAAACAGGCCGCGTGGGCGCGCAGTCGCGCAGCGACGGAGAAAAAGAGCAAGCCGGGAAGGATCTTCCCCGCAAGCCCGATCTGGTGGTAGTGGACCCGCCCCGAAGCGGTTTGGGAGACGCAGTGGCACGTGCCCTAGCAAGCGCAGGCGCGCCCAGCCTGACGTATGTGTCGTGCGATCCGGCGACCTTGGCGCGCGACCTGGTCCCGCTGCAAGCGGCAGGCTACCGAGTCGAGAAAGTGCACTTGGTCGACTTGTTCCCCCAAACCTACCACCTCGAAAGTGTCCTGAAGTTGGTCCGCTGACGGCCGCGGATTGCCCCTGTGGGGACAGCCGCCTCGGCTGTCCCGCCGAGCGCAGCGAGGCGTCCGACCACGCCGCTGAGGGTCACGTTCAATAGCCGGTCCATATCCCACTCCGCACCAGGCCAACGAATGCCGCCCCTGCCCGCAATCCAAAATTCGCCAGCTCCGCCCGCCCCACTTGAATTTGCCCCACCGCGCTCGAGCCCAGGAACAACGACTCGATGGTCCTGCACGTCAGCTACGCCGAGACTTCCGTGCCGCTGGAGGGCGACGCCGAAAAGGCCGTCGAGCGCCGAATAGCCAGCCTGCACCATCCGCACGCTGACTTGTTCTCTTGGCGGGAAGAGCACATCCACTTTGGCTCCGCCTAGATCGAACTCGTCTCTCTTAAAGGTAGGACATCACGGCAGCGCCACACCCACCACGCCTGAGATCCTGGCCGCCGTGAAGCCAACTTTCGCCGTGATCTCGGTGGGCTTCCGAACTTCCTTCGGCCTGCCCAAAACCCGACGTTCTTCAGCGCCTTCAAAACTCCGGAGTCCGCGTCTACTGCACCGATCTCAACGGCGCGGTCACCTTCTACCTCGACGGCCACTCGGTCACTGCTGAGCTGGCAGCTCTTCCGTAGCGTCGTCATCGTCCGCAGAATCGTTAGCCGAAGGCTGCCGCCGGTATTCCGCAATCAAAGCCCGCGCCTTCTCCGCATCCTCTTCCCGCACCAGAATGATCATCCCACCTAGCCCGGGAAACGCCTCTTGCAAAAGCGTGCCCGACGTCAGGTCGTTCTCGATGCTTGCGGAATCCAGCAAGCCCTTCACCACCATCGCCTCCGTCTCCTGTTCGCTGTCGAACACTTTCACAAGTTTTTCATTGGGATCAGGGCGTCGTTCTGCTGCGACCGCATTGGGCTGTTCTGCCATAACATCTCCAATTCTCGGAATTTGCCGCCAACACGATGGCTCAAACCCCACACTGCAGATCATTCTACCCCTCGCCTGAACCGCTGGTGCAAGGCTTTGGGCCGGACGGTCCCAGGGGAAATCCATAAGATCAGCTCTCCCGCCCCTGAGGCCCGGCACTTTCGGGCAGTTGTTTTCGTCCCCAGTTGGAGGAGAATATGGGAAGGGTTCGGTGAAGAGGCAACCATGAACATTGGGGAATCGGCGAATCACGAAAAGAATCCACCTCTGGCGGGAAACAAAGTCAGAGAAGAGGAAGACGAGGCCCGCCGCATCCGCCGCCTGCAGGTCATGATGAGCATGGTCACGTCGGTGATCAGCCAGGATCCCGACCTCACCATCGAAGAAGCGTCCGAACTGGCCGCCGGCGCCAAGCGCGCCGCGCTAGCCATGTTCCCCGACAAAGAACTAGCCTACGACATCCTCTACAAACCCCGCCTCCAACGCCTGATGCGAGAACGCTTCCGCCTTCAGTGAATTGAACTGATCGTCGGGGAACTTCGAGCAAAACTCAACGAAGGCGTGCAGTGCCGTGGAAGAGCGGCGCTGCAGCGCCGCGTAAAGCCGCCCCCCACAAGGGCTTCAGCCCCCGTGGTCGCATTTTGTATCCTGATGCCGTTCCGCCAAGCCTTTCCCGCCGCCTCGTAAGAACGGCCCCTATTCGTCCACCACAGAATTCCTTAGCGTCCCCAGGCCCTCCACGCTAACCTCCACCACATCCGCCGCCACCACCGGCCCCACGCCCGAAGGTGTCCCCGTAGCAATCAGATCCCCCGGGAAAAGCGTCATCACCTGCGCAATGTACCGAATCACAACATCCAAAGGAAAGATAAAGTCCCGCGTATTCCCCAGCTGCCGCACCGCGCCATTGACCCGCGTCTCCACCCCAACCCCAGCCCACGGATCAAGGTCAAGTCCCCCCGCCACCACCGGGCCCACCGGACACGAAGTGTCAAATCCCTTGGCCCGCGCCCACTGCCCGTCTTTGTTCTGCCAGTCGCGCGCCGTAACATCGTTCAAGCAAGTGTAGCCAAGGATATACGGCCGCACATCCTCGCTCTCCGGCGGCTGATAACAAGTCTTCCCGATCACCACGCACAACTCCCCTTCATAATCCACTCGTTCCGAAAGCTTCGGCCGCCGCACCACGCCGCCCGGCGCCACCAGCGCCGAGCTCGGCTTAAAGAACAGCAGCGGTTCTTTCGGCACCTCGTGACCCAGTTCCGCGGCATGTTCCCGATAATTGCGCCCCACGCACACAATCTTTGAAGGACGCACCGGAGCCAGCAGCCCAGCCTCCTCCAGCGCAATCGGTTCAATCCGGCGCGTACGCAAACCCTCCACGTCGCCATCGGACTCTTCCGGAGCGCTGAGCAGTATCCGCACGATCGCCTCTCGTCCGGCGACAGGCTCGACCAGCCCGTACTGGGCCTGGCCATTCAGTAGAAAGCGGCAATATTTCATGGCAGTCTATCTAACCACGAGAGATAGAAATCCGGCGAGAATTTTTCCACGAAGCACCGCGCAGGCCCCCAGCCTCAGCTGCCGAACTGCTCCTGCGGGGACGAGGGAGTGAAGACGAGGGAGTAACGGAAAGGTGTAGGGACGGGCGCCTCGCCCGTCCAGCCGAGCGCAGCGAGGCGCTCTTCGCACTCCGCCGCCATTGTCATTACACCCACGAAGGTGTTGTCGACGACCGGCACGGGTCGGGAAGCCCGGATCGAAAAGGGCAGGTCGAAAAGGGCGGATCGGGAGGGCACGACTTCAGTCGTGCCATAAGTGCAGGGTATGAACTGCGGCTTCAGCCGCTGAGGTAAGCTCCAAGCTCTCTACTCGCCGCATCCCCCAACCTGTCACGGCACACTCTCGCTACCTTCCTCAGACCGCGCACTCTCATTCCCCCGCCGATCAACCGCCGACACCGAATAAAAATACGTCTTCCCCGCCACAACCGCTAAATCCCGAAACGCCGGCATCTTCACCAGTTCCATGTTCACCTTAACCGGAGCACTCCCGTCCTCATGACGATAAATGTTGTACCCGTCCAGGTCCGCGTCGCTGACTGGAGCCCAGATCAGATCGATAAATGGCAGTTGTCCGGGCCCTGAAAATACCGCCTGCAATCCCGAGGGCACCGAAGGCGGAAACACATCGTGCGCAAAGACTCTAATTTCGGGCGTATCGTTGCCTTCTACTTCAATGGCCGGCTTTCCCCCAGATTCCATCACGCTAACCACCGCACCTCGGTAGAAATAAGTGCTCTCCCACTCGATGCTCTGGTCCAGGAACGAGGTAACGATCTTGCTTTGTTCATTTGCCCCAGCGCTGGAAGGCTGGCTCGACAACTCAACCAGTCCGCCCGGCCCGAAGATGCACTCGGTAACATCCACCTCAGCGATTCTCGTCTCGCGCAGTAGGCTTTCCGAATGCCGGTAGATGCGGAACAGATATCCTGTGTCGGCTCGACCCCCGGCTGGCGCGGGCGGGCACTGCCACGAGATCAGCACACCTCGCGACTCAGGTTGAGCGGCAAAAGAACTGAAAGGCGGCATCGTCGGAACCAATGGCACATGCACCTGGTTCGAGATCCCCGCGCCCCGGTCTGCGGCGTTCAGCACTTCAACTGCATAAGTGGCGAAGCCCGCGGGGTTCGCCTGCTGGATTGTGAAAGGAAGAGTGTCCGTGAAAGTCGCGACGGTCTTCTGCGCAGTCGCCTTTCTTGCGCTAGCAAAATCCGCCGGCGGCAGCGAATCCCCCACGGGCGCCTCACATCCAGTAAGAGTGGCCGCGACGCTCCGGCATATGCGGGTCTTCCCCAAATACCGCACACTCTGCCGGTCCGTAGTCCGCGCCGGGATCGTCCACGTAAGCCTGACTCTGTCGCCTTTCCGCACCGCCCGCAAATCCGAAGGCGGCTTCGGCAACTCCAGCGAAGGCGGCTCCGGCGGACCAAGCGAAGCGCACCCATTCAACCCAACCAATCCCGTCACCGCCAGCAGCAACTGTCCGCGTAGATTCATGCGTAGAAACAACAGACTACATCACCTACCAGCTTCGTAGCGCCGGCGTCCCGCCGGCTGGCGGCTCGCTCCGGCTCCGCGACCGAGAAAGAAATGATCGGACCCCGAATTACTATGAGAACGAAATTCTAGGTAGAGGGGGTGGAGTAGGCCTTCCAGGCCTGCATTGAAACTCGCCATTCGACTAGGCTTCAGCCCCAGCGCTTTTTCTACTGTTGACCGGTTTGGCTGACCCTAACGCGACCGACCACCAACCACGAGCCACTGCTCACTACCCACTGCCTCAACCCACCAACTCCCGAACCGCCTCCCGAAACACCTTAGTATGCCGGTCCACGTCGTCGTTCTCCGTCTGCGGCGACATCAGCGCCATATTGTGGAACGGCGTCAGCAAAATCCCCCGGTTCATGGCATACAAATGCATGAAGCGCTCCAGTTCGAAGTCCATGGCGTCGTGGGCTTGAGCGCCGTTAAGAGGTGCTTCGGCGCTAAACAAATATTCCGCGCGGCACCCCAGGCGCGTGACGTGCCAGGGCAGCTCGAACTCGGCGATTGCCTTGGCCACGCCCGCCGTCCAACGCTCAGCCGTCGGCGTCATCCGGTCAAAAGCTTCCTTGGTCAGAACCTTGGTCAAAGTAGCGCGCATGGCGGCCAGCGACAAAGCATTCCCCGCCAAAGTCCCGCCAATGCCCCCAACATCGCAGTCTTCCAGATTCTGCGCCGCCACAATGCGATCCGCGACTTCCTGCGAAAAACCATAAGCCGCCCCAGGAATACCTCCACCAATGGCCTTCCCGAAAACCAAAACGTCAGGCTCCAGATTCTCCGCCCGAGTGTAGCCCCCTGGTCCAGCGCAGATGGTATGGGTTTCGTCGATGATCAGCAGCACTCCGTGCTTGCGAGTAAGCTCGCGCAAGGCCGCGTGATATCCTGGCTGCGGATGCACGATCCCAACATTTGTCATGGCGGGCTCGGCCAGCACGCAAGCCACGTCTCCGGCAGCAAGCGCCCGCGCCAATCCGGCACCGTCGTTGAAATCCACAACCTTGGTAGTGACTGCCGGATTCACCGGCGGCCCAATGTTCCCGCGCCGCGCCCCCGTCGCACCGTTGGCTCCGAGCGTGATAAAGGTTTCATCCACCGTCCCGTGATAGCACCAGTTGAACACCAGAATCTTCGGACGCCCCGTAATCTGCCGCGCTAAACGAATCGAAAAGCGGTTAGCGTCGGTAGCCGTAAGCGCAAACTGCCAGTAAGGCAAGCCAAACCGCTTCTGCAACTCCTCCGCCACAAAAATGGAGTCCTCACCCGGCAGCATCAAAGTAATCCCGCGCCGTGACTGTTCTTCCGCTGCCTTCACCGTGGCAAACGGCGAATGTCCGGTCATGGCCCCGGTATCGCCCAGACAGAAGTCGGAATAGCGATGCCCGTCCACATCGAAAAAGTGAGCCCCCTGTGCCTCCCGCACAAACGGCGGAAAAGCCCCAGCCCACTTCACCATCCAATTCATGGGAACGCCCGCCAGCAGAGACTTCCGCGCCCGTTCAAACAAAGCCTTGGACTTAGGCCGCTCCTCCACAAACTTCTTCTGCTCGCGAACCATCAGAGAAGCAACCCGCGATCGATCAGGAATTTTCATAGGATGATGGAAGGCAGAATACCAGACCGAATGGGAGCAAGCAGCGATGCTTTGTCGTAGAGACGTAGCTTGCTACGTCTCTTGCCGCCGTCAAACTCTTCCTTTGGATGGAGGGATTCTTGCAGCGAGGGATTTTGGGTGTCGCAGCGTTGGGGAAAGACACAGAACGGTTCATCACACCCCAGCCCCCGCAGGGGCGGCATACGATAGCCCCGGACGTAAATCCGGGGTAAGCTCACAAAATGGGAACCGAGTCCCGGGGACGGCAGAAGCTCTCACGCCTGCCCTCAGCCCCAATTAACAACGCTTCAGGCCTTCGGCACTCCTTGACTGCTAAGAGCAGAGACTTCCAGCGGCCCATCGCCTCCAAGACACTAATGAGACCCCTCGTCGGGGACGACACAGCCCGGATCATCAGAGCGAAACCTGAGTGAGCATGAACAGTTGCCCGTTGGAGGAAAAGTAGCCCTCGCTGCTCTTTTTCAGCTGCTGGGCCTCCTGACGAGTTGCGATGCGCACGGGCTCCTCGTTCTTAACGCTCATGCCTTCGTAATACACACGCACGGAGCCACGCTTGGTTGCCATGCTCGACCTCCTGCGGGTCAATGTTAGCGCGCTGCCTCTTCGGGCGGGCGGCCCCACTATTGCAGTTCAACAAATCCAAGGTGGCCCATCCCTTGCGCTTTTTGCAAATGGTGGCATCCCCCATCGCGTGCGCTGTTGCTATGCCGGGCGCGGCCCACGCCTACAGAATATATCTCGACAAATCCTGATTCTTAACAATGTCAGTAAGCATCTTGCGCACGTAGTCAGCATCAATGACCACGTGCGCGCCCTTCCGCTCCGGAGCATCAAAGCTAAGCTCATCCAGCACCCGCTCCATGATGGTATGCAGTCGCCGCGCCCCAATGTTCTCCGTACTCTCATTCACCCGAAATGCAAAGTGCGCGATCTCGCTCAGAGCCTCGGGAGTGAATTCCAGCTTAACGCCCTCAGTCTCCAGCAAAGCGGTGTACTGCTTCACCAGCGAAGATTTCGGCTCGGTGAGAATGCGGACAAAATCCTCCATAGTCAGCGACTGCAACTCCACCCGAATCGGAAACCGCCCCTGCAACTCCGGGATGAGGTCGCTGGGCTTCGAAACGTGAAAAGCTCCGGCAGCAATAAACAGAATGTGGTCGGTCCGCACCATGCCGTACCGCGTGTTCACGGTAGTGCCTTCAACAATCGGCAGAATATCGCGCTGCACGCCCTCGCGCGAAACATCCGGCCCATGCCCACCCTCGCGACCCGCAATCTTGTCGATCTCATCCAGAAAAACAATCCCTGAATTCTCCACGCGATCAATCGCCATCCGGGTAACCTGATCCATATCGATTAGCCGTTGCTCTTCTTCCTGAATCAAATACTCAAAAGCCTCGTTCACCTTCATCTTCCGCTTCTTGGTCCGCTGCCCGAAGATGTTGGGCAGCATGTCCTTGATATTGATATCCATCTCCTCGACGCCCTGGTTCGTCATGATCTCGAAAGATGGAAAGTTCCGCTCCCGCACATCAATCTCAACCTGCCGGTCGTCCAGCTTGCCCTCGCGCAGTTGCTGTCGCAGCTTCTCCCGCGTCCGTGATGAAGACTCCGTCAAAGCAGTGCTGCCATCAATCACCACTCCGCCCGCGGCAGTAGGTTCAGCCGGCCGGGCCGGTGGAGATGGCGGCAAAAGAATATCCAGCAGCCGCTCCTCCGCATTAAGCTCAGCCTTGTCAGCCACATCCTCCAGCTTCTCTTCCCGCACATTGTCGATAGCAATCTCCACCAGATCCCGCACCATCGACTCCACATCCCGCCCCACATACCCAACCTCAGTGAACTTCGAAGCCTCAACTTTCAGAAACGGAGAATTCGCCAGCTTGGCCAGCCGCCGCGCAATCTCCGTCTTCCCCACCCCAGTAGGCCCAATCATGATTATGTTCTTGGGAATGATTTCTTCGGCTAACTCCGGGGTCAGCTTCTGGCGGCGCATGCGGTTGCGCAGGGCGATGGCCACCGCGCGTTTGGCGTCCTTCTGGCCGATTACGTGTTTGTCGAGTTCAACTACGATCTCGCGTGGGGTGAGCTCGTCGAGGGCTAGTTGTTCTTCTTCGGAAGTGGAGGGAAGGTAAATGGCCATAGGAATCTAAAGCTCTTCGATCGTGATCACATCATTCGTATAGATGCACATCTTGCCCGCAATCTTCATCGCTTCTTCGGCGATTTGGCGGGCGCTGAGCTGGGTGTGCGTTGCCAGCGCTTCGGCCGCGGCTTGTGCATAGGGGCCACCGCTGCCGATGGCGGCTACTCCGCCGTCGGGCTCGATCACGTCGCCTTGTCCGCTGAGCAGGAACGTCTGTTCCTTGTCGCACACCAGCAGCAACGCTTCCAGATGGCGCAGGTATTTATCCGTGCGCCAGTCCTTTGCCAGTTCGACGGCGCCACGTCCCAGGTTGCCGTGGTACTGCTCGAGTTTCGATTCGAAGCGGCTGAAGAGGGTGAAGGCGTCGGCCGTAGAGCCAGCGAATCCGGCGAGGATCTTGTCGTTGTAGAGGCGGCGGATCTTCTTGGCCGTATGTTTGATGACCGATTCGCCGAGCGTGACCTGGCCGTCGCCGGCAAGAACCACGCTGCCATTGCGTCGGATAGATAAAACGGTGGTGGAACGGATCAGTCGCTTCGTGGACATGGGCGCAATTCTTGATTATAGCAGCGCTGATGGTTGCGGCTTTGTCCGGATCTTCGCGTTTTGCGGCGGTCGCAAGCGCAAGCAGGTTCCTCACCGCCGCGACACCAGGAGCGGTACAAGTACGAGTGCTACCGGGAGGCGTGGCCGCTGCTGTTGCCGTGCGTGACCCCGAAGTCAAAGGCAAGGTCTACCTCAAAAGCGAAGTCAAAATCAACGGACAGGAGTGTGCGTTCTACACGAGCGAGACCGATGGCGTCGGGAATTTAGCGTTGGGCTAAAGGCTGGGCCAGCCGGGTTCTGTCGAAAAGAGGGCCGCGCTGCCTGGAGCGCCTGAGATACCAGCGGATTCCGCAGGTTGTCAACCAGATGAAGAAGTAGGCCAGGACGAGCGCTACCGGAATGTACCAGTGGCCAAGAACTTCGTGGACGGGGTCGGAATAACGGGGCTCGTGGGCCCCGAAATCGAAAACGCCGGGGCCTATCCAGAGGCCGATCTGGCGCGGGAAGATGGGCTTCAGGATGGCTGTGAGAACGAGCGCACCGCCCATGCCATAGCCGACCAGTGTGCCGAGGAACAACACAAAACCCTCCAGGCCACGTCTGGCCAACGCGAGCGTCACCCGCAGGATCAATAGGGGCGAAAAACCGCGACTGGCGGGGCTTCAGCCCCGTGAGTCAACGAGAACTCCCCAGCCGGAAACGACCGTGGAATTTCACCCTTCAAAGAACGGACGGACGGGCCCCCGGAAAGCAAAGTCAAAGTCAAAGGCAACGGACTGGGAGTGTCCGTTCTACACGCCCACGGTCTGGGCACTGGGTTTCGCCGCCAGCAACTGCCTTAGCACATACTGCAAAATTCCGCCGTTGGAGTAGTAGAGAGCTTCTTGCGGCGTGTCGATGCGGACCAGGGCGTTGAACTCGATGGCTCTGCCTTTGCTCTTGGCGAGGACTCTTACCGGTTGTCCCGCGGCGAAGTGTTCGACCACGTCGCGGATGCCGGTGATCTCGAAGACTTCCTCGCCCGTCAGCTTTAGCGATTCGGCGGTCTCACCGGCGAGGAATTGCAGGGGCAGCACTCCCATGCCGACTAGGTTCGAGCGGTGGATGCGTTCGTAGCTTTCCGCGATTACAGCATGAACACCTAGTAAGCACGGGCCCTTTGCCGCCCAGTCGCGGGAAGAACCTGAGCCGTATTCCTTTCCTGCAAGGATCACTAGCGCAGTCCGTTCAGCCTGATATTTCTGGGAGGCGTCGAAGATTGACATTTCCTGGTTGGTGGGGAGGTGGCGGGTGAATCCGCCTTCTACGTTGACCAACTTGTTGCGCAGGCGGACGTTGGCGAAGGTGCCGCGGACCATTACCTCGTGATTGCCGCGGCGCGAGCCGTAGGAGTTGAAGTCGGCGGGCTTGACGCCGT
>OCZU010002238.1_pt1 | contig 12418 bp, 11 predicted proteins | sample 1539001 | NCBI WGS metagenome assembly OCZU01 (sample SAMEA3539306, study PRJEB22396) | soil metagenome | biome: tundra; feature: field; material: soil | place: USA | collected 2010-05 | depth 0.15 m
CGTTGACCGGGAGAAATAGTTGTCGTCAATGCGAAGAAATAGTTGACGCCGGACATACCAGGCAACGAAGCCGCCGGTCCGACGACCCTTGTCGTTTCGCGACATCGAGCGCATCTGGAAAGTTGAGATAGAACCAAAACTGGACGAATTCGAGTCGATGAAGCCGCTCTTTGAAGGGCAGTCGGATGCGCCTCCTCCGGACTCGCGGTGGTTTCTGAACTGGAAGACTCGGTTAGACTCTTGAAATCAGCAGACTAGGTGTTTGCCATTTTCTGACTCAAGGTCGCCGGGATCGGACTGGCTTGGACTGGCAAAATACAGCAGTTGTTGTACCATGGATTCGCACAGGCGTACACTCTGCGGGCAGTTCCTCAAGAACGCGTCGAACGCCTGGGAAGGTTGGATAGTCGTGCCAGAGGATAACACCACCGGGCGATAGCATCTCGAACGCCTTCGCAGTGTCGCTCAAAACGTATCGATATCCATGTGAAGCGTCAATGAATACCACGTCTATCTTACTCCGGAACCGACGCGTATCGAGATCTAGGCTGTTTCCCATGATCTGATGGATCCGAGTGGCCTCGGCCTTGCCGTGAAAACTCATTCCAATCACGCTCTCGTCCACCGTCCTGTTCCACGCGTTAAGGCCCACAGCCGCAGCCCTTTGCTGATCGGTCAGATCTAGTGTCCATACCTCTGTCGAAGCTGGAGCATTAAGAATCATCGCGCGGGTTGTGGAACCCGTGAACGTCCCAAATTCGAAGGCTCGGCGAGGCTTAAGCCGACAGACAATTGCGCAAATCGCAACCAAATCCTGGTAGGGACTTTCGCCAAACGTGTGAGCTTCGATAGGGATTGTCACTGCTGTGCTTTTGGCCAATTCAATGATGTCATGTAATGGTCGTACAGGGAGGTGAGATCTTGCCTTCATAAGCCTCGATTCGTAGACAGCGTCGACCGACAACAGAATCGACCTCAATGGTATTGCAGGAAATGGCTCGTGCAATCCTGGGGAGTTGATCGCACTCCCCGAAGTCACGCGGTGAGTTATGATCAGTCACGTTCACGACTCAGCGAAACACCGGCCCAAACCAGGGCGACAAAGATCACCGCGCAGGAAAGAAGCAGAATGGCGGTATGAGCCACCTGGACCCAAGTTGAGGTCGCAATAACACGACTGGTCTCCCGAGCCGCGGCGCTACTGCCTGCCCCCTTCGTCGTTGGAGTTGGAGCCGGGGGCGAAACAGCACCGGCCGTTGCCGCCACAGGAGCAACTGCTGACATAGAGGCGTCAGCCTGGGTCGGCGTGAGTACCTCCGTTCGCGTCGGTTCCGGCCGCTCGCGAGAGATAATCTCATAATGCAAGTACAGCGTCCAAGCAGAAGCTACGATGACGCATAGGAGCGCAACCGACCGTCTCCACCGTTCGTGTTGCAAGAATGCGTGGATCGCGCGGTTCTCGGGCGCCATGTGCGGGTTGGTACCGGGACCATCCGGTCCTTCTGTGTCAGTCTCAGGCATTTACGTTAACTCCTCTATCAGGAAAATATCTCGAAGATGCCGGGTCATTTCCTGCTCAGCGTGGAATACAATAGCGATATAAATGCACCAACATGAAGCAAGCCTGCGCTACTGGCAAGTACGTATAGTACGTCGCGGATGGCATTCGCTTCGGCAGGCAATCCCTTACCGAGGAAGGACTCCAGCGCTCTCGATACGGCTAGCCTCGTGCCTTCTGTGCCTGCGCTGCTGGCCACCGCTCTTCCAGCAATGCCAAGGTCAGAGATCCAAAACGCCAGCGCCAGCATAATTACCCAAGCTGCCAGCGAGAATGTAAAACGCGAAAAGGATGTCAGCACAAACTCGACGTAACGAAGTGCGGGCCACATAATCAGCCGCGAACGACGCTCTCGCATCCACAACGTATTATGGATCGAGCGAACACGATTCATGATCGCTTGTTCTTCGTCGAACTGCCCGTAATCTCGGAGCACCTTCACGAGGTCGAGGAGCACCTGCATCTCTGCGTTTAATGCTGCAGACTCACGCTCACGACGCCCGAACCACCTGCCTATATAGGCTGCTTGTTGGGCAACCTCCTTTAGCCTCGGTTGAAGTTCGAAATGGTGTTCGACTCCTGCAAACTGGCACTCGGCCAGAAGTTCGAACTGGTGTTTGAGCCGAAGGGCTTGAACGGCCATCGTGCCAGTTCGTCCGCCCAGAAGTTCCAAGGCATCTCCGGCCAACACCGCACCCCGTACTGCCCGGGCTACACACCGAACGTCTGACACCAAGGATTTTTCAGCCCGACGAATCAGACTCTCAGCAATGACCAACAGTGGTCCTGGTGTGCTATGTCCATGCAGATTGTCAATTCTGAGCCAGTTCACCGGAGGGAAGAAAAATCCGGTAGCGAAGCCATAACGCAAAGCGCGCTGGGAATTCTCCAGCCACTCAGCGCGCAAAAAGCGATCCAAACCGCTCTGCTTCCAAAGCTTGAACATACCAGCGTAAGGCTTTGAGAGAACCTTAAGATGTTTGCCTAGGAGGACCTGTTCCCTGATGTAGATCCTGTTGCGCTCGTGCTTCTCGTCATCACCGGCGATGCGTTGGCCAGATGTGATAAATATACGGTGCGGGACATCTTCCAACAGGGGCCAATCCAAAGAGCGTCCGTGACTCGTGTTGTCGGCAACGGACGAATCGGAATATAGCTGGGACAGCCCCGGTTTTCCATCTGGGAAGTTCAAGTAGATGTCCTCAAAGATGACGCGCGGAGGCCATGACTGACCACATTCACGCGAATCGATCGACGCCGGTTGTTCCGGGCGCGAGTCACTCCGCTGGCCGAGAAGCGCACTTGCAAGAGCGAATGTGCTCACAGGCGTGGCTCTGAAGCCGAATCGGTATGCGGTATAGGCATTGAGGAATGCGTAATCCGTCTCATCATCTATTGCGATGGCACTCTCGCGACGGCGAGGGAGATAACTCTGCTGCGCATTTGGGGTCGGCCCTTGGCCTGGGGCTAAAGGCGCCAGTGAAATGCCTGTTTGCTTGCGCACCCAGTCTCTGAGCCCGCTCGGGTCGAATAGCCAGCAGCGTTGCGGTCTGCGTAAAGACGCGAGGTCGTGTTCTGAATGCGGAAAGCAGTCATCCGTATCAGAGGTTTTCCCAAACCTGACGCCGAAGACCCAGTGAAGCTCTGGAAACGTCAAAACAAGCATAGCTATGAGCTTGTCCCAAGTAAATGCCTCCTGCGCTGTAGTCAAGTGCAGAGGGTTGATGGAATCAACAAGGATCGTCGTGGAGTCATAGGCACTTGTATCAGAGTCGTCAGCGCTCGCTACTTCCAGACGCCTGACAAGATGGTGATACGCTGGAATCCCGCCTTCCTGGCTAAAACTCGACGGATCAAAAATGATGTGCTCGGGGCCCAGTTCAGTACCTACTATGTCCTTACCGACAATCAGCTCCCACCACGCCCCTAAGGCCTGGGCCGTCAGCGTCGATTGCGCAAGGATAATGTGTTTCATGTGATCCCGTGTCAGGAATTCCCGGACCCTTTGGGCTTTGCCGCTCTCACTGATCTCGGTCGAAGGCGGAGAGCGATTTCGTAGGCCTCACGGAGTTCCCCGTCCAAATCTCCACGCAACGGCGCAAGGAGCCGCTTAATCATGTCAGCTGATTGAGATGCAGTAATTGCGGAGTTACCTGTCAACAGTTTGACTGCCGGGTGCACTTGGATCTGTCCTGTGGGCACTTTAGGCGTGTGGTGCTTCGTAGCGACAATGCAGGCCTGCAAATATCGGGAAAGGAGTCGCGCCGTGGTATTCTGCACTTCAGCCAGACGTCCCGCCCACTCCCTTACTGCATCTGGCCGAAAATCAAATTGCTCAACTGCTGAGAGCAGGACTTCAATTGAGTCGAGCTCGCTTGCTTTGCGCGCCCCGACACCTTCCAGACGGATTCTCTTAGCTGTCGGGTGTTGTTCCCGATAAGGCCCCGGTTCACTGGTCCAGGTCTGGAGCCTGATATGCCTACGCACAAGATATTCCACATCTGGAAATCTGTTGACGGCATCAAACAAGACACTCCTCAGTTCGCGAATGTTTCCCGGCCAGTCATATAGGCGAAGCTGATCCAGCGCCTCGGAGGTGACTTGGCGAGGCCGCGCCCTTCGATTAAGGCGCTCGGCTTCTCTGATGAAGGATTCGGTGAGCAACCCGAGATCTTCGATTCGATCGCGAAGGGGAGGCACGACGATGGTCCCGCCCAAGCGCAGCCGATCAAAGACGTCAGCGCGGAAGCCTGCTCCAGCGTCTTCGATAGCGGCGTTCGTTGCTGCGATGAAGCGCACATCTGCCTGCTTTGGTACTCTGCCGCCAACACGGCTAAACTGGCGCTCCTGGAGTACCCTCAGAATAGCTGCCTGCACCTCGTTGGGCATGTCCGCCACCTCATCCAGAAATAGGTCGCCGCCTTGTGCTGCTTCGATCAGCCCAGTCTTCCCGTGGACTCCAGTGGCGGTACCCTGTTCAATGCCGAAGAACTCGGAGGCAAAGAGATCTCGCGTGAAAATCGCCGAATTGACCACAATGAAAGGGCCAAATGAAGAATTGTCTGCACCGACATCGCTCGCCGAGTTCTGATGAAGGTATCGCGCTACCAATTCCTTGCCGGAGCCCCGTTCACCTCGAATGAGAATATTCTCCCGATGCATGGCGGCCCGACGCGCATCGCGCAGTGCGAGAAGAAGAGGAAGAGATCGGCCGACAATCTCTCCCCTCGGATCGGTCAGCAGACCATGTAATTGCAGTGCATCCCGCAGCAGTTCGGGCCCACGGAGGTCGTCTCGAGGAATGAACCCCACGGCGCCGCGACGACTGAATTCAAGGCTGACCTCATCTCTGGGTTTGCCCGACAAAATCATCACGGGTATCTCAGGGAACTCCTCGTGCACCGCATCGAGAAGCTTCAAGCCGAAATAGCGATGCCAGTCGTCGTCATGGGGTCTTCCCACGGGCATCCCCAAGGATCGCCGATTGCTCGCTTCAGTGACTCGGCCAGTATAGAAACACAAATCCAAGAGCACCAACGACCATAAGCCGTGTTCTGGTCCCTCGACCAGCTCTCTCGCCGGCCATCCGCTCCGGACAATTGACATTGTCGCCTGCAAGTCGTTCTCCACGACATCGCCGACCTGGGCAATGAGGGGCTTTTGCCCGCGAACAAATACAACATCTGCTGTGGGCTCCGCAATACTGAGTCGGCTTGAGATGGCTGCTTCGTCACCTGTGACATCTCTCCACAGGAAGTGAGCACAAAGGTTCTCGCGGTCGGAATTCGCCCTTCCACCAACGTTGCGGCCAAACAGGTCATCGATAACCAGCAACCTTGGCAAGAAGGTTATCATAAGCGCTTCTGCCGATCAGCCTGTGCCAGAAAAGAGATCGGGTCGGCAGGTGACAAGTCATGAAACGCTTCGCTAAGCCGCTGGCCGGCTCTATGCAAAGCAACTGCGGCGCGCAGTAACTCGGCTCTAGTAATACTGGCCCGCTCATGTGGCTGGTCCCCAGTCCCTGCACCGGATCCGGCACTCGAACTCCGCAATATCGCCACCAGTTTTAGGCAGTTCTCCCTAACGTCTACCAAACGTTCAAAAGCCGAGTTCAGAGCCGAATGCCGATCAGGGCGACAATGCCACTCACGGCTCAGCGACGCCTCCATCCATCGTCTGTCCTCAACGGGCAGGCGGCTAAGGGGATTACATCGAAACCAGGCGGATGGGCCGGATTCAACGTCCGCTCTCCTAAGCAAGTCAAGAGCTTCCCTCTCCAACTCTTCCCAACTGTCCGGCACCTTCGTGAGAAATTCGGCTACAAAGTCCTCATCCCGCGTGCGCCCTTCCAACGCGCGAACGAGTCTCGCGACTGACTGCAGAAACTGGTTCTTCAGGCGATCATGGTTGAATCTAGCGCGTTGACCCGTCCAGTCGCTCATAGGCGTACTCCGAATTCTGCCTGTAACTCAGTAAGCACCTTCTCAAACTTAGGACTTGGCCAGTTTTGATCAGGGCCGATGCCGTCGAGCCAGGCGAGAAACCTCGATACTTCGTCAAGCCTCGCCGGCAGCTTCGCGGTCACCGGTAACGCGCAAGCTGCCAACACCTCCTGCCGAATCGGCTTCGCAAACACCTTTCGCCACATCTCTCGATCCTGCCGCCACTTCTCCTGCCTTCGCACGACATCAGGTTCTGTAGTCGGAAAGGTCGCGCACCAGCACAGTATTGCCAGAGCATTGACCACGCTTCGCCTGCCAACCGCCTCCACGCTCAGTCTAAAATCAGCCAAGTCGAATGAATTCGGGAGTTGGTCGAGCACCTGCTCGAAAACGTCCCAGCTAATGCTGAACTCCTCGCCCTTACCGGCTTGTGACCAACCGAGACTGGCCAGCCCTCCGCCGTAATGAACCACCGACGCGCCGCCTGCCGCAGACGCCTCTAAGTCACTCTTCTGCGACGTCAACAGGTCAGTAAAATGAACAAGAAACAGAATTTCCTCGCCAGTTGTTGGAACAACGACACCGCGCTTCCAATTATGAACGTCCACTTTACACTTAGCCAGCTGATTATGAAGGAAATCTCGCCGTGGAGATCCTCTGTACTGGCTAGCATCATAGATAAAGACTTTAATCATTAGGTCATCGCTACCAAAGACATGTGAAGCCGAGGTCAAGTTCACATTCTCGTTGACTTGTGTGGGGTGCAAACCTCTCCAAGAGATCCCAAGCGTGATAGACCCGACCCCAATGGTGTGGATTTCGCTGGGCGTGCTCAGTGATCCCGCCTGGAAGCGGACCAGAGTACAGCATGCGGATATACATATGTTCGTCCTCGCTATCCACCTGAACTCTCCTCAAACGGCTTTTGCCATCCTCAAATTGCTCAGGATGAATGAGCCAGTCTCTCAGGGCGATGGCAAACTCAGCATAAGTTCCGTGCTGTAGTTGGAGGCAACCTAATGCCATGAGACTGTTGATTTTACGCTTTTGGATTGAAATCTCTGGCTCGATAGCCGCGATGTCGTACAGGTGGGACTCTACAAAGTAGTTCTCGCCCGCAGGGGTCATATTTCTGGCACCTTCACATATGGCGACCAAAGCAGTCACGGGAACGTCATGACTATCGCCGAGAGTGGTTTGAAAAGCCTTTGCGGCAAGCCATCGATGAAGGGCATGAGGTGGCACGGGGTCCCGACCCGCTTCTTCCTCGCACCATTTCCAGACTCCGTAGGACTCATTATCACTCAGGATCTTGCAGATCGCTTTCCGTGCGAAATCAGCGTCATCCAGAAGCTGGGACGGATAGTGACAACTCCAACGGGCGACGCTATCTGCATTATATAAATCGGGCGAGATCATCCCCCTCACATGATTTAGCCACGTCTGGACCAACTGTCGATGGTCCTCTGGATCGGCAGAAGGAGCTTGTTTTGGAATAAACTTCACGCCCTTGGGTACTTGATATCCGCCACGCGATAACATTGCCCGAGCGAAAGTAGGGTGCATTACGGAATCGAGCAGTTTCCAAGTGGATCCAAAGGCATCCTTCCGCTGCTCGGCGTCGGAATCATCAAGTCTATCAATCAAAATGGCAAGCTGCCTCGTCGTAGCAGCGACGTGTCCGCCTGATTGCCGGGCGAGGTCGCATAAACATGACACTTCCTCCTCCGTCTTCGGAAAATTGCAGAACGTTATACCGGAATAGTCCCTTAATCCATGCACCATCCAAGGCAGGCGCCAAAGTGTCTGCTCGAACGTCTCGGCGCCAGGATACATTGAAGCCCAAAGGTCGTCAACAGACTGGAGGTCTAGGCACTTCTCACCCAACTTCAGCGTAACAGCATATTTGACCTTGTCCCATCTGTCATCTATGACAAGTACAGCCCAGGGGGCGGTTTGTCTGTCGAACCCGATGGTAATGTACCAATCAGTGGCGCTGATTATCATCACTTACCCTTTGGACCCAAGCGCCTGATCGTGATTGTCGTTGACCACTTTTTACGTTCGTGATCGCGGTGCGGCCCTTGAACAGAATACTCCGTGACACCGCCCTCGGAATGACTCAATCGGGCAGCCTGTTGGCTTAACTCTTCCGCGTCCTTAGCGACGAAGTGTATATCCCCATTGACGAAGGGATTTTCCACCCTGCACTCAAAGATCCCGTCGGAAGGGGAGTCTCTAGTGACACTCAGCGACACTCGCGCATTTGAGCCGTGTTGGCAGTGCGCCCTGATTGTGTGATACACGGCCTGCCATAATGTGTGGATAATGAGCACGGCGAAACTACTGTGCTTCATAAGGATCTTAATCTCACGACTAAGACGTCTCGGAAGCTCGGTGAAGTACTCGTCTTGATAGAGTTTGAATCCAGGCTGGCCAACTTGGTTGTCCTGCAATCGGGCTATAAATCCGAGTTCTCGGACCCGGGTCTCATTCTGTGGGGCGTCCTCGGCGCGAATTAGTCCTAATGCCAGTCCGATATCTCGATAGGCAGCGAGCGGCGATTCGTCTTCGCTCCAAGGGTAGCTGAACGGACCGAGTCTGCCGCGTGCTTCCTTGGGCCGATATGAGTGAATGGTGTCGCGTAGAAGATAAACGATCGCGAGCGCTACGGGTCCGATGGCGTCTAGTATCTGCGCCTCCTTCCTTTCGTAGGCGGCGACGATGGAATCGACGATTCTCGTCGTCTGATGGGCAAGAGAATCGCGCTGGTCGCGCTGGCCCAAGGCTACCCTCAGCGATACCCTCGAAGCCTCAGAGTGGAACGGGCGCCTCAGACGCTCGATCGTCTCTGACGGCAGGAGGTTGAGATCTGAAAAGACCGCGGACATACACCGTTCTTCGACGTCGCGCAATTCGTCGATGCTATCAAACTCACGATCATATGACTCCTGCGCATAGGCGAGCCACAAGGCGCACGATAAGCTCTGGGCAGTTTTGCCGATGCGTCTGAGCAATGGCGTTGCTTCTGCCAGCCGAGATTGATCCAGGGAGTACGAGACTTCTGAGCGATTAAGTGATCGGATTCTCAGACGAACCTGAAGCATGCCGCTCCAGTCCCGGCGAGAATCGACTCGCGATGGCATACTCGGCCGTGCAGCATCGTACGCAATGTAGATCGGCACAAAGAGGAAGAGTTTGATGCCTTCACGCTCAATCAGTGCGTGGGTGGGCTGAATCGTATCGATCGCAAAACTAGATAGCTCCAAGCGGGGGCTGTAGAAAAACGTGTATAATTCTTTCTGAAAAAACTCAGTAGCTGCTCTGCTCACCTCGGGAGACAAGGAGGTTGGCAAAAGCCCAAGCGGCTCCTGGAGTGTCACAAGATCCCCACTTGTTGAATTGAGGGTTGCGTCGCGGGCGAGAGTGGAAGGTTGTATTGAACCATCCATGACGCGCCAGTATTCGAAAGGAGGAAAATCCGGGGCATCGGCGCTCAAGATTGGCCGAACGACAAAGAGAATCTGCTGGCCGCGACGCGAAGCCGAGTCGGTCCAAAGGTGGCTGAGAATGGACCCCGTAGTCGGAGTTTGGAGGTAGACGGCGCGCCAGTCCTCAAGGTATTGCTCGGGTCTCGTGTTGCCAGAAAATGAACCGCGCAATCTGGCGATATGAGCCCGGGTACCTTGTGCGAAGTGCTTCGCAATCTCAGGGTCGGAGAGGTACGTTAGGAAGGCTTGAGCTCCCCGCATTGACATCTGGGCCTGGTCTGCTCGGTCCGGAGTGCCACCCGAAGAGGGCCGAGCCGGGGGTACTTGCCCGCACCAGAAGTGAAGTCTATCGAGGGTCTGTATATTGTCGTCGAAAAAGCACCAGCGGAACCATAATCTACTCCCAGGAACAGGTTCCGGAAACGAGCGGCGAAAAAGTTCGAGCCGGCTCGCCGGCTCCAGCCCAAGCCCTAAGGGGTCTATTGACTGTGCCAACTCGTTAAGATCATCAGCAAGCACGCTTCGGAGCGTTTTCAGAGCATCGTTGAAATGCCATCCCCAAGAATTGGAAACGGAAGCGCCCGTTATCCCCATAGAGGAATCTGGCTGGACCGAGTCGTTGGCAGGCATCGACATACCAATGTAGGCTACTTGACGTCGAGGATATCGATGTTCTTCGGCGGCTCCTTTAATTGGCCAGTCTGCAGATAGTATGCAACGGTCGTCTCAACGACATGTCGGTAATCAAATTCAGCGGTCGGAGCAACGACCTTGCTCCAGAGGTCGCCAATGCTCACCGGCAGGTACTCCTCACTCAGCGCCTTCGTGAACTGCTCAACTGTGTACTGTGTCGACGATTTCTGACGAAGGTAGTCCAGTGGATATTTTGAATGGTTTGGTATGTCGGTAAGGGTATAAGCGCAAGCCTCCGGCCAGACCTTTAAGAACGCCGCTATTTCCTTTCTCCTCTTTTCAAGTGTCGAACGCTTGGCTATGAAGCCAGCGATGTCAACTTGGCCCATGTCGGCCATCTCAAGCACAACGTGACCTCCTTTATTAAGCGCTTCGTTTTTTTGGGTGAGGCCCGCACTAGTCGCATCTACAGATCCGTTCTCGGCCGCTAAGAGGCCATCTTCGGCTCCCATGTCTGTGAGCTTGATCTCCTTCAGGGTCAACCCACCGCGGCGGCCAAGTTCCGATAGGAGCATCTCATACGAGGACGTCTTCTGCGCGGCAAAGCGAAATCGCAGAAAACGTTTGATTCTGTTTTGATCGGCGAGGTCTGCTCTCGTCAGAGCGGGTACGTTCTTGTTGAAGGACACGAAGGCACCACCCTTGAAAACATAAGCAGGGTAGAAGAAGACGATAGGGTCTGAAGAGCCTTCATTGAGTGCATGTTCCTGAGAGACAAACTGAGTAAGGCTGGCAAAAACGACGTCGACGGAAGGCGTCGCCGAGGCAACCGCAGGAGTGAGATCTTGCCAGACCATTGACAACAGTTCCAGGCGAATGCCTTCCTTTTTGTCCAAGCCCAGCGGCGCGACATTCATGAGCAGAGCCATATCCTGGTATGGGGCAATTCCGACCTTGACGGTCGGAAGCGCCGGAGTCGTGGTCGCGGTCTGGGGTCGACAACCGCAGAACACAGAGAGAACTGCAACTAGCAGTGCGAGCCGCACCAGCGTTATGTATCGTGGTCTCATATTCTCCTCAGAAAACTGTATGTGACAGTGCCCTCGAATCGGGCCGTTGTCGTTCGTGTCTCGTGCGAGTTGTCGGCTTCGTGCCACCTACGCATCATCTCACTTCCAAAAGACGACCCTAGCCCAAATACTCCCGAATACCCAGTCTGATGCTGACGCAAGAGCACCTAGCGCGAATGTCGCAAGAAAAATCGTGTGCATTGCAAAGGTCGATCTTGAGGTCTGTATCAGGTAGCCTAGACCCGATTGAGAGCCTAGTAACTCGGAAACTACAACGAGTCCAAAAGCAGTCGCTATAGAAAACCGAATGGTTGGCCCAATTGCTTCGAGCGATGCGGGTAAGCTGTAACTCAGCGGTAAGGACCCTGGCGAGAGGCGGAAACTCTTAAATAAGATTTGGTAACGCTCGGGGGTAGAACGGATGGCCTGGAGCGTCGCAACTGCCAAATTAAAGGCAATACCACACACGATGATCAGTATCTTTCCAACCTCCGAAAAACCGAACCAGAGAAGAAAGAACGGCACGGTTGCAACCGGTGGGATTGCTCGCATTGCCTGAACAGACGGAAGGAAAAACCTCTCAACCGTACCCCAGCGCGAAAACAAAATGCCGAGTCCGATACCGGCTAGTATCCCTAACACCGAGCCCACGACTAGTCGTAGGGCCGTGACGGCCATATGTCGCCACAGCGAGGGATCCAGATCGGTGTAAGCACGCCAGACGGCACCCGGGGACGGCAGAAAGCGTTCGGGAACGTGGAAAATGTACTTCACCGCCACCCAGAGCAGAGGCAGTAGCAGCGATCCAGCTACGCCAGTCAAAACCATCGAGAACTTGAGTGCCTGAGGTCGAGTCATACTCGTCGAGAGACAGCCACCTTATTTACTGGAAGCACACCGTCAAACACGACTTCCGTGATGCCGGGTGCCGCAAAATCGCTATCGTAATGAGAAGACACCACGATCGTGGTCCCAATGAGATCATCGAGCGAGCCGAAAAGGATTCCTTGTATCAGCGATCTAGAGGCTGGGTCCACGAAATTGAAGGGTTCATCGAGGCATAACAGATCAGGCTTGATGAGCAGAGCCCTGGTAATCTCAACCAGGCGACGCTGTCCGAAGGACATTTGATATGCTCTCTTTTGGACGAAGCCTTCAATTCTGGAATATCACTGCTGTCCGGTTAGAAGTCCCATAGATTCAACTGGTTGCCGGGGTCGAGTA
>OCZU010002239.1_pt1 | contig 12417 bp, 12 predicted proteins | sample 1539001 | NCBI WGS metagenome assembly OCZU01 (sample SAMEA3539306, study PRJEB22396) | soil metagenome | biome: tundra; feature: field; material: soil | place: USA | collected 2010-05 | depth 0.15 m
ACGCCAATTGGGCGCCAATCCCTTCGAGGTCGTCGCCAAGGAGCCGAACCGCGATTTGAAGTTTGCATTCCGCTTTCGCTCGCTCGGGCGCCTCGTTGCCGAGCTCATCGAGCGGCGCCGTCACGACACCGAAGAACATTTCGACTTTTTGAGCATGCTGATGGCAACGCGCGATCGAAACACCGACTCAGGCATGAGCGAGCGCGAACTCATCGACGAAGTCCTGACGCTGATCGTCGCCGGCCACGAGACCACGGCATCGTCGCTCGCCTGGACTTGGCTGCTGATCAGCCAGCACCCGGAAGTCGCGGCTGCTTTATCGGCCGAAGCCGACGCGGCGGCCGCCGCGCATCCGCTCGGCCTCGACGCGGCCGAGTCGCTGCATTTCACGACCCAAGTGCTTCAAGAGTCCTTGCGCCTGTATCCGCCGGGGTGGCTGTTCACGCGCCGCACGATCGAAGCCGACGAGCTCGGCGGGTTTCCGATCGCGCCGCGCACCGATGTGTTCATTTGTCCGTACCTGCTGCACCGACACCCTGACTACTGGGACGAGCCGGAGGAATTTCGGCCGCAGCGCTTCGAAGCCGTCGACGCCGCGGAACGGCATCGCTTTTCCTACATTCCGTTCTCGGTGGGCCCGCGGCATTGCATTGGGGAGAATATCGCGATGTTCGAAATGCTGGTGCACCTGCAAACCATGTGCAAGCGCTTTCGCCTCACGCGCACGATCCCAGAGCCGATAGAACTCGAGGCGCAGATCAATTTGCGCATTCGCTCCAACTTGACCATGACGGTAGAAGAACGATGACCTACAAGACGCTGGTGGACATTCTGGAGAACAATCGCGGCGTCGATCGGGCCGTCTGCTACGTCGACGGCGAGAATTCGGAACGCCGCATCTCGTACGGCGACGTCTATACGCGCGCGCTCGGAATTCTCCATCATCTGCAGGCCTTGGGCGCCGCGCGCGGCGACCACATGATCATTTTCCTCAGCAACAACGAACAATTCCTCGACGGCTTCTGGGCCGCTGTCTGCGGCGGCATCGTCCCCGTGCCGCTAGCGGTCGGCATCAGCGATGAACATCGCCATAAATTGCTGCGCGTCGCTGCCAAGCTCGGGAAGCCGTGGCTGTATACCGACGCCAAGAATCTTGCACGCCTCGAAGATCTGGCGGCGCAGCTCGGCGAATCGGCTTTGTTCGCGCAGTTGCGCTCGCGCAGCTTTCTGGTCGAATCGATTACCGATATTTCGCGCTCCGCCGTGCTGCATCGGCCAAATCCCGAGGACCCCGCATTCATACAATTTTCGTCGGGCTCGACCAGCGAGCCCAAGGGTGTGATCCTCACGCACGGCAACTTGGTCGCCAATACGATCAGCTCCACCGCGGTCGACCGATTCACGACCGACGACATCAGCTTGAGCTGGATGCCGCTGACGCACGACATGGGCTTGATCGGGTTTTATTTGATGCAATTCGCGAATCGCGTCCACATCAACCTGATGCCCACGGAATTGTTCGTGCGGCGGCCGCTGCTGTGGCTGCAAACCGCATCGAAGAAGCACGCGACCATCACCTGCTCGCCGAATTTCGGGTACCGGCATTTCCTCAAGGTGCTCGGGGACCGCAAGCTCGAGGGCGTCGACCTCTCCTCGATTCGGCTGATCTACAACGGCGCGGAACCGATCTCGGTCGAATTGTGCAATGAATTCATGGATACGCTCGCCTACACCGGATTGAAGCGCCAGGCGATGTATCCGGTATACGGGCTCGCCGAGGCGTCACTGGCCGTCACCTTACCGAAGCTCGGCGCCGAGTTCCGCTGGATGCGCGTCAATCGGCACCGCCTCAATGTCGGGACCCGCGTCGAGCAGAACCCCGAGGATCCGCGCGATGCTCTCGAACTCGTTTGCTGCGGAGAACCGATCCCGCAAACGCAAGTGCGCATCGCCGACGATGAGCGCGGCACCATCGCCGACGGGCACGTAGGGCACATACTGATTCGCGGGCCCAACGTCACGCGCGGCTTCATCGGCGACGCGGAAGCGACCGCGCTCGCGATCGATGCCGAAGGCTGGCTCGACACCGGCGATCTCGGCTTCCTGTACGAGGGATCGCTTTACATCACCGGGCGCAGCAAGGAAATCATCTTCGTCAACGGCCAGAACTATTATCCGTACGATTTGGAGAATATCGCGCAGCGCGTACCCGGTCTCGAATTAGGCAAGGTCGTCGCCGCTGGAGTCCGCAAGCCCGCGCAGCAGGTCGAGGAGCTCATCGTGTTCGTCCTGCATCGCGGCTCTACGCCCGAGTTCTTGCCGACGGCGATCGCGGTCGGCCGGCTCATCAATGAACTGACGGGCCTCGAGGTTGCGCAGGTCGTTCCGGTCAAACGCATCCCGAAAACCACGAGCGGCAAGGTGCAGCGCCACCTATTGGAGCAAGGCTATGCGGATGGCGAGTTCGATGCGGAACTCGCCGAGCTTGCGCAGCTGCGCGAGCGGCAATCCGGCGGCGCACGGGTTTCGGGTTCCGAACTCGAGGCGCGCCTGCAGGGTATTTGCGAGACGGTGCTCGAGGGCAAGCGCGTCGACGTCAGCGACAACCTGTTTGAAATCGGCGCGAGTTCACTCAAGCTCATCGAGATCCACGAAACCATAGACCGGGATTTTCCGGGTCTCATCGATTTGACCGAGCTGTTCGATCATCCGACGATCCACGAGCTCGCCAAACATCTCGAGGCGAAGCTCGCGCAGGCGGTGCTGCCGGTCAGCGCCTAGAGCTAGCCCCGCCCGCCTCGAGACTCGAAGCGCTGCCGTTCGCGCTCAGGGCGTCCCGTAGAGCGGCTTCGGAAACCGCCACCGACGGTAGGTCCAAAGCCAATCCGCGGGCCGTTCGAGCACGTCGGTCTCGCAGCTGCGCGCATATCGATCGGTCAGTTCGCCGGGCTCGGTGTGCTCGCGGCCGTCCCAAAGGGGGATAAAATTCACCACGTAATAGCCGCGCCGAACGCGGCGCATGGACGCGTAGAAAATCGGCAGACGCGTCGCGCGCGCGATTTGCTCGGCGCCGACGTAGAACGCCGTGTCTTGTCCCAGAAAGCGCGTCCACTGATGCCGCTCGTTTTGCGCCGGCGCTTGATCGGCATTCATCGCGAGCGCATGCACGATGCCGCGGCGGCGCAGGTAATCCGTCAGCAGGTCCTTGGCCGGCACGAGCCGCGCGCCAAAACGCGATCGCAGCTGCAGCAGCAAGCGCTCTCCGCGCGGGTCGCGGATCGGCTTATAGGCCGCATCGACCGGGTAGCCCAACTGCAGCGTCACGCCATGCAGCAGCCATTCCCAATTGCCCATGTGCGAGGTCATGAATATCACCGACTGGCCCGCATCGAGGCAAGCGCGCACCGCCGGCAGATTCACGATGCGCACGCGCTCGCGCAAGCTGAGCTCCGACATCGAGGTGGATTTCAAGATCTCGACCATGACCTGGCAGTAATTGCGCAAGAATTGACGGTGAATGCGCGTGCGCTCGGCGGAACTCAGCGTTGGAAAGACTCTCTCGAGTTGTGCTGAGATCACGTGGCGCCGATGGCGCAGCACGTAAAACGCGAGCCAAGCGACGAACGCCGCCAGGCCATATAGCGCCCATAGCGGCACGCGCGAAAGCAGCTTCAGCATGGCGCCGGATTTTGCCACAGTTGCGATGCATCGGGCATGACGTTCGGCGACAGCGCGGCGGATTTTGCACAACGGTCGCGAATCGGCTACAACGGATGCGCCCTCCGCTCTCGCGGGACACGTAAGCGATGGAACTTCTCGAGCGCGAACGACCTCTTGCCAACCTACTGGAGTGGCTCGTTGCTGCGTCCAGCGGCAGTGGATGCGTCGCGCTCGTAGGCGGCGAGGCGGGCATCGGCAAGACCGTGTTGCTGCACGAACTCTGCGCGAGGCAGCGCGTCGTGCGCGCCCTGTGGGGCGGCTGCGACGACCTCTCCACGCCGCGGCCGCTCGCCCCGCTGCACGACATCGCCCGCCAGACTCAGGGTGCGCTTCAAGCATGCATAGGCTCGGGCGCGAGCCGTGACGAACTTTTTACGGCAACGCTTGACGAACTGGAGCGCACACCCAGCTTGATCGTGTTCGAAGACATGCACTGGGCGGACGAGGCAACGCTCGATCTGCTCAAGTTCCTCGGCCGCCGGATCAACCGCATGCGCTCGATGATCGTCGTGTCGTACCGAGATGACGAGGTTGGGCCCCGCCACCCGCTGCGGGCGGTCATCGGCGACTTGCCCCGCGCGAGTACGCACCGGATGTTCATCGCGCCGCTCTCCGAGTCGGCGGTCATGCAACTCGCACGCCGTGTTGGCCGGCATCCCGAGGGAATCTATGACGTCACGGCCGGCAACCCCCTGTTCGTGACGGAAGTACTTGCCGCGAATTCCGACAGCGTGCCGGTCACAGTGCGCGATGCAGTATTGGCGCGCGCATCGCGACTCTCGCCGGTAGCACGCGAGATCGCCGAACTCGTCTGCGTGGTGCCGGGGAAGACGGAAGCATGGCTGCTTGACCCCGCGGCGCGGCCGGATGCGGCAGGAATCGAGGGATGTTTGGGGATCGGCATGGTGCTGTCCGAGGACGGCTCGCTGAGTTATCGACACGAACTCGTCCGCCGCGCAATGGAGGACTCGCTGGCGCCGGCGCGCAAGCGGTCTTTGCACGAGAGGGTGCTTGCGGTGCTCTCTGCGCGACCTGCGGTTCCCGCGGCGCGCCTTGCGCATCATGCATCTTGTGCGCACGACGCAGAGGCGGTGCGGCGCTTTGCGCCGCTGGCTGCCGCGCAGGCCGTGTCGGTCGGAGCGCATCGCGAGGCCGCGTCGCACCTCGAAACGATGGTCCCCTACGCCGACGATCTCGCTCCGGGCGACCGCGCTCGATTGCTCGAGCAACTGTCGTATGAGTGCTACCTGACCGGGCGTTATGCGCGTGCGGGCGAGGTGCTTCGAGCGGCGTTGGAGATCTGGCGTGAGATTGGAGCCCGCCAGCAGGAAGGCGATGCGCTGCGCGGGCTATCTCGGGTCTCGTGGTTTGAGGGTCGGCGCGTGGAAGCCGAACGCTACTGCGTCGATGCGATCCGCGTGCTCGAATCGCTGCCGCCGAGCCCAACCTTGGCGAAGGCCTACACGGATCAGGCGGATCTCGACATGGAATCCCACAAGAATGACTCGGCAATCGAGTTCGCGCACCGGGCAATCGCGCTCGCGGAGCCCTGGCACGACAAATTGATACTCAGCGATGCGTTCAACGTCCTCGGCGCTGCGCGCCTCATCATGGGCGACGATTCCGGTTGGGCCGATCTCGAGCGCGGTCTGCAGCTCGCGCTCGCGGGCGGCTACCAGGAACAGGTGGCCAGCGCCTACAACGATCTTGCGGCAATGGCGGTATCGCGGCGCCGGTACGATGAGGCGGCCCGATATCTGAGTGCCGGCCTCGCGTATTGCGAGCAGCGTGACCTGGATTTCCTGCGGCCCTATATGCTCGCGTACCGCGCGCGCATGAACTTTGAACAGGGCCACTGGCTCGCGGCGAGCGAGGATGCCGATGCGGTGCTGCTGCACCCGCGGGCGACACCGGTGACCCAAATCCCTGCTTTGCGGACGCTAGGGCATTTGCGCATTCGACGCGGCGACCCCGACGCGAGTTCGCCGCTCGAGCAAGCACGGGCGCTTGCCGGACCGGAACCCGAGTTGCAGCGCTTCGGCACGCTCGCCGCAATCGCCGCCGAGGCCGCGTGGTTGGCCGGGGATAGGGATGGCGTGGTCCAAGCGGCAACCCTCGCCTACGAGCGCGTGTCCCGGCAGCCGGATCCGCGGATGAAGGGCGATCTTGCCGCCTGGCTGTCGCGCGCTAACGCGCTCGAGGGAACGCCGACTGGAATCGCAGAACCCTATGCGATGGAGATCTCGGGAAACTGGCAGGCTGCGGCGCATGCCTGGCAATCGCTCGGCTGCCCTTATGAGCACGCAATCGTGCTCGGCTGGTACGGCGACGAGCGCGACCAGCGCGCGGCACTCGCGATCTTCGAGCAGTTAGGTGCCGCCCCTGCGGCCGAGGCGCTACGGCGCGAGCTGCGCTCGCGCGGAATCCGCGGAGTCCCGCGCGGCCAGCGCTCTTCGACGCAGGAACATCCCCTTGGCCTCACGCGACGCGAGGCGCAGATTCTCCGGCTGATGCGCGACGGACTGCGCAATGCCGCGATCGCCAAGCGCCTGTTTCTCTCGACGCGCACGGTCGACCATCATGTCTCGGCGATTCTCGGCAAGCTCGGCGCGACATCGCGCACGCAGGCCATCGAGATCGCCGGGCGGCGGCCCGACTCTGGCGCGTGACCTCGGCAGTGTGGTGCCGCGGTCGCACCACGTCCCTGGGCCGCACCACCTCCCCGGGCCGACCGCGGTCCCCGGATTTTGGCTCACCGCGGCAAGAGTGTGACCGGCACCTCCGTGACGCTGTCGATGGGGAGTTTGTTGAGTTCGGCCGCCTTTCGGACCGCCGCCTCGCTGGGCCCCTCATAGATGCAGAATGTCTTTGTCTCATCGGAATTTGCGTAGGACTTGACCCAGCGTACGCCCAGCGACGCGTTGTTGGCATTCACCGTCTTTTTGGTGGCGGCGTCGAGCCCCTTGAGTGCACCCGCGGGAAATGTTCGCTCGATCAAATAGCGATGGACCGAGCCTTTGACGGGAGCCGCCACAGACTGCGAAGATGCCGTGGGCTGCGCTGGCTGGTCCGCTGCGAACGCGGGAGCAAAAACCAATACGGACAGCAATGCGATGGTTTTTTTCATCATTCCCCCTCCATCAAATGTAAAAATAGGGGTTCAAGACGCGTACCTCGGTAATCTTCGAGATCGGCAGCTTGTTGCGGGCCGCCGCGTGGCGAACCGCCTCGGGCGTGGGCCCGTCGTAAACGCAGAAGGTCCGCTTGCGGTCCGGCGTAACGTAGGAGTGGACCCAAGTGACGCCGTCCTCGGCGTTATTGTCGACGACCTTACGGCAAATATTCGCGCCGACTTCATCCTGCGGAATCGCCAGGCCGTCGGGAAAATCTCTTTCGATCAGATAGCGGGGCATTGATGCGTTCTCCAGTCTGTGCCGGGAATTCCGGCCGGGAGAACATGTTGCCGCCGCATTCGCCGCACAAAATCGGCGAGGCTGCTCAAATTGCGCGAAATGCTTACCTATATTGGCGGATTAACCCCACTGAATGCCGCCGCTGTATCTTTACGTCGGCGATCCCAATCCGACCCCGCCGTCTGCCGCCATGCGGGAAGATCGGCGAGTTCAAATCGGGCGTTTGGGCCTCAGGCTAGCGGGTCCTTCGTGCGCCGACCGCGCATGACAATCAATCCGCCGCCTAGGAGCGTCAACGCGGCAACCCAGGATGCCGGGTCGATCTCGGGCGCCTGGACTGAAGTTGCCGCCAGCTTGGCCTCGTCCTGTCTATAGAACCCGGTGCGATAGTCCGGCCCGCCTCTACCACCATCGCCCGCGACCGCAACGCCAGATGCGCCGAGTAGTGCGATGGCCAGATACACAGTCTTCGTCTTCATTAATCGTCTCCGTCGCTTATGCGCATGAGTTTGGACCGAACGAGTGCAACATAAACGATCGGCCGGGGGGGCGTCCGTGCGTTTGCATACATAACCCCTACCGCCCCGCGCTGCCGCAGAAAAAGCCAGGCGCGATGATCGCAAGTTGGCACTTGCGAAGGCCCTATCAGCTGGCCTTCCGCAATGCAGCGCCCTTGCGCGCGTAGGCTTCCGCCATGGCCGTGAGCGGCAGTACCTTGATCTTCGAGGCCTGGCCCGCGCAGCCAAAGGCTTCAAAGCGTTGCTTGACCACGTCGCGCGCAGCGGCAGTGGCGGCTTTCAGGAATGCGCGCGGGTCGAACTCGTCGGGCTTCTGGAACATCACCTTGCGCATCGCGCCGGTCATCGCCAGGCGGATATCGGTGTCGATGTTGATCTTGCGTACGCCGCTCTTGATGCCGCGCTGGATCTCTGCGACGGGAACCCCGTAGGTCTCCTTGATTTCACCACCGAACTTACGAATGGTCTCGAGCCATTCCTGCGGCACGCTGGAACTGCCGTGCATCACCAGATGGGTGTTCGGGCACCGCGCATGGATGGCGCCAATTCGGGCGATATCGAGGATATCGCCCGTGGGCTGGCGGCTGAACTTGTAGGCGCCGTGACTGGTGCCGATCGCGATCGCCAGCGCATCGACGTCGGTACGCTGTACAAAATCGGCGGCCTGGTCGGGGTCGGTCAGCATCTGCGAGTGGTCGAGGTGACCCTCGGCGCCGACACCGTCCTCCTCACCGGCCGTGCCGGTCTCGAGCGAGCCCAGGCAACCGAGTTCGCCTTCGACGCTGACTCCTACCGCATGCGACATCTCCACGACGCGGCGCGTGACGGCCACGTTGTAGTCGTAGCTTGACGGCGTCTTCTGGTCTTCCAGCAGCGAGCCGTCCATCATGACACTTGAGAATCCGCTGCGGATCGCCTGCAGGCACACCGAAGCAGAGCCGCCATGGTCCTGGTGCAGGCAGATCGGCAGCGCCGGATACTGCTCCAGCGCGGCCTCGACCATCTTCCGCAGGAATGGCTCGCCGGCGTACTTGCGCGCGCCGGCGCTGGCCTGCAGGATCACCGGCGCATCGCAGGCTTCGGCGGCCTGTAGAATGGCCTGGATTTGCTCCATATTGTTGACGTTGAAGGCGGGCACGCCGTAGTCGTGTTCGGCAGCGTGGTCGAGTAATTGGCGCAATGAGATCAGGGGCATGGTAGGTCTCTCGTTTCAGGCATTTAGGGTCTGGCGCGCTGCGCCAGGATCTGCAACGCGGGCAAGGTCTTGCCCTCGAGTATCTCGAGGAAGGCGCCGCCGCCGGTGGAGATGTAGCCGACATCCTTTTCGATGCCGTACTTCGCAATCGCCGCCAGCGTGTCGCCGCCACCGGCAATGCTGAAGGCGCTGCTGTCGGCGATCGCGCGCGCCAGTGTCTCGGTGCCGTGCGCGAAGGCGTCGAATTCGAACACGCCCACCGGGCCATTCCAGACGATCGTTCCGGCAGCTTTGAGCTTTTCGGCCAGTTGGGCCGCTGTCTTCGGGCCGATGTCGAGGATCAGGTCGTCGTCGGCCACCTCGGTGGCAGCCTTGACGGTGGCCGGTGCATCGGCGGCGAAGGTCTTGGCGGTGACCACGTCAACGGGAATAGGCACCTCAGCGCCACGCGCCCGCATCGCCTCGATCACGGCCTTGGCGTCGTTGATCAGACCGGGCTCGGCCAGGCTCTTGCCGATCGAAAGGCCCGCGGCCAGCATGAAGGTGTTGGCGATGCCGCCGCCCACGATCAGGCCATCGACCTTGGCCGACAGGCTGCGCAGGATCGTGAGCTTGGTGCTGACTTTGCTGCCCGCGACGATGGCCACGAGCGGGCGCTTCGGTGCGCTGAGCGCCTTCGTGATCGCATCGATTTCCGCAGCCAACAGCGGGCCGGCGCATGCCACGGGCGCGAACTGAGCGATGCCATAGGTGCTGGCCTCGGCGCGATGCGCGGTGCCGAAAGCGTCGTGCACGAAGATATCGCAGAGCGCGGCCATCTTCCGTGATAGTGCTTCGTCGTTCTTCTTTTCGCCTTTGTTGAGGCGACAGTTTTCGAGCAGCACCACCTGGCCGGGCTTCACAACGACGCCGTCCACCCAATTCGACACCAGCGGCACGTCGCGGCCGAGCAGTTCGGCGAGACGCCGCGCCACGGGCTGAAGCGAATCCTCGGGCTTGAATTCGCCTTCGGTCGGGCGCCCCAGGTGCGAGGTGACCATCACGGCGGCGCCCGCATCGAGCGCCATCCGGATGCAGGGCACCGAGGCGCGGACGCGCGTGTCCTCGGTAATACGGCCGCCACCCGCGGCGGAAAAATCCAGCGGCACGTTGAGGTCAGCGCGGATGAATACGCGCTTGCCCTCTGCCAAGCCTTTGCTCGCAATGTCGGTAAAGCGGAGCACTTTCATGGTCTGGTTCCTCGCGCTTTCTTCAGCGACCCACAACCCGCGCCATCTCGAGCACCTTGTTCGAGTAGCCCCACTCGTTGTCGTACCAGGCGACGACCTTGACGAAGGTCTTGTCCAGCGCGATGCCGGCGTCTGCATCGAACACCGAGGTCATGGCCTCGCCGCGGAAGTCGGTCGACACCACCTTGTCCTCGGTGTAGCCGAGCACGCCCTTCATCGATCCCACGGAGGCGGCTTTCATGGCCTTGCAGATGTCATCGTAGCTGGCTTCCTTAAGCAGCTCGACGGTGAGATCGACCACCGACACGTCCGAGGTCGGCACGCGGAAGGCCATGCCGGTGAGCTTCTTGTTCAACTCGGGGATCACGACGCCCACGGCCTTGGCAGCGCCGGTGCTGGACGGGATGATGTTCTCGAGGATGCCGCGGCCGCCGCGCCAGTCCTTGTTGCTCGGGCCGTCGACGGTCTTCTGCGTCGCCGTGGCGGCGTGCACCGTGGTCATCAGGCCGCGCTTGATGCCGAAGCTGTCATTCAGCACCTTGGCGACGGGCGCAAGGCAGTTGGTCGTGCACGACGCATTGCTGATGACGGCCTGTCCGGCGTAGCTCTTGTCGTTGACGCCGTAGACGAACATCGGCGTGTCATCCTTCGACGGCGCGCACATGATCACTTTCTTCGCGCCCGCTGCCAAGTGCTTGCCTGCCGTGTCCTTGGTGAGGAATAGACCCGTGGACTCGACCACGACGTCGGCACCGATCGCTCCCCAGTTCAGTTCGGCCGGATCCTTGACCGCGCTCAGGCGTATCTTCCTGCCGCCCAGGATCAGCGTGTTGCCGTCGACCGCCACCTCGCCCTTGAAGCGGCCATGCACCGAGTCGTAGCGCAGCATGTAGAGCAGGTACTCCGGTTCGAGCAGGTCGTTGATGCCGACGACCTCGATCTCCTTGAAATTCTGAACAGCGGCACGGAAAACCATGCGCCCGATGCGACCGAAGCCGTTGATTCCGATCTTGATGGTCATGTAAACACTCCGAAACTATGACGGTAAAAAAATGGCGCGGCTGCCTCCCCACGATCGACGCCGGCCTGAGGGGCAATCTTGAAGCAAGCCAGGATATCGATTTCCTTCACGGCGCACTCAGGCTTCCAGTACGTGAAACGGCATCGCTTAACACCCGCGGTATAGCTCTTGCCGCCTAGCCTCGTACTCATTTTTTGTCGACTCCTCATTTCCGTGCTTCTGATCAGCCGGGAAAGCATTTTCCGCGCCCAATTTATTCAAATAAAGCAATGTTACGCTCGAACAGATCAATCAACCTCTCAAGCGGCTTGCGTCTCCTCAGGTGACCGCGACGATCCGATATACGATCGCGTCGACCCCCCTTTGTAAACTCGTCCGTGATCCAGACCTACGCACATGCTCCGTTACCGGGGCATTATGTTTCCGATGACTATAGGAGCCCGGGTCGCCATGTACAACTAAGCAAATATGCCTATGAATTAAGTACTCGACCCGTTCTTGCGGACTGGTCGGTTTCTGCCAGGAAGGCGCCGGGCATGGCGCTGGCCGGATCGGATATCTGCGCCTACTTGTAAGATCGCGTGATGATCAACGACTGTTCCCATAAGAACATCAGAAGAAATGGCTTATGAGCGGTATCGTCGAACTGGAGTGCATAGTCAAAGTCCATGCCGCCATGGTGCGTCGCATTGCGACCGCTTAGAACGCTACCCCGACCGGGTCGAAGAGCTGGTGCAAAATGTTTGGATCGCCGTCTGGCAGGCCCCGCCGCTTGACGAAGCAAGGGCCCACGCCATGCGGCTGGCCTGCCTGATCGAGGCGGTGGCAAGTCTCTATCTCGAAGATATCCCGATAAAGCACATCGCCCTTGCACTGGGGATCAGCGAAAGCAACGCCTCGGTGCGACTGCACCGCGCCAAATCCGCAATACGGCTCAGCATTGGAGATCTCTCATGAGTTCTTTGCCCGCGCATGATCCGCTGGTCGCCCTTTGGCAAACCGCACCAAAGCCAGACACACACCACCTTCTGCAGGATTTGCAGCGCCTCAACCGGCTGCATCAGCCGCTTAACCGAAGCATATGGGCCATAGTGTGTGGCATCGCCGCCTTGGTCATCATGATCTTGGTCGGTGTCATTCTGGCGCGTTCGAGGCGCCTTCAGGTCCAGGCGCTCAGCGACAAGCTGAGATCGATCCAAGCGCTAACACGTGACCATAGTGGCAGTGCGATTCGTCTCATCAGGAGGAACCATGCTCAAGAAATTCGGGTCTTCGTGGATTCGTATGGGTAAAACAAGCGGTGTGATCACGACGCGAAGCC
>OCZU010002240.1_pt1 | contig 12412 bp, 10 predicted proteins | sample 1539001 | NCBI WGS metagenome assembly OCZU01 (sample SAMEA3539306, study PRJEB22396) | soil metagenome | biome: tundra; feature: field; material: soil | place: USA | collected 2010-05 | depth 0.15 m
TGGTCGTCGTAGCGGTCGGCAGCCGGATCGCGGGCACCCGGGGCGCCGCGGGCCCGACGGCCGGGACCATCGCCCATGGCGAGCAGCGCCACCCGCGGTGCGAGCACGGCGATCTTCTCGCCCAGTTCCAGGCACTCCCCCGGCGACGCGTCCGCCGCGATCCCCCACCAGGCGGCCTGCGGCTCGCCGCGGGCCGTCATGGAGTCATCGGCGGGCCGGGTGAGCAGCCACCTTCCGATGGTCAGCGAGAGCGGGAGGACGGGTGAATTTCCCTCGTCGTCGCCCACCAGGAAGGGGACACCGTACTGGCGCAGACTGCCCGGCGCCTCCGGCGGGTAATCCCCGGTGCGCTCGGCTCCGCCGACCACCACGATCAGGTCGGGCGCCGCCGCGCGAAGAGCAGCCACGGCCTCATGACAAGCGGTTCGCAGCCGCTCGAGCTCCGTGTCGCCCGGGCCGGACACCCCGGTGGCCGCGGGGATCAGCAGCGGCGGATGCGGGCAGACCGCCGCGGCGATCAGCATCGGCGTTCCTCGATCTGGCCGGCTCGGGGGGCCTGGCCGGAATCAGGGCGGCTGGCGGGGGGCTCGTTCATCTGCTCATGATCGCCCGGCGGAGGACGACCTGACCCTGCACGGGTGCAAGCAAAACCCAGCTTGCCTCTTCAGGGGTCACCGCGACTCCATATCTCTTTGATCGCAACTTGGACACTAGTCTGAATCCGGACCGAGAGGATGACCTCGGTTCGCTAACTAGAGCCTCGAAACAGTCAACCATCTGCGCGAGTGGTGCGTCTTACCTGCTGGGGAGACTGTCATGAGCAGGGAACGCCACGATGGAGACCTGCTCACGCTTTGCCTCGCAGGTATCACAAATCGTTAGATTATTATGTGTTCGTAACGGGGGATACGAGGCGCTTTGTCCCTTTTGGGGCCGGGATCGAGGTGAGATGGAACGGTTTTCTTACGGGGCGGAGAAGTCGTCGCAAGATGATCGATCCGATGGAAATCTCTCGTACATAGGTACTATCGCGGGCCGGGACTTTCGTATGTGCATTCGCACACAAGTGCTATTCACTTGTTGCCGGTCCTAGATGTACTCTTTATGTATATATGCCACTCGGGAAAGTAGCTGGCTGCTACGCGTAGGCCACTATTTAGATAACCTGGCGACGAACCAGGAGGGCGCAGGGAGGCTGCCGTGACGCAGGTGGTCAAGGTGTCAGATAAGCGCAGGCTGTCGGGTAGGCGCAAGCTGTCAGTAGAAACCCTGGGCGCCCCAGAGGGAAAACCCGTGTTCTTGCTGCACGGCACTCCAGGCAGTCGCTATGGCCCGCGCCCACGCGGAATTATCCTCTACCGGCTGGGGATCCGGCTGATCACATATGACCGCCCTGGCTACAGCGGCTCAGATCGGAATCGTGGCCGCAGTGTTGCGGACGCAGCTGATGACGTCGCCGCTATCGCCGATGCGCTTGGAATTGACCGTTTTAGTGTTGTAGGCAGGTCAGGAGGTGGCCCGCATGCACTAGCTTGCGCTGCACTTCTGGGTCGGCGGGTGATCTGTGCCGCCGCCTTGGGCAGCCTAGCGCCTAGCGACGCTGCGGGCCTGGAATGGTCGCTCGGCATGGCTGACTCCAATGTCAGGGCATACCGCTATGCCGAGAAAGATCTGGCAGCCTTGATGACTACGCTTAATGAGCAGGCTAGCCAGGTCCGCAGTAACTCGCAAAGCTTGCTCAGAACACTCGGACCGGAGCTGGTCAGCGACGATAAAGAGATCATCGGGAATGTCGCCCTGCGCAGGATAATTGCGGAAAACCACGCCAAGGCACTCAGCGAGACAGCCGACGGGTGGATAGATGATGTGATAGCCCTAGGTCACCCGTGGGAATTCAACCCGTCTACCATAACAGTGCCTGTCAAACTATGGAGCGGCAGCGATGATGTATTCTCGCCTGCTACCCATACATATTGGCTAGCAAAGGAAATCCTTACTTCAGAACTTGATGTTGAGACCGGCGCAGCCCACTTTGGCGCGGTGGAGATTCTCCCCGAGATTCTAGCGTGGGTGGCCGGCATAATGAACATAGAACCGCACATCTCGCGTCCGAGTACTAGGTCCGAAACAGTACCCGTCCACTGAGATAACGGAAGAATTGCCCAAACCAGCAAATTTGCTCGAGTCAGCTCTGCCAGCAGGGCTGCCGTTCAGAACGGCAGCGGATCAATCGCGCAGAGGAGCCGACCACCGCTGATGACCACGCCGACATCCGGGTGTTCGGCTCCGAGCAATGACGTCAGCTCCTCTATTACCGCCTGACGGGCCATTGACGCTCCTTCGACTCTCCGTTCGCGCTGGGTCAGCAGCAGATTCGCACAGGAACGAACGGTATCTGGGTGCTGCGGTCCGAGAACTCGCTTCCGTTCAGCCGCGACCCATTCCTCGAGAACTAGGGCCCCTTCCAGGTCCCCCTGGCTGGCCAGCACGCTTGCCACCACCATGTTGGCGGACAGGGTATATGGATGAGCCGCCCCAAGCCGCCGGTCAAGTCCTTCCGCGGCTGACCGAGCCAGGCTCATGGCCGCCGGATAGTCTTTCTCGAACCACAGGGCGGCAGAGATGTCGAGCCTGCATATAAGGGAGTGCGGATGAGTCAGCCCAAGCCGATCCTCATAAACGGACAGGACCTGATGCGCGGTCATCCTCGCCTCGGCAATCTGATGCCCGGCTAGCTGGTTCAGCGCGTGGCCAAGGCGGCAGGCCAGGGTGTCGCTGCTTTCTTGCCCGAATCCGCGGGCCAGACCCTCTCTGGCCCCCTCAATATGAACCTCCGCGAGGTCCGCGCGCCCCGCGCAGCGCAGCGCTACACCGAGCAAGACACGGGCGTTAAGCGTGATGCGGTCACCTTCGCCCAGCCTCTCACGGCATTGACCCCAGACGGCCTCAATCTGACTGGCCGCCTCTGCATAGCGGCCGGCTTCCAACAGGTCACGGGCGACGGCAGCGCCCGAGTTGAGAGTCCTCGGATGCAGCGGTCCGAGCATGGATGCCCGGCGCTCAAGAGTAATCCTGTCCTGAACCAAGGCACTCTGGAAGTCCCCGGTCAGCAGGAAAGACAACGCGAGGTTATGTGCCGCCGATAGCGTCCCTGGGTCCTCGTCACCGTATCCGTTCTTCCAGGATTTGTAGGTGTCACGGTCCAACTCCAGGCCACGGTTGTAGTCACCCAGAGCCCGGAAATCGGCAGCCAGGCTACTCCGCGTCTGCAGAGTATGCGGATGCTCGTCACCGAGGAGTTCATGCTGTCCTTCCAGCGCCGCCTGGTCAACCGCCTGTGATTTCTGGAATTCAGCCAGATCGCGGATGATGTTAGCCAGGTTGAACTGCAGCCGGTACAGCTGCCGTCGCAAGGCCTCAGCCATTGCCTGATCGGGATCCCGGCCCAGAATGGTCTTCCAGGCCGATTCGATCTCTTCGGCTCGCCGACGACCGCGCTCCAGGTCATCGCGCTGCCGGAGATAGCGCACCCGGTCGATCAGGAGCTGGCGGACCGGCTCCTCCTTAGACCACATAGCTTTTGAGGGGCTCAAATGCGGCCAGATGAGCTGGTAGCGAGGCCACATATCCGGATTGTCAACGTCCCCTTCCGGACGTGCGGCGACTACGAGCTGATGAACATCGAGCCGCGCTGTCGCGATCTCTTCCTCCTTCATCCGCCGCCTCACCACATCCTGCACCAAGCGATGAACTTGGATCTGATGCGCGTTGTTGTCAAGCTTGATCAACGCAAGCAGGTCGATCTGCCTGATCAGCTTGGCTACCATCGCGGGCTCGGAGATACTAGGGTCCAGGTGACGGAGCGCGTTTACCGTGGCGTGGCTGTAAATCAGGTTCAGGCCGATGTCTGGCGCCATAACCGAGCAGATTTCCAGCAACCGGGCGGCGGCGGGGGACTTCTTCTGCAGCTGATCGAGGGAAAGATCCCAGGTCTTTGCGACTGGCCGCGGGTAGTTACCGAGCGGACCACCTAGGTCAAGAGTCTCCGGCCCCTCTTGTTCCAACTGGCGCAGGTATGCGGAAACGGAGACACCTGTACTAGCGAGCCATGCGCCCGCCGCGGCTATCGCTAGCGGCAAGTCGCCTAGAACCTTGGCGACCTGGTCGGCCTCTGCCTCGCTAATGGAGGGTCGGCGGCGCTGCAGATGACTAATACTTTCCGCCCGCTGGAAGACGTTGACCTCGAGCGACTTCCCCTGGTTTTTCCATGCTCCCTCGCGCGAAGTGATCAGGACATGACAATGGCCAGATGGCAGGAGGTTCCTGACGGTTTCGATGTCGTCGGCGTTGTCATAAACGAGGAGCCGTCGCTGCGCTGTCTGTTCATCGCTGAGCAGTTCCAGTACCTGCCGCGCGACCTCCGTGACGCTTCCCTCCTCGGGCAGACCTGCGTTGAAGACCTCCCGCATCTTCTTTCCGAGGTCGGTCAGCGCTGCATCGACATATTGCGACTGCCCACAATTCATCCACCAGATAACGTCGTAGTCCGCCTTGAAGCGATGCACATATTCCAAGGCCAGCTGCGTTTTTCCTACTCCGCCGAGACCGGTGAGCGGGAGTACTACCGCTACACCTCGAGATCTTAGTTCTTCTCGCAGTTCCCTGAGGTCCTTATCCCGGCCAGTAAAATTAGCATTACGAGCTGGCATTTTCACTACCTGCAGGCGATTCCCGCCCGGGTAGCGGACGGCCACAGTTACCGGGTCCGTCGGCCGCTGTCCGGCTAGCCGGTCGAGGAGCCTGTCGGCAGCTTGACTCTCCTGGAGGCCACCGAGAAATACCACTGGCACATCCGCTAGCTGGTGGGGCAGCCGAGTGTCGGTCACGGAGATGGCCAAGGTGGGACGAACGCGCGGCTGGGCGTCCTGATACCGCGAGATGTATGCCTCCGTGACTATCGCGACGACCCGCGGACCCTCGCCGGAGGCGGGCGGCGCCTCGGACATCTCGTCGACCCATCGGACAGCGATCTCGGCACTGGCGAGGACGGCGGCGAACCACTCGGCCCATAGCTGGTCCCCAGGGGTGAAATCGAGAACGATTTCATCAGGGCTCGGTGACTCCCGGCGAGAGAACTTCAGCCGGGTCCGCAGGCGCAGTGACTCCTCCATCGGAGGGAGTGCGCTGACTGCACCTTCGGTGATACGGGCAGTGATCCGCTCGTAAGAGGATAGCAGCGAGTTCGGAAAGCCCGGCCTGTCACCGAAGACAGCCAGAGTCTCCTCATAGGCATAGAAGGCCCGATAAGGCACCTCCACCGCGGCCCAGTATTCGCTGCGCTGCACGTCCGACATCCCTGCGGGCAGCCCGGCGAACTCGCGAGCCGCGAATACCTGACCCGCATCGAGCTTCTCTTTCTCCGCGTGGTCTACACGCATGGGCACAGGCAGGATTTTTATCTGACGTTCGGTATGACCCTGGATCATCCTGGCGACCATGGCGGCGCCTTCAATTCCCTGCGTGCTCAGGGCAAAGCAGTCGACCACCACATCGGGCAGATGCACCGTGCAGATGTCGGCGATATCGCTCAGCCCGGTCCTGCTATCGATCAAGGTATAATCGTAGTGCCGTTTCATGTCCGCGCCGAGTGCATCGAAAAACTGGCCGCCGTGCAGGTTGTCGTAGAAGTTGTCCCAGCCTAGAGCGCTCAAGGTCGCCTGGTAGTCACCGTTTCGCTGTTTGCCGGATGACAAAAAGTCCAGAACGCCATTATTAGGGAACTTCCAGCCTAGCGAGACGGCATACCCGCGTATCTCCTCGATGTGCTCCTCGATGAGGCTGGTAACCGCATCACGTGCGACCGTCCTCGATTCTTCGCTCCCGCTCTCAAGCGCTTCTGGATCGATCTCGGCATCGGCAGCTGCCCATTCGTATCTGCGGATGAAATCAACGATGCCCGGCCTCTCGCTCATTCTGGCGTCCAGGAACGGATCAAAGAACTTGTGCAGGCCTGGCGACTCTAGGTCCCAGTCGGCGATCAGTACCCGCATGCCACTGGCAGCCAGTATCCAGGCCACGTTGGCGAGCGCCATCGTTCGTCCGGTGCCCCCCTTGAACGAGTAAAACGTGACGATCTGACCCTCGCGCGGCAACTTAGGCTCGCCTGCATCAGGCATCTGGTGCCTCCCCCAGCGGATCTGTTGTCGAGGTGGGTGCATCTGGGCGCCCCGCACTGCCGAGGCGGGGTCGCCTGGACAGCTGTGACGATCGTATCCGTCCACTGCGGTACCGAATATATTGCCGCTCAGCTTCGGCCACTAGCACCGGCACGATGGAAACAAAGTCATTGAGCGAACTGACACCTCGCGCGGCCCGGCGAGAGGACTCCGTCGGGAGCACCCTGGCATCGCCAAGCATATCCCTCACCTGGCCAGCCAGTTCCTGAGTACGGACATCACCCGGTTGGCCGAGGACCAGCAAAGGCAGTACCCATCGGGGCAGATTGCCGATCGCGGCCCGGAGCGCCTGCCTTCCTTTGTCATCCGCAATAAACCAGGGATCGATCAAGATGATCCCTGGCCTGCGGGCGTCTTTGTCGCCAATCATCTCGATCCCGCTGATCAAGACCTCGAAGTCGAACCGCTCGGCGACCCGCGCAACATATTCAGCCAGCGTTTCCTGCTGCGGGAAGGGCCGCCATTGAGTGCTGCTCCGACCATAGCCAATCGGATCGTGACCCGCGATCGAGGTCAGTACCGTCGGTGCGGCTGTCTGAACAGCGAACACAGCGAGATGCGGCTTGGACGTGAACGGACTTGCCATTCCATCGATGTCCGGGACATCCGACTGCCCCACCGGTGATTCTTCGGCGCGCACGACAATTTGCTCCGCCACAATGTTCACCACAGCCTGGTAGGAGTCGTGATATGGGCTGATCTTCAGGAGAGCCCGAAGGCCGTTCTCTCTATAGTCGGGCTCAGCAGCACTCAGCGCCAAGGCCTCTTGCAACCCTGGCGGGTTCTGGCCCTCCGCTAGCGGAGTCCACAAGACAGGCACGAACCGTCGCACCGGATTCTCAAGGCCTGCGTTTTGCATACGGCCATGGAAGCAAGCCCACTCGCGGCCGGGCCATGACCTGGCGAGGTAGCCAGCCGAGTACAGGGGGACGAAAGTCTCGGCTGCACTGAGAGCCCGGCTTAGGGATTCCTTCCAGTCTGAGGCGACTGGGATCTTCTGGTCAAAGAAACCGAGAATCAGATGTGATCGTCTTGATGCGTGTCGAGCGACGGCGTCCATGAGGTCACTGAAAAACTTTTCAACCCACTGGTCAGGATCCGCTTGCGGCTGTCCGACCTGCGGATCTCGTGTGGATCCCGTCAGCGGATCTGAATGCGCATAGCTAAGGAAAAAGTATGAAGACTGCGCGTTTTGCGCTCCTCGGACATCTCCGGTGTCAGTCATGGCCGCTACTCTCAAAGATATTATGCAGATCTTCGAGCCTGAACACTTGAGGTTCTACCTGCTGGCTGTGATAAACTTTTGATACATGCATCGCAAGTTGCCAGACGATTATGTGATAAGAGTCCTCTCGCCCCATCCGCAGCAAACCGAAAATACCATTTTCCCGATACTGGGCCGGGAGCTGCGGATCAGGCTTACTGGTCGGCATGAAGATCATGTCCTCACTAACCGGCGAGGGGAGCAGCGCATAAGGAAATGGTGCCCAGATTACCGGAATAATGCACCCCTGACGCGGGGTGGCGTTTCTTCCTTCCCGTTTATTTACGCTGCGCCGGGAGAAAGCATACCATTCTTTTCCGCACCATTCACTTCTTAGGTACGGGGCTGAAAGCAGCGGGATAAGTACCTGACAGGTCCCGAGTGCATGTATTAATTCATCGGTCCACTGCATACCGCCGCGCATACCAACATCCATGAAACCGATCTCTGCACCCATCGTCAGGCTTATCAGCTGACCGACATCCTCGGACAGGTCGGAGAAAAACTGCTCGGCCATCAGATCCGAATGGTGGGCCGCTCCTGCGGTCAGGGAGCCCTCCTCGGCGTGAGCATAGCTGAGGAAAAACGGCGTGCTCAAGCTCTCATCGTCAGGCACCGTCCGCTCCACCTCCTGCCCCACCGGTGCTTGCACCATGGTATCGAGCGGACCGTGACGATAGAAAGTACTGATGCCGCTTCGTTTTGAGATGAGCCGCCTGCGACGGAGCCCAAGCCACGCGGACCCGAAATCGACGGCTGCTCGCAACGGCAGCAGCCGGCATTCCGCCGACCCGACCGGGCCTCGCCGCACGAGAGGCGTTGCGTCCAGATCCGCGCCGAGCAACTCGAAATCACCGTCTTCCAGCGCGATATCGCTGAACCCATGCTCAACCCGAGAGCCGTCCTCGGCGGCAAAGCAGTGATAGCGGCGGAGCGATCGCACGCCGGGTAGACGGTACTCAGCCAGATGGAAGGCCGTGCAAGCAGAATAACCGACGCCCAGGAGGAGGATGGCTGCGTCGGCTCGGTAGAGCCAGCCTAGCGGTGACCGGTCACCTAGATGGCAATTCAGGTCATGGTCAGACACGCAGGCATGCGCGGCAGGCCCGAGCGCTGCGAAGGACACCTGCGGATGATTGCTACGACTCGCCGGCGGGCGGGTCCGGACGTACTCAGCAAACACTCCCATACCGGTTGAAGGCGTACTTACCGGATCAAAAGCTGGGATGGCAGCGACAAAACGAGCGCGTTCTTCCGCGTCAAGATGTGCGGTAGCCGCGAGAAATGCACTTGACGAGAGTGAATTCAGCGGGGTCTGGGTCGGTACCACGAGCGTCGCCTCTGGACCAGCTACATCCATGATCGCATCTAGGAGGGCGCCTGCCCCTCCGTCGATCCGCCCGAGTTGCCGCAAAGAGCAATGGATGAGAAGATTCTGTCCAGGTTGCAGCCTGAGCGCCCGAAGATCCGCCGCAAGCCGATCGCGGCCGATAAGCCCGCTCCGCGGGGCTCTCGATGCCCGCTCACCTATCATCGGTCCACGCTTCAACGGTCGAGTGCATACCGCTGACGAAACGCTTACCATCCGGCATCAGGGCATCTGAATTCAGCAACGTATTGACTGCGTCCTCCACCCAGATCCGGTACATGCGGAACAGCGAGCCAGCTTCCCCGTCCGGCGTTCGTACCGCCCGGGATCGCCACAGCTCGGCGATAGCCAGATGAGCGTAGGTACCCTGCAACAGGCCTTCTACAGGTCTGCGATCGTTCCGCCAGGGGACCTGGAACAAGCTGTTGTTAGCCCGGTCGAACAGATCAAATAGGTCACACAGGGCCGCTAGCTTGACATGCTGCATCTCATGCACGAGCAGGACGCTAAGCGTGTCGACGTTATCCGGGAGAGCCAGCGCCAGCGCCCCGAATGCCTGCCGCGCCGTTCCACTCTGGCGATAGCCCCCGGGGTCCGGCACGATGGGCACCACGGAGCGTAGTCCCGCACCGATGACGCTGGCGTAGGCAGGCAGCTCCTCGGTGAGTTGACGGGCGGCAGCCGTCAAGGCCAGCCGCCAGTCCTCCCAGGCCGCAACCGACAGGCGCCCAGTCGCGGTCCACGCCTGGCAGTCGCGAAACGGGTCGAGGTCCTCTACCGTTACCGACATTCCGCCGACGGTAACCCGGCGGACGGTTCGCCACCCACGGACAGCGCGCCGGGAGCTCAGGCCCGAGGGGGAAACACGCACGACCGAGGTGCGGCCTGCGCCGCCAGGGTCCACGACCAAGGCGCCTACCGTGGGCAGATATATCGATCCATCGCGGACCGGCAGGACCAGCTCAGCGTCGATTCCGGCCCGCAAGGCAGCCGCCGCGGCCAGGCCGGCCAGATGCGCGCAGTCCAGATCAAAGTCGGCGCTCGTCGACGGACGCAAGCACTGCATCGCCCACGCCTGAACGTATGGATACGTCAATACTTCGCGCACCGCCTCGGAGCCCTGCGCGTCCAGGGCAGAAAGCAGCATCCATCCCTCGGCAGCCGCCCGGCTGAGATCACCGCCGCTACCGTCCAGACCGGACGCCACGGCGGCGACCAGCGCCCGGGTTACCGACCAGTGTGAATCAGCCAATGCTGCCATCGCATCAGGGTCACCCGGACCCGCGGACAATAGGTCAAAGGCGCCATCCGGCAGGAAATGACCGGTCGGGCGGTCGCTCGCCAGTGCTGCGTTCCTTGGGCTGGCTGTAATCTCGGGAATCAGGATTTTGAGATCATCGCAGTAGACAGAGGGATTATCGAAGCCGTTGCCGGGTTTAAATCTGTGCGCGTACAGGCCGCCACCGCAGGCACGTACTACCGGACATTCACGGCACGTCAAGCACAGCGCCGCGAGACCGGCCTGACGAGCGGCCACGCCAGGGTGCTCCAGAACCTCGTTAACCGAGTGAGAGAATACATTAAGGCCGGTTGCGGGGGCGCCCTCGAAGGCTGCCTTCAGCGAGTCTGCCTGTTCCCAGCTGCCATCGGTCTCGATGATAAGGAGATCGACAGGGTCGAGGCCCGTGGCCTCGCTCTCAGCGCGACGTCCCTCCCAGGCCGCGACCAGCGAGTCGAAAAACCGGATGGGAACAGGGCGGCCATCAGCGACCCAGCGTGAATGGATTCGCCCAAGCCACGCAGCATAGGGCACGGGGACACCGAGCGGACGAAACGGAGGCCGATCCCAAGTCGCGTGCGGCAAGAGCAGATCGATGCGGGGCGGTCCCTCAGACAGCAATGCCTCATAGACCGCGATCGGATCATTCTCCACGTCGACGGTACACAGAATGCCTGCGTACAGGGGGTTGTACTCAGGGCTTCTCAGCAGGGCAAGCGCACGCCGTGCCTGAGCGTGGCTGCTACGCCCGTCGGCAAAGCGACGGTGCCGGTCGTTCGCGGTTCGATCGCCATCCAGTGACACGCCTACTTTCACGCCAAAGTCGGCGAACAACCCGCATAGTCTCTCGTCGAGAAGGACACCGTTGGTGTGAAGCCTCAAGTCGAGCCGGGTCACCGGATCGATCAGGGATCGCAGTACCTCTAGGATTCTTCGCAGCCCGTCATGCCCGAGCAGCAACGGCTCGCCCCCATGAAGCACGACGTGTACCTCGTCGAGGTCATGAATCAAGGCATGTTCGTTTATCCGCATGGCCGCACGCCTGGCCGTCGCTTCGGCTAGAGCTTTAGGCTTAACGCGCCAACTCTGATCGGCATGCTCGTAGACATAGCAGTGATCACATGAAAGATCACACCGGCCGAATACCTTGAGAACGTACTGACTTATAGATGCCGGCATACTGTAATCTCATATTGCGGAATTGAACATCATAGCCGAGACACTCGAAGGGCATTTCCTGCCGTCTACAATCCGCGACACTACGCTGACCACATCTATTTCACCATCGGCCGCCTGCCTGGCCAGCTGCTCCAGTGGAATGCTCCGCAGATCGGGGATCAGGCACTGATCTGATCTACTTCCGCTGGGCCGAGCCTCAGAATTCACTGTGGCCTCTCTCCTCCGTAAAGGGTAAGGCATGTCCGTCCATGTAAGGTTAGGTGATGTTTTGGTCTTTGTCATCAGTTCACGGGTATCGACAAGCTGGCCGGCTAGTTTGCCCAGGCACGGCCGCAACAAGACCATCCGGAACCTGGCTGCTGCGCGCAAGGAAAGCGTGCCGCCGCGGAGATTAGCGGGAAGCGTGGACGAAAACCACGGCGCATGGATGTGGCCCCAGCCGGCTCGCTTACTTCCATATAGCCTCATCCGTACCAGCAAAAGATCGACGGGGCCACGCCCACAATGATGCGTGAGGCAAAGGAGGTCTCCGTGGGCAAATGGCAGCTTGACCCGTATCACCCGGAGTCGTCGGTCGAGGTGACCATCTCCGCCGCCAGCATCCGGACCATCAACGCGGCCAGGAACAACGACCTCCGCTCGTCGAACTTCCTGGACGTGGAGAATTTCCGATGATCACGTTCAAGAGCACCAGCGTCGAGCAGACCGGGCCGGACCACTACAAGCTGGCCGGCGACCTCACCATCAAGGGCACCACCCGCCCAGTGACGCTCAGTGTGGTCAAGTACGGGGAGATCAACGACCCGCAGATGATGGGACACCGGATTTCCTACGGCGCCACGACCAAGATAAAAAGGAGCGACTTCGGGCTGAACTTCAACATGGTCCTGGGCGGCCGGATGGTGGTCAGCGACGAGATCCAGGTCCAGGTCGAAGGCGAGCTCGTCGAGGAGCCAGCGACGGCGGAGGCCGCCATCAGCTGAGCCCGGCTTCCGGCTTAACCCGGCTTCGTCCGGTCCGGGCCGCTATCGCCGCTATCGCCGCTCGCGGCCGCCCGGGGTCACCAGCCCGCTTTCGTAGGCCAT
>OCZU010002241.1_pt1 | contig 12410 bp, 13 predicted proteins | sample 1539001 | NCBI WGS metagenome assembly OCZU01 (sample SAMEA3539306, study PRJEB22396) | soil metagenome | biome: tundra; feature: field; material: soil | place: USA | collected 2010-05 | depth 0.15 m
AGGCGTAGTGTTCCTGCATAAGCCTACTTCACCATTGTTCAGATTCATTAAAACTTATCTAATAGAATACTTGAGAATGCGAAGCATTGAATTGCGGTTTTTGCAATTCGATGGGTTTGAGTTTTTAAATTTCAATTGGTTGGAACTCGCTTCGCCGTTTCGATCCAAAAAACGGATCGAACCGAATCCAGTGGCATCGAATCCACCTACGGTCTTTGATCTCAAGCGGCATTCCAGCTCAAGACAGGTTCTTGAACGTGGACTGTGTTGCCTGTATCACACACTTTCGAGTCCCCGTCGTCGTAAACAATTTACCTTTTTCGATGCGTGTCTTAATCTCAACAATCGACAAGGCCGACCTGCTATGGGCCGGGGTCACGGATCAGTTAGGCGCGCTGTCCCTGGAGCGCAATGGCGAAATCGACGGGCCGCTGCTGGACCGGGCAATGGACTGTTTTCAAGAGAGCCGTGACCGTTGGCGGGCCGAAAGAAACCACCGCGAAGGATTCTCGCTCCGGCGCTTGGGGCAAATGCATGCAATCAGACAATCCTACCCGGAGGCCATTCGGTGTTTGTCACGGCGGTCGACGTGTTCGCGCGTTGCCGTTGCCGCCGCTTGCATCTCACCTCATCATCAGCCAAACCCGGAACTAAAAAGTTGCTGACTTCGTTGGCGACACCCACGTTGCCAGATGCGGGTCTTATCAACAAGCGCTCTCGGCAGTCAATTAAACCCGCTGCGGTCGCCCGACAGGCGAAGTTTCGAGCGTATTGGGTGCAGCCGGGATTACGAGGTTTGATGATCTGCACAACAACTGGAGAGAGTTTTGGGTTGATGAAGTTGGTCTTGTTGACTTGCTTGTTGACTTTCGTGATGTTGGGATTGCGGCCGATTGTTGGGGCTTGACACATCCCAGAAGTATGGAAGACTGAGAGAGTAATGAAGAAACAACACAGCACACCAACGACAGAAGTGGCAACCATGGACTTTAAAGTGAAACCCGCACCAAACCGAATTGAGATTAGGCATCTGAAAAGTGGACTGGTTCAGAAACATGTCTATGCTCGTGACTATCGACAGTCAATCTAACACGGGATGTCCCGATCCTGCCGATCTTCGGTTTCAGTCGCCAATGGTCAACGACTATAACCAGGACCTATGCGGGGGATGGACTCGTGACGACATCGAGGACGAGAATGCAGTCATTGCTGAGCGTTTGGCAAATAGCTTGAAACCGTTTGGGAACCTCGCGGAGTTGGATTTGACTCCGAATGCCGCTTCGGAGTTAGACGCAATTGCGTGCCAGCTTCAGGAAAAGGGTGTGCGTACAAGGCGCTACATCCGAAAGCTGCCATCATGCGCTCTGCTGGTACAAAATCTCGATTGTTGCCAGCCGGGTACATTTGGTGAGTTGTTCGATCTCGAAGTGTGCATGTAAGATGGAGAGTCGTTATTTGTTATAAAACTCTAGAAGCACCGCCTCCTGCTGGATGTCTAGCAGCACCGGCCGGACCTGCGCGAGATTTCCCCGTTCGCGACCGAACAGGAATTCGTCCAGGTCAGCGGTTTCACCGATCAGGTGCAGGTTCTGCTGCCGCACATACCTCATTCATGCGCACCAGGTCGGCTTGGAGCGCGTGGAACTTGGGAAAGCAGAACGCTACCCCCGGCCGAAGCCCGATGGTGCGGCCGGTCCCGGTGTTCGCATATAGGAAGTCCACCTGTTCGCGGCCAATCGTCTGCAACTTCCAGAGGGGCATAACGCACACCACGAATCTGGACCGTGTACCAGGGCTTCCTCGAGAGCGGCGGAGTCTATTCTTCGCTACCGTGCATGTCAGAGTTGCATTGCGCATCGCGCTACCCGCGTGTCCCGCGCTCTCGCCCCCGGTTCATCTGCAACGTCCCATTCGCCAGGATCGCTGACCGCCGAAGGATGAACGGCGATCTTGGCCCGATTGAATTCGGGCGCCCCGGGCGCGTGCTTGTGGGCTCGGGGACAAAACGGGCCAACTGGATGCTGCAATGCATCCTTCGGCCGATCTCCATCGACCTTACGTATAGGGCCGTCTCGGCCTCCGAGTGATAAACTGGCCTCGTCATGACACGCCGCAAATTGCTTCAAGCCGCCGTGCTCGGAACCCCCGCAGCTCTTTTGGCAGATACGCCCCAAGCCGATCGCCCACTCGCCCAGTCGCGGCCGGTGAGGATTACGAAAGTCGAAGTCCTGCATCTCGAAAAGCCGTTGAAAGAGCGCTTCTGGATGGCCAATTCTCCCATCGGAGGATTCCAGCCGAAAGCTTCCCGCCTGATTGTGACCCTCCACACCGACGCCGGCATTTCGGGCCATGGCGAAGGCTCCGGAGGCGGGGTGGACCTATTCCGCAAAGGCTTCGCCGATCTGGTGATTGGCGAGGATCCGTTCATGGTCGGGAAGATCTGGGAGAAGATGTTTGCAGTCACCTATGGCCGCGAACCCTCGACGCGGGGCTGGGCCGCAACCAGCGTGATCTCTGCGATGGCGCCCATTGATGCCGCGATCTACGACATCATGGCCAAATCCGCCGGGTTGCCGGTCTACAAATTCCTCGGCGGGTATCGTGATACGGTTCCGGTGTATATCACCGGGGGTTACTACCGCGAAGGAAAGGGCATTCCGGAATTGATTTCGGAGGTGCGCGGATACGTGGACCAGGGCTTTAACGCCGTCAAGCTCAAGGTCGGAGGCATCAGCGGCGGCTTTTCCGTCGAGGACGACTACAACCGCGTCAAGGCCGTCCGCGACGCAGTCGGGCCGAAGGTGAAGTTGATGCTGGATGCAAACCAGGGTTGGGATGTGCCAACTGCGATTCACGCTTCGAATCGGATGTACGACCTGGATATCGTGTGGCTGGAGGAACCGCTGCACTGGTACGACGATGTCGAACCCCTCAAACAAGTGAAACTGAACACCCGCATACCGCTCGCATCCGGTGAGCATGAACTGACGCGATGGGGCGCCCGCAGGCTGATGGAAACCGGCGCCATCGACGTCATGCAGTTCGACTGCAACGCTCATGCCGGAATCACCGAGTGGCGCAAAGTCGCCGACATGGCCTCGATGTCGTACATCAAAATGGCGCCTCACCACGAACCCGTTTTGCATGGCCATCTCCTGGCGTCGATCCCCAATGGCTATATCCTGGAGTCCTTTGCCAATCCTGACCGCGACCCGTTCTGGTTCGAGATCTACGATCGCAAGCCCCGCATCGAAAAGAGTATCCTGTACCTCGATAACACGCCGGGCTTCGGCATCGAGTTCAATCAGAAGGCGCTTCAGCAGTACGGCACGAAGGTGCTGTAGGTTGCCGTCGGGTTGGGTTCCCCGCGGAGGACAGAACCGCGATGCCGGTTTTCGGGTATCGCGCGATGCCAGCCGCCGGAATCTAGTATTTTCATCTGGAGATCTCAGCACCAGGCGCCGGACCCGCGGCCGACCGGGTGATCGTGGAGATACCGCAGGATTCGACGTTCACTGCAACGCGGACGGCAATCCTGAAAAAGCTGGCGGACCTCGGTGTCCACTTCCCGGCGCCTGTCATGAAGAAGCCGATCCACATCCGCGTCACCGGGTTCGCCTTCTACGATGCGTTCCACTTTTCAAATGCCGATCCACAACGGGGTCATGATCACGGGACCGCGTTCGTTGGGACGCTGTGGGAGTTGCATCCGGTGTTGAGCGTCGAGTTTTGATCGGGCTCCACGCCAAGGTGGTCAGGTCTTCGAGTGTGTCTGCCGCCTGCCACTGGCGTCCACAGGTAGAGAGGCGAGATCCGGAGGAAACGTTCCGCCGCCAACCGATACCTGGATTGGGCGGTCTTGCGTTGCAGGAAGCGCGCGGTTGTGTTGATATGTAATCCATATCAAGGGGGGATGCCTCGATGATCAACTCACGACGTTCTTTTTTGGGCGGCCTCACCGGAGCTGTTGCCGGCCTCACCTGGCTGCCCGCCGCGGCGGCCACCACCAGGAAACTGCGACCGATTCTTGCGGCCGTAGCACCCAGCACCGAGGGCTACTGGAAGCTGGTGGCCGAACAATTTCCCTACCGGCCGGGCAAGATCATGATGAACGCCGCGAACCTGTGCCCGGCGCCGCGCGTGGTATCGGAACGGGTGATCGAACTCACGCGCGACGAGGATTCCGATGTCTCGTTCCCCAACCGTGCCAAATTCGCCACGCAACTGGAGGAATCGCGAACGAAGGTGGCGGACCAATTGGGCGTTTCGGCGGACGAAATCGCGCTGGTGCGGAACACCAGTGAAGCCAACAACGTCATCAACAACGGCTGTGTGCTGAAGCCGGGCGACGAAGTCGTGCTCTGGGAGCAGAATCATCCTTGCAACAACGTGGCCTGGGACGTGCGCGCGGCTCGTTTCGGATTCACGGTCAAACGGGTAAGTGTCCCGGCCGCCGCGAACGACCCCGACGAGGTCGTGAAGCTGTTCGAAGCTGCTATGACAAGGCAGACCAAAGTGCTGTCGATTACCTACATCTCCAACACCTCAGGCTTCCGGCTGCCGGCCAAGCAATTGTGTTCCATGGCCCACCAGCGCGGCGCTTACTGCCACGTGGATGGCGCTCAGACGTGGGGATTCCTGAACCTCAATCTGAGCGACATCGGCTGCGATTCCTACGCGGCCAGCGCCCACAAATGGCTGATGGGGCCGAAGCAAGTTGGAGTCCTTTACGTGCGCAAAGAGCCCATTGGGCAAATCGTGCCGAACATTGTATCGGTGGGTTGGGGCTCGTCCACCGAGACCACCGCGAAAGGCCCGCGCAAGTTCGAAGCTCTGGGCCAACGCGAGGACGGGAGTTTGTCCGCCGTCGGCACCGCGAGTGACTTTCACCGCATGCTCGGCTTCGCGGAGATCGAGGCGCGCACCATCACCCTGGCGGGCATACTGAAAATGGGCCTGGCGAAAATCAACCGGGTCCGCCTGGTGACGCCGGCCGACCCGCGCCTCAGCGGCGGAGTGGTGGTATCGCAGGTGGAAAGCTTCGATCGCCAGAAGATGTCCGCACTGGCCAACGAGCTGTATGCGAAATACGGCGTCGCCGGCGCAGCCACTGGCGGTTTACGGCTCTGCCCACACGTCTACAACACCATGGACGACGTGGAGCAAGCGTTGCGAGGCGTCCGCGAATTGTTGGCGTGAGTGCGGCCTATTTGTCCGCTACCTTCTTCGCCCGGAATTCAGCCCACCGCTTTCTGGTTGCGTCGGCGATGCGTTTCCTTCCCGCCGCACTCATCTTGCACTTCTTCGGAGCGAGCCGCTTGCCAAGCTCGGCAGGTTTGGCAGCCTTGACCGCGGCCCACAGCTCCGTTGCGCCGCGGCCATTCGCCTTCTGCCGGCCGGGCTGACGACGCGCTTGACGCGTGTTCCGGGTGCGCTAGTCGCGGTCGGCGTTGTCCGCCTCAATCCTGCGGTCTTCCCACCAAGCTCCAGCCGGATCTCCGCCATCTTCGCGTCAATCTGGTCACGCTGGTGTTGGTACCCGATCAGTGCAGCCTGGAGGATGGATGGGTCGGCGCTCATTTGGGGCAAGACTACCACAGGGAGTTCAGGAGGGAGCCAAAATCCCAAATTTCCAGAATCCGACTTGTCAGGTTGGGCTCTGAAAGCTCAAGCCGAGTCAGATTTGGAAAGGCATAGCGGGCACTTCTTGTCCCTGCCAGATGGTGCTGCGCCACTCGTCTGCGCCCAACCAAGGTGGAACCGGCAACTCCAGTCCAGCCTATTCGCCGCACTCTGCACGACGGTTCCTCTGCGATCACCGATGTCGTGAGCAGGGCAACAGGTACGATCTTTGAAGCCCGATCCAGCACGTCGGCAACAACCGCGCGGGCGAGCCGGCTTGACAGGCGAAAGCGCCTGTCCCACCGGGGTGGGCCGCGGGCCCGCGCCAAATCGGCGTGCCGCCGCGAGCGGGCTGGTCCAAGCTGCCCGGTGTTATGATTCGGAGTCAGTGCCAACGATTCAGGTCACCCTTCTCGCATCGCTGCCGGCCGCTGTGGTTGTGGGTTCCCTCGTCTATTCCCTGATGACCGTGGTGGCCGCGCGAAAGTACCTGAAAACGCGGACGGCCGCCGTGCCGAAGGTCCTTCCGCCGATCAGTCTCCTGACTCCTCTGGCCGGCGTGGAACTGGGGTTGGAAGAGAACCTGCGCTCTTCGTTTCAACAGGAATACCCGGAATTCGAGGTGGTATTCGCCATTCGGCGGGCCGACGACCCGAGTGTGCCAGTGGCCCGCAAGGTCATGGCGGAGTTCCCGCATGTGCCTTCTACCCTGATCGTTGCGGGCGAGCCTACCGGCGCGAATGCCAAGGTCTTCAGCCTGGCGCGCATGACGGAAGCCGCGCGATACGGTCTGCTGGTCATGAACGATAGCGACATACGCGCGCCGCGGAATATGCTGCGCACGGTGGCCGCCGAATTTCAGGACCCGGCGGTGGGCCTGGTGACTTGCCCGTACCGTGCGGTCCCGGGCCGAAGCTGGCCATCCCGGCTGGAAGCCCTGTTGATGAACACCCAGTTTCTGGGCGGCGTCCTGGTGGCCCGCATGCTGGAGGGCATGAAATTCGCACTTGGACCGTCGCTGATCGTACGTAGAAGCGCACTGGAACGGATCGGCGGTTGGATCACACTGCAGGACTTCCTGGCGGAGGACTTCGTAATCGGCAAGATGATCGCGGAAGCCGGTTACGGCGTGATTCTATCTTCCTGCGTGGTGGAGCACCACATCGGCAGTTCGGGGATCGCTCAAAACCTCGCGCACCGGATCCGGTGGGTCCGAAGCACGCGGCGCTCCCGTCCAAAAGGCTACGTAGGCGAGGTCTTCACGAATCCGTTGCCGGTGGCCCTGGCGCTGTGGCTGGTGTTGCCCGCCGCGTGGCCATTGCTGGCCGCCACCGTGGTTTTCCGGGCGATGTCGGTGGCGGCGGTCGGCGGATGGGTTCTTCGCGATTCACTATGCGCCCGGTACTTTTGGGCGCTGCCGTTGGAGGACGTACTGGCGTTTGCGATCTGGGTCGCGGGCTTCTTTGGAAACCGGATCACCTGGCGCGGCCGTAACTACTACTTGCACCGCGATGGCCGGTTCGAACTCATCGGATAAGGATGCCGTGAGCCATCCCAGAGTCGCCATCGTGGTTCCGTGCTACAACGAAGGCCGGCGGTTGCCGGTCGCCCAGTTCGACGAGTTCCTGAGGAACTCGGAGACCGATTTCTTTTTCGTCGACGACGGGAGCCGCGACCATACGCAAGAAGTGCTGGCTGCCTTGAAGGCTACGCGGCCGGATCGGGTAACGGTCATCCATCAGGCGGAGAACCGGGGCAAAGCCGAAACGGTGCGCCACGGGATCTGCACGGCGGTGGACCGGGAGTTCGAGTATGTGGGTTTCTGGGATGCCGATCTGGCGACCCCGCTGGCTGAGATTCCCGAGTTCATGGGGGTGTTTGCGGAACACCCGGAACTCGACATGGTGTTCGGCTCGCGGGTGAAGTTGCTGGGGCGCCACGTGGAGCGAAAGGCCTCGCGCCACTACCTGGGCAGGGTCTTCGCCACCTTCATTTCAACCATGCTGGGATTGCCCATCTACGATAGCCAATGCGGCGCCAAGATTTTTAGGGTCCGCCCGAATACGCGGTCGCTTTTTGAGCGCCCTTTCCTGAGCCGATGGGTTTTCGACGTCGAGATCCTCGCGCGCTACCTGAGTGCGGTCGGGCCGGCAGCGGCTACCGCCGCGATCTACGAGTTCCCGCTGCACTCCTGGGTGGATGTCGGCGGGTCGAAGCTCAAAGCGATGGACTTCCTGGTGGCATTCCGGGACGTGCTCAGAATCCGCCGGGCGTACCCGCGGTTCGGTGGAGAGCGGTAGGCGGGGAGTAAGAGATGACAGCGAACGCCAAGCGTCGACACGATTGTCGACGCTACCAGATCCCAGTTCGGTGTTTTCAGGGGTGTCCGCGCCACGAGATCCGGGGATGACTAAGGCCTGGACCTGGTACTAGTACAAGTACGGATAGAAACCTACAGAAGATTCCCGCATAACTTAAGTTGCCTATGCGGAATATCGTACTGCTTTTCGGAATTTGCGCTGGTGTTCTGAGCGCGCAAGAAACCTCTCTTCTCGACCGTCCAACCCCCGCCCCTAAGCTCTGGCGGGCCAGTATTACGGCCCTGACGGTCGCCAATGTCATGGACGTGCACTCCTCCTGGGGGAAGCACGAGCTCAATTCCACCTTGGCCGGGCCATCGGGCAACTTCGGAAAGGAAGGGGCCTTACTCAAGCTCGGCTTTCAGGGTGGTTTGATCGGGTTCGAATACCTGATCACTCGCGGCCATCCATCCCGCAAACTGTATCGCGCTCTTTCCGCGATCAACTTCGGAGTGTCGGCGACTGTCGGCGGGGTCGCCATTCATAATTACACGGTTCCCCGCCCACAGTAAGCTCCGCGGGGAATTACTTCACTTCGTCCAGGTGCGTGCGGGTGCCCAGGCGCAGGGTCCGATCGGGGTCCAGTTCCTCATCTGTTAGCGAGCCACCGATGCCCGCTGCTCGGGCGCGCGGCATCAGTTTGTCGGCGACCGTGGCGCTGCGGAGGCGCAGGGTCCCATCAGGGTCCAGTTCGTCATCCGCCGCCGGGCTGGCGACAACCGTTCCTCGGGCGCGCGGCATCGGTTTATCGGCATTGGCGTAATCGCCCGATTTTTCACCCTCGGACCCGATATCCTGACCACCGGCCTGCAGCAGGACCTCTTTGGCCCGCCGCACCCAGTCGTGGTTGTCGCAGTGCACCGAGATCAGTACGCCCCCATCGCGAATGCGCCCTTCGAAACGCCTGGCTTCGTATTCGGGGATACCCAACCCCACCAATGCTCCAATGATCCCGCCGAGTGTGCCGACGGCCCCGGCCCCCGCCAGCGCCGCCACAATCGGCCCCGCGGCGATGAGGACTCCTAACCCGGGAATGAGAAGAGCGCCAGTTCCAGTCAGCCAGCCCAACACTCCTCCCGCAATCCCGCCCGCGATTACACCCGTAGTGGACCCCTCCGGCGCCTTCGTGTTCTTTTCATGGGCGAAGTCCTTGGTGCCCTGGTTATCCTGGAAGAGCACCGAAATATCCGTGCCGCGGAACCCGGCGCGGCGTAGAAGATCGACTGCTTCCTCCACCTCCAGCCGGCTTGGATAGATGCCGAAGACTGCTGTATTCTTACCTGCCATGTTGTGCTCCTTGTCGCTCGAAACCGGCATCACGCTTCGGTGCGCGTGCCGATTCACGGATTGAGGAGCAAGGGGAGTGCCATGCCGCCCGACACGCTCGACCTCAACGTGCTTTTAGGTACCAGGCTCCCGAACACCGGCGACAAAGGGGTAGAATTGGAAAGTTACGAGTGCCAGATTAAGGAGTATTAGTATGCCAACCACCCGCCGTAATTTTCTGGGCGCCGCCGGAATTGTTGGGCTAGGCGCCGCCGGAGTGACCCCCTCCTCCGCCCGGATTGAGCCCACGCCGTGGGGCATCAAGCTGGGCATCGCCACCTATTCGTTGCGCAGTTTCGATCGGGCCAAAGCGATCGAAATGATGAAGACGGTGCAAACACCGTGGCTCAGCATCAAAGAGAACCACCTGGCTCAAAAGAACTCGAAGGCGGAGATCCAGGCGGGAGCCAAGGAGTACGTTTCTCTCGACCTGGTGCGCGCGGGCGCCAAGGAGTTCACGGACGCGGGTTTCAAGATCATGAGCGGCGGGAACGTGGACATGAAAGAAACCACGATCGAGGGTCTGCGCCCGCACTTCGAATACGCCAAGGCGGCCGGTATGCCCATGATGGTCTGCGCGCCCACCCCGGACAACGTAAAGACGATTGAGGCGCTGGTCAAGGAATACGACATCCGGATCGCGATCCACAACCATGGTCCCGAGGACAAGCATTTCCCCACGCCGCAATCGGTGCTCGAGGCAGTGCGCAGCCTGGATCCGCGCTGCGGCCTGTGCATGGATGTGGGGCACTCCGCGCGTGCGGGTGTGGACGTCGTCAAGGCGATCGGCGAGGCGGGCAGCCGTCTGCTCGACATGCACGTCAAGGATCTGCGCGATTTCTCGGGCAGCAAGAGCACGCCGAGTTTTGGGCAATGCGACGCCGGTGACGGCGAGATGCCGTTCCCGGGGATCTTCCAGCAGTTGAAGAAGATGAATTATCAGGGATGCGTGAACCTGGAGTACGAAATCAACGACAAGAATCCGATGCCCGGGATGCAGCGCTCCTTCAGCTACATGCGTGGCGTCCTGGCCGGACTCGCGGCCGCCTGACACCCGCCATGCCGAACATTCCGATTGGGACCAAGGGGGAACAGAAGATCCTGGTCACCAGCGAAGTGGCCATTGATTTTCTGGGGCAGGAGGGCGCCCGTGTGCTGTCCACGCCGCACATGATCGGCTACATGGAGCGGACCTGCCGCGATACGGTCTTACCTTTGCTGGACGCCGGTTACGACACGGTCGGCACGCAGGTCAACGTGTGGCACCTGGCAGCCTCGCCCATTGGAGTGGTGGTGACGTTTACGGCGGAAGTGACGACAGTGAACGACCGGCGGGTTCAGTTTCGAGTGGAAGCCTGGGACGAAGTGGAAAAAATCGGGGAAGGAACTCACGAACGGGCCATCGTCAACGTGGCGAAGTTCGCTACTCGGCTGGCAGGGAAAAAGAAGTAAGTAAGACAGCCCAATGTTACTTGCGGTCTGTCATCTTGGGGAAGGCAGACCACTGTTCATCCATGGTCTGCCATCTGCCGGTCAACGCTTCTTACTGCTTGGGAGGGTCCTGCTTTTTTCCGCCGCCCCGCTGGCGGTACACGCTGTGGCAGCCCTGGCAGGTCGCATTGATGCCCCCGGCGGCGGCCTGGTAAGCGGCGACGTCCTTCGCGGTTGCGGCCTTTTGCACGGCGGCGCCGGCGTCTGCCATTGCCTGGCAGGCCTTCATCCAGGCATCCTGATCTTTCGCGCGGCTACCCATCTTGATCAACTGGGCGCTTTCCTGCAACATGATCCCGTTGAGCATGGCCGTCCGCCACGCGCGATTGTCCGCCGGGCCTGGATCCTTCGCCGACTCTGCGATGGCTTTGGACGCAGGGTCGATCATCCCTTGCATCAATTGCTGGGTACTGGCGATTGGCTCGTACGAAGGGGCCTGCGCCATCGCCAAGCCGGCCAGCAGAAACACACCGATCACTCGCATCTTATTCTCCTTTTGGGTGCAACTCCAAAACTCCTGGCTTTGCCGAATGTTACCACAGTAGCATGGGAATTCGTGCCTGCGTTGCGCTTGTTTCCCGGTGTAGCCGGCCCTCGATCAGGCACAGGGAATCACGTTTCACCAGCCTGTTTAGTGGTGGGGCGCGTTCTCCGATTGCTCGACGATGCATGCCTTTCGAAGCTTGCGATCCAGGTCCTGAATGTACAGCAGATTCTTGTCTATGGCGAATCTCACGGTGCTGTGAATGTATGCCTTGAGCGGCGCGGAAATTACCACCGAATAGGTGCGATCTTTGCCGTGCAGGCCATAGACATAGGAAGTCCAATCGCCATCCCGATCCAATACTTCCTCTTTCATGGAGACGATCTGCCCGGACTGCCAAACCAAGGCTTTAGGCCCGGGTTCCAGTGCGAACAGGGTCAGGGTGAAGACGAAGACGCCTGCCGTGATCCGAGAACTGAGCATCTTGCGAACCGCTACTCCGCTTGCACGACCTCCCGGTAAAGATCGGGAATCCTCATTTCAGCGGCGCACAATTCCAGCTCGCGTAGCCGCTCAAGCGCGGTGCCGCGGTGGGCCTGAGTGTTTTCGACATCACAACGGGCGATGACCCAGAGGAGTTCTTTGGCACGGTCGACGATCCTTGGTCTGCCGGGATTCTGCATCCATAGTCATTGTGAGACGATCGTCGCCAGGATGCTATCAGCCAAAAGGGCCATCGGGGGGCCGCCAGAGGTAGTGTCCGATTATCTTCGGCACCTTTCAGCCGTGGGGCGGACTTCCCGGTCCGCAGCCGACGCCCTCGGCGGCCTTCTTGCATCGGGCCGGCGGTTGGTTCCATGGCGACGGCGGGTCCGGGGGGACCCGCGCGGACCAGGGGGGTCCGCCCCACAATTAATGCAGAATGCAAGGCAGGCGGAAGCGCCTGCCCCACAACCTGTACAAAAGAGACCTGGGCTCTTACGCCTTTTTCAGAACGTCGCCCTTCCGGTCCACGGCCTTTGTCGAAGCAGGCGCCAACGGTACCCAGAAATCCGCCGCCACGAGCTTGCACTCCTCCACCATGCGGATCCCGTACTCGCACCGTCCCAGGTCGCCCGGTCCCGAGT
>OCZU010002242.1_pt1 | contig 12407 bp, 7 predicted proteins | sample 1539001 | NCBI WGS metagenome assembly OCZU01 (sample SAMEA3539306, study PRJEB22396) | soil metagenome | biome: tundra; feature: field; material: soil | place: USA | collected 2010-05 | depth 0.15 m
GCGCGGCTGCGCACGGAGATCGATTCCATGCCGGCGGAGCTGGACGAGACGCGGCGGCGCATCATGCAACTCGAGATCGAACGCGAGGCGCTGCGCAAGGAGAAAGACAAGGCGTCGAAAGGGCGGCTTGCCAAGCTCGAAAAGGAGCTGGCGAATCTCAAGGCGGAATCCGACGCGCTGATGGCGCGGTGGCAGGGCGAGAAGGACGCGGTGCAACGCCTGCGCGTGGTGCGCGAGCAGGTGGAGCAGACCAAGGTGGAGATCGCGCAGGCGGAGCGGCAATACGATCTCAATCGCGCGGCGGAGTTGAAGTACGGCAAGCTGGTGGGTCTGGAGAAACAGCTGGCGGAGGAGAACGAGAAGTTCGCCAAGCTGCAGGCCGGCCCCAGAATGATCAAGGAAGAAGTGGACGAGGAAGACATCGCCGAGGTGGTGAGCCGCTGGACCGGCGTGCCGGTGACCAAGCTGTTGGAAGGCGAGATGCAGAAACTGCTCCACCTGGAGGACGAACTGCACAAGCGGGTGATCGGGCAGGACGAGGCGGTGACGGCGGTGGCGGAAGCGGTGATGCGCGCGCGATCGGGGTTGAACGATCCCGACCGTCCGGTGGGCAGCTTCATTTTCCTGGGGCCGACGGGAGTGGGCAAGACGGAACTGGCGCGGGCGCTGGCGGCGTTTCTGTTCGACGACGAGCGGTCCATGATCCGCATCGATATGTCGGAGTACCAGGAGAAGCACACGGTGGCGCGCCTGGTGGGAGCGCCTCCGGGCTATGTGGGGTACGAAGAGGGCGGGCAGTTGACGGAGGCGGTGCGGCGCCGGCCGTATGCGGTGGTGCTGTTCGATGAAATCGAGAAGGCGCACCACGACGTGTTCAACGTGATGCTGCAGATCCTCGACGATGGGCGCCTGACCGACGGGCAGGGGCGCACGGTGGACTTCAAGAACACCATCGTGGTGATGACCAGCAATGTGGGCAGCGCGCAGATTCTGGAGCATCGCGGCGGGTTCGAGGGCGCGGACTACGAGGCCATGAAGGAGGCCGTCCTGGAGGAAATGCGGGCGCAATTCCGGCCGGAGTTCCTCAACCGGGTGGACGAGACCATCGTGTTCCACGCGTTGAGCGAGGCGCACCTGAAGCAGATCGTGGAGATTCAACTGGGGCGGGTGCGCGCGCGGTTGGCGGACCGGCACATCACGTTGACGTTGACGGACGCGGCGCGAGGAGAGCTGGTGCGCACGGGCTACGATCCGCGGTACGGGGCGCGTCCGCTGAAGCGCGCGATCCAGAAAAAGATCGAGACGCCGCTGGGGAAACTGCTGCTCCAGGGCGCGGTGAAGGACGGGCAGGCGGTCACGGTAGACGCGGGGGCCGCGGGCGAACTAAGTTTCAAAGTCTAGCGCAGCGTTTCCAGGTACTCGCCGGTGGAGGCGTCGATGAGGACGGAGAAGTTGGAGGTACCGGCGGATTCGCCCCAGAGGAGGCGCCAGGCGGGGTCGGGATGTTTGCTGGTTCTTTCCAGCATGATGGTGATCGGCTTGCCGGGGTTCTTCTGGTCGTATTCTGCCGCATGGCTGTGCGGGGTTGTCATGGCGGTCTTGTAGGCGGCGTCGCTGTCGATTTTGATGGCGGCCATGAGGGAGGGAGCGTCCATATCGCTGGGGCCGCGCCAGGCTTGCTCGGGTCCGGCGAAAGCGCCTTTGTGGAGGTTCGCCTCGCCTTCCGTAATCGAGAAGGTGTAACTGCGCGACTGGCTCTTGGCGGCGGAAACGAATGTCGCCTGCCAGGCCGGCGCGCTGCCGGGAGGGCCGTCCTTGGCTTCGGAGATGTGCATGCTCTGCATCTTGAGTATTTGCGAATCGGGCGCCCACGCGCGGGCCATCTGGTACATCTTGAAGACGGCGGACTGCCCGGTGACCGGTTCCAGTTTTTCCGGCTCCTTCTTCGCAGTGGGGGCCGGCGTGTCCGAACAGGCGGTCAAGATCGCCAGGAGCGCGATGGAGGGGAACAGGGATGGCTTTAGCATAGGTGCTTATGGATCTATTCTAGCAATCGGCGCGAGGGTGCGGCGCGGCACGCTGTTAACATCCGGCATTCGGTATTGGTGGGATAATGTGGGCAGTCAACGGAGGTTGGTATGGCCTCGAAGGTTTGGGTGAGGGCAATCACGGCGGCGGCCGTAGGTCTATGGATTCCGGTGGCGGTCATGGGCCAGGGTAGAGGCGGGACTACGACCACGCCAACGACCGGTGGGTCCACCACGGGGAGCACCGGGGGTGGAACGACCACGGGAACCGGCACCACGACGGCGCCGGTCTCGAGCACTCCAACCAACACGCCCTCGACGGCCAGCATCCAGCAGCCCATCTTTATCAGCGGCCGCGTAATGATGGAGGACGGAACACCCCCTCCCGAATCGGTACCTATCGAAACCGTGTGTAACGCCTCAACCCACAAAGAAGGCTATACGGACAGCAAGGGCTACTTTGCAATCGAGCTTGGCGCGCGCAACACCGCGATGATCCAGGACGCGAGCGAATTCTCCGCGGGCGGCAGGATGGGCGGCGGCATTATGGGCACAAGCGCCACCTCGGGAGCGATGGGTGGCGCCATGTCTCCCGAGCGCAAGTACATGGGCTGCGAATTACAGGCCAAGCTGGGGGGATATCGCTCGCAGACGGTGTCGCTGTCGGGACGGCGTGCCATGGACAACCCCGACGTAGGCACGATTCTGATGCATCGCATGGGGCCCGCGGAAGAAGGCAGCACGATCAGCGCGGTTTCGCTGGCGGCGCCCAACGATGCCAAAAAAGCCTACCAGAAGGGTTTGGAGGCGAACAAGAAGAAGAAGTTCGGCGATGCCCAAACGAGCTTCGAAAAGGCCGTCGAGGCGTATCCGAAATACGCCGACGCCTGGTACGAGCTGGGGATGCTGCAGGCCGGGCAGGGAAAGATGGACATGGCCCGCAGTTACTTCGACAAGGCGATCGAGTGCGATCCGAAGTTCGTCCAGCCGTACCTGCAGATTTCGATTCTGGAGCTGCAGGCGTCGAGGTGGCGGGGTCTGGCGGATGCCACGGACAAACTGGTGAAGCTGGATCCGTTCGATTATCCGCAGGCGTTCTACTTCAATGCCGTGGCCAACTACAATCTGCATAACATGGACGCGGCGGAGAAAAGCGCTCTGGCGGCGGAGCGTCTGGATACGCGGCATGCGATCCCCAAGGTGAGTCACCTGCTGGGCCTGATCCTGGCACTGAAGAAAGACTATGCCGGCGCGGCGGAGCGGTTCAAGACGTACCTGAAGTTCGCCCCGGAGGCGAAGGACGCCGCCAAAGTGCAGGCGCAGCTTGCCGAGGTGGAGAAGATCACCGCCGCCACGGCGGCGGCCAACGAACGGCCGGACCGGTAGAAAGCGCCGAGTGTAGGGCCTAAACTCCCGCCTCCAGTCTGCCGGTACGGCCCCGAACCCGACCCCAAGCCTAATCGCCTTTGTGAAACGTATAGCGCAACATCAGGGTGTGAGCGCCCGGACTGGCGCCGTAATCCGTCGAATAGACGTATTGCGCGAAGAGATTCCTGGTGAACCGCCAGCCGGCGCCGAAATCGGAGAAGCGCGGGGCGTACTGCGCCGGAGCCGGGCTCATCGGGAAGAACGCGTCTTCGACGCTGGTGGTATTGCCGAACCGGTCGGGGAACAGGTTCACGTTCAGGTTGTGGGTTTGCCAGACGTTCAGAAACGATGCGGTGAGAAACAACTTGCGCGTAACGTCGGTTTGGACGGCGGCGTGCGCGGATACGAAGCGGTTGCCGGCCACGGCGTTTTGCAGCAGCGCGCCGGTGGCATCTTCGGTGCGGGCGGCCCAGGTGCGGGCGCTTCCGCCGGCCAGATCGAAGCTGAGCGTGGTGGAGCGCGTGAGGGCATAGCCCAGACCGGCGGCTACCGTTCCGCGCTGCGCGCGGTCGCGCTCGTGAGAATCCACCGTGGCGATGCGGTTCATGCCGTCGAGCAGCGAAATGCCGAGCCATGCCGCGGCAAAACCATAGGAGAGGCGCGGGGTTGCCAGGCCGCGCAGCCGCAGACCGAGCTCCGAGGAGTGGCCGGTGGTGCGCGTGGCGTTTAAGCCTGCCGGGAATCCGTTAATGGTGTGAGACACGTCCTGATCGACGGCGCCTATGAAAGCGTACCGGTAGAACAGGCCGAGTTTCAGACTCTGCGAAAGGTCGCGCGAGAAGCCCGCGGTGAGCCGCGTCTGCGTAATGTCGCTGGTGGATTGGCTGCGCTCTTCGGCCAGGCGGCCCGGCCCCGTGTCCGCGCTGGTCATGGTGGTCACGCTGGAGATGGACCCGGTTCCCTTCAAAGACGCCAATTCCACGCCGAAACTGTTGGCGCCAAAGCGCCGCGCCGCCATCAGGGCGCCGTTGTAGAACGTCCCACTGGAACTGCCGCTGGTCTGGGTGGACGAAGCCTGATTGTGCTCCAGCTCGCCGGGTTGATAATTCGGCGTCGTCGTCAGGGTGCTATCGCCGACGCGCGACAGCGAGGCGCTGCCGCCAAAGGTAAAGCCGGCGGCGGGGGTGAAGAAGGAAAACTGCGGCGAAACACTATAGTCGCTGGGGAGGGTGCCCCCGGGACCGAACGCGGACTGGTATTCCTGAAGAGTGCGTGCTCCGCGGAAGGTCGGCAGGATGAAAACACGCCCCTCGGCGCTGCGGAATTCGGTGGCGTAGGCGGGGTTCTCCAGGCTGTCCAGGTAGGCTTCGGGATAGGCGTTGAAGCGAAACAAGAACGGCACCTGGCCGATATCGGCGAGGCTGGCCAGGAAACGGTCATAGGTGCCGGCGGAGGCGCGCGGCGTATCGTCGCGATCGTGTTCGCCGTGCGGAGCGGGCGTCTGGGCCGGCGGAGTGGGTGTCTGGGCTTGCGGAGCGGGCGTTTGGGCCGGCGGGGGCGGAGCCGGACTGGCCGGCTGCGGCCCGTCGGAGTGGCCGTCCCCTGCGTGGGCGCTGGCCTGTTGGGCCGGTTTGGCCCCATTCTGCTGGCCGTTAGAGTTGGCCGCATCGCGGTTGCCGGGTGGCGCCGGGTTGGCGCCTATCAGGTGGAAATCCTGCCCGGCCTGCACCAGCACGCCGCGGCCCGCTTCGATCAGCACCCGGCGCTCCGGATTGGCCAGGCTCACCACCTCCACGGCGCCTTCGAAAACCACCACCTGGGTAGTGCCTTCGGCATCCACCTCGATGCTGAATTCAGTGCCGCGGACGGCGATCGAGGCGGTGGGGCTGTTCATCCGGTAGGGATTCGGCTTGCCGGCGAAGTGGTTGATGGTGACCCGCACCATACCGAGGGTGATGTCGAAAAGTTCGCGCAGCGAGGCCGCCGCGCGGTAGTCCTTCAACGTCACCACGGATTCGGGCGCCACCACTACCATGCTGCCGTCGCTGAGATCGATGACCACGCGTCCGCCGCCCCGCGTATCGATGCGGTCGCCGGGATTGAGGATATAGCCGGCGGTCAGCACCAGCGGCGCCAGGCCGGGCGTCAGGAGAACAGCGTGGCCGGTGACTCCGGAGGCGCGGGCCACCACAGACGTGGATTGGGCGTACGAAGAGAAAGCGCTAAGCAGCGCGAGGGCGAACGCGAAAACCAGGGCTGGGCATCCATACGGGACGACCCACTTCCTCTCTGTCACGCGATATCCATGTGCCTTTCCGCGGATTCCTCCTCCGTCTCCGGCTCGGCCTCGCCCTCTGGGTCTGCCGCTCCGTGTAACTGATAGCGGGCGATGAGCCGCTGGATGGTCCGGCGGTCTAGATCAAGGACGGCGGCGGCGCGGCGGCGGTTCCAACCCGTCTCTTCCAGGATAAGCTGCAAATAGCGCCGCTGCAGTTCCTCCATGTTGGGACGGTCGGCGATGAGACGGAGTTCGGGACGTTCCGCCACGGCGGTTTTGGCGCGGCGGGCGCCGATTTCGGGCGGCAGGCAATCGATGGTCACCAGGCCGCCGGAGGAAAGGGCCACGGCGCGGCGCAGGGCATTTTCCAACTCGCGCACATTGCCCGGGAAGGTGTGGGCGGCCAGCGCCTCGGCGGCTTCCCGGCTGAGATGCAGCGGGGGGCCGGCGGGATCGCGGAAGGTTTTCAGGAAGTGGCTGGTGAGCAGTTCCACGTCGCCGGTGCGGTCGCGCAAGGGCGGCAAATCGATGCTGAGCACGCTCAACCGGTAATAGAGGTCGGCGCGGAAACTGCCGGACGCCACCAGGTCTCGCAGTGGAGCATTGCTCGCGCCGATGACGCGCACGTTCATGCGGCGCGATTGCGTGGAGCCCACGCGGCGCACTTCGCCGCTCTGCAACACGCGCAGCAGGCTCTGCTGAAATGCAGGGCTGGTGGAGGCCAGTTCGTCCAGGAAGAGCGTGCCGCCGTCGGCGGCTTCAAACAGTCCGGCGCGTTCCCCGGTGGCGCCCGTAAAGGCGCCGCGGGTGTGTCCGAAGAGTTCGGCTTCCAGCAGGGTGTCGGTGAGGCCACTGCAGTTGACGCTGAGGAACGGGCGCGAACGGCGCGGGCTGAAGTCGTGGACGGCGCGCGCCACCAGTTCTTTCCCGGTGCCGGATTCTCCCAGGATGAGCACCGCGGCATCGGTCCGCGCAGCCTGCGCGATCAACTTGTAAACCCCGATCATGGGTGCGCTGCGGCCCACCAGTCCGGCCTGCGCGAGTTCGAGATCGGGTGAGGAGGCGGGAGTGGCGTCGGCTTCGCGGCGCGCCTCCAGCAGGCGCCGCAGCAGGTCCACCACGGCGGAGATGTCGAAGGGCTTGCCGATGAAATCGCTGGCGCCGCGGGTGACCGCTTCCACGGCCACTTGCAGGGAACCCTGAGCGGTCATCAGCACGATAGGCAGGTTCGGGTCTACCGCGCGCAGCGCGTCCACCAGTTCCAGACCGCCCAGATCGGGCATGTAGATGTCGCTCAGCACGGCATCGAATTTGCCGGCGGAGGCGGCGTCCAGCGCCTCGCGCCCGTTGCGCACGCTGGTCACGCGAAAACCGTTGAGGGTGAGGCCGGTTTCGAGCATCAGGCGTATCGAGCGCTCGTCGTCGGCGATGAGGATATGAGACTGACTAGGCATGTGTTGACTCCTGGCGGGCTTCCTTGCGGGGAATCCGCAGGGTGAATGTGGAACCCTGGTTGACTTCGCTCCTGAGGGAGACCGAGCCGTGATGAAGTTCGGCGATTTCGCGCACCAGCGCCAGGCCGAGGCCGGTGCCGGGCACGCCGGCGTCCTGCACCCGCGGAACGCGGTAAAACTTTTCGAATACGCGCTCCAGATCGGCCGCGGGTATGCCGTATCCGTGGTCGGCCACCTCGATAGCGACATACTCCTCCTCGGCGCGCGCGGAGAGGGTGACGGCCGTTCCGTCGGGGCTGTACTTGATGGCGTTAGAGACCAGATTCTCGACGGCGCGCGAAAGCAGGTCGGCATCGGCGAGAAATGGCGGCAGGTCGGCCGGGAAGTTGCTCACCAGGCGGATCTGGCGCTGCGCGGCCACCGGTTCGAGCAGGATCAGGATGCGCTCCAGCAGGCTCTCCGCGCGCAGCGGCGAGAGCCGCATGGCGGTGGCGCCGCTCTCCAGGCGGGTGATGTCGAGGTACCCGCTGATCATGCGGGTGAGGCGCTTGACCTCGTCGTTGATCGCCAGGTTCATCTCCCGGCGGCGCCCCGGTTCCACATCGTAGGCGGCCAGCAATTCGGTCATGCCCTGGATGGCGGTCAACGGGGTGCGCATTTCGTGGGAGACCAGGGAAATCACGTCGTTCTTGGTCTGCTGGAGTTCGTATTGCCGGGTGACGTCGGAAAGCGAGGCGACAATGCCCAAAACGGGGCCTTCGCCCTTTTCGTCGGCGGAGACGGCTGCCAGACGGAGGGTGTATTGCAGGGTACGCAAGCCGCGGATGGCGATTTCGCGCTCCACGTGGCCGCGTTCGGATACCAGGCGGGCGAGCGTTTCCGCGTCCACCGAGCCCGGCAGACGATGGGTCAGGCTCTGCCCCACCAGGCCGCGCGCGGGTACGCCAAGAATGGCGCCGGCGCTGCGGTTGGCAAAGGTGATCAGCCCCTCGGGATCGGCGATCAGCAGGCCGTCTTCCACGGAGCGCAACGCAAAGTTGACGAACTTGGCGCGATCCAGCAGGCGGGCGTTGAGCTCGCTCAGAATCCGCGCCTTCCATTCCAAACCCTTGGGAAGCCAGCCACGGGAAAGAGATACCGGACCGCCTTGCGCCCAATGGTAGGGACCGGGAATGCCGGGACCGGCGGGCGCCAGCAGGTCGCCGGAGAGCGCCAGTTCCGCGATGTTGGCGTCCAACCTGGCGGAGGCCACCAGGGAGCGTCGCGAGAGGCCCAGCAGTCCGGCGCAGGCGAAAGCCACGAGACACGCCACCATAGGCGGATAAAACAGCAGCTTGAGGAACGCCAGGTAGCTTGCCAGAAGCACCAGGGCCGCCATTCCCAGCAGCACGCCCAGTTGTTTCAGAATCTCCCGGCCTCCCTGCGCCCATTCGAGCAGCATCAGGGTCAGCATCGCAATCGCAGCGCCCCACAGAAACGCCGTCAGGTCGGAAGCCTCCGTGTAGTACCGCGCGCTGAGAATGACGTTGATGGCGTTAGCCAGCACCTCGACGCCCGGCATCAGAGCGCCGTGTTGATCGGCGCGGGCGTCGGTGTAGCGCACGAACGGCGAGGCAACGCGATCTCCCAGAGATGCGGCAGTGGCGCCGATCAGCACGAACTTGCCGCGCAGTTTTTCGGCCGGCACGCGTCCGGCCACCACATCGGAGAGGCTGTAAGTAACCGGACCGAAAGAGCCTGCCGGACCGATGAAGTCGATGGTCATGCGGCCGCCGTGCAGGACTTGCGTGGAAGCGGAGGGGATGATGGCCACCGGGGGAGCCGCGGTATCGAGCCGAATGGTACGGGCGCCCAGCAGCAGCGCGCTTTGCTCGTCGGTGATGCCTTCCTCGGATGTGCCGTCGGCAATCCGCACGGCCTCCACCGGCATGGCGCGGTAAGAGCGGCCGTCATCGTCGGCCAGGCGGATGGCCACCTGACGCACGATGCCATCGGTTTCGGTCTGCGCGTTGACATGCCCCACGCCGGCGGCGGCGCGCTCGATGGCGGGCAAGGGGCGCAGCCAGCGCGACGGTCCGCCGTGCACCGGGGAATCGGTGAGTTGCGCGGCCACTACCACGTTTCCGGCACGGCCGATGGAGCGTGCCAAGTTGTCGTCGTCTTCCTGGGTGGTGGGGTCGGTGAAGAGAACGTCGAGCGCGATCACCTTGGGCCGGGCGGCGGCCAGCGCGTCGATGGTGCGGGCGATGACCTGGCGCGACCACGGGAAGCGGCCGAAGAGAGCCATGCTGGATTCGTCGATGGCTACGATGGCAATCTCGTCCGGGACCGGCAGCGGGCCGCGGGCGCGCACCAGCCAGTCCCGCGTGTAGCGGCCGATGCCGGGCGCCTGCCAGTCCACCAGGATGCCGGTGGAAGCGGCCGCCACGACGATCGCCAGGCTCCAGGCGATCTTCGCGGCTCGTGCTCGGGTAGTCGACATTCCGTAACTTTCAGCTTACTCTGGCACGCAGTCCGGTATTTTTGGACGGAAGCGTACCTCTTCCGATACCTGATAATGGCACGCCTGTGGCCAATGTTAAGTGTTGTTAAATCAATGCAATGAACCTGAGAATTCCCCCTGCGGCGGCAAGTTGCCGCACCTCATGGAAGGCCAGGGACGCTCTGGCGCCACCGGTACCGGTAACATCCGGCCGCAGAAATGCGCCCTATCGGGTACTATGACCAAAAAGCTGCTTTTTGTAATGACGATTCTGCTTGTCGCGTCCTTCGCGCTGTTGGCGGCGGACGTTTCCGGCAAGTGGACCTTTGAACAACCCGGCCGCGGCGGCAACCCCGGCCGTCCCGTGACCATCACCCTGAAGGTCGATGGCAGCACATTGACCGGCACCATGCCCGCGGGCGGGCGCGGCGGCGGCGGCGACCCGATCGCGATTAGCGACGGCAAGGTCGACGGCAACACCATCTCCTTCATCGTAAAACGGGAGATGAATGGCAACACGATGATCACGAAGTATGAAGGCGTGGTGAGCGGCGACGAACTGAAGCTGAAGATCACCCGCAACGGTCAGGATGGCACGCCCATGACCAATGAAGTGGTCGCGAAGCGGTCCGCCACCTAGTCCGAAAGCACCAACGGCACCAATCGGGCGGCTTACCCCAAGAGGGGAGCCGCCCGTAGTTGTTTTGGGCTGACAGTACAAAAGCGCGGTGAACGGCGATGAGATGAAGATCACCCGGACCGGCCAGGATGGCGCCCCGGTGACCACCGAAGCGACCGCGAAGCGGTCCACCACGTAGTACAGTCTCATATTTCGAAGAAACCGCTCCCTAACGGTCGCGGCTCTGATCGGAGTTGTTATCCACCAATCAGAGCCGTGACCGTTAGGGAGCGTTCTTTTTTGCAGCCGTTCAAAACGCGCGGGCGTACTGCAAGGGCGGCGCCGGCTTCTCACCCAGGGCGCTGGCCGCATGCAGCGGGAAGTAGGGATCGCGGAGGAATTCGCGCGCCAGCAGGACCAGGTCGGCCTGACCTTGGCGCACGATTTCATCCGCCTGGTGCGGTGTAGTGATCATGCCGACAGCGCCGGTGAGGATCCCCGTCTCCCGCCGGATACGTTCGGCAAACGGGACTTGATATCCGGGACCGAGGGGGATCCTGGCATCGGCCGCGTTGCCGCCCGAGGAGCAGTCCACCAGATCGACGCCTAATGCCTGGAGGCGGCGCGCCAGGGCGACGGAGTCGTCGGCAGTCCAACCGCCCGGGACCCAGTCGGTGGCCGAAATCCGAAAGAACAGCGGCAGGCGCGCCGGCCACACGCCGCGCACCGCCTCCGTCACTTCCAGCGCCAACCGCAGCCGGTTGTCCAGCGTGCCGCCGTATTCGTCGGTTCGCCGATTACTCAGCGGCGAGAGAAACTGATGGATCAGATAGCCGTGCGCGCCATGGATCTCGACGACGTCGAATCCCGCGCGGAGGGCTCGCCCGGCGGCATCGCGGAAGCCGTCGATGAGCGAATGAATTTCGGCCTTAGAGAGTTCATGCGGCGCTGGGTCTCCGGCGCGGAACGGCACGGCGCTGGGAGCCACGCACTGCCAGCCGCCATCGGACTCGGGCTGTACGCCACCGCTTTCCCACGGCCGCCGGGTGCTGCCTTTGCGGCCGGCGTGCGCCAGCTGGATGCCCGCCGCCGCGCCCTGGCTGTGGAGGAAGCGCGTGATGCGGGCCAGAAACTCGACGTGCTCGGGCTTCCAGATGCCCAGGTCGGACGGCGAGATGCGCCCGCGGGGTTCCACCGCCGCGGCCTCCATGCAGACCAGCGCGGCGCCGCCCGCCGCGCGGCTGCCGAGATGCACCAGGTGCCAGTCGTTGGCGAACCCGTCTTCGGAGGAATACTGGCACATGGGCGAAACCGCGATCCGGTTGCGCAAGGTAATCTCGCGAAGGGTGAGTGGCGCCAGCAGGTGCGCCGCGGGAAGGGAACTCATAGTTTCAGTATGGCAGGCGGCGCCGTCACTTCACCACGAGCGCGTCCAGGTCCACGAACTTGCCGGTGGCGCCCGCGCGGCTCTCTCCGGTGACGCGAATCACCAGCAGGTGCCTGCCGGGGCCCAGGAAGGGGAACCGCGCGGAACTCTGCCATTGCGGTTCCGCGGAGTAGAGGTCGAGGGTGCCTTGGCTGATGCCGTCGATGGTGATTGCGGCGATGCCGCGATTGCCCGCCCGGGTGAAAACATAGGTCAATTCCCGGCCTTCAAAAGCGAAGCGGATCTCGGCGCCCGGAATATCGGTGAAGGTGACGGTGTGGCCGAAGGTCTGCTCGAATCCGTCGCTTCTCTCCCAATCGCCGCGCAGCAGGATGGCCGGATCGAGATCGTCGTAGACTCCGGGTTTGGCGGTCACCGCGGGATCCAGGGAAAGCGTAGCGGCGCCGCGGCAGACAGGCTCCAGGCGGGCGACAAAGAAATCGTCGAACGCATATTCGGCGAAGGTGCACTGGTCGAGCAGTTGGCGCAACGCCAGGGGACGGGTGTAGCGGGTGACGGTGGGCCTGCGGGCGATCAGGAAGCGCACCTTCCATCGGTCCAGCAGGGCGCGGATGCCCGCCACGCCCTGGGCGTGCCGGATCTGGTCCGAGGTGTTGTACTGATGCCAGTGGTTCTCGTAGACTTCGCCGGTCAGCCCGGCGATGTCGCTGCCCTCGGTGAGCAGCACGGCAGCTTGAGGATGGGCGCGGTTGAACCAGGCGATGACGTTGCGGATGGGCGCGGTCCGGCCCG
>OCZU010002243.1_pt1 | contig 12407 bp, 12 predicted proteins | sample 1539001 | NCBI WGS metagenome assembly OCZU01 (sample SAMEA3539306, study PRJEB22396) | soil metagenome | biome: tundra; feature: field; material: soil | place: USA | collected 2010-05 | depth 0.15 m
TCGCCTCCAGCTACATTCCGGGGGGCAGCGGATGGAGCGGATTGGACGGGGCTGGGGGGAGCCTCAACTGGCTCACCGGCGCTTGGGCCGGGACCGGCTACCAACTCGTCCTTGGAGTCCCACTCATCCCGACAGACGCGAGCGGATCGCCACAAGGGACCCTCGCCCAGGGCGCGACCGGGGCCTACAACTCCTACTTCCAGACACTGGCCCAGACTCTCGTTTCTGCCGGATTCGGCAGCACCTACCTCCGCCTCGGTTGGGAGTTCAACGGCAACTGGTTCGCCTGGAAGGTGACCAACAGTACCGACGCAGCGAACTTCGCCGCCTATTGGCGGAATATTGTCACCAGCATGCGAAGCGTGCCGGGGGCTTCGTTCAAGTTTGTGTGGAACCCCAACATTTCCGGGTCATATGGTTCTGCCTACACGGCGAGCCAGGCTTACCCCGGCAATGCCTACGTTGACTTCATCGGTGTCGACATCTACGACACCACCACTTGGAGCAACAATCTTGTTGCCTCGTCGGGGCTGAACTGGCTCGCCTCTTTTGCGGCGGGACAGGGCAAGCTGACCTGTTTCCCGGAGTGGGGCCTTGCCAATTTGGATGACCCGGCGTTTATCAACAACATGGCCGCATGGTTCAGTAGCAACAAGGTGGCCTGGGCGAGCTACTTCAATGTCAACTACAACGGGCAGGACTCAAAGATCACCGACGGAACCTTTGCCAAGGCTCTGGCCGCCTTCACGGCTGCCTTTGGGTGAGCTCGTTGAACGGGGTCTATCGCACCTGTTCCGGTTCCCCGGGCAGGTTGATCTACCGATTGTTCGCCACGAGGCCGCCGCTGCCTGAGCCCAGATCCATCAAAGCTACGCACCGGTCCTCGGAACGCGTTATCGAGCCGGACAAACCGCCTCATTGCTCTAGCCACCAACATTGCTAGAGGATGTCCGCGGGTATCTACGGCGATGAGGGAAAGATCCGCTTCATCGGGATGTCTGGGACCCTTCCCAACATCGAGGACCAAATTGCTATGGGCGTCTTCGACAGCTTCCAGATTCCATACTCGGCGGTCGAACGGGAGTACGAGGAGATCATCACCCGGGCGGCCGCCTCCGGGGCAGGCGTCGTCATACGTGGTGGGGTAGCTAAGGGCATCCCCGCCGCCCCGAGGCCGAAGCTAGCTGGCCTGCTGGGCTCGGTTGCGAAATGCAGCCCCGTCGCCGTGAAGGCGAAGGTGGCCCGACTTGTACCCGAGCGTTATCGGGGAGAGTCCGCCGCCGGCAAAGCCGCTTCAACGAAGCCGACTTGGACGAACTCCTGGGCGACATGTCCAAGATGGAGTTTCTGCTCCGCTTCACCATCAGCCATCCGGACATGACAACCACCATCGTCGGCACTTCCAACCCCGAGCACCTTAAGAGCAATTTGGCTGCCGCAGCCAAGGGCCCGCTCCCGATCGATTTGTACAACGAGGCAAAACAACGTCTGACTGAGACCGTGCCCTCTCGCTACGAGCGCACCGCACGTTTGGATCGCTCAACGAACGACGTCAAGGACATCACCGGTGCTCCCAAGCGCTGACGAGGGCGATCGACCGGCTAAAATCAACCGATCAAGGGGGTCTCGCTCGCACCGCAGAGCAGAATTTATATTGCCAAGATGGATGGAGGGAGAACCGTGTTGGACCTCCGACACTCTACGATCGTCGTAACTGGTGGAACAGGATTTCTCGGGCACCATCTAGTCGATGAATTGCGCCACAACGGCGCCAAAGTTCACTCCCTCGGCAGCGTTGATTATGACCTGCGAGTCCGAGAGCAAATACAGAAGATGCTGGCAGATACGCGCCCTGACGCTGTGGTACACCTGGCCGCTACCGTCGGCGGAATCGGAGCCAACCGTAGTCAGCCCGGTCGCTTCTTCTACGAGAACGCAGTCATGGGGATCGAACTCATCGAGGCATGCCGGATGGCGAGCATTCCAAAACTCGTCGTTGCCGGCACAGTGTGTGCCTATCCGAAGATCACGTCGCTCCCATTCAAGGAGGAGGACCTGTGGAATGGCTATCCCGAGGATACCAACGCGCCCTACGGTATAGCGAAGAAGGCACTGCTCGTTCAAGCCCAGGCGTACCGAGAGCAGTATGGCATGAACATCGTGTATTTGCTGCCCGTCAATCTCTACGGTCCAGGGGATAATTTCGACCCCGACACGTCGCATGTCATTCCGTCAATGATCCGCAAATTTGTCGAAGCGAAGGAAGGTCGAGCGCCGAATGTCACCCTCTGGGGTGACGGTTGCCCCACGCGTGAGTTTGTTCATGTACGAGACGCCGCACGTGCCTTTCGGCTCGCCCTAGAGAACTATGACTCGGGGGATCCAGTTAACATTGGCTCCGGGGACGAAATATCGATACACGATCTCGCCAAGATCGTCGCGAAACAGGTCGGATATGATGGCGAGTTTGTTTGGGATTTGACCAAGCCAAACGGTCAACCCCGTCGGAAACTCGCTACGGATCGCGCAAAAGACGCCTTTGGATTCTCCACTGAGATTGACTTCTCCGAAGGGATCGAAGAAACGGTTGCGTGGTATCTCGAAGCAAGAAGGTCGATGAATTAGAGGTTCTCGGCTTCTAGAAAGTCAGAGGGGGATGTCACAACCGATGTAGGCAGCAGGGTCAGCGCCCCTTGCTGCAGCTCGCCGCTCGTGGATGTCATCTTGCCGGAACTTCCGCGGCCGCTATGCATCCGAGGTCATTCTTGGCGGTCCAACGCGCGGCTCCTTCAAACCGCCCACGAGGTGAAGAGTGGGGCCAGCGCAGCGTCCCAGCCGTGCTCGGCCGACACGGCGCGGTGTCCCTCCAATCCAAGTTGAAACGAGGTGGAAGGATCATCCAGGAGCGTCACCACGGCGTCGGCCGTATCCTCAGCACTGTTAGCCACAACTACTCCGCGACCCACGAGATCTTCGAAGCCGTCGATGGCCAGCGACGTGGCTACCACGGGACGACCAGCGTCCAGCGCTTCCAAGATTTTCAACCGCGTCCCTCCGCCGGAGCGCAACGGTGCTACGGCAATGCGGGCCCGTGCCAGGTACGGGGCGACATCAGTGACAGTGCCGGTTACCTCGACCGACGGTGAGGCAAGCGCCCTTACCTTGGGCAACGGATCACGCCCCACCAAGAGGAGCTTGGATTCCGGTAGGCGCCGTTGGACTGAGGGCCATACATCTTCGCCGAACCACACCGCGGCGTCAGCGTTGGGTACCCAATCGAGGCTGGCGACGAAGGCGACTGTCGGGTCGGCCGCAGGGGGAAGAGGTCCCCGGCCCACCTCGCGGGCGTTAGGGCAGACCAAGGTGTCTGACCTGGATCCCGGCAGGCGGCCCTTTTCCTTCTCACTCACCACGACGACAGTGTCGAACCCGTGCACCACCCTTCGCTCCATAGCTGCCAAAGAGGCCACCTCGAGGTGAACCAGTGCCCTCGGGAGCCCCCTGCGGGTGTTGGCGTAGTTCGCCATCAGTGCCGACTCGACACTGTGTAAATCGAGGATTCGGCGCGCAGCACGCACGCCCCGGGTCGACGGGACCATCGCGAGGTACTCAACTTGCAAGAGGTCCAGGGGCGCCGCGCTTGCTACTTGGCGCACCATGTCCGCAAACTCACGACTGAAGAAGTGGCCCGCAGAAGCGCTTCCCGTCTTCAAGATCCCTTGAGCGGTACGCCAAGGGCCCGATTTCCGCGGGACACTCCGAACGTCGATACCGAGCAATTCAAGGCCTTCCAGATTGGTATCGGCATCCGCGTATGCACATATCACCAGCTCTGCTCGCTCGGCGAGTCGCCGAGCAATGGCTAGTGAGCGCTGTTTCCCTCCCCCGTTGTCGGGGAAGGGAACCCATTTGGTAACCATGAGAGCTCGCACGCGGTGGATTCCGAGGCTTCGGGATCAGCGTTCGGTCCAAGAGCCCTGATACTGCGGTCGGGGGCTGTTACTCGGCTCGCCAGCCCCTGATCGTCGTTGCGCTGTATGAAGTGGTCCGCTCGATAAGCCCGCACTCGGAATCAACCTCGGGTTGCGCATAGTTACACCGACCCTGAGCGGCGGTGCTTCCAGTCCAACCTGGTCACCCTTTGGTGCAACCAACTTCCGGCACATACTTCCGGTCCTCGTCACTCCGCTAGCAATGGTTTGAACACGTCCTCGAACTGGTCGGTGATCACACCTATATCGAAATGACTTTCGGTGTACTTCCGTGCTGCAGAGCCGTAGCACTGCCTCATATGTGGATCGTCAAGCAGTTCGTTGATCACTGAGAAGAAGGCTCGCCGCTGGTCCGGATCGATCGTAACGCCCGCACCGCTTGAGCGAATCATCACGGCAGCGGGATTCTCTGGAGGGAGTAACGCGACAGTCGGCCGACCGGCAGCCATGTAAGTGAGAATCTTGGAGGGAACTGAATAGTTGCTCGCTGACGGTTCAAGCGTCGCGATCAGGAGATCGGCTGTGCCCAACACATCCGGAAGTGTCTCGTATGGTTGGTAGTCGAGTAGGAGGAGGTTATCCCCCGCGTTGTCCGACTTCCAAGATTCGAGCCAATCGCGTCCGCGGCCCTCAGATATCACTACCACGCACGCATCATCGTGCCGATGTTCCTCCAGAAACTGCGCCAGCTCAGCCAAGATAGAGGGATCGTGCTTGAGGCCAAGCGTGCCTGTGTAAATAACACATGGGCGCGACTCTAGATTCATTGATTTGGCCCAAGCATTGGATTTTGGCCGGGGAACTATCTCGTCAATCGGCGCCCAATTGCCGATCGGGGTTACTTTCTCCATCTCGAGCTTCCATTCCCGCAGAGTTGGGAGAAAGGTTGCCGCAATCGGTATCACTCTTGCGCTGTGGCGAGCTACATATCGTTCCACCGCCGTCGCGATCGCTGTGATCGGACGAAGCGCTACTCGAAAGTGCGACCTTGCCACCTCCGAGACGCCCCTGCTGTAGATATCTTGCTGCCAGAAGATGTAAGGAATCCGGCTCCATTTGAGTTGCCAGACAACTAGAGCATTCGCCAGGAGTGGGAGGTTGCTCCCTATCACGAGATCGGGAGAAATCCGCCGGATGGAACGACCGACCTTATGAGCGTAAGCGACTTCTTGAACTACTCGTCTGTGCGCCGTGTATCGCTGAAAGGAAGACGAAAGAAAGATCGGATCAAATGTCAGAGTCTGGGCATCTGAAGGAAGTAGGGTTAGCGATCCTTGGCCTGCCGGACTGGATGCGCAGTATTGATGGGTGACCGCGTAGCCGCGCTTAGCGAGGTTGCGGCTCAGCTGGGCTTGGAAGGAGTAACCAGCGAAGTCGTGAATGACGATTCGACTCTGCTGCGAATGAATACTCATCAGATCAATTATTACGTAGGCGGCCAAAATACGCGCGGATAGCCGCCTCATCCATATCCTCCCACAGCCGGGTTGAATGTATGAGGGCCTTTTTGGCCTTGACCAGATCCTCTGGTGACGCAGCCAGGCGGCGGAGATGGCAACCGATGGGCAATTCATCGTCGAAGGACCCGAAGTCTGCGAGTTCCATTCCGCACGCGCGCAGCGCGAGTCCAAAGAGATGGTCCTCTTCCAATTTGGACTTTCCCAATCGAGGATCACCCAACAACTTGTTCTTGCCTAGTGCTTCGATCACTGCCCGACTGTATATGCATACCCCGCCATCCACAGACTCGCCCAAGTAGTAGCCGTGGCGCCATGCCCGCACGATGAGCCAGCCGATGAGCGCCGATGTCTTGGGCGTATTCCGCCAGCGAATTGTCATATGCTGGAGGATCTGATTTCGCTCCCATGACTTGTTGGCAGGGGTCCCGTCATAGTCCCGGTTATGAGCACCGAGTGTGGCCACCCTTGGATGGGCACGGAAGAAATCAGCTGCGGCCGCCTCGAATCCAGAGCCGATGACGAGCGCGTCCGTGTCGAGCTTCAGCAGGATATCGAAGGGCTGTTCAAGCGCCGCACGGAAGCCGGCCGAGACATTGAGATACAGCGCCCCGCGCATCCCGCTAATGCCAGCGATCAGAATTGTCACATCTTTCGACCGACGCAACGAATGACACAGGTCTGTACCACTGTCATCGATGAGGATGAGGCGGTAGCCGGGTCGAGCGTAGTGCTCAACGCTCGCCAACGTGTCATCGACAAACTCAGGATCAAGGTTCGGCCCTACCGGCATGACCACGGCCATGCGTACATCACTCATAGTGTTGGCCAGCTCAGCGGTGTTGTCACGGCCAATCGAGACAGTCGAAGTTGATCACCGAGTGCGATCGTAAGTCTCTGCGCCACATATGGGCAATCTTGTGACGACGTCTAGTCCGCCAGCATCGCCCACGACAGAGGTGACTATCCAAAATGGGCAGGCGCGACGCTCCTCGCTCGCCTGCCAGTTGGTTTCGGCCTCAGCCGGTTGCGCTGCTCGGGATCGCCGTGGGAAGCCAGGCCTCACGCGCCCACTCGACGGTGCGGAGGAGGCCGTCTTCGAGCCCAACCTGAGGATCCCAGCCAAGCAGCTCCCTGGCCTTGGTGATATCGGGGCAGCGAACCTCGGGGTCGTCCACGGGACGCTCGACGAACGAGAGTTTAGAGTGCCCATTGGCTAGCCGATTTATCAACCTGGCCAACTCGGCGATCGTGACCTCCCGGGGATCACCGAGGTTGACCGGCCCGGTGTGGTCTGAGTTGAGGAGACGATAGATCCCCTCGATCAGATCGTCCACGTAGCAGAAGGAGCGGGTCTGGGACCCGTCCCCATGGATGCTGAGCGGCTCTCCGGAGAGGGCCTGAGCGATGAATGTGGGAACCGCCCGCCCGTCTGCTTTCCGCATCCTGGGCCCGAACGTGTTGAAGATCCGGGCGATCCTGACTGGGACTCCATGAGCGTGGTGATAGGCCATGGCCAGGGCCTCCGCGTACCTCTTGGCCTCGTCGTAGACCCCCCTCGGCCCGATGGGGTTGACGTTTCCCCAGTAGGTCTCGGCCTGGGGATGGACCTTCGGGTCGCCGTAAACCTCTGAGGTGGAGGCCAGGAGGAACCGGGCAGCCTTCGCTTTGGCGAGACCAATCGAGCGGAGAGTCCCAAGGGCACCCACTTTGAGCGTATGGATGGGGTGCTCGAAGTAGTCAGCGGGCGAGGCGGGGGAGGCGAAGTGTGCCACGGCGTCCAGGCTGCCCTCGACGTAGAGGTAGTTGGTGACGTCGTAGTGTTCGAGACGAAAGCCGGGCCTTCCCACCAACCCAGCCACGTTGTCGGGGCTCCCGGTGAGAAAGTTGTCCAAGCACACGACTTCCCAACCTTCGTCGAGCAACCGCTCGCAGAGGTGGGAGCCTAGGAAACCCGCTCCGCCGGTGACGAGGATCCTAGGCATACGGTGCGGGGGCGGCGTCCGGTGAATGGGCCGGCCGGCCCGTCGGGTGATAGGTGAAACCCAAGCTGGCCATTGCAGACGGGTCGAACAGGTTCCTGCCATCGACAACGATCGGGTAGGCCATTTGGGTCCGGAGGCGAGGAAGATCCAGCTCGCCAAATTCCGGCCACTCGGTCGCCAACACTAGGCAGTGGGCTCCAGCGGCCGCCTCGTAGGGATCCCGGGCCAGCTCAAGCGCGGGGAGCTCTCGCGCTGCGTTCTCCGCAGCCGCTGGGTCGAACCCCACAACATGGGCCCCGCGATCGATCAGTCGGCGGGCCAACTCGAGGGCCGGCGAGAATCTCGTATCGTCAGTCCCCGGCTTGTAGGAGAGGCCAAGGAACGCGATTCGCTTGCCATCGATGTTCCATACCGCGTCCTCGACCTTGGCCGCAGCGGCGTCTAGGGCCTCTTGGTTGATGCGGACAATCTCTCCGAGTAGCGGGAACGGGACGCCTAGCTGCTCGGCCAGGTGCTCGAATGCCGCCAAGTCCTTGGGAAAGCAATAGCCGCCATAGCCGATCCCGGCCGAGAGGAATGCCGGGCCGATTCTGGGATCAGCCCCCATCACCTCGGCCACCTTCACCACGTCGGCACCTGCCCGCTCGCAGAGCCGAGCCAGGGCGTTTGCGTAGGAGATCTTCAACGCGAGGAACGCGTTGCAAGCATGTTTGGCTAACTCGGCTGTCCGTAGGTCGGTCTCGATGTAGCGAACGCCCTGCTGGATGAGCGGCGCATAGACGCTGCGCATTGCCTCGAAACCACGCAAGGTGCTGCCCCCAATCAGGATCCTCTCGGGGCTCAGCGAATCGGCAACTGCCGATCCCTCCCGGAGGAACTCGGGGTTGGAGACGACGTGGAACTCCGTTCCGGGGCGCTCCCGGGCGAGCGTCTGTGCGATCCGCTCTGCAGTCCCGGCCGGTACAGTTGATTTCTCAGCCACCACCGTGCCGGTTTGCGCACCGCGTGCGATCGAGCGTGTCGTGGCCTCAACCGCGGCAAGATTGGCAGCGCCGTCTGCTCGCGCAGGGGTACCGACGCAGACGAAGACGACATCGCTTCTAGCGACTGCATCAGCCGCGGATTGCGCGACTACCAAGTTCCCTAAGGCTGTTTGTTCAACTACCAGCTCGTCTAATCCTGGCTCATGAAAGGGTGGCTTGCTTTGTCGAAGTAGTTCGTTCTTACTGGGATCAGCATCAAAGACAGTGATCTCGCGACCAAGCTTTGCCAACGTGACCGCAGTTACCAAGCCGACGTGTCCTGCACCGAGGACCGCAATCTTCATGAGCGACTCATCCTATCGGAGACCGGATTTCGGGCGCAGCAGATGGTGTACCTGTGGTCAATCAACAGCGAGCGCATGCTTAGCCATTCGGCAACAGATCGGTCGGCGCGGACCATCCTCCGGATCGGACTATTCAGTTGAAGAACTCGTAGACGCTTCACCCAGCACCAGCGCACTGTGGAACTGATCAAGCTTCCGGGGCACGGATTCTCCTGAGCCTGGCTACTCCGTCTCGACGCTCCTTTCTGCTCAAACCCGTGAAGACGAAAATCACCAAATAGGTTATGAGGATGGCTGACCCGGTAGCCACGAGCATGCAGATGCCTGCGAATCGCCCGTGGGAGGACACGTAGCTGAGTAATGGCTGGGAAAGTGACCAACCAACAGCGCCAGCGACGACCAAGGGCAAGAGATGCGACCGAGCCAGCACCCTGAAAAGGGTGAACGTTCCGATAGTCAACTTGCGGCAGGCGATGGGAACGAGGATTCCCACGTAGACCACACCAGCTATCAAGGAGGCTAGAGCCACCCCGAACATGCCGTGCTGAATGCCCAGGATGACAGTGAGGGTGACGTCGACCACCGTGGCGACCGCCATGGCCAAAGCAGGAACTTTGGGAGAAGCAGCACCGACCAAGGCCGTCCTCATCATGGTGGCCACCGATGCTAAAGCGCCAGCTACCGCCAAAATCCTTACGGAGGGCACGACTCCCTCAAATGCGGGACCAACCCAGACGTGCAGCGTCGATTGGGCTAGGAAACCAATCACCAGGCACAGTGGGATCGTCGTACCCATTACGAGGCGGCTGCCAAGTAGCGTCGCCTCCCTTAATCCGATTACGTCGTTCTGCCCGCTCAATTCCGCTACATGAGGGAAGTACCCGGCTGTCATCGGACCTGCCAATGTTCCTCCCAACAGCGACAGTCTCTCGCCAACGGAGAAGATTCCCGCTGTCGCAGCATTTCGGACAACGCTCAAGATCAACACATTGACGTAGTCGAGGAAATCTCCGAGGAAGCTACCCACGGTGTTCCAAGCCGAAAGCGGGACAAACGTTCGCAGGAGCCCCCAATCAACCATCCTTGGTGAGAGTTTCACGTTCGGAAGAAGTCGCCGGAATAGGACGAAACGGGAGAACTGCCCCACGATACTGATGGCGACGGTGGTGATCCCGAGAGCGATGAGCCCGCCGCCATTGGTAAGGATGAGGACCCATGAGACGGCATGGCAAACGGAAACTACGATCAAGGAGGCATTCATCAAGTCGTAACGTTGTAGAGCGATCAGGCCCCCCCCAAAGGTATCCATCGGGATGGATACGGCCATATCGAGTCCCAACAGGATCAAGAGCCATTGGGCCTGATCGCGCAGATTCAGCGCCACGTGGATTGCGCCTGGTAGCACGAAGGAGAGCGCTACCGCCACGATTAGGGCGACTACGCCGAAACCAGTCAAGGCGGCGAACGACGTATTGACCATTCGCTGGAGGGCGACGTGATCACCTGTCGAGGCGTGCCTCGCCACAAACACCACAGTGGTGTTCCCAAGCCCGAGTTCCAGCACCTCGAGATACGAGATCACCGACAAGGTGATGACCCACACGCCGTAACCACGCAGGCCGAGGTGATGGGTAAGCACCGGCGTCGTGACCACTGCTACCAGCAATGACACGATTGTCATCGCGTAATTGGACAGCGTGTTCCGACCAAACCGCCGGGGTAAGCGGGTCGAGCCCTGCCCTACCATCGGAGGACGTACTCAATGTCTGCCGTCGTGCCTCGCCCTCTCATTCATCCAGCCAGCGCTGAAGTCGAGCCTCGAACTCCTCTCCATTCCAGTCGCGCACGTGTCGGCGTGGCAGCCGGTAGCGACTAGTGCCTGGAACTAATGGATCAGCGAAGGTTGAGCACGCGAGCGAAAATCCCGCTCGTCTCACCGCGCGCACGGCGGGGCTCATGCGCCCACAGTAGAGCGCCACAAAGGCATCGAGAGGCAGCTCGAGTGCTTCCCGAGCCTGCCTGCGCTCCTCGGCTCCACCAAACGAGAACTGAGTGGGATCGATGCCGTTGGGCACCACCTCGATCCACTCGGGTTCGAGGCCAGCGCGGATCCACTCCCGTTTAGTGGCTTCGGATACTGCGATGAAGCGCCGGACGCGCCGGCCCATAAGCCTTGTAGGGCGGTGCTGTGTGACGTAGTGGAGACGGCAGACAACCGGTGCTCGGCACGCCCCCCCGGTCATGACTGCGTAGGCCAGTTCGTGGAACCGACTTACATAGACCACGTTGGGCCGACACCGACGGCCAACCCTCACGGCTGGCATCAGGCGCATGAGGTCCCGAGCGGCATGGCTACGTGCAAAATCGAAGGTGGGCACTTGTGTGACCGAACGACAGAATGAGCGGTAGTCGTCAGCGAGATCGCCGTCCTGCACATACAGAAGGTCCAGTTCATGTCCTCGGTGCACAAGCTCCCGGCTAACCTCGAAGAGGATCCGCTCTGTGCCGCCAAGGGAATTCAGAGCAAAAGTGTTCGCGAGGACTCGCATTTCAGGTTTGGTGCAGCCGGCGGTCGACGACATCACAGAGTCGGCGTTCCAGGGCGTCATACATCACCTTCGAGAATCTCAGGCATACCTCCCACACGCGACGTGACCACCGGCCTGCCCGTCGCCATACCCTCGATCACCGCTCTTCCAAACGGCTCGTCATAGGTGGAGGGAACCACGACAACGTCTGCCGCGTGCAAGGGGGTAATCACGTCCCGCCGCATCGGCAACCAATGACAGCCCGGCGGGGCGTTTTCTCGGAGACGAATCATGTAACCCTCCCCAGTCAAACGCGGCGAGCCGACGAGGCGGAGCCGACCGGTCTCGGGCCTGATCCCAAGCCGGCGCCAGGCATCCAATAGGACCTCGGCCCCCTTCTCGGCGTCAATCCGCCCAAAGTAGAGGACCACGAAGGCATCGGGAGGAAGGCCGAGGTCGGCTCGTGCCCGGGCTCTTTCGGCAAGCCCTCCGAAGGGGTAGTCACGCGGGTCAACACCGTTGTGTACGACTTCGATCGTATGTGGGTCGAGCCCAGCCTCAACCCAGAAGTCTCGGATGAAATGGGAGACGGCGATGTAGCGGACGCCGAAACGACCAGCGAGGACGACGCGGCGGAGAGTCTCAAAGCCATGCAGGTGCAGCACTACCGGGGCCCGGGCAAGCCGGCCTCCGATGATCCCAGCGACGATCTCCTCCGGCCGTTGGGGGTAAATGACGTCCGGGCGCGCTCTGGCCATACTCCGAACCGTTGGAACGAGGTGCATGAGATCGCGTGCGGCGCTCCTTCGGGAGAACGAGAACGTAGGCACCTGGGTAACCGAGCCAATCGCTTCGTACTCAGGTCTCAATGCACCGTCCTTGACGTACATGACGCTAATTTGGTGTCCGCGGCGCACGAGCTCCTGACTTATCAGTAGGGAGTGGATCTGTATGCCGCCGATCGGCTCGAGTGTCTCAGCTGGAATGAGGACGTGCATCGGTTGCTTCCTAGTCTATGAAGAGGCAATCGGGAGATGTGGGTCCCGCAGGACGCTGAACGCTTCGGTGCAAGACGGCCCAGAGTAAAACGGCACAGACGCGTCACACTTCATCGGAGC
>OCZU010002244.1_pt1 | contig 12406 bp, 8 predicted proteins | sample 1539001 | NCBI WGS metagenome assembly OCZU01 (sample SAMEA3539306, study PRJEB22396) | soil metagenome | biome: tundra; feature: field; material: soil | place: USA | collected 2010-05 | depth 0.15 m
GGGGTGGTGCCGGAGGGCGGGGCGGTGCCGGAGGCCGAGGTGGTGCCGGCGGCCGGCGCGGTGCTCGCAGCGATCCGCGAGCGACTCGCGGATGACCTCGACGCCCCCGGTGCGGTGGCAGCGGTCGATGCCTGGGCAGACGCCGTGATCGCGGCCTCCGCAGACGTCGACGCTGGCGGCTCGGCGGCGCTCGTCAGGGATACAGCGCTCGTCAGGGATACGGCGGATGCGCTGCTCGGCATTGCGTTGTAGGTGACCCGCTAGGACAGCGCGGAACCCAGGCTGACTGCGCACAGGTACGCCAGGTCAATATCCGTCAGATTTGCTGTGGAGAACCGCGCCGTTGTCAACAGGGCGCTGCATCGCGGGCCGGATCTTGCTTCTTCGCTGACGGACCGTCCCGCAAGCCTGGCGGCATGACAGACTCTCACTCCGCAGGTCAGGCAGCTCCGCGCTGCCGGGTCCGGGTCGGATCGGCCGACGGCCTCCTTGCCGTGGTTCCGCATCTGCTCGGCTTCCATCCGACTCACAGCCTGGTGGTGCTGGGCATCGGCGGGCCGCACGGGCGGATCAGGCTCGCATTCCGCTATGACCTTCCCGCACCGCCGGATGTCAAGCTCGCCACTGACATCGCGGCGCACGCCGCCGTCGTGCTCAGCCGCCAGCACCTGGGCACGGCCATCGTGGTCGGATACGGTGCGGGCCCGGAAGTCACTCCGGTCACGGACGTCGTGGCGCCAGCGCTGCACGCTGCCGGGATCGATGTCAGGGACATGCTCCGGGTGCAGGACGGCCGGTACTGGTCCTACCTGTGCGCAGACGTCGCGTGCTGCCCGCCGGACGGGGTGCCATTCGACCCGGCCGGTCACCCCGCTGCCTCGGCGCTCGCGGCGGCGGGCCTGCCCGCCCTGACCGACCGCGCGACGCTGGCGGCGACACTCGCGCCAGCCGCCGGTTCCGCTGAATTGGTCAGCGAGGCGATCGAGCGGGCGCTGAGCCGGGCAGGCAAGCTGATCGACGACGCGCTCGGGGCGTCGGGCGACGGCGATGTGCTGCGAGCGGTCGCCGATGCCGGTCGGCGGGCGGTCCGGACTGCCATCGGCCGGTACCGGCGTGGCGGCGAGCCCGCAGGATTCGATGAAGTCGCCTGGCTGGGCTTGGCCCTGACCGATCTAAGGGTCAGGGACGATGCCTGGGCGAGGATGGATCCGGGCTTCCGGGACGCGCACCAGCGACTGTGGACCGAGCTTGTCCGCCAGTTGCCCGACGAGTACGTGCCGGGACCTGCGGCGCTGCTCGCCTTCACCGCCTGGCAGGCGGGCGACGGGGCGCTGGCCAGCATCGCAATCGAACGGGCGCTACAGGCGGATCCGGCCTACTCCATGGCGCTGCTGATCGCGGAGGCGCTGCACGCCGGACTGCCGCCGTCGGCCGCCCGGCTGACGATGACGCCGAAGCAGGTCGCCGCTGCCTATGCCAGGCGGCGGCCAAGCTAGACCGGGAACGGGGCGGCCGGGTCGTGACTGGCCTGGAGCTGGGCTGGTGCAGGGCCGAGCTAGACCCGGAGCGGGGTGGCCGGGTCGTGAGCTGCCTGGAGCTGGGCCAGCTCCCTGCCCTGGGTGTACTGCAGCGCCGCGAGGGGCAATTCACCGGGTCGGCCGCTGAGCAGGACCCGCAGGGTACCTGGCCGGTTACCGGCAGCCGGCCCGGCGGAGCCGGCCCCCTGTGCCCTGCGCAGCGCCTGGGCGGCGACGGCGGCCGCTGAGCCGAACAGCGTGGCGCCAGGTACAGCTGACCCGATCCGGTCCGCCGCCAGCTCGTACTCGGTACAGCCAAGCACAATGGCGGCGCAGTCATCCGGTGTCCGGCTGGCCGCGTCGGCCACCGCCGTCCTGATCGCCTCCTCATCACCGGCGTCGATGGCGGTCGCGAGTCCAGGGCAGGCGACGGACGTGACCGTCGCCGAGCCGCCGAAGTCGGCGATCAGCTTGCGCTGGTAGTCGCTGGCTGTCGTGCCGACAGTCGCCCATATCGCGACCGACTTGGCCGCGGCTGCGGCTGGCTTGATCGCCGGCACTGTGCCGACGACCGGGATACGTGGCTCGAATTCGGCCCGCAGTGCGTCAAGCGCGTGCACGGTGCCGGTATTGCAGGCCATTACCAGCACGTCGGGCGAGTACTCAGCCGCCGCGCGGGCGATGGCGAGCGAGCGCTCGGCGATGTCCTGTGGCGTCCGCGGGCCCCACGGCATCCCGTCCGGGTCCATCGCAACGATGAGGTCAGCATCTGGCCGGAGCCGGTTCAGCTCGCTGGCCGTGGCCAGCAGCCCGAGCCCGGAGTTGAGCAGCGCGATTCGCATGCGCCAACTGTAGGAGATAACAGGGTTAGCGGCAGTTACCGTACCCAAGTGCCGCGCGGCGGCGTAGCGCCGCTGATCGCCTGCGAACCGGCCAGCGATAAATTCGCTGCAGGGCTCAGGAGATGTTCTTCCAGACAGTGACATGCAGGAGGAGCTGCGGCTGCGCGGGGCACTGAGAAACTCGGTGGGAGCTTGACGTCATACGAGCCCAACTGCGTCCCGTTTGAAGCCGTAGATCCCGTAGTTCCTGGTGCTGACGTAGCGCCGGGACTTGACAATGACGGCACGGGTGAGGACGCGGGCGGCGTCGTCGATGGCGACGTCGAGGCGGGCGTGTGGGCTGGCGGGGCGGTCACCGTAACCGTTGCGGCTGGCTGCGCGGTGTAGTTCGTTCCTATTCGTGTGAAGGTCCCAAACCCGGGTGATGTGCGGGCAGTAGAGATAATGGCGGCATCTGGTAGCAAGTCGCCAGTTGGGGTGCACGAAATGCTATTGGCCTGATTCGCAAACCGGCCAATGGTGCATCGGTTGCACAATGGCGAATACTGGTACCGGCCGACTGGCCGACAGGCTGGCTGACTGACTGACTGACTGGCTGGCGCCGTGCGCAGCTAGCCGCCTAGTGGCGGTGCCGAGTCAGCCGAGGGAGGGCAGGCCGTCGATGCTGACGGCGTTGCGCTCGTCTCGATAGGCCGCGAGCTGGCCGGGACGCTTGCGCTCGGCCCAGCGGGTCAGCATGTCGCGTTCCTCAGCCAGCTCCATCACCGGCACGGCATACCCGCACGAATCGGAGATCCGGTCTGCCTCGACCACGATGATGGCGCGGTGATCCTCGGCGTCCTGTCTCGACCCGCTCGCGTCGGGGAAGTGGGTCGACAGCAGATCGAAATCAGGGTCGTCCGGGAGGACAACCCGCCCGGAGCCGTAGATCCGCAGGATCTTGGGCTGACGAGAGAAGGAGCAGAACATGATCGTGATCCTGCCGTTCTGCTTCAGATGCGCGATCGTCTCCGCGCCGCTCCCGGTCAGGTCGAGATAGGCGACGGTCAGCGGATCAAGCACGGCGAACGTGTCCCGATACCCCTTGGGCGACACGTTGACGTGACCGCCCTCGCCTGAGGCGGACAGGCATGGTGCTGTGGCAACGAAGAAGATCGGCTGACGTGCGATGAAATTAATGAGTCGCTTGTCGAGCTGGGGATAGACGGTGCCCATGCCCCTCCTCGCGATTTGATGCGTCAGATGCCTGATAAGACCTGTATGAGGCTAATGCTAGAGGAGTGATCCAGCCGGAATCGGGGATCGCTAGGTCATGACCCGAATGTCACCCGGAGTGCTCGCTCCGCCACACGAAGTACTCACGCCGCAAGAGTGGCATGTCGACGGCCGCAGCAGGCGAGTTAAGGTTCCCCGCCTGAGTCACGCGGCGTGGCTGGCGCCATCGGACCGGCCAGACCCGGTCGCGATTCTCGAACAGCAGGCCGGCAAGCGGGTGCCTGACCTGGTGCCGATCAGGTACGGACGGATGGCGGCGTCGCCGTTCGCGTACTTCCGCGGCGCGGCCGCGCCGATGGCCTGGGACCTCGCGCACACGCCAATGACCGACATCTACGTGCAGTGCTGCGGTGACGCACACCTGCTGAACTTCGGCATGTTCGCCGCACCTGACCGGCGCCTGGTCTTCGACGTCAACGACTTCGACGAGACGCTGCCCGGCCCGTTCGAATGGGACGTCAAGCGGCTGGCCGCCAGTTTCGCGGTGGCAGCCAGGGACAACGGCTTCAAGGACCGGGCAGGCAGGGACGCGGCGCGGCGGTGCGTGTCCAGCTACCGCACGGAGATGGCCAAGTTCGCGGGGATGCGCTTCCTCGAGGTCTGGTATTCCAGGATCGACGTGGAGTACATGGCCAGCGTGTTCGATGCCCTGCAACCCAAGCAGGCGGTCCGCCGCCGCCGCAAGGACATCGAGAAGGCGCATCGCCGGACCGGCCGCAGGGCGCTGGCGAAGCTCTGCGACGAGGTCGACGGCGAGTACCGGATCAAGCCGGACTACCCGGTGATTGTCCGGTATCCGATCGAGCTTGATCCTGGCGTCTTCGAGGAACTGCGCAGTGCCATCGCCCTCTACCAGAAGACCCTGCAGGCCGACGCGCGCGAGGTGCTCAGCCGCTATTACTTCGGCGACTTCGCCCGCAAGGTGGTCGGCGTCGGCTCGGTGGGCACCGAGGCGTTCATCTTGCTGCTGATGGGCGACCGTACCGACGAGCCGCTCTTCCTGCAGCTCAAGGAGGCGCAGAAGTCGGTGCTTGCGCAGTTTGCTGGCTCAAGTGAGTACAAGCATCAGGGTGAGCGAGTGGTCAAGGGCCAGCGGCTGACCCAGGCGGCGTCCGACCCCTTCCTCGGCTGGACGCGCGGCATCCCGGCCGACGGTGGCGTCGCACGGGACTACTACGTCCGCCAACTGCGGGACATGAAGGGCAGCATGGATGTCCTGGCGATGGACGCCGAGCAGCTCGCCTACTACGCCAGGCTCTGCGGGTGGGCGCTCGCGCGGGCGCACGCCCGCACCGGGCGGGCATCCCTGATCGCGGGTTACCTCGGACGCAGCGAGCGGTTTGATCATGCCATCGCGGACTTCGCGATCACCTATGCCGACCAGAACGAGAAGGATCACCAGCGGCTGCTGGCAGCCATCTCCTCCGGCCGGGTGCACGCCATGATGGACATCTAACAAGGCTCTTAGGTCTAGAAGGCTGTTCCTGTAGATCCACGAGGCTGTCCGGTAGGTCTTGTCGATTTCGGTCAGACTGGTAGCTGACCGGATGATCAGACGGGGTAACTGTCCGGGTGCACGGTGTAGCTGCGGCCGTGTGGCAGCGTCCAGACGAGAGTCCCTGGCTCGGGCTGGTGGAGCCTCCAGCCGGAGGTCTGCTTTGCCTGATGGTGTTGCCTGCACAAGGGAGCGCAGTTGCATTCGCAGGTCAGGCCGCCCTCGTCCCAGGGCTGAGTGTGGTCGATGTCGCAGCGGCGGGCTGGGCGGCGGCAGCCGGGGAAGGCGCAGGTCCGCTGCCGGATTTCGATCAGGTGCCGCAGTTTCGGCCCGGGCCGGTAGGCGGGGGTCTGGCGCTGATGGCTGCATTCGCCTTGTTCGAGACTGGTGAACCGCAGGGAGGCTAGCCACACGGCTAGGTGCGGGCTGGCTGCGCCGGAGGACAGCGGTGGCCCGGTTCCTGGTGTTCTGAGGCTGGGTGCTGCTGGCGGGCTGGGTGAGCACGGCGACCGCGGCGGGCCGGGCGAACGTAGCCTGGCTTGTCCGGGGCCGATTCTGGCACACGCGTGGGCAGCTGCCCGGCCGCTGGGATCGGTCATGGTGACGCACCACCGGGCCTGGCCGACAGCCAGGCAGCCGGCCAGGTCGCGGCAGGTGTCGGCGTCGAGAGGTCCGAGGCCGGCGGCCTCGCCGGGGGTGTCGGTGAGGCCGAGCCAGCTGCTCAGCGGCATCGTCAGGTTGATGGAGCCGACCAGGCCGGCCGTCCAGCCCGACGTCGGGCCTGCGGGGCCTGGTCCGCCTCCTCCGCCATGGTCGTCTAGGCCAGAGCGATGTCCGGTCGGCTCGGCGGCTGAATTGCCGTCGGCAGCGCCCGCGGCCTGGTTCGATGGCTCGCCTTCGGCCTGATTCGATGACTCGCCTTCGGCTTGGTTCGATGGCTCGCCTTCGGGCTCTGTGCTGGACCCGGGCAGCAGGGTGCCGGGGTCGCGGCCGATCAGCAGGGCACTGAACACGGCGGTGCGGAGCTGGTCCATGGTGCCTGGCGCGCCGGCTGCCTTCAGGGTGCGGGCGAGAGCGCCGATCCGCCTATCGGCGGCGATCATCTCTGCTGCGGGCAGCTCCCGCCCGGCGATGGCGCCGTTGCCGGAGTTCTCCTGCCACGACTCGACGCGGGCATCCGCGCGGCCGTCCTCGGCCCGGCGTCGGCCGGCGCCGGGGTCGATAGCCAGGACCATTTGGCGCAGCGCAGCACGGAGTTGCCCCGTCGTCATCAGCCTGGCATCCTGGCAGAACGCCGCGGCGACAGCGGCAGCAGCGATGCTGCTGAGCACGGAGAGCTCGGTGGCGAAGACCGCGGCCCGGCTCCGGTCGATGACACCGGCGAACAGCGCGGCCAGGACGGACGGGATCCTGGTCAGCTGGCGGGCTAGGCCGAGCAGCGCTTCGGCGGACCGCCCGGTCATGGTCATGGCTGCGGCTATCTCGTCGCTGATGTGCTCACTGATCCGTGACGATCCGGGCCGTTCGGCCTGGGCCATCCGGCGGGCATCGAGTTCGGTCACTGCGGCGAGCTCCATCGCAGCCTGCCAGGATGACAGCCGCCTGGTCGCGCACAGCAGTCCGATCAGCTCGTCATCCCCGAGCGTGCCCAGCCCGGCCTCGAACGCGTCCTGCGCGTATCCGGCCAGGACCGGATCGGGCGCGAGCAGATCAAGCGGGCCGCCGGCCGCGAACCCGGCGGCGCAGGGATCCGGGTCGCGGTGCGTGAAACCGGCCGCCATCGCCTCCCGGCTCGCCGGGCGGGCGGCGGTGCCGGCCATGGCGGCGGCTTCCAGGAACGCGTCGACTTCGGGGGCCGACAGGTCGGCCAGCCACGCGTCCGGGCCGTCCGGCGGGCCGGCGAACGGATCGGGGCACAAGCCGGCCAGCTCCTCATCGGTCGGCGGCTCACCCCGCGGTGGCATCCAGTCATCCGCCTCGGCGCCGGGTCGGTGGCCTGGCGTCGTCTGCGGATCGTCCCGTTCCGGCAGGCAGCCTCCGGCCCCGTGTCGGCGGCCGGGCTCGGTCGGCGGCTCGGCGGGCGGGTGGATCATTGGCCGCTCCGGGTCTGATGCTGACGTTCGGATTGTTATCGCTAATAATATCGAACAGTGTGCCGTGACACAAGTTAGTTCGATGATAGAAACGATATTTGTCGGTGACGTAGCAGCAAGGCGGTCCGGGAATCTGCTCCGGCTGCCTGTGCCGGGTCTGGTCGATCTACTCATGCGCCGATGCGTGTGCGGACTGAGCGGCATCGCGGCGAAGCCTCGGACTGCCTGCGCCGGAAATGTCCGATGTTGGCCGGGAACGCACGGCCGGCACCGGGAAGGGCTGCTACTGAACGGTAGTATTAACGAGTTCTTGTCTATTCTGGACCGGTGACAGCCGACCGATGTCCGGCTTGACCCAGAGGGGGCAGGATGACTGAGCTCGCCGATCAGGGGCAGCGGGTGAGGCCGCATCCGGCTGGCCGGCATGCGGCGTCCGCGCGGCTGCGGCTCGCCTACGCGGCGATCCCGCCCGGCACTGGCGTCCGGCTGGCGAAGTCCACTTCCAACCTGTTCCGGTTCCGGGACGACGGCGGATCCGGGACGGCCACGCTGGACGTGTCCGACTTCACCCGGGTTCTGCAGGTCGATCCTGTGGCGCGGACCGCCATTGTCGGCGGGATGACCACCTATGAGGATCTGGTCAAGGCGACGCTGCGGCATGGCCTGATGCCGCTGGTGGTGCCGCAGCTGAAGACCATCACCCTCGGCGGGGCGGTGTCGGGCCTCGGCATCGAGTCAACCTCGCTGCGCAATGGCCTTCCGCACGAGTCCGTGCTCGAGATGGACATCCTGACCGGCGATGGCCGGATCGTCACCGCCGCACCTGACTCGGCGCATCAGGTGCTGTACCGGGGATTTCCCAACTCCTACGGCACGCTCGGCTACGCGCTGTGGCTCACCATCGAGCTGGAGCCGGTCACTCGCTTCGTGCATCTTCGCCACTTTAGGTTCGCCAGCCCGCAGGACGCCATGACGGCGGTCGGGCAGATCGCGCGAGACGGCAGCTACGGCGGCCACCAGGCCGACTTCGTCGATGGGACGGCGTTCGGCCCTGGCGAGGTCTACCTGACGGTCGGCGCGCACTCGGACGTAGCACCGTGGCTCAGCGACTACACCGGCCAGCGGATCTACTACCAGTCCATTCGCGGGCCGCAGGAAGACTTCCTGACCATCGCCGATTACTTGTGGCGGTGGGACACAGACTGGTTCTGGTGTTCGCGCCCGTTCGGCGTGCAGCGGCCGCTGATCCGCCGGGCCTGGCCGCGCCGGTACCGGCGGTCCGACGTATACCGCAAGCTGGTGGCCTTCGACCGCAGGCACGGGTTCACCAAGTCGCTGGACTCCCGCCGTGGCGCACCGGCTCAGGAGGCCGTCGTCCAGGATGTGGAAATCCCGGTGGACCGCGCCGCCAAGTTCTACGACTTTTTCGCCGAGTCGGTCGGCATGAGCCCGGTGTGGCTGTGTCCGCTGCGCCTGCGCGGCGACCGGGCCTGGCCGCTGTATCCGCTAGCGCCTGGCGAGGTATATGTGAACTTCGGCTTCTGGGGGAACGTCGCGCTGCCTCCAGGCGCCGGCGACGGGCACTACAACAGGCAGGTCGAGGACAAGGTCACCGAACTCGGTGGCCACAAAGGGCTGTACTCCACCTCCTATTACTCGTCGGATGAGTTCTGGCGGCTCTACAACGGCCCGGCCTATGCCGAGCTGAAGCGGGAATACGATCCCGATTCCCGGCTGGCCGACCTCTACGACAAGTGCGTCAGCGGAAAGTGAGGAAGGAGCGCCCGCATGCCGCTAGCCGAGGTGTTCGAACAAGTCGCAGGACCCGATGCCGATGTTGAATTCGCGGCATATGACGGCAGCAGGTCGGGGAAGCCCGGCTCGCCACCGGTAACGATCACGATCCGCAATCCGATCGCCGTCTCGTATCTTGCCCAGGCGCCAGGGGCCCTCGGGCTGGCACGGGCTTACGTATCCGGCCACCTAGATGTCGATGGTGACATGTATACAGTGCTGACGCGGCTGGCTAGCGCGCAGCGGATTGATTTTTCCCTGGCCGAGCGGCTTGCCGTGCTGTCCGCGCTTGGCGGGCCCAAGCTGCTCCTCCGCCGGGTACCGCCGCCACCCCAGGAAGTCCGGGTGAGCCGTCAGTGGCTGGCCGGCCGGCTGCACTCTCGCGACCGGGACGCGACCGCGATCGCCCATCACTACGACGTTTCCAACACGTTCTACGAATGGGTGCTCGGACCGTCGATGGCCTATACCTGCGCCTGCTACCCGAGACCTGATGCCACGCTTGAGCAGGCGCAGGAGCACAAGTTCGACCTGGTCGCCAGAAAGCTTGGACTTGCGCCCGGAATGCGGCTGCTCGATGTCGGCTGCGGCTGGGGCGGCATGGTGCTGCATGCGGCGCGTAAGTACGGCGTCGAGGCGCTCGGCGTCACGCTGTCCGAGCGACAGGCACTCTGGGCACAGCGGGCGATCAAGGAAGCCGGACTGGAGGACCGGGCCGAGGTGCGGCATCTGGACTACCGGGAGGTCACTGAGAGTGGCTTCGACGCGGTCAGCTCGATCGGCCTGACCGAGCACATCGGCAAGGCGCAGTTGCCTGGCTACTTCGAGTTCCTGCACGGCAAGCTGATGCCGGGCGGCCGGCTGCTGAACCACTGCATCACCAGGCCGGACAACACCGGGCCGGGGATCGTCAAGGAAGGATTCATCTACCGCTACGTCTTCCCGGACGGTGAACTCGAAGGTCCCGGCTACCTGATCTCGAGGATGAACGACGCGGGTTTCGAGATCCGGCATGAGGAGAATCTGCGCGAGCACTACACGATGACCCTGGCCGGCTGGTGCGCCAACCTGGACGCGCACTGGAGCGAGGCGGTCGCCGAGGTCGGGGCGGCCACGGCGCGGGTCTGGCGGCTGTACATGGCAGGCTCGCGGCTCGGTTTCGAGCGGAATCAGATCCAGCTGCACCAGGTACTCGGCGTCCGGCTCGAAACTGCCGGCAAGTCCGGCATGCCGCTGCGCCCCGACTGGGAACCGCTGGCCAGGACCTGATAGCCGTTCAGTCGGCCGGGCGGTAGCTTTCGGCGACGGTGAAAGCCAGATCGAGGGCCTGACTGCGGTTGAGCCTGGGATCGCACGCCGTCTCGTACCGCTGGTGCAGGTCGCCAGCCTCGATCTCATGGCTGCCGCCGACGCACTCGGTCACGTTGTCGCCGGTGAACTCGATGTGGATGCCGCCCGGGTGGGTGTCCAGGGCGCGGTGCACCTCGAAGAAGCCGTGCACCTCGTCGAGCACGTCGTCGAAGTGCCTGGTCTTGTAGCCGTTAGGCGCCTCGTAGGTATTGCCGTGCATCGGATCGCAGACCCAGGCGACAGGAGCGCCGTCGGCGGCGACGGCCCGGACCAGCGGCGGCAGCGCCTCCCGGATCAGGCCAGCGCCCATCCGGGTGATCAGGGTCAGCCTGCCGGGTTCGCGGCGCGGGTTCAGGATGCCGATCAGGGCGAGCAGGTCAGCCGGAGAGGTACCGGGGCCGATCTTGACGCCGACCGGGTTGCTGATCGTCCGCGCGAACTCGACGTGCGCGCCGTCGAGGGCGCGGGTCCGCTCGCCGATCCACAAGAAGTGGGCCGAGGTGTCATAGGGCCGGCCGGTTCGCGAGTCGATCCTGGTCAGAGCGTCCTCGTAGTCCAGGAGCAGTGCCTCATGGCTGGAGTACAGCTCGACCGAGCGCAACTCCTGCGGATCGGCGCGACAGGCCCGCATGAAGCTCACCGCCCGGTCGATTTCCCCGGCCAGCCGCTCGTAGCGCCGGCCGGCCGGACTGTCTGCGACGAAGTCCTGGTTCCAGGAATGTACCTGGTGCAGATCCGCGTATCCGCCGGTGGTGAAGGCCCGGCAGAGGTTGAGCGTGACGGCCGAGAAGTGGTAAGCGCGCAGCAGCCGACCTGGATCTGGCTGTCTGGCCTGGGCCGAGCGGTCGAGGCCGTTGACCGCGTCGCCCCGGTAGGCGGGCAGCTCGATGTCGTCCCTGACCTCGGTCGGCCGGGACCGCGGCTTGGCGAACTGCCCTGCCATCCGGCCGATCTTTACGACCGGGACGCTCGCCCCGTAGGTGAGCACGACCGCCATCTGCAGCAGGGTCTGCAGCTTGGCGCGCACGGACGAGGCAGTCACTCCGGCGAATGTCTCCGCGCAGTCACCGCCCTGCAGCACGAACGCCTCGCCCCTGGCAACGGCGGCGAGCCGCTCCGTGAGCAGGTCGCACTCGCCGGCGAAGACCAGCGGCGGGAGAGCAGCGAGCTCAGCTGTGGCAGCCGTCAACTGGTCGTGGTCAGGCCAGTCCGGCTGCTGGGCGGCCGGCCGGTCTCGCCAGCTGCTGCGGCCCGCGGGTGCTGACAGCTCCGGTCGGCCGGGTGGCTCAGGCTGGCCGAGCTGGCTCTTGGAGGACGCGGTGGCAGTCATGCCGGTCCGGTCGGGCGCGAGTCGCGATAGCAGGTCACGGGCTCTAGCTAAGCGTAGCTAGGACCGCAGCGGCTGGCCGGCGCCTGATTTTGCCGGGGTCCTCGAACTCCGATCGGGGCCGGCGGTGAGAATGGCTGGATGGAATCCGCCCCGTCCGGCCGCCGTGATGTTGTCCTGCTCGGCTCGACCGGCTCGATCGGCACTCAGGCCGCTGACATCGTGCGGCGCAACCCGGACCGGTTCCGGCTTACCGCGCTCGCCGCCGGCGGCGGCAGCCCGGACTTGCTGGCCAGGCAGGCGCTGGAGTTCGGGGTCGAGGTGATCGCCGTGGCCAGCGAGGCAGCGGTGCCGGACGTGCGGGCAGCCCTGCAGGCGCTTGTGGCGTCCGGCGACGGCAGCAGCGCTGGCACTGGCGGCGCTACCGGCACTGGCATCGGCACCGCCGGCGCTACCGGTGCTGGCATCGGCACCGCCGGCGCCAGCAGCCCGAGAGGACCGAGCGGCCGTGCGGGCGCTGGCCCGAGTGGCCGGGCCGGGGTCAGCCCGAGCGGCCGGGCTGGTGCTGGCATCCGGCCGATGCCCAAGGTGATGGCCGGGGCCGATGCGGTCGCCGAGGTCGCGGCGTGGCCCTGCGACGTCGTCCTGAACGCCGTCACCGGCGCGGTCGGGCTGACCGCCACGCTCGCGGCGCTTAACGCCGGCCGGGTCCT
>OCZU010002245.1_pt1 | contig 12405 bp, 10 predicted proteins | sample 1539001 | NCBI WGS metagenome assembly OCZU01 (sample SAMEA3539306, study PRJEB22396) | soil metagenome | biome: tundra; feature: field; material: soil | place: USA | collected 2010-05 | depth 0.15 m
ATCTGCTCGGCTACCGGCGGCGTGAGCACCTCGGCGATGCGGCAGCCGAGGCCTGGATCCACGACGGGGGCGGCGGATGGATCCGGCCGGTGATCTGCGTTGACGGCTGGATCGCCGGCGGCTGGCGGATCGAGCAGGCTGGTCGGGCGATCGAGATCAAGGTGATGCCATTCGATCGGATCACCCGGCGAGCCGATCCCGCGATCAGCCGCGAGGTCGCCTCGATCGGCCGCTTCGTGGAACGACCAGCGCGGTGGTCCCGTGGCCCATTGGTCGGGTTCGTCTCCGCGCCGACGTAGCTCAGTCAGCGAGCATGGGTCGCGCTCGACCAACAAGCGGCGTCAACCAGGTCATCACTCACACGACTCACACGCGCCTGCGCGTAAGGATGAGCAAGTGTGTGACGGAGTGGCGCGATCAGCGCTCCGAGCGCAGTGTGCGGATCACGCTCTGCTCATGCAGGCCAGATCCCGGGCCGCCTCAGATCGCAGCCTCACGCAGCGGTTGGCGCGAGCGTTTGCCGCCGTCTCGGTCCTCATCATCGCGACTCTCGCGGTCACCGGCATGTGTTTCGCGGCGGTCCTCGAGCACTTCGAACCAAGCGTGAACGCCCTGATCGCCGGGCGCAGCGCCATCGACGAGGTGCAGAACGGCATGCTCGACGAAGAGACGGGGCTTCGCGGGTACCTCGGCAGCGGTGATCAGGTGTTCCTGTCGGCCTACTACGGGGGTCGGCAGGACATCCTCAGTGGCGACAACGCATCAGTCAAGCTCGCCACGCGGCCCGATCTCGTCGGTGCGATCATCACGGTGCGAGTAGCTCAGCAACGCTGGTTCAGTGAATGGGCGACGCCTGCATTGGCGATCGAGCGAGCAGTGACAAGTCCGGACGAGCAGCGGAGCTTTCTCTTGAGTGGCAAGGTACTTTTCGACGACTACCAGGCAACCAGCAACGCGCTGAGCGCGCAAGTCGACGCCGACATCACTGCCGAGCAAACCGCCGAGCACGCCGTCGTCTTCATCACGCTGATCGTTGCCTGTGGGATGCTCGTGCTCACCATCGTGGTCGCCCGCCGGCAGCACCGAGCGTTGCGTCAAGCGGTCGTGACGCCCATCGACGACCTGCTCACGACCATGCGCAAGGTCCGTGGCGGCGACCTCACCGCACAACCCGCGGGGGTCGGTCCCCCGGAACTGCGAGAGGTCGCCGCCGAGCTGGGACAAATGACCATGACCCTCGCGGAAGAACGATCGCTCATGGCGGCCATCGAGGCTGAGGCGCGTTCGCAGGCGGCACGGCTCGGGCTCATCGTCAACGTGGGACGAGAGATCTCGGGCAGCCTCAGCCTCCGATACGTCGCGGAAGCGGTGGGCAAGGCGGCGCTCACGATCAGCGGGTTCGAGGCAGCGCGGATGTGGATCATCAACGAGGACCGCCGCGCGCTCAACATGGTGCACGACACCGACCTGGATCGCGGCCAGACAGGCGACCACCCGTCCCGGCAACTGGGCGAGGGCCTGGTGGGGCGAGCCGGGCAATTTGGTCGCATGTTGGCGACCCAGTCAATCGGCTCGCTGGCAACCGAGTATCGAGCCGGCACCCGGGTCGCCGCGCTCGCCGTGCCGATGATCGTCGGTGCGCGAATCGTCGGAATCCTCGAGCTCACGTCCAACGAACCCGTCGCTGTCGACGAGAGCAGCCTCGACGTGCTGCACAGCCTCGCGGGTCAGGCGGCAACGGCGGTCGAGGCTGCGCGCTTCCATCAGAGCGCCGACGAGCTCAGCCACACCGATGCACTCACCCACCTGCCAAATCGGCGCCGCCTCGAACTGGACCTGGACTTGGAGATCGCGAGGAGCCAGCGCTACAACCGCCCGATTGCCTGCATCATGCTCGACGTCGATAATTTCAAGACTGTCAACGACATCCACGGTCACCAGGCCGGGGACGAGATCCTGTCCGAGTTCGGCAGTGCCTTTGCCAGGACGCTGCGCGAAACCGACACCGCGTACCGGTACGGTGGTGAGGAATTCTGCGTGCTCCTCCGCGAGACCGATGCACACGCAGCGGCGATCGTCGCCGATCGGCTGCGTATCGAGATCGCCAACCGTTTCGCGGGAAACCGCGGCTCTGCAACGGTGACGGCGTCGCTCGGAGTCGCGGCGATCCCAGGCGACGCAATCGATGCGAAGACCCTGATCGCCGCGGCGGATCGGGCGCTGTACGCGGCCAAGGCTGCCGGTCGGAACTGCGTCGTGCGTGCCACCCCCACGCGCATCGTCCGCGCCGGCATGACCCGCCGACGCTCGCATCCGTCGCCGGCGCCACCCCTCCCGGTCGTGATCGGCGACGCTTCAACCGCCGTCTGATCGTTGCGCAGGGCCTCCACTCGTCGCGGGACGCCTTGGCTCAACGGGTTTGCGTCGCCGCTCGACGGCCACGCAGGATGACCGGGGTACCATTGGGCAGTCACGGCAGCCACAGGGCGCGGCTCGGGGATCTTGGGATCCGAACCCGGGTTCGATGGGCAGCAAATCAGTTTGACCCCGAGACAAGCCGACGTAGCTCAGTGGTAGAGCAGCGGTTTCGTAAACCGCTGGCCGGGAGTTCGAATCTCCCCGTCGGCTCCAGCGTGGGGTGTTAGCACCGGTCTGTTCCGTCAGCGGTCCACCAGGGCGTCAGGCAATGGAGCGAGGCCACCACCCTTCTGGCAGATCAGCCCAGAGGGAATCCGAGTTCCGAAAGGCCGACGCCAAGCACGTTCGCGAGTCGCTGCCGGTAGAAGGGGCGCGGAACAGCTGCGCCGGCCTCCCACGCCTTCACCGACCGCACAGACGCTCCCACCTTTCGCGCCAACGCGAGCTGTGTCCATTCGCTCGGATTGGTCGCCTCCGCCTGCCGCCGCGAGCGCATCTCGGCGAGCCGGCTCCGGCCACTTTGAGCCGGCCGCTTGCGTTTCTGCACCATGCTGCCCAATACTGCCCGTAGCGACGGATACGCTGAGACGCGGCGACCGCCTCGCTACCGGGCGGTTTCATCGGCGCGACCGACCGGCTACCTCAGCCCCCCCTCTCTGGCGCTCCGATGATTCGTCGTCGGAGCGCCTCCCCTCCCCCCTCCCCAGCCCTGTCGCGCTGGCCGGCTGGGTTGGTCAGTGCTGCGGCGCGATGGTATTCGCCGAAGCCGTCTTTCCCGATGGTCATCACTGAACGGCGTTCAGGACGGCCTTCCCTCAACGTCCGGCGCGTCAGGTCGAGCCGCCCTCAGGTTCTAAACGGGGTCGACAAGGAGCCTGCGTGTGTGCCCGAAGGACGCCACGGCCGCACGTAGCCGGCGGAGGCCGCCGCCCGAAGGATCCCGTCGGGCTGTGCAATCAAGCCAGATCTGGCGATTCCGCGCAGTCGCAGCCATCGGAACGCCGCAGTCGCAGAACGGCGTTTCACGCTCGGCGCGTTCGATGAGCGCCACAATGCGGGTGTCGTCTGTTGTAGTCATTCAAAGTCTCCAGAACATCGATACGATGCGTCTCGTATCATAGCAGCCTGATGCCAAATGAGCGCTCCTCGCACCCACCCTCGAGCCTGCTGAGCTCTGCCCGGGCCCGGGGCGGTCGGCCAAGAAGCGAGCGTGCCCACCAGGCCATCCTCACGGCGGCACGCCAGATTCTGATCGAGAAGGGCTTTGCCGACATGCGCCTCGAGCACGTCGCCGCCCGAGCCGGCGTGGGCAAGGCGACGATCTACCGGCGCTGGGCGTCGAAGGAAGCCCTCGTCCAGGAGTTGCTCACCCAGCTCGCCGCGCCGCACATCGCGGTGGCTGACTCGGCCAACACACGGGACGAGTTGCTCGCGGCGGTGATCAACCCGATGCGGGCTGTCAGCGAGACCGACTTTGGCCCGGTCATCAGGGCTTTGCTTTCGAACATTGCGAGTGACCCATCGATCGGTGACCCGTTTCGAGCGACGGTTGTCGAGGCTCGTCGCACTGAGATCACCAGGTTGGTCCAACGCGGGATCGCCCGGGGCGATCTTCGCGCGGATGCGGACGCCGGGGTCGCGACCGAGCTGCTGGTCGGGCCGGTCTACTTCCGATTGATGTTCGGCGGCGTCCTCGATCTCGCCTTCGCGGAGCGCGTCGTCGACAGTGTCATGCGCGGCTTCGCCGCGCTCAGTTGATGTTGAAGATTGTGTCCGTGCCGGTCGCGAGTTGGATCACCGCCGCTCCGGTCACAGCGCTGATGGTGACCGAGAAGCTCTTGGCCGGACCCGGGCTCGTGCAGGGAAGAATCGGCACCGGGATCGTGAACTGGGTACCGCCTGCTGGGATCGAGGCGGAGCCTGACGTCGCGGTGTAGTCCGTACCGGCGATCGCCGACCCATCACTTGTGGCGTACTGGAATCCGACGGCTCCCGGCTGCGGCGCAGAGAGGATGACGACGGCGTACGCCGTCTGAGCTCCCGCGCCGCAGACAACGCCAGCCCCGCCCGCATACAGCAGCGGCGCCAAGGTCGTCTCGTTGTCCCCGAGGAGGGTGCCCTCGCCGGTGCTGCGTCCGAGAGTCGCTCCCACCGGGCCGGTGAGCTGCAGGTAGTACGACTCGGTATATGGCTCGAGTTCCGGATACGAGTAGATGATCTGCTTGATCTGAACGCTCGTCTGCCCTGCGGGAATGGTCACGGTGCGCGGTGTCTTGGCCTCGAGGATGTCCTCGCTGCATGCCTTGTCACCAATCCCGCAGTAGGTGAAGTACTGCACAGTGACGGGCGTTGTCTGCGCTGCGCTGAGAGTGACCTCGAAGAGCGCGGTCGCTCCCTTCGTCTTCGCGGTCGGCGAGTCGCCTTCGGTCGTCGTGACATCTCCGATCGACACCGTGGGATAACCACTCGCGTATGCATATGCAGTTGAGTTGTAGACCGCCGGTGTCGATGAGGTGTCGCTCTGGGCCACGATGGAATCGATGCCCGACGTCGGCAGTGTCAACGGCGCTGTGTATGTGAGCTGGATCTGACCGTTCGAGTCGGTCATGAACGCCTGGAAGGTGCTCGTGAGCGGCGTGTTCGAGCTGCCCGCTGTCGTTGTGCCGCTCTCCGCCCCGGACTCTGCCAGCCGGACCTGCGTACTCATCTGCGGCGTGCCATCGACCCCCACTGCCGTGAACGTCATCGGTACCGTCTGACCGCCAACCAGACTGCCGCTCGCTGCGATTGGCGAGACCTTGAACTGGTACTGCTCCAGGAACTGGTACCAGGTGCGGAACGAGATGGTGTAGTACTTCGGCGGATATCCGGCGCACTCCGACGTGGTCTCGTCTCGCACGCTGATGCAGTCGTTGATCTCGACGTTCGCGTACGCGGGTGACGGATTCGGAGCTGTGTATGTCATCTCGACCTGCCCGTTGGAGTCGGTCGTGCAGGTGACCCATGTCGGATTGGTCCGGTATGACGTCGGAGCCGGTGGCAGCTGGGTGATCCCGCCGCACTGGCTCGGGTTGGTGATCGTGACGGTGTCACCTCCCGCCTGCTCCTGGAGGGCGAGGTAGACCTGAACGTTGGCCACGCACTGATTCTTCCCGTTCACAGCGGTATCGGTCAGGGCCACAGACTGGCCGGCCTGGAGGTGCCCGAACGGCGCGATCTGCCCCGGCTGGGACCCATTGGGAGCGGGCGTCCAGAGCGTCTTCTTGTAGGCGCCGCCGTTGAGACACGACGCCACCTTTGCGCGACCTGCGTGCGCCGAGGCGGAGATCGCGCCCACACTCGCCGCTCCGCTCAGCAGGCATGCGAACGCGACAGCGACAGACCCAACCCTGCGATACGTATGCACGACACCCCCCAGATCCCCCATCCCAACCCTTCGACCAACAGAATATGCGGCTGATGGGGCTGGGTCAAGCTCGGCGGCGAATCACATCAGTCTCCCCGCTCGCCACGAGCCGGAGTTCGTCGCTGTCAGCGTCGTAGACATACTCGTGCACCAGAGACCCCGAGCCGCCGCGAAGCCGGAATCTATGTTCACCAAGTGCTTCAACCTCGTCGAGCCAGAGGATGTTGCCCGGATCGGCACCGTGGGTCCTGTACGCCCCTGCGACGCGGAGGTGTCGAACGCGAAAGCCGCAACCGACCACGACGCACCATTCCTGGTCGGCACTGATCGCCGCGGCGCGTGCCCCGCCGTACATGTCGTCGAGGAGCAGCCATGGCAGTTCCTCGCCCTCCGCGCAGACCATGGAGCCGAGCTCCTGCCAGACGACGAACCGTGATGAGCGGCAGAGGACTTCGCCGACCGGCTTTCCTCTGGCGAGAACCCGCTCTCCTCCCTGGGGATCGAACTCGAAGGTCGTCCCGGCTTCAGCGGTGGACTCGGCACGGTCGTCACGGAACGGGGCCGCGAGCTGACGCTCCTGGGCGTACTGCGCCGAGACCTCGGGCCGGACGGATTGGCGGCGCTTCGCCTCGTCGATGATGTCGTGCGGTTCTCCGATCGTGTCCGTGTCGGCGTCGTAGACCCATTCGCGAGTGGTCCAGGCATTCCCAAGACCCCATTGTGTTGACAGGCCGAACTGGTGCCCGGAGAGCGCTCGTACCCCGGTGAACATGACCGCGCCAGCGAGGTCACCGGTCATCGGCAGGTGGAGTTGCCACCTCTCGTGGAACGGGTGTCGCCAGTGCGACCGCATCTCACGGCCGGGACGGAGCGGGAACGCGACGAATCCAAGGCCGATCACGACGCACCACGCCTCGTCATCGCTGATCGCCGCCCCGCGCGGGCTTTCCCACATCCGAGTGACGCATGCCCACGGCAGGTTGTCCCCCTGTACATGGACCCGGTCGGCCAGTTCCGACCAGACCACGAAGCGGGGCGAGCGACACATCACGTGGCCCTGCGCTATTCCGTCGACCAACACGCTTTCGACAATCGAACCGGGAAGCGGGCCAGTGTTGAGCTCGAAGACCCGGCCGCCCAGATCGGTCTGTCTCGGCGTGGCCTGCGCCTCGATGCTCGGCTGATCAGACGGATGTGCTCGGCCGGGTCCCACAGATGGAATGCGGTTGCGAAGATCCTTCATCGGCATGCTCGACTCCGTTTGCCCGCCGAGAGTTCGGCGAGTGGCATGCCGATACGGCAGCTCGTCTCGCGAGCTGCACGTGGGCGGAACCCAGAGGTCCGGGTCGGCCAACGTGCTTCCCAAGCATGCGCTCACCCACTGTGTTGACGAGACTCACCACCGACCTGTCACAGGCGGCGGCAGCAACTCCGTTGCGCGTCGGTCGCCATACCGCGACCTGCGGCTCGCGGCAACGCATGACGCTATGAACGCATGACCGAACCTGGTAGCAGCTTTCAATTCGGTGTTGACCGACAGACGGGACTGGCGACAATCCACGAATTCATGACGCTCGAAGCCGAGATCGACGCGCGGTGCCGCTCGAACGGCGACGGCGATGCGTACGGGATCGTGCTCGTCGACATCGAGGGGTTGAGGGCCATCAACGCGAACTACGGATTCGATTTCGGCGACCAGGTCTTGGTCGAGATCGCCAGGCGTCTTCGCACCATGTTCGATGAACTCCGGCCACGGTGCGTTGCACGTGTCGGCGGCGACGAGTTCGGGGTCCTTGTGGATGGGATCGAGGCGAGCAGGAATCTGTCGCAGCTGGCCAGGAAGATCAGGCTCGACGCGGTCGGCTATCCGCTCCTCATCGGCGTGACGAGGATCCGAATCCGGCTGCGTACAACGTTCAGACGAGGACCAAGCCGCAAGCCGGTCGCGAGTGATCTGCTGTGGGAGGTCCAATGGGCAGACCGCATCGAGGCGACCCGCGAGCTCCATCAGCGACTGGAGGCACTCGAGCAGCGCGACGGTCAGCTTGCCGGGCAGGCCGCAGATCTTCGCGAACGACTCGCGTCGGCTGAGCAGCGCGCCACGCTCGGGCTGTACGACGATCTGACCGGCCTTCGCAACCGTCGCGGACTCAACGACGTCCTCCCGACTGTGCTGGGTCCGCGGGTGGTGCTCTTCGTCGACGTCGACAATCTGCGCGAGCTCAACGGACTCGATGACCAGAACTGGGAGGCCGGCGATCAGGCGCTCGCGGGCGTCGCACGGCTCCTCCAGACCCTCCCGCCCGGGACGATTGTCGGACGCTGGGGTGGCGACGAGTTCCTGGTCATCGTCCCTGGCGCCGACACGGTCGCGATCGTCGATGAGCTCGAGGCTCTGATCCGATGTGCCCGCAGCGAGCTGCATTTCGGCGACCTCGAGGTGACCTTCTCAGCGGGGCTCGCCGTTGCACGAGGACCCGCAGACCAGAGGGACGCCCAGGCCGCGGCGCGGGGTGCGGCGAAGACAGCCAAGGCGTCGGGTCGCGCCCGTGTGGTCGTTGCTGACCAGGAGGCTTGGCCTGAGAGCCGCCCCGGGCGGTCACGCCACTGACCTAGAGTGCCTGCCACGGAGGTAGGCCATGACCGGTCAACGAGCGCGATACGTGGTGTTGTCCGTTGCGGCTGCGGTGCTTGTGGGGTGCGGAGATACTGTCACGGGGACCGGAACCCCAACGACGACGGCCGCGTATGTCCAGCAAATACGCAGATGCCGGAGCGGCTCTGGACACGGCCACGACCACGTGGGACGCACTCGGGCAATCACTGGTCTCCGCCGGCACGAACACCGTGGCCAACGAGGCGCCCATCAACGCCGGCTATGCGCAGGCGCTGCAGACGTTCAGCAGTACCCTGCTCGCGATCCAGTTCCCCGCTCCGGCGATGAACGACGTCCACACACTGGTCAATGCGGCTGCGTCAGTCCGCAGCGACCTCGCGGGTGTCGCAAGTGGAGCCGTGTCAACGACCAAATTCGTGAGTGACGAGTCCAATCTTCAGGCGGCGCTCAACCTCGTGCAGCAGGACCTGGGCCTCGGTTCGAGCACCCCGATCGCCGGCGCCTGACCCTACTCAGGCGCAGCGCAACGTCGCGGATTCCCTGACGAGCCTTCGACGCGCGCCATCACACCGGTGGTGGCACCGGTGTGAGCCCCGGCCATGGCGCCGGCGGCGCGCTCGGCACCGGAGGTGTTTCGCTGCCGCCGGGGTCGAACCGGAACGGCGGGTATTCGTCGCGCATCAGGAGTACATAGACGAGCACTCGAAACACCCAGCGATTCAGGCCCATCACGAACTCGAAGATGCTCCGCGGATAGCGGTTGGTGAAGAGCAGGGCGAAGGCTGCGAACAGTGCGAGGATGGCGATGAGCCCCCCGACGTGCACAGCGATGCCGACACCGCCGGCGAGCACCGCAACGATGATGTACTGCGGAATCGCCAGCAACCACCACTTGATGAGCACCAGCCCCCGCGACAGATGCTCAGGGTAGGGCACGTCGAGTGAGGCCGGATAGTCTGCGTCCACCGCGAAGCTGAATCGCGGGTAGTGGTCGGTGCCGAGCGCGCTGTATCCGTAGAAGCCCACCCGCCACGCCCAGCGCAGCACCCCGACGTTGAAGTCAAAGATCGCGCGCGGATACCGCCCGGTGAAGAGGATGGCGAAGAAGGCGATCACCGTCAGCACGAACATCGCGATGAAGAGGAACCACAGCACAATGTAGTGCGGGATCAGGAGAATCCACTTCAGCAGCCACAGCCAGCGACTCACCGGCTCATCCAGGCGTCCCTCGAATCGCAGCGGATAGCTGAGTTGCGCTGCCTGCGCGGGGACCGGAGGTGGCAGGGGCACGCCGGCCGGCGACGGTGCGCCGCCCTGTCGTCTGTTGAGCATGACGATGCCCAGGCTGAGCAGCACCACGGCCAGCACCAGCGCGATGCCGCCGGAGATGAGCAGGCCGAGAGCGAGCGCGAACAGGAACGGGGCGGTCGCTCCGACCGAGACGTCGGCAGCTACTGCTCGCGAACCGTCGGCGTTCATGATCACGACGATCCACTGCCCCTGCGCCACCGTCCAGGTCAGCGTCTGCGTTCCAACTCCAGATGCCTGTGCCTGCCAGAACGTCTCCGACCCGGGGGGAGAAGCGGGCGCGCCGCCACCGTGCGGCGTGTACGTGACGCGATAGGGAAGGAAGTGCAGGTCGCTCAACCCGTCATACGCAACGCCGTTGAGGTAACTCAGCGCGTCGGCCCGAGGTGCGATGCCCATGAACACGCCGGAGGGCGATGCTCCGGATACGGTGATCCGCACCTTGCCGAGTGCGTTCTGGTCGACGGGCCAGAATCGGCCTGAGAAATTGAGGTCGAGGCTCGAGGTCGCGATGGCGTACGACGGCGCCGAGAGGCTTCCGGTTCCCGAGGTGAGGTAGCCCGAGGCGTCGCGCTGAGTTTGGTCGGCCCACATCAGAAAGCCGCCGCCTGCCAGCAGCCCGAGGGTCATGAGCGCGAGCACGCTGCCGATGACGACCAGCACCACGGCGCCGACCCGCGTTGGCGGGCGGACCGACGCTGCCGGAGGTGGAGCCAATGGTGGCGTGGTCATGGTCGAGCCTCCATGGTGCGCTTCCCCGGATCGGCATGCCCGTGCATCACTGCGAGCTCACCGGGCGCGTCCCCATGAGCTTGTTCGCGATCGACCGTTCGGAGCCCTGGTTGAGCATCAGCAGCCAGCCGGCGATGTACAGGGCGATGCTTGCGCCGCCGAAGACGGTGAGGACCGCGATGCTGATCCGGACGACCGTGACATCAACGTCCAGGTACTCGGCAAGACCGGCTGCGACGCCGGCGATCATCCGGTCTTGGAGGGGGCGGTAGAGGTGGCGGCGGGTGGAACCGCCACCTGTCGGGGTCGAGGTGGGTGTGTCCATGACCTCACCCTAGCGCCGCACTCTCGGCGGGACAATCGGGAGGAACCCTGATTCGACCCTGAGATTGTCCAGGATCGGCTCGAGGTGTTCCCCGATAGCCGCGCACGTGTGGGAGGCCCATTATGGTTGTGATGGCAGAGCAGACCCGCGCCAAGCGGACACGAGGGTCGTGGCGCCGCGTCCCGGAGCGACGTATGCTCGGCGGCGTCGCCGCGGGTGTCTCGGTCTGGACGGGCATCGACGTCACCGTGGTGCGCACCATCTTCGTCTTCCTTGCGGTCGCGGGCGGCTTCGGTGTCGCCTGCTACCTCGCCGCCTGGCTGCTCGTTCCAGCCACCGGGGACACGGCCAACATCGGCAGCGCGGCCCTGGCCGACCGGACCGGGATCACGCTCGCCGCGGGTCTCGCATCGCTGCTGATCGCGGTGTTCGTGCTGATCTCGCTGGTCGGCGCGGGCTGGGTGGGCTCGCTCGCCTGGTCCGTCGTGATCAGCGTCGTCGCGATTGTGCTGATCTCGAGAAACGCCCCGCTCGACGAGCAGGCGACGTTGCGCCGCCTCGCCGATCCGTTCATCGGCTTCACCGGCGATACGCGGCGCTCACGTGTGGCTTTGCGCGCGCTGGTCGCCGGCGCGCTCCTGGTCGCCGGTGTGACCACGCTGCTCCTCGGACACACGAGCACGGCGCTGCTCCGGCCGCTCGCCGGGGTGGCGCTGGTCATCGGCGCGATGCTGGTTTTGCTCGGACCGTGGTGGCTGCGCGTCGGTCGTAACCTCGTCGCCGAGCGTCAGGCACGCGTTCGCGCGGAGGAGCGCGCCGACATGGCGTCGCGAGTCCACGACTCCGTGCTCCAAACCCTCGCTCTGATTCAGCGCCGGTCCACCGACCCGCAGCAGGTGATTCACCTGGCCCGCGCCCAGGAGCGCGAACTGCGCTCCTGGCTGTTCGACGGGCGCGCTCCGGGCTCGCTGGCGACGGCGACAACGTTCGCCGCGGGCGTGGCCCTCATCCAGAGCGAGGTGGAGGCCCAGCACGGTGTGACCGTTGAGGTGGTCACCGTGGGCGACTGCCCCCTCGACGAGGATCTTCAGGCCATGCTCGCGGCCGCGCGCGAAGCGACCGTGAACGCAGCGAAATGGTCGGGGGCCCCGGTCATCTCCCTGTATGCGGAGGTCGAGTCGAACGACGTGTCGCTGTTCGTCCGCGACCGGGGCAGGGGCTTCGACATCGCGAACGTGGCGGCCGACCGCAGGGGGCTGTCCGAGTCGGTGCATGCACGGATGGCCCGGCGAGGAGGCACCGCGAGTGTCCGGAGCGTTCCCGGCGAGGGCACCGAGGTCGGGCTCTCGATGCCCCGCACCGCCGCGGTCAGCCAGCCGGCGCCGGCATGACGGTCACCCGCCGCACCCGACCGCGCGTGTTCATCGTCGACGACCACGCCCTGTTCCGCTCCGGAGTCCGTTCGGAGATCGGGACGCGGGTGGAGGTCATCGGCGAGGCGGGCGATGTCGCGCCCGCGATCACGGGCATCGCCGAGTGCGAGCCGGATGTCGTGCTCCTCGACGTGCACCTTCCGGGCGGCGGTGGGCAGGCGGTGGT
>OCZU010002247.1_pt1 | contig 12404 bp, 13 predicted proteins | sample 1539001 | NCBI WGS metagenome assembly OCZU01 (sample SAMEA3539306, study PRJEB22396) | soil metagenome | biome: tundra; feature: field; material: soil | place: USA | collected 2010-05 | depth 0.15 m
CTCGCCGTCGACGTCCAGGCACACCGCGGTCAGCATGGGCAGCGTGTCGTCCCGGCTCGCGGCCGGCGCGACCTGGCTGGCCGCTATGGCCAGGGCACCGCCCTCGATGGTGCCGGCCGCAGGCGGCGGCTCAGGCAGCGCCGGGTAGTCCGCGATCGGCAGCGACACCAGGCTGAACTCAGCACTGCCGCACACCAGGCTGACCACGTCGCCGTCCGAGCTGAACTCGGCGGGCCGGGCGGGCAGGCTGCGGGTGATCTCGGCGAGCAGACGGCCGGGAACCAGCGCGGTCCCGGGCTCCTGCACTTCGGCCTCGATCCGCACCCGCGCGGAAACCTCGTAGTCGAAGCAGGACAGCGTCAGCCCGGCGCTGCCTGCCTCCAGCAGCAGCCCGGACAGTACCGGGACGACGGGACGGGCGGGCAGCGCGCGCGCCACCCACGCCACTGCCTCGCCCAGCGTGTCCCGTCCGACTCCGAACCTCATGCCGCCGCCTCCGCCCTCTGGCCTTCGTCCCGATCCTGGCACGGAATACCGACATTTCGCAGTGCGGCCGGTTCCGGGCCCGCGGCCGGGCGGACGCCCGCGCGGGACAAGTTATCCGAGCCCTGCTCCCGCGCGGGCCGGCTCAGGCGAGCCCGGGCGGCGCCGAAGCCAGGGTGGTCTCGATCGCCGCGGCCAGCGCCCGGGCCGATTCCGCGGTCAGCTCCACCGCCACCCGCGCGGCCGGGCCCCTCCCGGGGTTGAGGAAATCTATGTTGAGCGTGTGCCCGGCACTCGCGTGCTGCGGGTGATCAAAGTAGACGGTGGCATCACTCAGCGCGAACCAGCCGGCCGCGCCCTTGCCGCTCCCGGTCACTTCGATCTTCTCGGTCAGGTAAGTGCACATGCGCGCTCCCTCAGCCGGCCAGGTATCGGCCGTAGAAGTCCCAGATCTTCTGCCACCCGTCACCGGCCGCCTCGACCCGGTAGGAGGGCCGTTCTACCGCGAAGAACGCGTGGCCAGCCCCGTCATAGGTGTGGAATTCGTGTTCCTTGCCCAGCTCGGACAGCACCTTGGCCAGCTCAGCGGTCTCCTCGGGGGACGGATGGGAGTCCTCGGCGCCGAACAGGCCAAGCAGCGGGCAGGACAGGTTCTGGGCCAGCCCGATGATCGGCTGCGCTTTCAGCGGCATGCCCGCGGGCGGCTGGCTGACGATGAAGGCCCCGTAGCAGTCGACGGCGGCCTGCAGCGGCAGACTGCAGGCGGCCAGGTAGGACTGCCGCCCGCCGGAGCAGTAGCCGATCACGCCGACGTTGCCATTGGAATGCTCCAGGCCGCGCAGGTAGTCCGCCGCGCCGGCGACGTCCCCGACCAGGCGCTCGTCCGGTACCCCGCCCTGGGCTCGCGCGGCCGCCGCCGCGTCATCCGGGCTGGCGCCCGGAGCCTCCCGGTAATAGAGGTTCGGCATCAGCGCCGCGTACCCGTTCGCGGCAAATTTCCTGGCTATTTCCTTGGTCCCCGCGTCGTAGCCAGGCATGTGGTGGATCACGACCACGCTGCCGACCGAATCTTCTCCGAGCGGCCGGGCCAGGTAGGCCTCGATCTCATCCCCGCCGTGCCCGGCGATGCTGATGGTCTCGGCGATCAATGCGTCTTTCATCGGCGCTCCTGTCGTTGCGATCGTGGGTACTGCGGCAACCGACCCAATCCTGCCAGCCGCCCGCATGCGGCCCAGCCCAGGCCGGGTTATGCTGCCGACAGGCCGGCGGCGTTTGCGCTGGCTCCGGCGCGCTCCATGCGGCATGATCTGCGAAGGCGCAGCGCCTGGGAGGGGCAGGGTACGGGAGCCGTGTTCGGCATAGTCGTCATCGTGCTGGCCGTCGGCTGCGTCCTGGGCTGGCACGCTAACCGGGCTCGCGCTGCCCACGGCGACATCAAGGCGGTCCGGGGGCGGATCCCGGGGTATCGCAAAACCCGGCTGCGCAGCGGCCTGATCACGATCGGGCTCGTCATCGCCGTACTCGCGATCATTCACGATCTGTACCAGCACTAGAGGCCTTGACCGGCTACCGCTTTCGTTCTGACGGCTCAGGAAGCTGACTCAATAAAAGGTTGACTAGCTCAAGTTCCTGTACATATGCTTGAGCTACTCAACCGTTGAGGAGCTCAGGAGCATCGTCAGCACCCGGGCTGCAAGACGGGGAATCCGCAGCACACCGGAGTCAGGCTTGGACACGAAGTCGCCCAGCGAGCAGCTCGACGCGCAGATCGTCGACGGTCTCAGCGAGCTGATCGGGCGCATCATCTCCCGCGGCGAGCAGCTCGCCCGGGATCTGGGCATCCCGTCTTACTTCATCAAGGTCCTGCACACGCTCAACTGCCCGATGGCCATGAAGGAACTGGGCCAGCGCATTCACTGCGACCCGTCCTTCATCACTGTGATCGCGGACATGCTGGAGAAGCGCGGGCTGGCCAGGCGCGAGGCCCATCCAGGTGACCGCCGGGTCAAGAACCTCGTCCTCACCGAGGCCGGAGTCACGCTGCAGCAGCAGGTCGAGCTCGAGCTAGCCGCCCGGATGCCGTGGAGCGGTGCCCTCAGCGTGGCCGAGCGCGAGCAGCTGCTCGCGCTGATCCGCAAGATGATCAACGCAGACGACAGCGCCTCCAGCCCCCAGGCGCCCGCGGAGGAGGTGGCTGACGTCGTGAGCGCTCCGGCGGGCACTGGCTGAGTCGAGCCCGCTGATCCATTCCTCAAGAGCTTTAGGCCGCCAGCTCCGGGCCTGCGGGGCCCGGTGCGTGGTTCCGTGCGGCCTCCGGCCGGCGGCAGCGGTATCTGCCGCCCGGCAAGCCCGCGTCGGCAGCTGACCGCCGACCGACTGGCAATCTAAGGAGTATCCAGATGTCCTCCAGAACGTCCGCAAGCGGGAGGGCCACGGCGCCCGGCATGGTCGCCGTCGCCGACGGCCTGCCTGACGGCTCCGGACGCCCCGTCCATCGTCATCTCGGCCTGGCCCTGGTCGTCATCGCCACCGCGCAGCTCATGGTGGTGCTCGACGCCACGATCGTGAACGTGGCGCTGCCCGACATCCAGCGAGCGCTCGGCTTCTCGGGTTCCGGCCTCGAGTGGGTGGTCAACGCCTACGCACTGACCTTCGGCGGCCTGCTGCTGCTCGGCGGGCGGGCCGGCGACCTGCTGGGCAGGCGCAGGGTCTTCATCGCCGGAATCATCCTGTTCTCGGTGGCCTCGCTGCTCGGCGGGTTCGCCACCACCCAGGCCTGGCTGCTGACCGCACGCGCCGTCCAGGGCGTCGGCGGCGCCATCGTCGCGCCGACCGCGCTCTCGCTGGTCACCACGACTTTCCCGGAAGGCCCGCCGCGCAACCGGGCGATGGGCGTCTACGCCGCCATGAGCATCGCGGGCGCCGCAGTCGGCCTGATCGCCGGCGGCGTGCTCACCACCTACCTGTCCTGGCGGTGGGTCTTCTTCGTCAACGTGCCGATCGGGGTCGCCGTCATGCTGGCGGCGCCGCGGGTGCTCGGCGAGTCGGCCCGCCATCGCGGCCGGTTCGACCTGCCAGGCGCGATCACGGGCACTCTCGGGCTCGCTTCGCTGGTGTACGGCCTGACCAGCGCGGCCACGACCCCGAACGGCGTCTCGCACTGGGGCGACACCAAGGTGATCATCTCGCTGACCGCGGCGGTGGTCCTGCTCGTCTCGTTCGTCATCATCGAGGCGCTGAGCAAGCACGCGCTGATGCCGCTGCGGATCTTCCGCAACCGCAACCGGTCAGGCGCCTATCTGATCATGCTCTGCATCGGCACCGCGATGTTCGGGATGTTCTTCTTCCTGACCGTCTTCGTGCAGACCGTCTGGGGGTACAGCGCGCTGCGGACCGGGATCGCCTACCTGCCGATGGTGGCCACCATCATGGTGATGGCCGGCGTCAGCGCCCAGCTGGTCCCCCGGGTCGGCGCCCGGCCGCTGCTGCTGGCCGGATCGGCGATCGGGGCCGGCGGAATGTTCTGGCTGTCGCGGATCACTGAGCACAGCACGTACGTCTCCGGCCTGCTCGGCCCGCTCATCGTCACCGCGGTCGGCCTGGGCATGTTGTTCATGCCGGCCACCCTGGTGGCGCTGTCGAAGGTCGATGACCAGGACGCCGGCCTGGCCTCCAGCCTGCTCAACACCGGCCAGCAGGTCGGCGGCGCGATCGGGCTGGCGCTGCTGGGCACGGTGGCCTGGACGGCGGTCGCCAACAGCATCAGGAGCCAGGCCGCGGCGGCGGCGGCCGCTGCCGCTGCCGCCAAGTCAGGCCACAGCGTGCACGCGGCGGCGTCCGGCGCCATCCCGAAGGCGATCTACGCGCACGCCCTGTCGGTCGGCTTCTCCAAGGGCTTCCTGGTGTCGGCCGGCATCACGGTCATTGCCCTGATCGTCACCATCGCGATGATCCGGGTGCGCCGCGAGGACCTGGCCGGCGTGAACCCGATGGCGGGATAAGACCAGGAAGCGTAACGGGGGTCGCGGCCCGGTCCCGTCACTGCGACGGGACCGGGCCGCAGTACGATTGGCGGATCCTGGCGCGATGGCGCCGCTTTAGCCGGTCCGCCACCGGGTCCACGCCCCCACTGCGGGATAACTCATGCACCGGCTCATCCGGATCTATCCGTGAGCGGTCAGCGGAAAGCGGCGCACGGTCAGCGGCGGCGCGGCCATGCGGCCCGGTGGACCGCGGCCACGGCGTTGCTGGCCGCTGGCTGCAACGCTGGCTGCAGTACCCAGCTGCAGGCGACCGCCAGCCCGCCGGCCGCCCGGATCGTGCTGACCAGGCTGAGCCCAGCTCAGCTGGCCGGGCAGCGGGTGATCTACAGCTATACCGGCGTCACGCCGCCGGCCCGGCTGCTCACCCTCGTCGCGCATGGCGAGGCGGCGGGTGTCATCTTCTTCACCGCCAACGTCGGCGGCCCGGGGCAGCTAGCTGCCGCCGTCCGCGAGATCGACCAGGCGGCCGCCAGCAACCAGGACCCGGTGCACCTGCCGCTGCTGCTCATGACCGACCAGGAAGGCGGCATCGTGCGCCGGCTGCCCGGCCCGCCAACGCTCTCCGCACAGCAGATCGGCGAGTCCGCCGACCCGGCGAGCGCAGCGAATCAGGCAGGCAGCGGTGCTGCCCTGACGCTGCGCAGCAACGGCCTGAACGTCAACCTGGCGCCGGTCCTTGACGTCTACCGGCAGCCCGGCAACTTCATCAGCCACCTGGGCCGCTCGTTCAGCAGCAACCCGGCCACCGTCGCGACGCTGGGCGCGGACTACGCGACTGCGGAGCAACGGGTCGGGGTGGCGGCCACCGCCAAGCATTTCCCCGGCCTCGGCGCTGCCGCGCTACCGCAGGACACCGACCTGCGACCGGTGACCCTGCCGCTGTCAGCCTCGGCCATCCGCAGCGTGGACGAGCTGCCGTACCGGTCCGCCATCGCGGCGCACGTGAAGCTGGTCATGCTGTCCTGGGCGGTCTACCCGGCGCTAGATCCAGGTGTCCCGGCCGGGATGTCCGCGACCATCGTGGTGGGCGAGCTCCGCAGGCGGCTCGGCTTCACCGGCGTGACCGTTACCGATGCGCTGGAGGCCGGTGCCCTGCGCAGGTTCGGCCCGATCGCGAATCGCGCCGCCCTGGCCGCCAGGGCGGGGATCGACCTGCTGCTCTGCTCGCAGCGCAACGTGTCCGAGGGTGAGCGCGCGCTGAGCGCACTGGAGAGCGGCTACCTGCGCGGCACCCTGAGCCGCGCCGCGTTCATGGCTGCCGATGACCGGATCATGGCGCTGCGCGCCACCCTCCAGTCACGTCCTGGCCCGGCCGGCTGACGGTCCTGGCCGGCGGGGGGCCGGGCGATTCCCGGTCCTGGATGCCGGTAGCCGCGCCGCGGGCATATTCCCCCGTGCATGCGCTGATATTCATCCGTGCCGGGTGAGGCACCTCTATGTCCAGTCAGACACGGTAAAGGGACGAAGCATCAGGCAAACCGGCGACATGCCGGTCGCGGCACCAGGGCCGCTGCGGTGCTTCGGGCTCGGCGGAGGTGACATTGTCAGACATCGGCGGTGAGCCCGGGCCGGCTGCCGAGGAGCCAGAGCTCAGCCAGGATGAGCGAGCTGAGCTCGAGCGCCTCCGCGCCGAGACAGCCGCCGAGACGGCCGAGGTCGAACGGCTGCGTGCGGAGACAGCCCAGCTCCGCAGCCAGGCCTCTGGCGCGGGGCGCCGGCGGCGGATCAGCTGGCGGACCCCCGTCGCCGTCGTGCTCATCGTGATCGGCTGCATACTTGCCCCGGTGTCGGTGGTGGGCTACTGGGGCGCCAACGAGGTCTCCAACACCAACCGCTACATCGCCAACATTGAGCCGCTCATCCACAATCCGACGATCCAGAATGCCCTGACTGACAAGCTCACCTTCCAGATCACCAGTCACATCAACGTGGCCGCATATACCAATCAGGCCGCCGCCCTGCTCACGAGCAAGGGCCTGCCCCGCGTCGGCGCGCTGCTCAAGTCATTTGGCCCGTCGATCGCGAGCGCGGTAACGGGCTTTATCCATGGCCAGGTTCACAAGATCGTTACGAGCCCGCGGTTCGCCAACGCGTGGATCCAGGTCAACACCGTGGCTCACGCGGAGATGGTGAAGGCGCTCTCCGGGCAGGGCGGCGGCGCGGTCAGCGTGAGCAACGGGCAGGTCGTTATCGACCTCGGCCCCTTCATCAATATCGTCAAGCAGGACCTGGTCGCACGCGGGTTCACGCTGGTGAACAGCCTCCCGCCGATCCACCCGACGCTGGCGCTGTTCTCGGCCCGTGACCTGACCAAGGCGCAGGGACTCTACCGGCTGATCAACACGCTCAAGTGGGTATTGCCGTTCCTGTCGATCCTGCTGATCGCCCTGGGGGTGTACATCGCCCGGGGCCACCGGCGGGCCCTGATCGGCGCCGGCCTTGGCTTCGCCGCGTCGATGGCCGTCCTCGGCCTCGGCCTGGCTTTGTTCCGGACCATCTATCTGAACAGCGTTCCGCCCGCCACGCTGCCCAGCGACGCCGCCGCCGCCCTGTTCGACACGCTGGTCCGGTTCATCAAGGAAGCGCTCCGTACCCTGCTGGTCGTGGGGCTCGTCGTCGCCGTCGGCGCATTCTTCAGCGGGCCATCGACCACGGCCGTCCAGACCCGCTCGGCGTTTAGTAGGGGATTTGGCTGGATCCGGCAACGCGGCGATCGTGCCGGGGTGAGCACCGGTCCGGTCGGCGAGTGGACCTATACGCACCGCAAGGCCCTCCGGGTCGGTGCCGTGGCGCTGGCCGTACTGATCTTCCTCTTCTGGGGCCATCCCACTGCCCTCGTGGTCATCCTGATCGCCGTATTGCTGGTGGTGGTTCTCGGGCTGATCCTGCTGATCGGCAGGCCGCCCGCGCAGCCGGCGACCGCGGGCCACCCTCGATCGCGGCCACGTCGAACCTGGTGCGGTCGCTGCCGCGGTGCCCGCGCCGTTAGGCGGAGCCTGGTGATCGCGCAAGCAGTCGGGCTGGCGTTACTGTCGGCGCTGTCCCCGACGGCGCTCCTTATTGCCGCCGTCTACCTAGGGTCCGCACGACCCGGGCTGATCAGCATGTTCTACCTGGCCGGCGCGGTCGTCATGAGCTTCGTCATGGGAGTCATCGTCCTTCTGGCGCTGCGCAGCGCTGGTCTTAACCATCCAGGACAGCACGCACCCCGTGACGGCCTTCGGCTCGGTCTGGGCATCGTCCTGTTGGCGGCGGGCATCTTTCTCGCGTCCCGCAAGTCCAAGCCGCGCGATCCCGCGAAAGGGCATGGGCTCGTGTCCAGGATGGTCGGCGATCCGGCCCCGCTGAGCGCATTCGCCGTCGGCCTGCTGGTGTTCGCCCCTGGCGTCACGTTCATCGCAGCGCTGCAGGTGATCGCCACGTCCCAAGCCGGCCCGGAACTCACCGCACTGGCCGTGATCCTCGTCGTGGTAATCAATGTGCTGCTGGTCTGGCTGCCCATCACGCTCCACCTCATTGCCCCCCAGGCGACCGAACGTCGTCTCACGGCCTTCAACCTGTGGCTGCGAGCGAACGGCCGGACCGTGCTCGTCGGGGTGCTGGTAGCGGCCGGAGGGATCATGGTCTTTGATGGCATCTATGGGCTCGTCACCGGAGGATGAATTCCGGCGCCCTCCGCCGCCAGCTGGCTCCCGGTGGCCGACATCACCCATGCGGGATGATTTCCGGGGTGCGGCAGCGGCGATACTAGGTACCGTGGATCCGCGCGACCGGCTGCGGTCGGTAGGCAAGCGAATGACCGACCCGGTGGAGCCGCTCGCCCAGCGGGCCGCGGAGCGTGCACTCGATCTCCTCGTCAGCGCACTTGATTTCAACGCACTCGTGGCGCGAGTCGATCTGAACGTTGTGCTCGATCACGTCAACCTTAACGAAGCCCTGAAGACGCTGGACGTGAACGCGCTGCTCGCCCGGGTGGACGTGAACGCGCTGCTGGACCGGGTGGACCTGAGTCCGCTGCTCGACCGGGTGGACGTGAACGCGCTGCTGGACCGGGTGGACCTGAATCCGCTGCTCGACCGGGTGGACGTGAACGAAGTCATGCGACGCGTCGATGTGGGCGCGGTGCTCGAGGGCGTCGATGTCAACGATCTGGTGGGGCGTATCGACATGGACGCGCTGGTCGCGGAGACGGATCTTGGCGCGGTCATCGCCAGGTCATCAGGCGGGGCCGCGAGTGAAGTGCTGGATGCGGCGCGCAGCCAGGCTGTCGGGCTTGATCAGTTCATCGACCGCTGGGTGCGGCGCGTGCTCCGGCGCAAGGGTCCTGGACTCGCCGGGCCGGCCGCCCAGCTGGATGCTCGGACGCAGCCATGAGCGCCCGGACGCAGGCCGCCGGCTGGGTGAGCGCACAGGGGAATTACGCGGGTTCGGTATCGCGGTTCCTGGCGTTCATCATCGACATGGCGGTCAGCGCCGGCCTCTTTGCCCTCGGCCTCGCGGTCACTTCTCTTGCCGTGCAGGTCGTGACCGGCCATACGGTTACCTGGAACCGGACAAATATTGTCGTCGCTATCATCCTCGGCGCCTGGGAGTTCTTTTACTTCGGCTATTCGTGGGCAGTCAGCGGCCGGACCTTCGGCATGGCGGTGCTCGGCGTGCGCGTCGTCCGCGCCGACGGCAACCGCCTCGATCCGTGGCGCGGCGCGGTGCGGGCGCTCGTATTCCCGCTCAGTTTTCTCTTCTTCGGCCTGGGATTCCTTGGCATCCTCGTGCAGCGCGAGCACCGCGCCCTGCACGATCTCATCGCAGGCACCGCGGTCATCTATGCCTGGGATGCGCGCGCTGCCCGCATCCGGTTCCTCGCCCGCGAGGCGGAAGTCGGAGCAGCCGGCAGTGCGCAGCTCCCGGCCGGGAGCAACCGCTCGGCCGGGAGCGGTTGACGCGCCCGGTCCTGCCACTACTGGGTCTGCCAATTTCGCGACTGGTCTCAGAGTGGTGAAGGTACAAAGGCTCCCCCGGCGGGTGGATCACCCGGCACGGATGAGTCCCCGCTCCGCGGGGCTTCTGCCGCGCGGTCCGGTTCGCGTCTTGACACCATCCGCAGCGGGTGAAGCAGCGCAGGCCCGCAGCCGCGATCGTTGCCGATGGGGGAGCGCCTTTCGCAACCCCGCTGCCGAAGCGACCGAAAGGATTCTGATCATGACCGTGCCAGCCAGGCCAGATGTCGACGACGCCACCAGGACCGCCCTGGCCGAGCTGGCCCTCGGCGATCCGGAGCTCCTGGGCGAGGGCCTGGAGATGCGGGCCGAGATGCAGCGCAAGAGCGGCCTGGATCCGCGCAGCTTCGCCCTCGTCAAGATCGCTGCCCTCATCGCGCTCGACGCTCCCCCGGCCTCCTACCTCTGGCAGGTGGGCAACGCGCTCGATGAGGGCGCCACGCCGGAAGACCTCATCGGCGTCCTGTTGGCCATCGCGCCGCAGGTCGGCGGGCCCAGGACGGTGGCGGCCGCGCCAGAGCTCATGGTGGCTCTCGGCCTGTCCCTGCCCGAAGGCGCATAGGAATGGGCATGGCGGCTCACCCAATTAGGAGGCAGTGATGTTCATGCGCAGGCGTCCGTTGATGCGCGCGGCGGTAGTAGGCGGTGGCGCCTACGCGGCGGGTCGCCACATGGCGAACAAATCGGCGGCGCAGGCGCAGCAAGAGGATGAGCAGGATGAGCGCATCGGCGACCTCGAGCAGCAGCAGGCGCCCGCGCCTGCCCAGCAGGCGCCTGCCGCGGCAGCGAGCTCTCCGATGCTCGATCAGCTCAACCAGCTGGCTGCCCTGCATCAGCAGGGCGTCTTGACCGATGACGAATTCACGGCGGCCAAGGCCAAGCTGCTCGGCACCTGAGCCACCTTCGCGGACCGGCGGAAAATGGGCGCGCCCGAACGATCAGGGGCGCGCCGTTTTCGTGCTGCCCGGAGACTTCCTCAGGCCGGCCGCGAGTATGTCCATGCTCAGGGCCAGGATCCAGGCCGGGAACAGCAGCTCGAACCAGGGTGAGATACCGACGCCGACCAGCAGCACCAGCGCGCTCACGAGCCCGGCGACCGTGAGCCATCGGGAGACGATCTCGGTGCGGCGCGCGATGGTCACGGTGGTGAGCGTGAACACCGCCGCCATCCGCATCGCGTAGATGTTCAGCAGGATCCCGGTGACGCTACGGCCCAGGGCCAGGGTGTCCGGGCCTGGCGTGCCTGACGATGATGCGTCCGCGATGATCCCGCCGGCGATCGCCGCGCCCACGAACAACATGGCGACGAACAGCAGGCCGCTGCCCAGGAACACGGTCGCGAAGAAGCGGTCCTCGCGCTCGCCGATCCGGTCCCTGAGCACCCCGACGAACCACAGGAACGCGATCCCGGCGAACGGCACGAGGTTCAGCGCGATCGCCACCGCTGTTCTGCTCCGCGAATCGGTCAGCCACGAGCCCGGGACGGCTGGATGCGCCGGGACGGACACCCTGAGCAGCACCAGCGTCGCGATCAGGAGCAAGGAAAAAATAATCCCGGCGACCGCTGCCGCCCGGGGCGTTCGCAGCGGGCCGCCGGCCCGCAGCGGGAGTATCGGGGCCTCGGTCATCGGCGTGCCTTTCCCACGGTGAGCCCGGCGGCATCCATCCGTTCCGCTATTGTCAGGCCACGGCACGCAGATCGTAATCATCCGGGACGGGTGACGACATGTGCTGATGTGCGCAGAGAACATCCGGAACGCTGGGTGATCCTGCGCTCTTCAGTGCGGCCGGCCTGCTGACCGAAGGCTTAAGAAACGACATAGGAGTCTTGAATGGCATACGGCGGGTATGACACGCAGCCGACCTCACCTTCGGCGCTTACGGCATCCTGGCAGGCGACGCTGCTCCTCGGCGCCCTGACCTTGATCCTCGGGATCATCGTGAGCTTCCACCCGGGCGGCTCGCTGAACGCGGTCGCGGTCCTGCTCGGCATTCTGATGATCTTGTCCGGGATCTTCCATCTGATCCGGGTGTTCGACCCCCAGGAGGCGCACCGGATCTGGCTCGGCATCGCCGGCTTCATGTTCATCGTCGTCGGTGTCGTGCTGATCCGTCATCTGCACCTCAGCATCGCGCTCATCGGCTTGATCATCGGCATCACCTGGATAGTCCAGGGGCTGGCCGCGCTCATCGGCGGCATCGCTGGCGACGTCCGCGAGGGCCGGGCCTGGTGGATCACCTTCGGCCTGGTGAGCCTCATCGCCGGGATAGTGGTCGCGGTCACTCCGACCTCGTCGATCACCGTCCTGGCCGTCCTGCTCGGCATCTGGTTCATCATCATGGGCATCTTCGAGATTATCGGCGCGCTCATGCTCAGGCACGAGCTCAGGGCCACGGTGATGTCGCTCACCTGACCGGTCATCCATGAGGGGTGATGTCCCGCCCGGTGGGCGCTGCCAGGCTTATCACGCGGGCCTGTGGGGCTTGACTGCGGCAGCACCCGGAACGGTCACGCCCAGATCAGGCCCGCCTCATCGGCCCATCGGGGGACAAGGAGCAGGGAAATGAGCGAGCCGTTCAAGGGCACGATCAACGTCGACATCCGCGATTCGGAGCCGGACTGGGCGCCGTTCGAGCCGCCCAAGGCGCCCGACGGCGCGCCCAGTGTCGTTTATATAGTGCTCGACGACGTGGGCTTCTCGGCCATGAGCTGCTACGGGGGCCCGATCCCGACACCCAACATCGAGCGGATCGCCGCCGATGGCGTGCGCTACACGCAGTGGCACACGACGGCACTCTGCTCGCCGACCCGCTCCTGCCTGCTAACCGGACGTAACCACACCCGCAACTCAATGGCGTGTATCACCGAGGCGGCCATCGG
>OCZU010002248.1_pt1 | contig 12404 bp, 8 predicted proteins | sample 1539001 | NCBI WGS metagenome assembly OCZU01 (sample SAMEA3539306, study PRJEB22396) | soil metagenome | biome: tundra; feature: field; material: soil | place: USA | collected 2010-05 | depth 0.15 m
CAAATCAGCCAATACCTGAGCTGTCCGCGCCGTTATCGGCATCGCTACCTCGATGGCTGGCAGGAAAAAGACACGCGGGCGCCCATGCTCTTCGGTCGAGCGTTCGAACAAGCTATCGCTGCCCTTTTTCGTCGTGAAGACGCGGCCTCCGTGCTATTCGAACAGTGGAGTGTGTGCAAGGATATGGTCCTCACCTACTCCGGCAATGACACCTGGGACCGGATGTTGCAACAAGGCATCCAGCTGCTGGAGCGCTTCGCTCAGGACGGACGCGTTCAAATTCGGAAACCCCGTTCCACCCAGCAGGTTCAGTTCAGTCGAACACTCGCCTCTGGGAACAATTTCGTAGCTTACGTCGACGCCGTTGGTGAACTCGACGGTACGCCGTGCCTTTTGGAATGGAAGACGACTTCCGCACGATATCCGGACGAGCCGGCAGGACTCTCTGCGCTTGATCCGCAACTCGTCTGCTATTCGTGGATGACGGGAGTTGACGAGGTCGCCCAAGTTGTTTTCGTACGCAAGCGTCTAGTCGAAGTTCAGTACCTCCGTGCCACCATCACCGAGGAACAGCGGCAGGAGTTCGCCACCCTGGTCGATGACACGGTCAGGCGGATTGAATCCGGGCTCTTCTTGCCGCATAGCGGCATTCGCTTTCCACAGAATCCTTGCACAACTTGCCCCTTCCTCGGGCTCTGCCTCGCTAAGCCCGATTTGGTGGAGGCGGGACTTGTGCGCAAACCCGGAGTTGATCTTGGTCTGTTTGACGAACTTGTTTACTAGATATCCGCCGATGCCGCCGAAGCTCAATCGCAAGCGAGCACTGTTTGTTCTCACCAAAATCGATGAGATTCTGGCTTGGGAGCGGCAGAAAGAAGCCGAGCGGGACACCCGTTTCGTCGAGCTCGGCAGGTATCTGTGCGAGGTGCGGGCGGGACAGTACTGGCGTTTCGAGAACCTGAAGTCGTTTGACGAGTTTCTGGCCAGGCGATTTCCGGAATCGAGAAGGAAGGCGTACTACCTGATGTCAATCCACGAGCATCTGCCGCCCCCGGCACGCAAAGACCTGAAGGAGGTGGGGTGGTCGAAAGGGCTGGAACTCGCGAAGATCGCGCGACGTGACGGCCAGCACTTCGATTGTGCAACCTGGTTGCACAAAGCTCGCGAAATGCCGAAGGAAGACTTTAAGCGTGAAGTGGAGAGGGAACTGACCGGAAAGGAAGAGGAACCGTCAGAGCTGATCTTCTTCAAGGTCTATAGGAGCCAGATTCCAGTGATTGAACAGGCAGTTGAGACCGCGGCCCTGATGTTAGGCACAGATAAATCGCGCGGCTATTGCTTAGAGATGATTTGCGCTGATTTCGTTGCAGGCGCCCATCTCGACGATGGCAATTCCGAGATTCTGCTCCACTCAATCTCACGCTACTACCAGTTCTTGCCCAACGAACAGCAGCAGGCCTTCCTCGAAAACCTGCGAGAGAAGGCGCGCTGAAATGACTCGCCCGAAAGCCGCTCCCGTCCGGCTTGACGCCTTGTCGTATGAAAATCTGCGCCAACAAATCCTGCGCCGCGACGGATGGAGGTGTCAGTCCTGTGGAGCGATGTCGAATCTTGAGGTGCACCACCGAGAGTTCCGCAGCCATTCGGGAGAAGACTCAGAAGAAAACTTGATCGCGCTGTGCATGTCGTGCCATGCCCAACTGCATGGCAAATAACACTCTTTCGTCTCCACGGTTGGTTCTTAACGACCCGGAATTCAGCACCATTTGCTTTGCGCTTCTCCAGATAGGAATGGTTCTCCCCACGAGGGACACTCCGAGCTGAAAGCGTCTCCGGTACGCGCAGCGCACGCGCACTGAAGAAATTACTAACAATCTCGGAAACGGCAATTCTGTCGGGCAGGTATCGATCAACAGGTCAGGGCAACGGTACTGTCGAACAACTTCTGGGTTGAGATGAGTTCATTGTTGCTCAGCTGGTTGAGGCTGATCGTCAAAGGGCGTTTCGGAAGTCTCCTCCCTCGAAACGCCTTAACTCTTCAAGACTCGCTAAGCAATTCGATTGGGGTTACGGCAGGTGGCTTAATGCGTGCTGTGAGGCGCGGACTTCGCAGCCTCTCGTTCGTATTTCTTTTGCAGGCGGTCGGCTTCAGTTCGTTCGCGGTCGGCATCGGGCTTCTGACCCAACTGATCGTAAATCTCAGCCAGCCAAACATGCGTCAACGAAGCTCCCGGTTCGAGTGAGGCTGCCTTCTTCAGAGTCGCGATTCCGGTCTTGGGATCGCCCATCCGCGCCTGCGACTGGCCGAGAATCAGAAAGCTTCCATAATCGTCCGGTTCAAACTTCAGCACGATTTCGCATTCTTTAATGGCATCGGGCAGACGGTTGGTCTGAGCGTAGGCGAGTTCCAGAAAGCTATGCGCTTCGACGGCATTCGGTACCTTGACAATGAGTTTTTCGAGCTCGGGGACGGCCGCCTTGTAGTCTGCGGTCGCAATCAGTGCCTTCGCCAGCAAGAACCGAGTGGCCGACGACTCGGGATCCAGTTCGAGAGCCCTTCGCATAGCCGGCACCGCTTTTTGATAGTCCTGCTGACGTATCAGCCAGCTGCCCAATTTGTCATATAACGAAACGATGGGATTCCTGGCAATTACCTGCTCGAGTAGCGCAATCGATTCATCCGAATGCATGTCTTGCTGCAATACTTCGGCTCGATGGATCATGTTGGCAATTTCGACCTTGTCCTTCGGATCGGGCTCCGCGTTGAGGTCGGCTTTCGAATTGTTGCCCGGCGACGCCATATATCCGAGCGCACCCAGTTTTTCCTGGGCAGAGAGATCAAGCGCGACCTGAGGAGCGGCTTTGTCGCTCGTCGTCTTGCGCCGCAAAGCATCAAGCTGGCAGGCGAGAGTCTCCGCAACCGCGGTGGAGGAAGCCGCCAGATTGTGCCCGGATCCGGGGTCCGCAATCTCGTCATACAATTCCCGCCGCGGCGCTTGGACGTACAAGTATCTCTCCGCTCGCAGCGATCGCAACGGACTCCACCCAAAACTATGGGGATACTCTGATTGCGCATAGGCGGGCCGGTCATGCCACGGCTCCGAAGCCGGAATGCCAGCTACGGTGTCGGCCTTCATCAAACTGAGCAGCGACTCTCCTTGCATTTCAGGTGGAATCGCGAGATTCACTTCTTGCAGCAGCGTCGGCGCTACGTCGACCAACTCAACGCGATTCTCGATCTTTTGTCCGGCAGCGGCTGCATGGGGAAGCTTGATCAACAACGGCACGTGGATGGTCTCATCGTAGAGAAAAATGCCGTGGGTATCTTCGCCGTGTTGGCCGAGCGACTCGCCGTGGTCGGCCATTACGGCTACGACTGCACCGTCGTACAGGCCGCGCAATTTCAATTGCCGGACCAGCTTTCCGACAGATGCATCCTCGTAGGCGATTCCCCCGTCGTAGAGGGAAGACGCATACCGGGTCTTGTAGGGTTCCGGTGGATCGTAGGGATCATGCGCGTCGTAGAGATGAACCCAAATGAAAAATGGGCCTTTAGGATGCTTGGTCAGCCAGGCCAGCGCATGCCCCACAACTTCTGCCCCGCGACGCTGTGCAGTGCTGTAACGGTCTTCGCCGGGACCTTCGCTGTGAAACCCGGCATCGTAAGTATCAAAGCCCCGGTCAAAACCAGGAGCGTAGGGGGGATGCGGTTCGAGGACAATTGCGCCTATAAACGCCGCCGTCTGATATCCGTGCGCACGAAGAATTTCAGGAGCGTAAGGCAGGTCCTTTGCCAGCGGCGTCTGCATGTCATTCACTTGATGAAACTGCGGATAGGTGCCGGTGAGAATGGTCGCATGTGATGGCGGCGTCAGGGCGACTTGCGCGTAGGCTCGCGTGAAGACGAATGACTGCTTCGCCAAACCGTCGAGGTTGGGCGTGAGGCCACGCTTCGAACCCATAAATCCCATGCGATCCGCCCGCGTGGTGTCCAGGGTGATCAGAATGATGTTCGGGGAGCTTACGTCTGAAGGGGCCTTGGAAGTCGCCGTGGGCGAACCCACTGTCAGGGCCGTCGACAGAATCATGAAGAAAAAGGAGCAACGGGACATAAGCATAAGTCAGGCGGCAGCCGCGTTATTCGGGAGGGGTTTCCACCGGGCCATTCGGGACGGCGCCCAGACGTTCCGCTTCTGCCCGCTCGCGTTTCGCATCCTCTTCGCGTCCCAGGCGCGAATATACATCAGAGAGGACAACATGTGGGACCGGTCTTTGCGGTTGAAGCATCGCCGCTTTCTGCAAGGGAGCTATGGCGCCCTGCCAGTCTCCCAACTTTGACAGGGATCGCCCGAGATTGAGATTCGCCCCAAAGTTGTCTGGGATGTAGTGCAGCACCGCCCGGCATTCTTTGGCTACATCCTCGGTTCGATTTGCTTTGCCGTAAAGGACGATCAGGTAGATATGTGCGTCGACGATGTTAGGTTCGGTCTTAGCGACGTGCTCGAACGCAGTCATCGCTGCGGCGGAATCGTCCGTGTACATTAAAGCGCGCCCGAGGTTCATTTCCGCGTGGGTAAAGCCCGGATCCAGTTGCACCGCCTTGCGCAATTCCGTCACCGCGCTGGGATAATCTTCCTTTTCCAGATAGCATCCTCCGAGAAAAAAACGCAGGAGCGAGATATCCGGAGAGGCGAGAATTGCCTTTCTAATTTCTGGCATGGCTTTGTCACAGCGGAAATTCTGGAGAATATCGTTGATCCGAAGGATGGTGTTGGCAAACTGGATTTTGTCTTTCGGGTCGGCGCCCTGTTCACTTGCATTGGCATAAGGAGAATCGCCGCGCGAACCCATATATCCCAAGACCGCGAGTTTTTTTATCTTGGCCTCGTCCATGAGCGACTTGGGCGTTTCCTGAGTGTTGGTGGTTTTCTGCAGGAAGTCTTTCAGCTGTGCGGAAAGTGTGTCAGCGACTGCGGTCGATGATGAAGCCAGATTGTGTTCGGCTTTGGCGTCGGTCGCGTCGGTGTAGAGTTCGCGTCGCGGCGCCTGAATAAACAAGTATTTGCCGATTCGTAAAGATTGTTCGGCGCTCCAGCCAAAAGCGAGGTGACCGTAATCGGATTGGGAGTAAGCGCCGCGATCCTGCCAAGCCTTGGCTGCCGCATCACCTTCGGACGATCCGCGTTTCAGAAAGCCGAGAAGAGATTGTCCCTGCACTTTGTCTGGCACGGCGATGCCCACCGCTCCGAGCAGAGTGGGCATGATGTCGGCGAGCTCCACCCGATCGTCGATCCGGCTGCCCGCGTTAACGCCCTGCGTCAGCTTGAGCTTGATCAGTAGCGGAACATGGATCGTCTCATCGTAAATAAAAATACCGTGCGTATTTTCGCCGTGCGCGCCGAGCGATTCTCCGTGATCGGCCGTCAACGCGACGATCGTGTCGTCATACAGTCCGGAGGCCTTCAATTGCCGAAAGAACTTACCCATCACGGAATCGACGTAGGCGATCTCCCCATCATAGGGCGCCCTGGCGTAGCGCGTTTTGAAAGGTTCGGGCGGGTCGTAGGGGTCGTGGGGATCGAACAGGTGCACCCAGAGAAAGAATGGGCCTTGCTGGTGTTTGCCCAGCCATGCCAGAGCTCTCTCCACCACTTCCCCGCCCCGGCGCTCCACCGTCTGGTAGCGGGTCTTCGGCGTGTAGCCGTCCCAACGAAACCCGGCGTCGTAAAAATCGAAACCGCGTTCGAATCCGGGAGTTCCCCAGTTCGGGTCCACCGCCAGGGATCCGACAAATGCCGCCGTCGAATAACCATGATCCTTGAGGATCGCGGGCAGATAGGGAAGATCCTTGGCCAAGGGCAGAGGGAAAATCAGCACCTGGTGGAACTGTGGGTAGGTTCCAGTGAGAATGGTGGAGTGCGAGGTGGGAGTAAGAGGCGCCTGCGAGTAGGCGCGGGTGAAAATGGCGGAGTCGCGCGCCAGCATGTCGAGATTCGGGGTCAACCCACGTTTCGAGCCCAGAAAGTCCATGCGATCGGCGCGAGTGGTATCAAGAGTGACCAGAACAATGTTCGGATATGCCACTGCGGGCGCCGTCTTCGGCTTTTCGGAGGAGGAATCGGCTGGTTGCCGATCGAGCGTATCGAGCGCATGGACTCCAGGAACGCTGACGCCCAGCACTACGCCCATGATCATTACGTACCAGAACGAACGAGTTCCACTCATTATGAAAAACCTTGAATTGGGAAGGAATTAAATTTGATTTTACACAACCATCCTAACCGGGACTGCCATCCAGACCGCAAGGCGATGATTGCAAGTCCGCGGGGGCGGTAGCTACTGCGGTTTTGCGGGCTGAGCGGCTTTTGCCTTTGAGCCAGGACTTATCTTTTTGAAACCGAGGGACGACTGGCATTGTTGAGGATAGAGGAAGAGCGACGGATCCTGCGGGCCCAGCCTCACGTCCTTATAATGAATGACCCACGGATAGGCAGGTTCGCGGCGATTCTCGATTTTGATCGGAAAACCCTCCAAGTCGTCTGCTTCGTAGAGCCGAAAGTGAATCACAACAGGATTCTTCGGACTATGAATCTTGACCTCTTCCACGTGACAACGATGGCCATCCACCGTCGCTTCGCCCCCCGGGATATGCTCGTAGGTGACGCCGGGTCCCGACAAAAAAAAGGGGAAGCTGCGCGTGTAAGCAGAACCTAACTGCAAACATCCGCTGGCGGCTACCATATGACTTTCCTGCTTCGACAGATCGGTAACGTAATAGTTGGGCGGGGAGGCATCGCCCTGCATTCTCATCATTTTTCCGGAACGGTAGATATATCTGTCCGCGTCCATTCCGGGGAGGGGACCGCCGTTCTGAATGGCCGAGAAATTTTCAAACCGATCCAAAGGATATTGCGAGGATTCAGTTTCACTGGCGGACGGGGCGGGCGGAGTCTGTTCGGGTAGATGATTCTGATCCACGGCTTTTTGTTCTGCCGCAGAAGGCTGCGCCAGCTGGGCTTGAGGTGTTTGGCCCCACAGGCAGATTCCCCAGCAACCGGCGAGCAGCAAACTCAAAATCTTTCTGGCCATTCCCTTGACGGTCTCCTGGAAGCGAACTGTGCCGGTCGTTCGTGAACAGCCAATCGGGTGCAGAGTTGTCTGGACGAGGAACGAATTCCAACTGATCGATCGGTGAAATGAGAATACACGAAAAAGCCATGCCGTGAACCGGCATGGCTTAGGTCACAAGTCGAAAATAAGCAGTTACTTCTTGGACAGGTTGTTTGGTCCCTTGGTCGGGGAGTTGCCCGCTTTGCCAGGGATATTGCAGGACAGGTAGCCGGTGTTGGATCCGGCAAACACGCCGCTGAAACCGGCAACGCCGACCCAGCTATAACCGTTGGTGTAAACGCCATACCGGTTTTGCTTGTTGCATTTCAGTTTGCTAAAAACGGTCCACTGAGCAAACGGGAGGCCGCTCAACGAAGCATAAATACTGTCGCCATAGATAACGCCAGTGCCGCCCGTGGGCTCGCCGTTGGGTGTGAGAATCGAGCTGAAGCCCGCGATGGTCGAGTTTACCGCGGCGCCGCACGCACTGAGGTTATCGACACCACCCCACTCGCCGCTGCCCGCCGAAGAGAGTTGTTCATAGTTGCAATAGAGACCTCCGCCAACCGATGCAAAGCCAAAGGTCTGGGCCGACGCGAAGCTGCAGGCCACAACGAAAAGAGTGACTACCAACAAGCTTTTCAATTTCAAGGAATTCCCTCCTGGAAGTTTTGTTCAACATCAGCCAAGAACACTCAGCGCACCTCTACTGGGAGAAGCGTAGGTTGTTTGCACTGACTGGGGAAGCTTAACGTATTTCAGCACCAAGTCAAGCCCATAAATGCTGTAGGTCAAAAACGGCCCGCAAGTGTGTCAACATTTTGCTCTATTGCTGCATGAAATTATCCTACGGCAACAAACGAAGCAGAGAGGGAGGATCGGAAAACCACCAACCGGGGCAGACTTCACTTTACGCCAAGGCTTTCCGCGTCTTGGAAAACGGCTTGAAAGTGTGTTCCAATACTCAGGGCGTCGATCTGAGAATGGCATGGTTGATGATCGATTCCATTTCATACAATGTTAAGCCAAAGGAGAGTCGAATGAGGTTGTCGAGAACCGTCCGCCTGGCCACATCCATTGTTGCGCTGGGAATATCCGCATGTTTGTTGGGTGGCCAGGAACCGGCGACGCCGGCGAAGGCGGAACCGGCGGAGTCAAAGCCCGCAGCTTCTGAGGCCGCAAATCCGTGGAATTTCCCTGACTTCACCGCCATCCAAAAGATAGGTCCCGGCGGCGGCCGGAGGCCCCTGCTGATGAAGGTTTATTTTTCGGGATCGACCGTGCGAGTGGAATTGTCGCCGAAGATCATCAATCTGTTCGTAACCTCGACCGGGAACGTCTACAGGATCGAGACCTATCCGGACAAAACCACATCGTGCCTCTCCATGCGAAGAGACCAGCTCGGGTTTATGGCGAGTCCGTTGGAGATGTTACAGGGGGCCAAGGTGGAGCGGACGCCGGCAGGGACCGACGATGTGGATGGTCACAAAACCAAGGTGGAGGATGTCGTGGTCACCCGGGCGGATGGCAAAATCATGAAATCGAAGGTCTGGGAGGCAGATGATTTCAAGGGCTTGCCGATCAAGATCATATCGGAGGTAGCGCCCGACCCCAAAACCAAGCCCGACGCCAAGCCGGTGAAAATCGGGGCATTATACGGTGACATCAAATTTGAAAAAGTTGATCCGGCCCTGCTGACACCACCCGACAACTGCAGGCCAATCGAAAAAACATACAAGGTGGTTGAGCAGACGGTAGTTAAGTAGTTTGCTTCACGGCGGCGCGTTTCCCTCCAGGGCTAAAGCCCTTACGGAGAGGAACGGCCTTATCGCAGCTGCTGGAAGCGCTGCGAGAACAAAACAAACTTTTCGGCAAACTGTAAAGCCCCCATTGGCAGCGTATGCGGGCCTCAGCGGCACGTCTGAAGAGGCTGCTAGAGAAGCCGGTTCGTATCAGGATATCGCTTTAGCGATATCGCAAGACCTGTAGAATCAATGCCCCTTTATGGGCTTAGGTACCAAAGGTCGGCTTGTTCCGCCTCTCTGAAGGCGTGCCCCGATACGAATCGTTTTTTCAGTAAACTGCTGCGCCTGAGCAGCGGAGCCGGGGGGAGCAACCTCACCGCTAGGCTTGTTTGCAACGCGATCCCCTTCGCTCCGCCTGAAAAAAAGGTTCTTAAGAAAAAGGCCCCGATCAACCGGGGCCTTTTGATTTTCGCTGTCGAAACAGTGAGACGATTTACTTTCCGAGAATACCGCGCGGGCTGCCTACGCCGGTGCAGTAATTCCAACCATAAGCGACCTTGCAACCGTTGGACCCACTGGTCGGGCTGTAGAAATTCTGCGCGTAGGCCTTAGCCGTGGGCAGTTGCGAGTACAGGAGGGTATTCTCCTGGTTGTTGAAGAAGCAAGTGCCGGAGATGGAATAGACGTAGCAGTTCCCCAGGAAATTGCCGGCCCGGTTCACGATGGCAGCCAGGGATGGAGACGCTTCGCTCGTCCCGCCCCAGCAACAAGACCACCCGCCAAAGGCGTATGAGCCGTAAAGGGCAACGCCAGAGTTCGGGTCAGAGTTTGACGCGAAATCCGGTGTTGCCCGATTGCCCTCGCCGAAAATCGGGTATTGATAGTCGGCCCAGGGTCCAGTATTTCCGTTGGTGAAGCCATTGGCCCAAGTTTCTTGCGCACTTATGCCGCCGCCAGAACCGGACCAGCAACCTTCGGACGAGAAGGATTGATTGCTGGAGTTGCTATAGATCGAAGTGCCGCCCGCCGAAATCACCCAAGGATTCGTACTCGGATAGGCTGCGCCGCAGCCGGCGTCATCCGCGGAAGCGAAGGCGGTTATTGGATTAAAAGGGACTCCATTGCCCCATGAGCTGAAGTCGGGATCGTAGCTGATTTGGCCAGAAAATTCTCCACCTGCCCAGCTGTTCGAGACTTCACCGTAGCCGTAGTTGGCGGCGATGTATTGGAACGCCGCAGTCTCGGCAGCGAACAGATCCGAGTAAGAACTAGAGCACGCCTCGACCAGAATAATCGCGGCGTTGGGAGCATAGACGTGCGCGTACTCGATATCGAGGGTTTCCTCGCCCGCCCAACCCTTGTTCGGCGGCGGAGAGCTGCAGGAGTTGGTCATTTGAATCTTTGTGAAGTTTGCCGCGGTCAGGCCCCAATACTTGTCGAAAATTGCAAGGTCCGTGGCCGCAGTGGGATCATCGAAAGCATCGACCAAAGCAATCGCACCCGATCCACCCTTGCTGGGACCCTTAGACTTGCCATAATTTGGTATGCATCCTGTGCTCTTCGGGCTGCCGACGTAAAGGCATCCTAACGATTGAGGAGTCTGCTCGACCTGATCGGTTGTGAGCGGACCGAAGTTCGGAATTTCTGCCGGCGATGACAGGTGTGTCGGCTTGCTGCTACCGTCCAAGCTGCGGAACACCATGGTGGTGTGCATGCGCACGCCGGCGTCTTCGGGCCGGGAAACGCTGCTCTCAGGGACAACCCAGTCGGGCTGCGGCCGCGGAGCGGCTTGCGTCTCCGTTCCCAACGTTGCCTTTCCGGTCGCCCGGTCTACATCCTGAGCCATTGCTCCCATTGCCAAGAGAACTACGGTGATTGCTACCACGATCCTGATAGACCATTTCATATGCTGCTTCTCCTCATGTCTTTCGCTGAACGTTGATTTGGTTTGAGATACCTGGTTGCGGAATCAAAATCTTTGGATTTGCAATCCTGCAATTCCCAGACGCGATTCAGCCGAATAGCTCCCGAGCGTTACATGCGACATTTTTTGAATTTATGTTGAACCCGGTCTCAGTCGGACTCTACAGGGGAAGCGCAGAGGCCCATACCGACGAATGAAGCTTAACTTATTTCCAAATGAAGTCAAGAAAATAATGGCAGTTTTGCAAAAGCAAAATTGCGAAAGATAAACTTTTGCGCTCTTGTTGCAAACCCACCGTATTAAACCATAAGAATTAGCGGATTGATACTAATCACGGGTTAAAAAATCACCCTCACTCCGAACTCCATCTGGCGCGGCGCTCCATTCGAATAGGTTCCGGAACCGGGGAGAATCCGGTCCGCGCGCGCGGTGCAGAAATTCGTCGAGTTGCCGCAATAGCCGGCGGAGCTGGCGCTGTTCAGGGAACTGCCGGGAGCGCCATCCAGAATGCCGCTGAGCTGGTGTCCGGGGCCGCCGAAGTTGGCCCAGTTGAATACGTTGAAGATGGCGAGATTGGGCTCCACGCGGACGCGCTCGTTCACCTGGAAGGGGCGGCTCAGGCGCAGATCCATGGTCTTGAGCCAGGTCGCTTGCGCGTAATGGCCGGGAAGAGCCTCCTGCTGGCCCGCTTGACCTCCTACCACCAGCGGCGCGTACGCGCCCAGCGAGTGCAATTGATCGGAGCGGAACAGTTGCGAATTGACCAGAACATTGCCCGCGGGCGTCAACTGGCCGGCAATGTTTGAGTCGTAAAACGCGATCGCCTTCGTCACGTTACTCGTTGAATACCTCCCGGTACTGCCCAGGGTCGTTCCCGTGAGCAGGTCGCCGACGGTGCCGTCTCCGGTGAGGTCGCTGCGGAAAATTTCTCCCGCCACGCCGCCGCCATCCTGCTGCGGAGTGAAGGCGCTGAGCGGAAGAGGCGAGGCGAGGTGGGCAATCATCGAGAGCCGGAATTTATGGGGCAAATCGGCGGTCGGAATGACGGTGAGTTGATGCGTCCGGTCGAGTCCGGAATCTCCCCAATAACCCTTGTGCGGTCCCCGGTAATTCTGGGCGGGATTGAGCACGGAATAATCTCCGCCACTGCCGTTGGGCTCGGCCATATTGCTGCGATAGTGGGAGAAGGCATAGGAGACGCCGATTTCCAGGCGCTGGATGCGGCGCAGCGGATTCTCTCCGGTGATGGTGTGATAGCTCAGTTGAAAACCGGAATAGAGCGAGCGTCCGCTGGGAAAATACATGACGTTCGAGCCCACGGCGGGATTGAAGCCGCCGAACGCGGCTTGCTGCTTGCCGAGGACGGAGCAGGGAAACGGTCCGCAGAAGGCGTTGGAGGAATCGAGACCGTGGCGGGCGAAATCGGTGATGCTCCCGGTCGGCACGTGGCTGATGTAGCAATCCACGGCAGCCTGCGAACTGCTGCCCGAGAAGGTCGCTTGCGGGCATCCCGCCGACGCCGGGTTTGCAGACAGCGTCGAATTGATGGCCGACAGTTCCGCCGCGTAGTTATTGAGCAAGGGATTGGAATTGTCGCCGTCGGTCAGGTATTGCGCGTCGCCCAC
>OCZU010002249.1_pt1 | contig 12396 bp, 6 predicted proteins | sample 1539001 | NCBI WGS metagenome assembly OCZU01 (sample SAMEA3539306, study PRJEB22396) | soil metagenome | biome: tundra; feature: field; material: soil | place: USA | collected 2010-05 | depth 0.15 m
TGCGCCGGCTCCGCCCACGGGCACGCTGCTGGAATGCCGCGTGGTGCGGCGATTCGAGAGCGACGCGGTGATCCATTCCGACATCGAAGTGCTCGACCGCGCGGGCAAGATCTATTACCGGCTGGACAACTGGGAGACGCGCCGATTCCCCCAGCCGCCGCGCTTCCTGCGCCTGCGTATCGATCCGCGCACGACGTACATTGCGACGCCATGGAAGGAGCCGCTCGCCGCCATCGCCGGAAAACGCGGCGTGGCGTGCTGCCGCGTGGAGGACCTGCCACAGGCGTTCCTGGAGTCCTCGCACAGCGTTTGGCTCAAGACGCTGGCGTACCTGGTGCTGAGCCGCCGGGAGCGCGCCGCATGGGACAATCTGCAAGCGTCCGCCAAGCAGCGCTATGACTGGCTGCTGGGACGCTGCGCCGCCAAAGATGCGGTGCGCATGCTGATCCAGGAGCGCTTCGGCGAGCAGTTATGCGCCGCCGATGTGGAGATCGTGGCCGACGCTGCGGGCCACTTATCGGTGGAGGGTGCGTGGAAGCAGCGGCTGGGCATTAGTCCGGCGGTGGCGATTGCGAATTCCGGCGTCGCGGGTGCGGTGGCCGCGCTGGCTGCGGCTGACCTTGCGGGCATCGATTTGCCAGCGCGCGCGGCTTGACTTATTTAAGTCGCTACGCTATATTTGCATTTGTGAACCCGGATTCGATCCGCACCAGTCTCGACCTGCCCCGCGATCTGCACCGCCGCCTCCACGAGGTTGCGGCCCGGAAGGGTTGCTCAGCGCGCCAGTTGATTCTGCACAGCATCGAACGGGCCGTCGAGGAATCGACGCCAAAGCGCCCACGCCGGCGTCTCAATCTGGATAAGCCGATTGTGCCATCAACGGGAAAGCCGTTTGATTTGACCAACGAGCAGATCTATGACCTCATCGACTTTCCCTGATGTAAACGTGTGGCTGGCGCTGCTACTTGAAAATCACGTGCATCGCGCTGCCGCCAGGCGGTGGTTAGAGTCGACCGGGTCCGGCCTGGTCGGATTTCTGCGCGTAACCCAAATGAGCGTCCTGCGTCTTCTCACTACACCAGCCGCTATGAACGGCAAGCCTTTGCGAATGCCTGAAGCCTGGGCAGCCTACGACCGCTTGTTCGGCGATGACCGGGTGGCGTTCGTCGATGAACCCAGCGGCATCGACGCTGCTTTCCGGAAATATGCCCGCAAGAACCACGCTTCCCCCAAGCTCTGGGCAGACGCTTGGCTTTTAGCCTTCGCCGAATGCGCCGATGGCGTTGTAGTTACATTCGACCAGGCCTTGGCCGCTCGCGCCAGTCATACAGTCTTGCTGAGTTGAATCAGGGGCTGTCGCTACCGCGGGACTTCAAGCGGGCGCCCTCAGCGCCAGCGGCACGTTGTGAAGGGCCCCAGGTTACGATGCCGGTGGCCCCGAAGTTCCACACCGAAGCGATTGCCAGACCGCACAAACTGGCGATAGGCCACCAGATTCCATTCGCCAACAAGAACCTGGCCACCGCGTAGTTACTCAGACTCCCTACCGAACAGGCGGCGCAGAACAACAGCAAGCCGGTTACGAATCTTCCGCCGCGGCGGCGCCGGTCGCGGTAGGTGAGCACGTTATTCAACGCGAAGTTTCCCACCATGGCGATTACAATCGCCGCGATCAGCGCCGTGGAAAACGAGCAGCCCAACCGGCGGTAGAGCACCCAAAGCGCGCCCAGATGCACGGCAACGCCGGCTAATCCGACCAGGCAGAATACTGCGAAGCGAATTGGCAGCCATGCGCCCACCAGCTTGTCGCAGACCAAATAAAGGTACTCGACCCCCACGTTGATATCCAGCTTGCTCTGTCCATGCCTGCGCGCCTGGAAGACATAGGGCACCTCCGCGACGCGCACCGGTCGCGGCGAGGAAGCCACCAGGTCCAGCAGGATCTTGAATCCCACGCCGGTGGTGCGCCGCACTACTTCACCGAAGAAATCCCGCGTGAGCATGAAATACCCGCTCATGGGATCGCTGAGGTCGTGCCTGCTGATGAGCTTGCTGACCCGGCGGCCCAACTGACTCAGTGCCACCCGCTCGCGCGCGAACTCACCCATGCCGCCACCCTGGATGTTGCGGCTACCCACAACCAAGTCGTACTTTCCGCTGCGGATCTTCTCCAGCATGATTGGCAGCGCGGACTCGTCATGTTGCAGGTCGGCGTCCATGACGGCCAGGTAAGGCGCGCCGCTGCTTAACATTCCTTCCAATCCAGCCGAGGCTAGTCCGCGCCTGCCAATCCGCTGGATGATCCGCACTCGCGGCGCTGTCCGCGCGATCTGCCGGACCGCTTCCGCCGTGCCGTCCGGGGAGTCGTCGTCCACGAAGACGACCTCGAAGACGATGCCCTTCAATACAGTCTGCAACCGTTGTAGCAGCGGCACGACGTTGTCGCGCTCGTTGAATGTTGGAACGGTAATGGTAAGCTCCAGAGGGCGCGCTCCTCCGTCGCTGTCCTCGGAAGGCTCTCCGCGTTCGACCGTTTCCCTCACAGGGTCGCGCATCTCTGAAAACTGGGGCCTCCTTACGCCCCATGTTACCCTAACGCCTAGCTCGTTTGCATGGGGATTCCTGACTGACAGCGACCGCGACCGTAAGGGAGCGGTTTCCCCAAAACCGTTAAGCACCCGTGGCTGCCTGGGGTCGCGTTTCGCTGCCGTTTGCGGCAAGGTCACTGGGGGGCCTTCCGGTACACCAGCCAGCCCGGAAGCTCAGGGTCATTCACCTGGTAGCTATACTCCGGCATATACTCCATTAAGTCGTACTCAAGTAATTGCCGGTTTCCATCAGCGCCAAATGCAATGATGCGCGGGTCCTCAGGAATATACGCCCGGAAGGCCGCCATACTTACCGGCTCGCCGGCCAATAAGCGTTCGACTATGCCGTAACTGTAATGCCGAAACCGGTGTTCGGCGAAATAGTGGGCGAGCGGAAGCCACGGAAAGTATGCCTCGCCCGGATGCCGGTTCAGGTACTCGAAGGCGACTTCCTGTCCAGCCTGAGGCAGCCGCTTGACGCTCGCGCGAATATCGAAGGCCAAAGGAGCTTCGAACAGGGCCAGCGGAAGCATGGTGGCCACCAATACCGAGACTGCCAGCCGGCGTGCGGAGCCGCTGTGCGAGCCGCGCGCGACGTCCGCCAGCATCACTGTAAGTCCGCAGGTAAGGAAAAACAATGCGAAACTCAAGCTGTTGGTATCGCCGCCGGCTTTGGCGCGGCCGGCGATCGAGAAGGGCAGCAACGCGACGCCCACCAGCAGCAGTGGCACCGAGCGGTTCGCCGCCAGGGCGCGCAGCCTCGATCCTCGAAGCTGCCCGGTGGTCCAGAGATACACCCCGCATGCCAACAAAAGGACCGGCACAGGCATGGACAGAGGGATAAAATTACGCATCGCCTGGATCGCACCCACGATGTTCCACGGATGATGTGCAGGCAGCCAGACCAGACAATGATAGAGACGCTCGGGTCCCGCCACATACAGCGCGGCGGCACTCGCCAGGCCGCCCGTCACAACCAGCCAGAGCAGGTAACGCAGGGCCCGGGCGCGCCCCTCGGCCGCCCACAAATAGACCATCAGCGCGAGCGGAACAGGCAGAAACATCTGCTTACAGAAGATGGCAAGAACCGCGCACAAAGCGGAAGCCGGCAGCGCCAGGCGCCGTCCCTCCAGCCCGCTCGAGTACAGTGCGGCGCAGGCCATCCCGCCAAAGGCCAAGCCGGGACCATCGGCGTGAATGTTGAAGCACGAATACTTGAGCGGCTCGAGAAAACACATCAGAAAGCCGGCCGTTAGGAAAGCCAGTCCGTCGATTGCGCCTCGCCCGGCTTTGAATGGCACAAAGTGCACGAACGCCGCCGCCGAGAAGCAGAGAAGCACGGTGATAGCCGCCCCCGCCAGAACCGCGCTATTTGGCGAAGAAAACAGCGTGGCGGGCAGATACACAATGGCAAACATCGGCCCGTACACGACGCTGTAGAGTGGCCCTCCAGGAGGCAACAGAACGTAGAAATTGACGCCTCTGCTAAGAGCCAGCGACGGCATCAGCCGGGAACCGTTGAAGCTCCAGAGAGGCGTCTGCAACAGCCGGTGACAGACGGCGAAGAACAGCACGAGGGCCGCGCCGGCCAAACCGATCCTATGGGCTGTCCGCTGCCATTCCGAGCAGCGAGGCGGGGCGGCGCTTAACGGGATGGGATCGTTTGGCATCCGGTAACTGGGACTTGTGTGGGCTTCGAAGGAACTCGCCAAGCGGTCCGAACGACCCAGGCGCCGTCGTCGGGCACGCTAGCTATGATACGCCTTGCCGACGCCGCCTGCAAGCCGTTTCTCCGGGTCTGTTAGCGTGCGGTGTGTTACTCGACGCCCTGGATTTGCCACGGGCCTACCTGTATCGTGGCACCGCCTGCATTTTGATAGCGGAGGCGGTAGTACAACTCCCGCTGCGAAATGCCCGGAATAGTAATCGTACATGGCGGACTGCCACACGTTATCCCAGTCGGGGTTTCGCTTGCGAACTTGAAGGGCTGATAGCCGCTCGGAATCGTTGCCGCCGTCGCCTCGCACAAGTCCAACCGGGTTGTACAATACGGCACACCGGATTGCGCGTACTCCTGATAGCCGAAGTCGATCACCGTGTTGTTCGTTCCGGCTGGCGGCGTGAAGGACACCGAGATGGGCACGAAGCTGCCTCGGTTCACACTATCCAGCGCCGGATACGGCGGCACCTGCATCATCCACAGTTCTTCCCGGTCGTAATTGAGGAATTCCCCCCTGTATAACATCCACGAATTATCCGGCAACATGGCATTGTTTTCGAGATTTGACACCATGCGCAGCCGGCAGGTCGAACTGGACAGCGCCCGCGTGTACGCACCAAAGTAGTCCGTGTGCTGGAGGGTATATTGAATGACCGTGTCGGCCGCCTTGGCGAGATTCTCGATACAGATGTCATTCCCCACGCCCATCGGCGCGCCGGGATGGTAGGATCCCGCGTCACATCCCAGCAAGATCGCGCCGGGGCAATTTGCATAGACATCCCCGACCATGCCGCTCGAGACGCATTCTCCTCCCGCGCGCGAAATGCAATAGGTGTAGGCACTCCCGCTGTCGGTGCCGATGCTGGAACCGGGACCGCTGACGTCCCGCAGTGGATGCGACCCGCAGGTAGCCGTGGTTGCCATCAGTTTCCGGTTAGTGTAACTCGCCCCATTGGAACCGGCCGCCGGCGTGCCCGCACTGGCGCCGGAATAAAAGTCGTCCGCGTCTATAACTGTGCCCGGACGATAGCGGTACAACTGTCCGGAGACCCAGGAGAAGTTGGGAGCGGAGGATTCTCCTGTCAGTACCACATTGTCGAAAGCCTGCAGCGACTCGTAGGCGGAGGCATTCGCGCCGGGAGGATTGGGATGGGTTTGCGCGTCGCCTGCAAAAGGCACGCCGTATACACCGGCAAACGGCGGATTGATGCTGACGAAATTCACACCCGGTACGGCATACGGAACTTCGTTCGCCGAAGCCAGGCCGAAGAAGGAAGGCACCGCTCCAAGTTCTGTTTGATAATCTCCGGGCCATTGCAAGGGAGATCCGATAATAGACGCGGGCAGCGCCCAGGTGGGCACGTTGACCGTCACCGATTCCCCGCCGCTGCGGTATTCGCCGTGCCCCATGCTGATGTTATTGTCCTGCCGCAGGCAATCGCCATGCGGGTCTGGAGACCCCCCGCAACCGGTCAGCGGATTCCACCATACCTGCATGCCCTGGCTGGCGCAGTATCCGCAGACCGGCGAGGAGCTCTGGTAGCTTTCCCATCGCATAATCAGGCCACTCGAAACGGCTTTTTCCACGCCGCCGTAGGTCCCGCGCTGGAACACTGTTAACCCTTGCGTCCCCCCATAATTCTTGATGGCAACGGTCATCAACTCATTGGCCTCACCGGCCCAATTGCACGAAGATGCCGATGTACCAAAACAAGCCGTATCTCCGAGTTGCGTAGTCCGTAATTCCCCGGGATTTCCCAGGAATCCGGTTAACACAGGGGCGTGGAAGTAAGGTTCGTACCCGGTCACAGTATTCACGGCGCTCACGATCGTGACGGGCGTCGGACAGGAGGACGCGGTTCCCGTGGAATCGCTGGCGCTGGTGGGAGCGCCAGACGCGCCGTATCCCGGTTTGGTGATCTTGATCGTGGCATTGGCCCAACTGTTCAGCGTTCCCAGTGTCACGGTGGCTGCGCCGTTCTGCAATCCGTTATTGAAACTGCTCAACTGGCAAGTGTTCCCCACGCCTCCCGTGGGGGCGGTCCCGCTCACCGAAGCAACCGACGCCAAGGTACTATTTGTGAAGCTGTTCATCTGCACGGCGATACAATCCGCCGTCGCCGAAAGGGTGGAGCTGAATGTATTGCATTTCGCCGGGCCGCTCGCCGGGATGGCGGTGTTGGAAGTAGTGATGGGAGTCTGTTCGTTGGCGTCAATCATTACCCAGCCGGTCTCGCCGCTTTCCACCACGGTATGCATGTTGTGCCCCGTCAGCGCGGCTTGACCGGGCGCGATCGCTCCCTTAGGCGTGTTGAATGTATTGATGGCGCCGATTACCTGAGGCCCTCCTGCCTGTCCGGCATGTGCCGGGTTGCCATCTCCCGGGCTGTATGCAATAAGCCATCCAGGACTGTCTCCGTTGTAGGAAAGGCAATCCAGGAAAAAGATCCCGTTGCTGGCCGCTGCCGTAAGGCTACAAGTCCAACCGCTGCTAAGAGATCCTCCCGACTGGCTAAATTCCGCCGGATTGAAAGTCGGATCGAAGCTTGCCATCTGCTGCACCACGCCGCAACCTACTCCGGCAACACCCAAACAGGTTGTGGAGGAGACTTGCGGAGACAAGTTAGTCCACTTCATCGTCCATGAGAATGGCGTGGCCGCGCTCCAGGTCGCCGAATAGGCATCCGAAGCTGTGATGGACGCGTTGCCAATTTGGGAGCTGCCGCCTTGTGTGGTACTCGACTGCACGGGCGCAGCCGCCGGTGTGAATACGACCTGAATGATTAGCGGACCGCCGACGCCCAGTTGAGCGGTGATATCCGAACCGACCACGTAGAACGTGAAATTCGATTGCGTCTGGTCGATCTGAGCGCTTTCCGGCATGGGAGCTGTGGTGCGGCCCCATGGGTTCGTGATCGCCGCGGTTCCCGAGCCGCTGCTGCTCGACACGGGCTGGCCCCAGTAAACGATGCTTGGAACGGTGGGATTGATCCAGTACATGCCGCCCCACAAGCAGAAAAAACCGCCGTACACCAGTTGGTTGAAACAAGCCGTGCCTGCTCCGTTGTCGGTGATGCCGGGCACGTAACTTCCCAGGGCGTGAAGGGTGGCCGCACTAAGCGTCATGGTGCTGCCATCGGTGGGCGCCTGATCGCGCCATACCATGACGGTAAAGTTTAGCGCGCACCAATAGACATTTCCCGTAGGAGGAGTCCCGGCAACCTGAATGTAATTGCCATTCAGGCCCGCGCCGGTGGGATCGGCAAAAGACACGATCCGGTATTCCGCCGCGGTGCTGGCGGCCGGCGGGGACGTGCACGCGTCATTGTTGGACGAGATTCGGATGGTCCCGGCGCCTCCTGTGATCCAATAAAGGCTGAATCCATCGCCACTGCTTGTGTTGTTCGCCAGGTAATAATTGCCGCCGTTTCCAGTGACCGTTCCGGTGCCGGAATGCGCCTTGATTTCCTGCGCATTCAAACGGGGATTGCTGTCGAACAACCAAGTGCTGACGCCGTATGCGGCATTGTTGTTCTCTCCGAAGAGCGGCAACGCACCACTGGTTTGCGGCACCGTGATCTTTTGTACCGGTCCAGCGCAACTCGTCCCGCCATTGTCGCTTAAACAAGCGTCGAGCACCTGAAAGGCCGGGTTCGAGGAACTTACATAGCCCGTAAAGTTCACACCGATCTGTTCGATGCTGAAACCGGACAAGTAATTAGTCGTCCACGGAGCCGTATTGGATGCCGACAGGCGTAACACCAGCGGCGCCGTACTAGCCCCCACCGTAGTGCTGCCCGAACCTCCCGATACGATGGCGCCGCAAGGATCCGACCATGGGCCCGCCGCATCACAAGGGGTCGTCTGACCTTGGTTAAAGGCGGAGGCAAAGGATAGTGCCCAAGTCGTGGGGTTGTTTCCACGCATCGTTACACGCACTGTATTTGCGCCAGTCTGGGGATCGATGAACGACTCCGGGGTCAGGCCTGCCAGGGCTTCCGGGAAAGGCTGGCCGCCGGGTACCGCGTCCGTAAGCCACGGATCGCCGTAGACCTGCCCGAGCGGAATGTTGGTGGTGCTAAACGCAAAAGCCAAAGTATCGCCGGTGGAGGGGCACGTAATCTTGCCGAAGTATGGCGTATAGGCTTGGAGGGAGCGCGAAAAATGGCGCACGCCCGAGTATGTGCCGGCCGTGGCGTACTGCGTCGTGCGCTGGCCGATCACCACCCTGCGGGAAAGCCCGCTGGCCACCGTGCTCGGGCGGCTCAGATCGACATTGGAATTGGCGAAGGTGCCCGGGTCCACATCCAGGGCCAGCGGCGTCAAGCCAACGCTCTGGCTTACCTGGATCGTGCAGGCGTTTCCGTCCGGCGCCGTATAGGCAATCAAGGCCTGCGTGGCGGTCGTGCCAACCACGCTGAAGTTCCCGATGGCTGCCAGGCACGAATACGCGCCGATGATCGACAGCGCTAGCGGTTTCATCGCGTCAACCCCTGCATCTTCATTGCCCACCAGTCAACGTAGAGAATTTCGCTGCTGGTTCCCGTACCTTGGACCAGGAATTCGGGGGTCAATACGGCAGTCGGGGCGGTAGCAATACTTCCCGCATTAGCCCCGTTGATCTGAAACTGGATGGTGCCCGGCGTGGAGGAATAGATCCGCGTGTGATACCAGGTATTCGTCGCAACTGCCAGACCGCTGTCGTAACAGGTTTGCACGCCGCCGACAATCACTTCATATACCCAGTCCGTAGTACTTTCACCGGAAGAACATCCGCCGCCAGACGGATCGTAACGCACCGCAATTTCATTCCCACCGGCCGGATGGTATGCGTTGTCCTTATCCGCGAACCCTGTCAAGTACCTCACATTCGCGACCGAGGAGGAATCGGTCTCAATAATGGCTTGCGCTTCCCAATAGGACCATACGCCTCCCGAGCCCAGATTTGCGATGGAATTTACATCCCCGCTGTTCGGATCGGATAAACTGATCACACAGCCATTACCGCTGGCTGTTTTGGCCTGCATCAAATAGATTCCCGGGTGATTGGCTACTCCAGGGGCATAACCGTCTCCACAGGACGAACCCAACTGACTGATGCCCCACTGTAACTGTCCGATCATGGCACTGGAGTTCTTTCCAGGCATGAAGTCGTCAACCAGACTCATCACCGACGAATCCAGTGGAGTGAAATCGACCGTGCCGGAGCTATTCGTCAGGTTATTGCGGAAGGTGTAGCTGCCGCCGCCGCTTCCGCCGCCCGCGCAGGACCAGGCGCCGTTCACATACATGGCCATCGCCCCGGAGCCGCCCGCCGCGCATGCAGTGCTCTGCGTGCAATTCGAGCAATATAGAATAGTCCCGTTAGCGGCGCTGCCAAGATTGGCGAACGTGGAGCTGCCCACTTGCGCCGCGTTGCCCAGCGTAAGATTGGTCGCCGACAAGTTGCCGGTCTGGGTATTATCGTTGATCACCGCCATCACCGCATTGCTTTGCGGAAACTGCGGCGCCCATCCGGCCACGTGTACCGTAGGCACTGGCAGCGAAGTGTAACGATTGGAGGCGCTGCCGCCAAAATCGAAGAACACAAAATCGGCTTGACTGGGCGCACCGTTAAACATAGTGCCCGGCACTGGATTTGCCGAGTTGGCGAAGATCACGCTGGGCCCCACTTCGCTCGCGAAGTCGATCTGATAACCCGTGTTGTTGAACATCTGCAGCGTGAAATTCCCGGAGCCGCCGTTCAGCCGCAATGCCGCCGTCGTGCTGTTCACCACGTTGCCCGAAATCATTTGGCTGGGAGCCCGCACCTCCAAACCCGTGGGGCCGGAAAATTCCGCTGCTGACAGGTTATGGCCGCCGGCGCCGCTGTCGATGAGCATTCCCCATCCGGAAGCCGTCGTCGCCGTGATCTGGCTTCCATCGAGCGAACTATTGCTGTATATGCCGCCCAGTGTATTCAGGAACGCATTGATATTCGAAAGGTGACCGTTGCCGTTGTAAGTGCTGGAGGTTTGGATCTGCATTCCCCAGCCGCCGTTCTGGTAGAGCACCAGCTCTACGAAATCGGAATCGTGCGGGCCGCGGAACGTCCAGCCGTTGCCGTTATTGAAGGCTGACCGGATCCCGGTGAAATAGCCCTCCAGGTCGTCGAACGGCGTAGCGAAACTGGAATCCACGCCCCACTCGGTGTAGATTCCGTCCGAATACGCATTCCGCACGGACACATCGGTCATCGAGAGGCCGTGGCCATATAGCCGGATGCCGTAGCTGGCGCCCGTTTGGTTGCTCTTGTTGCCGTCGATCGTGCAGCCGCGGATTTCGCCGCGGAACAAACCATATTTGCTGTTCCTGCCGGTCAGCGCCGCGAAGTTCGTCTGTGAAACCACATCCTGATTGGCGCTGTTCTTCAGCATCAAGGTGGCCACTCCCGCGCCGGCGCATTCGATCTTGCCCGTCCCCGTTTGGTCGGTCAGAGAGTCGGAGAAACGGATGCCGCCCACCGTGTGCGTCCCCACCCCAAAGTAGATCTTCTGGCCTTTTGCCAAGGTGATGACACTGTTGATGACGTAAGTGCCGTGGTCGGCCCGAACTTCGCCGGCGCCCGAGGCCACTGCCGCGGTAAAGGCGGCCGAATCGTCTGTGACGCCGTCGCCTTTGGCTCCGAAGTCCTTCACGTGAACCACATCCTGCAGCTTGGAAGTCACCGTGCGCGTCACGGCCCCCGCGCCCGCCTGTAGGAACATGCTCGATCCCGTCTGCTGCTGTGTCCACGTATTGGCGGCCGTACACAGGTATTTGTTCTGCCCGGGTGTGGCATCGGTCGCGAAGTACTCCGCGCCCTGCGTGCAGTTTGCCGGCAATTGCGCGGTGGTCCCACGCTGCGCGGGTAGTGTGTACGTCGCTCCTGACGCGTCCCAAGGACCCAACTGGATACGGCCGCCATTTACTACTGTCTGCCCTCTAAGAAGGGCCCCGCTCCCCAACAGGAGAATCGAAAGCTGAAAGCCGATGGCTGAGTGCTTCATGTCTAGTAATTCCTCACAATCGTCGCCCGGTAAGTGGCGCTAGGCGGAGTCACCCCAATTCCCGCCAGGTTACAAAGGCGAATCGTTACCGTGTTCGTGCCGCTCACCAGCATGATCCCGAGCACGCCGCCTGGCAGCGCCGGCCAGCCGGGCGCGACGGCGTCACCGGGGTTGGCGCCGGCCACGGTGATGGTCTGATCCGCTGCGCACGTGCCTGTTGCAATGCTCGGAAAGTTCAGTGTTGCCGAATTCATCAGGTAGGTGGGGATCACGCCATTGTCTACCGCCAGCGTGCTCTGTCCGGGAGCCTCGGTAATAACGATCCCTTGGCCGCCGGCCAGCGTCTTCGCGCTCAGGAAAGCGCGTTGATCGGTTCCCCCCGGGTTGTTCCATGTGCCATTGCTTGCCGTCCAGGTGTACACCGGCAAAACGTTTGGCGGAAAGGACGTAATGCCAGCCTGCTGGGTGCAACCTGCCGAGCAGGTTACGGTCAGATTATGCCCTACCATGAGAACGCCGGAACCATTGACGTATACATACGCCGTGCCGGTGCCGCTTCCGCCGATGGTGGCCGTGGCGCTGTTCGTAATGCTATACACCTGGTAACCGAAACGCACGTTGCACGGCGACGTGGCCGTGCAGCCGGCGGCGATGCTCAGCACGCCAGAGGAAGTGCGCGTGACGGCCAAGTCGCCGAGTTGGGAGGCCATCGTAACTCCGCTGCCGCTACCCGAAACGTTTGACGGGAGCCACGCCCCCGCCGCGGAGTTCCACACCAGGGCCTGTCCGTTACCGGGAAGCGTGCTGGACACCGGCTGTCCCTGAATGGCTTTCACCGTGGCGGTTGTCAGCGTGCCGCCTAGATCGCCGCCCGCACCAGGTAGTTGGCCGGAGGCAACCGCGCCCGATATCTGCCCGAAGCCGTAGTCTCCAGTCTGGGCGGTGACCGCGCCGGTTCTGCCGAATACGCTGCTTACCGCGCCGCCGCCGCTCCCGCCACACGTTCCGCCGCACGTGATATTGCCGGTTGCATAAATGTTCCCCTGCACCGTCAACGGCT
>OCZU010002250.1_pt1 | contig 12394 bp, 7 predicted proteins | sample 1539001 | NCBI WGS metagenome assembly OCZU01 (sample SAMEA3539306, study PRJEB22396) | soil metagenome | biome: tundra; feature: field; material: soil | place: USA | collected 2010-05 | depth 0.15 m
AAAATCTGGGGTGGGAAACGGGAATCGAACCCGCAACCGTCGGAGCCACAGTCCGGTGCTCTGCCAGTTGAGCTATTCCCACCGCCACGTTGATTATAGCAACTGCGCTTGGCGGATGTAAGAAACCCCGCGGCCGCTGGCTCTAGCGTCCGTGGTGGGAGTATCACTCCTCAGCTAGAAAGCGGTTCCACAGGGAACCTATTAGATGAGTCAGGCTGGAGAACGATAGACAGAAGAAGGCAAACGAAAAACTGTCGAGAATTCCAGAGAGAAAGACGGGAACACGGGAAAGCAGCGGCAAGCGCTCGGACTGCGTTGCGGGATTGGCGAATTCTTCGTTCACGAGTCCTGGGGAGGATTGTGTCTTCAATCAGGAAGTGCTTTCACCGCTGAACACGCCGAGAGCGCCGAGTAGGGCCACCTTCAGAACCCTCCGCTTCCTCTGCAATAATGGATCTCCGGAAGTCATCCCCGGCCTACGCCGACGTATTCAAATCCCATAGCGCGCAGCCGTGTGGAATCCAGCAGGTTCTTGGTGTCGACGATGATGGGTTTCTTGAGCAGGTGCTTGATGCGGTCAAAGTCGAGCGCCCGGAACTCAGGCCAGCCCGTACCGACTACTAGCGCGTCCATGCCTTCTGCAGCGGCATAGGCGGAGTCGCAATAGCGTACCGAACCATTCAGCCGTGTCTTGGCTTCCGAAAGGGCAACAGGGTCATAAGCCCGCACCCGTGCGCCCTTGGCCACCAGCGTTTCGGCCAACCGCACCGCCGACGAACCCGCCACCGAATTGGTATTCGGCTTGAAGGCCAGACCCAGAATGCCCACGTCTTTGTTCTCCACCGAATTCAAGGCCAGGGCAATCTTGTCGACCAGCCGGTCGGCGAGCATATGGTTGACGTCGCGCGCCGCGCTCAGCACTTTCAGGGGAACGCCGTTGGAGAGGGCCAACTGCGCCAGCGAATCCATGTCCGACTCGGCAAACACGCCGCCCATGCCCGCTCCCGGCTGCAGGCAGCGCGGAGCAATCTTCTTGTCGAGGCCGAGCGCCAGAGCCAGGCTGACCGCGTCCGCGCCCACGCGCTCGCACAGCGCCGCCACCTCGTTGATGAAGGAAATTTTCGTGGCCACGAATGCCGTCGCGGATTCGCGCACCAGTTCGGCCGTCGACTGGTTGGTCACAATGACGGGCACTCCGCGCATCACCAGGGGATGAAAAATCTGCTTGAGAATCTGTACTGCCTCGTTGGAGGTCGACCCTAGAATCAACCGGTCGGGCCAGTTAAAGTCTTCCACGGCGCAACCGTCAGTGAAGAACATGGGCTGAGAGACGATCGTTCCATGCACGCCCGCATCTTTCAAAGATTTCTCCAGCGCCGTGGCCGTACCCACCGACACCGGAGTCACGATGGTCAGAATCGGAGGCTTGGTCGCCAGCCGGGCTATCCGCATCACCACGTCGGCCAGGTGCTCGGCGCCATCTTCCGCCAGAAAAATGACCTGGGTCTTGCGGGCAAAGGATTCGAGGTCAGTGGAATACGCCAGGCGCCCGGCCCGCACGTTGCGCCGGATGATTTCCTTCAGGTTCTTCTCGTGGAAAGGGATGTTGCCCTGGGCCATCTCGACCATGCGCGTCCGGTCGGGATGACAGCAGGAAACGGGAGTGCCGAAATCCGCCAGACAAGCCGAAATCACTGTTCCCAGGTACCCCGAACCGTAGACTCCGATCTGCATATCTGCCCTCCGGCTTGGCTGGAACCCACGCTTGAAGCGGCTTCTGGCGCGGGATTTCAACCCATTCCCTGTCTTAATGTTTACAGCGCGCCGGGAGCCTTCGCAACGCACGGGAGGGAAATGTACCAGGGGCCATGCACACCCGGCAGGGGGTAACGTAACAGGCCGGTAATCATGCAAGGTTACGGTGAAACGGGAACAGTCGGGGCATCAAGAAAGGCAGCCCGGCGGGGCCAGTTCAGCGTCCCAGTCCGCGCCAGAGCGGAAAGATCTCGGCCCCGATTCCCGCGAGCATCTTTGCAGCCTCCGGACCAGGATCTCCGTAAACTTCGAAGCCGCTGATGGTCGATGTTTCGAGGATTTTCGGCACCAACTCCTGTACCACCGGACCGCTGCAGTGCGCCAGAACGGCATTCGCATCCGCATAAGTTTCGAGGAGCCGGCAACGCTTGCGATCGGCGCTCAAGAACCATTCGTAGCCGAGGGCACCCGCTTCCTTGAGGGTACCGGCAATCATCGCCCGTACGATGCTCTCGAATTGGTTAAACTTTCCCTCGTTAATCGCGAGATCGACGGTGAAGCGCACCATATTCTTATCCATTACAGTTTCCTCTTTCAGGTCGCAGAAAATATTCGGAAAATTCCTTACGCGACGAAACATCCCCTTGCCGCAGGAACTCGAACAATTCAAGCTGTAACTTACTTCTTAAGATCAGCCGTCCAGTTCGTGACTAAGACCAGCGGCGTGGAGACGCTTTCCGGCAGCGTGGTGAAGACAAACCGCTGGCCGTCCGGGGCGACGTCATAGGGGTTCCCCACCGGAGCAACATAGTTCACCTGGAACAGCGGATGTACCGGGTCGACTTCAAACGCATCGCCCTTGGCGTTCACGGTGGCGGACTGCACACCCCCAGCCAGTCCAATGAAGAAAATTTCCTTGCCGTCCTGCCGCCACGACGGGAAGGTGCCCCCGCTCTGTGAAACCTGCCACTTGCCCTCGCCGCTGGGGAAATGGGTCACATAAATCTCTTCGCGTCCCGACTCAGTCGAACTGTAGGCCAGCCAGCGCCCATCGGGAGAGAGGCGGAATTGAACAATCCTGGCTTGCGGGGACGGCGACTTCACAATGGCGAACGGCTTCTTGTCACCGGTTGTCGGCAGAACCCAAATAGCGGCGTCGTTTGGACCGCTCTGCTCCATGTGGAGCAGATACTTGCCGTCGGGCGACCACTGTGGCGAGAGCAGCGTGACGGGCACCGCTGAAGGATCGCGCTCCATCAGGACTTCTTCTTGTCCTCCGCCGCTGGCCAGGCGAGCTCGCAGCGACGTTCCAGCGATGATGGTCGCACCGGTCTGCCTCACATAGACCACCCGCTGGCCATCCGCCGACCAGGAGGGCATCAAGTGGGTCGCGCCGCCGAAGGTCAGCCGGGTTCGCGATCCGCGCGCCAAGTCCAATACCCAGATGTCCGCTTGCGGATCTCCCATGGAGATGGCAAGACGCTTGCCATCCGGAGAAATCTGGCCGCTGCCCTTGTAAAACGCTCGCTCCGCGATCTTGCCCAGCATCTTGCCGCTGCGGTCCATCCAGAAAAGATCGGTTCCGAGGGTTTTCGAACCCGACTCGTAAAGCAACAGGCCGTTCTGGCTGGCGGTGAATGTTGTGTGCCAGGTTCCGGCGTCGTATTCCACAAAATTCGCCACCGTGACCGGCTCACCGGAGACGGCACCCTTGGCCGGATCGAATTTCTGCGCCAGCAATTGCGACTGAAGATGGTAGAGCAGATAACCCGAAGCATATTGAGCTTCGGAATCCGAGTCGAGCACGCGCTTGTAGGAACCATCCTCCACCGATCCGAAATAGACGCCCTGCTCGGAATCGCCCGAGTGGCTGGTGGCGAAGAACAGGAAATGCTTGCCGTCGGGCAGGAAGTGGGGCCAGCGGTGGGTGGTGTGCTTGCCCGCTTCAAACTTGGTCAGGCGCGCTGGAGTTCCGCCCGCCGCGCTGATTCGCCATAACGAATCGCGGTAATCGGGCTCGTAGAGAATGACGTTGTCCTTGCTCCAGGAGCCGCCTCTGGCGTTGGGCGCGTCCGCGAGAATGGTTACCGGCCCGCCCGCTGCCGGAATCTTCCTCAGATGTTCGTCGGCAAAGAAGCCCAGGAACTTGGCGTCGGGGGACCAGAAAGGAAACGCAGCGCCGTCGGTGCCCTCAAGCTTCCTGGCCGTCAGGTCGCTCAGGGATTGGACCCAGATCGACGGCCGCTCCTTCGGACCACGGGCGCAGAACGCGACCGCCGTACCGTCGGGGGAAAGCGCCGGGGGACCGGCATAGTCGCCGGTAAACTCGAAGCCCGTCTCCGCCGGCGGAGGCAGATAGGATCGCACTGTCCGAGCCGACGCGCTCTCCCGCAGGCCCAGCCACAGCACACCCGCCAGCAGCGCCACAACCAGCGCGGCCCACAGCAGACGCTCCCGCAACCGGTGGTCAGAAACCTCTGGCGGCGCGATGCTGCTCGACCCTCCGCTCGCAATCCAGCGCAACTCGCGCGCAATGTCGGCGGCATTCTGCCAGCGCGCTTCCGGATCCTTCGCCAGACAATCGCCGACCACATGATCGAGCGCGGCCGGGGCCATCGGCTGTATGGTGGTGATCGCTTCCGGCTCTTTTTCCAAGATGGCCGACGCCACTGAGATCTGGCTCTTCCCCTCAAGCGCCCGTCGTCCCGTGATCATCTCGTACAGCACGCAGCCGAAACTGAAAATGTCGCTGCGCGCGTCCGCTTCGAGACCCTGCAGCACCTCGGGCGCCATGAACTGGAACGTGCCCACGATCGTGCCTTGCTGCGTAAGTGTTCCCGGCGGCGGGCTCAAGGCCGACAGGTTCACCGTGGGAGTGGAAGGCGTGAGGTGACCATGGTCGCTTAGAGGCTGCGTCCCCAGCGTAGCCACCGCCGGTTTCGCTAAACCAAAATCCAGCAGCTTGGCGCCCGCTGCCGTTAGCATGATGTTTCCCGGCTTGAGATCGCGATGCACAATGCCGGCGCGGTGCGCTTTGTCGAGCGCCTCGCAGATCTGCACGGCCACTTCGAGCGCCTGCTTCAGAGGCAGCGGCCCTTTCCTCAGTCGGGACTCCAGACTCTCGCCCTGCAAATGCTCCATGACCAGGTAGGACGTTCCATCCTGGCTACCCACATCATGCAGCACGCAAATGTGCGGATGATTTAGCGAGGAAATGACGCGGGCTTCCCGCTCGAAGCGCTGCTTGGCTTCAGGATTCTCAGAAAGATGCGAGGGCAGGATCTTGACCGCAACCGTGCGGTCCAGGCGCGTGTCGCGCGCGCGGTACACTTCGCCCATGCCGCCGGCGCCGAGCGGCGATTGGATTTCATATGGACCAAGTTTCGTGCCAGAGGCGAGAGGCATCTTTGCGGGCAATTATAGTCCAGACTAGATGTTCTACGGTAAAACCAGGCTGCCGCCGAGCGGTACTGGGGCTAGGTCGACCCAGTGATTGGGCGCGTCTTCCCGCACAAAGGTGAGGCGGTCGAGCAGGATGCAGCGGCTTCCCGCATACTGTCGCCAATGCTTGCGGGCAATCTCCAAAGCTTGTTCCGCGGCTGGTTCGGTCGCCATTTTCACGATGGTGAGGTGAGGGATGTAACGCCACTCCTCGGCGAAGGCCAGAGCCTGCTGGTTCAGTTGATCGTGCAACTCCTGCAGACGCGATGCGCCATAGGCCACGCGAATATAAACCGTGGGTGTGGTGGGAATAAAAGTTTGCACGTCGCCCAGCGTCACCTCGAAGGGCTCGGCCTGGCCGCAGATTCCCGCCAGCATCTGCAACGCGGCACTTTCCGTTCCCTGCAGAAGCCGCGGCGGAAGGAGGGTGATGTGGGCCGCCAGATGAGGCAAATCGGGATGCAGTTCCCGCCGGAGGTTCTTCACGAACTCTCCCACCGGACTGTTCACGTACGCAACCAACGCATACCGCAGGCTCTGCATATCCAGAGAAAAATTATAGCGCGTTCCGTCGTTTATAATTGGAAGAGTCGTTGATTCAGGAAAATCGTTGACAATGTCGGGGCGTAGCGCAGCCTGGTAGCGCACCTGCCTTGGGCGCAGGGGGTCAGGAGTTCAAATCTCCTCGCCCCGACCAATAACTTCTTCCGCAGCAACAAATCCTGGAAGCGCATTTCTTCGCCAGCCGAAATTTGGGTCCAACTTGGGTCCAAATAGATCCTCTCGCAAGCAACGCCGCAGTTTGCTGGATTGCTGCGAATTCCACTTAATCTTCGCCTCTTGTGCGAGCTCCTAGCTCCTGCTCTCTGAGCGTTCCGCGCGGTTTCTGTGCCAGTTCCGACCACGCACCCAGGTTCGCACTTCAGGCGGCCGGCCCACGCTAATCCTCCGGCGACAATTCTAAATTGCTGGTCGTTCTGAAAGCACACCGACGCGTGATGCGTGCAATAGGTGGAGCAGGCTTGCGAGAAAATGAGGCATTCCGTGATCCGCGGAGACCACTTCGGTGGTGACGGTTTTAGTGAATTGCATCGGTACCTAGAGCAACCCTTACACTCAAAACCCCCTCCCAGGGGTCAATGAGTCTAAGCGCGATATTACGCCAATTGAACCGCCTATTTCGCCTTCGCTGCCGCCTTCTGAAGCAGGAGCTCCATCGCTAATCTTCGTCAGGACCCTCAGGCGGTCGTTTGTCATTGATGAAGTAATCTGCGGAGAGAGGGGCTTGGATAGTCCGAAACGCCCGTGCTTTGGGCTGGTTGAACTGGAAGAAACCACTCAGATCATCGTTGGCGTAGGAATCGGCATAGGTTCCGGGAGGGATCGTTCCGAGGCCGCCGAAAATATCTTCGACGAACCGGAGAACGCTTCCGAAATCGTGAACCGTGTTGTCCATGGTGCCTGCCGGAGTGTAGGCCGACACAACCATCAACGGTACCCGGAAGCCGTATTCATAGGACGCGGCTTCGGGCGGTGCTGTGGCAGGCAGGGGCGGAGGCGGAACGTGGTCGTACCAGCCGCCCTAGTCATCCCAGGTAATGAGAATCGCCGTGTCATACCAATATCCCGATTGACCGTTGGTGACGTCGCAGGTCGTGTTATTGCCGATCGCGTTTACGATCGACGCCACCCACGAGAGCCCCGATCCATCGGTAACGCCCGCATGGTCCGACGCTGGCGCACTTGGGATCACCCAACTCACGCTTGCCAGATTGCAGTTTGGAATGTCCTTTAGCACGTCGGTCGGAGCAACATCGACAAACCCATTCGCTCTGGGATGCTTCGTCCAATCCGGCCCAATGCATTTCGTTCCCGCCGAGTTCGGCACACAAACGGCCTCCAGCGCGTCTGGCGCCGACCACAGCGATCCTTGTCCCGGCGTGTAATAGGTCCAGGTAATTTTGGCCCCGTCGAGTACTTCCGCCAACGTCGTATGGTTGAAGCACGGAAACATGGTTTGCGATTCGCTGTGCGGGGGATTGGGATCAATCAACTGCACGGTCAAGCCCAGCGGAGGCTTTTGCTGTGCCGTCGCGCCGATGCATCCATTGGGTGCGCCGTTGGGCAATCTTCCGTTGAGCAAGGTGTTCTCCGCGGAAAACCATGTAGGTTCCGGGCCGTTCCCAGGCTGGGATGTGCCTCCGAAGAGAATCTGGTGCGCCGGAAAGCTCGGCCCCTGGTTGGTTTGGAACATTCGGTTGGCGTACCCGTATTGCGCGGCGATCTGAAAATACGGGGCCACGTCGACATACTGAACATAAGCATATTGGGGATAGGCTGGCGGGCAATTGCTCCCCGGCGGAAGATTGCCATCACAGTAGACCGGAATGTGATTCGCTCCGTCCATGGCGCACAATCCGGACGTACCCAAGTCACACATTTTCAACCACGAGGGATGCGAGTGATCCGGATTGTAATCGTCGGCCGGTTTGTTATCTCCGAGGTTATAAACCGAGGCCAGCGGAATTGAAATCAGCGCTACGGGAAACACTTTCTTGTTTATGCCAGAGCCGCTGTACGCCATGCCGGAAGTGGCGAGATCTGCTCCCGGAAGGTAGTACGGATTGCTGGGTGAATTGCTGCCAAAAAGATTGTCCGGTGAGCGATTTTCCTGGACGATGATGACGACGTGCTTAATCGGGTTGGGATATTGGATCTGCGCCCGGGCGGGAACAACCAGGGCCAACGAGAGAGCTAACGCCAGTGTAAGAACTGTTGGTTTCACAGAACCATTCTCCATGCGCCCGAGATCCCCAGCTACGCGAACGGCAATCACCGTCGTCGAGTGCCGTCTGAGCGGTGCGCCCACCCCGATGAGCAGAAATGGTGCCGCATGGCAGAAGTCCTGTCAAGGTGAAAGAGTCTGCACACCTCCGTTTGCAGCACCGCTGAACAGGCACGACCACGCTGTCGCGGGTCGAGAATCGTCGACAAAACGGAAGCGATGCATGGTCGGGTTACCGGGATCAGTAATGAGAAGCCGGCTGGTGGGGAGTGATCGCGGTTGCTCCCGGTTGACGGGCAATTCGGAAGTGGCTGTTGTAAATCACTGTTAACGTCAACTGCCAGCAATGGTTCTGAATTGGAATTTGTTTGCACGCTCTATGCGGTGCCCGCTCCCGTGAGGCGCTGCAAGAACGGTAAAGTCTTCTTATTGAACTCGCCCCCGTCAATTGCGAATTGCGGTTTGAACGACTAGAATGCCGGACTGAAGCGTGTACCCTGATTTTGTTTACCTCTCCGATTCGCGCTTCTCTTATGGGCCGCTTCAACGTCAACTTAACTTGTGCCCTTGCGGTAGCCGCACTATTCGCCCATTCAGCGGCTTGGGGACAACCCGCTCAGGCACAGGTGGGAGAGACACAATCGGAACCGGCGGCGGCCATGTTGCTGGGGGTTGTGAGAGGTCCGGACACCCGCCCGGTCTCGGGGGCCACAGTTTTCCTGCAAGCCAAGGATCCACCGACTCTAACCGTGCGCACCGATTCCACGGGAGGCTATCGTTTCACGTCCCTGCGCTCCGGTGTCTATTCGCTCCGTGCGGAAATGGCGGGACAGGGCAACGCAACTTCCGCCCCATTTGTTCTCGGACTGAAGGAATCCAGAACGATTGACCTCACTCTCGAACCCGGGAAGACGATGGAGGCGCAGGCTGCTTCCGAAAAACGGCCTGAGTTTTTTGACGAACCCCACTTCACCGTGGCAGGCGTCACCGCTATCACGAATATGGGTGGCCATGGTGGGGATACGATTGTGCGCAACCGGGAAGCCCTGGCCGAGGCAACTGCTTCTCTTAGCAAACGTTCCCCCGTCAACTCCGCGGCCGATTCATCCCGCGCCGCAACCGAGAAGTCTCTGCGGGAGGCCGCCGCCCGCCAGCCTGAAGACTTTGGCACAAGTTATCGGCTGGGGAGGCTGCTGGTCGAGGAGGCTCAGGCGCAGGATGGAATTCCATACCTCGAGCGCGCTTTCCGGCTCAATCCCGGCGATTTCGATAATGCCTACGAACTGGCTCTCGCCTATTCCGAGTCCGAAGAGTTCGCGCGAGCGCGCGACCACGTGCTTGCGCTGCTCGCCCTGCAAAACAAATCTCAGGAGGAAAACGCCGAACTGCATCACTTGCTCGGCGATGTTGACGAGAAACTCGGAGATCCGCTGGAAGCCGTTCGAGAGTACCAGCTTGCGGCGGAGCTGAACCCGAGCGAAACGAACCTCTTCGATTGGGGAACCGAATTGCTGATGCACCGCACCGCCGAACCAGCCATCGAAGTGTTTACCAAAGGGACCGGCTCGTTCCCGCGTTCCGTCCGGATGCGGGCTGGCCTGGGTGCGGCTTGGTACTCTCTCGGCTCCTACGATCAGGCGGCGCAGCGTTTCTGCGAGGCGTCAGACTTGAATCCGGACGATCCCAATCCCTACCTCTTCATGGGGAAGTTGCAAGCGGCCGAGATCGTGGAGTCACCAGCCATCGTGGATAGACTTGCACGGTTTGCCCGGATTGAGCCTCAGAATGCGCTGGCCAATTATTACTACGCCGTTGCTCTCTGGAAGCGACGGCGGAATTCCCCCGAGGACCCGGGAGATTTGGATCAGATTAGGTCGTTGTTGGAGACAGCCGTGCATCTCGATCCCAAACTCGGTCTCGCCTACCTGCAGTTGGGAATCGTCTATGCGGAGCAAGGATATCTTGCCAAGGCAGTCTCCGCCTATCAACACGCCATCGAAGCCTCTCCGCCGCTGGAACAGGCACACCTTCGCCTGGCGCAGGCCTACCATCGGACAGGAGAAGCCTCGAAAGCTCGCGCCGAGATGCAACAGTATGAACAGATATCGACTGAAAAGACGCACGAGGTCGAGCGCCAGAGGCACGATCTGCAGCAGTTTGTGTATCGGATGCGGGATCGAACCCCTGCGCTGCAGCCGCAATAGAATCACTGGAATGAAAGCGTCCAGCGGGCGTAGGCGCGCTGATCAGGCTCCCTAACATTCGAGGACCTTTTCCGGGTAGCTTGTCTTTCTCAGTCCATCTCAATGGGTTCCCGTACCCCGCGCCACGGGTCGAGATCCGGGTAACCTTGCGAAATCATGGTTTAAGCTGCTCCATCATGCTGAGCGCTGCGGGATGATCGGGATGCTGCTTGAGTAGGTCTTTCAGCACGGCCCGCGACTTGTCAGGAGTGTCCTCGTCGGCATACACGCGAGCCAGGTTGAGATACGGCTGATCAAAACTGGGCGCCACGCGGATTGCTTCCTGAAAAGTTGCCACGGCCTCATCTCGGCGCTCGGTGCGCAGGTAAAGGATGCCGAGGTTGTTGATGGCCTCGGGATAGACGGGGCGGGCTTTCAAGGCGCGCTGCAGAAAGTTGAATGCGCGGTCCGTGTCGTCAGTCTGGGTAAACACCATGCCCAGACCGTAGTTGGCTTCGGCATCGTCGGGGCTGAGCTGAAGAGAGCGTTCATACGTTTTGCGCGCGTCCTCCCAGCGCCTCTGCACGCGATAGGCCCCGGCAAGATTATTGAGCGCGACCCGATGATCGGGGCTTAGGCGGAGAGCTTCCTGAAAATAGCCCATGGCCTCGGCTGTGCGGCCTTCGTTCGACGCCAACAAGCCCAGGTTGTTCCAGGCATTGGGCAGGGTTTCGGGATAGGTGGCGCGAAGTTTGAGCGCCCGTTCAAAACACTGCTGCGCTTCGGCGACCTTGTGCTGGTTAAGATAAACGCTGCCAATGCCGTAGAGGGCCTCGGCGCTTTCGGGATCGTCGCGGAAGGCAATCTGGAACGACGCGTCGGCCTGATCGAGATAGCCGCGCTGAAAAAACACCGAGCCGTAGGAGAGGTAGTTGCGGCTGAACTTCGTCACTTCGATGATGCCGGGGAACGGAAGGGCGCGGGCCAGGCGATCCGCGGCGGTTTGGGGAATCTTGCGGAAGTCGTGCTCCACCTGTGCAGGATCAACGGGCCCCTGATAAACCTTGACGATTTCACCTTTTGAGTCGATGAGGAATGATGTGGGGAGACCAATATCGCGACGGCGATCGAACATGTAATGAAAGAGAATGTTATAGATGCCGGCCACGTCATCCGAGCCAGACAAGATGGGAAACGGAAAAATGCGATTGCCCGCCAAGGCGCTCCGTTTTTCGGCGGCAGGATCGTCGAAGACGACCGAGATAAGGTGCAAGCCGTTCGCGGCCCAGTTCGCATAGTGCTGGTTGAAGGCGGACCAATCCTTTTGGCTGCGGCCGTCGCCGCTGGCGCAGAAGTGGAGCAGGACGGTTTTGCCGCGCAGGCCGGAAAGAGATTGCGGTCGTCCGGTGCGGTGGTCGGGCAGCGAAAAATCGGGCGCGGCAATGGGTGACAGGAGCCAGGTTTCGACGATTGAGGGAAGTGTTTCCGTCGGTTGGGCATTGAGTTGGCCAAACTGGGCGGGATCGGCGGGCGCGCGGAAGAGTTCGACGCGAGACGGGGCAGCGCCTTCTTCTACCCAGATGCGGTGGTTGATGGGGAGATCTCGTAATTGCTGGACAAGACCGCTCGGCCAGCGAATGGAAGCGGTCAGCGGACCTTTGGCGGAGCCCAGACCAAAGAAGACGTCTTTGCTGTGCTGGGAAAGGAATCCCGATCCGGCCTGCAGCGAGCGGGTCTGCAGGCCTGGTTCGGTTTCGATGGTGATTACGGCTCCGATAGCATCGCGATTGCTTTTTGTGCCACGCAGGCGAAAGGCGATGGAGGGAGGCAGGCTCGAGCTCACGTTTTTCAGGATGCGCAGTTGCGGAGCGTTGCGGTTCTTGAGAAATACTTCCTGACGGCCATCAAGGTCAAAATCGGCGAGGGCGAAGGAGCGGCCGTCTTCAGGAAAGTCCAGGCCGACGACACCGGAAATATCGGAAAACGTGCCATTGCCATTGTTGGCGTAAAAAATGTTGCGTTCGTAGCCGCTCCAGGTGCCATCGGCGCGGATTAACTCGTTGATCGCGCCCCATCCCTGTTCATAATCGTGCGACGGCCTGGCTTGATCGGGCGAAAAGGCGATAGTCTGGCGCCAGAAAAAGCTGTTCAGATCGTTGCGCGAAGGGCCGCTGATCATGCCGTTGGTGACGTAGAGATCGGCGAATCCGTCGTGATCAAAGTCCCAGCT
>OCZU010002251.1_pt1 | contig 12385 bp, 6 predicted proteins | sample 1539001 | NCBI WGS metagenome assembly OCZU01 (sample SAMEA3539306, study PRJEB22396) | soil metagenome | biome: tundra; feature: field; material: soil | place: USA | collected 2010-05 | depth 0.15 m
GCTTGCGTTGTGTTTGGTTTTTCATGCCCTGCCTTGTGGCAGGGTTCAAACCCGTGAGCCAACTCTTTTTTACCCCTCAACCCTCAACCCTGTGGGACATCTGTGGAAAATAATTATGTCATAATAATTGCTGTTTGACACCTGCACAAAGATGTAGTTTGTGAGTTTGCACCTGGCAGGAGGTTGGTGCCATTTCAGATTATTGGTTTGGGCGTGGCTGCTGGCGCACTGGCCAATCAAAGTTCATTCAGATAATACCAAGCAACCCTTTTGGCTATACCAGCAAACATCACTATGCTCATCAAGAAGTTTAGCTTTGTTGCTGCGACACGCGCACCGGTAACGGTGATGTATAAAGGTTAACCTGTCGTTTGGAAAACCGACTCATGTTCATCTGTTCGGTAACCACGAACTTGATTCAACGAATGGTTACATCCTCAGTTCAACCCTTCTCTTCGATCACATCTTTCCTGAATCAACACGGCTGCGGAATGTATCGTCGTTATCGCTTGTGATGATCAATTCTAGGTGTTAAAGTTAGGCATTTGGCATGCGGACTAATACCACTATCATGCGAACATATGCGTTGCTCAACTGGCACACGCTAGTTGGGGCGCTGTGGATTTGTTGCTGTATTATCGTCAGAGCCCAACCTGCGGAAATTTCATCGCAGTCCCCGTCGAAATTCGTCATTAAAGCTTGGTCAACATCCGACGGCTTACCACACCTCTCCGTAACAGCACTCGTGCAGACTCGCGATGGTTACATCTGGGTAGGCACCTTAGCCGGCCTGGCACGTTTTGACGGAGTAAGCTTCAAGATTTTCACACCCCAGAACTGTCCGGAGTTGCCGAAGAGCCGCATTGGTGGACTATTTGAGGGGGCAGATGGCACACTCTTTATTGCCACCGAACGAGGGGGTGGGTTGGTGGCGCTTCGTGACGGCAAATTCGAGCAGTTGCTGGGTGCGGGAAACGAAGAGGACGGGATTGTTGCATGCTTGAGGGAACGCTCTGGGGATTCACTATTCGTGGCACAATCAGGTGCGCTGTGGCGCTGGTCGGGGACAAATGTGACAGCTATTTCCACAAATCGAGATCTTTATCCGGTATTACCCAGGAGTGTGTGCCAGGACGAACAAGGTCAGATATGGATGGTAAGCTCGGCTGAAGAAAAGGGCCGGCTATTGCGGTTTAGTTCTGGGCAGCTAAAGCCTGTTGCTTTGGAGGGCGCACTGGCCGGCGGACCAGTTTACGCACTGGCGCAAGATACTCAGGATCAAATTTGGTTAGGCACATCGCGGGGGCTGGCCGTCTTGCGGGGGAACCGGTTTGAACCAGTTGAACTGCCGGAATTGGGAAGTCATATTGAGATTAATGATCTGGCTGCTTGCAAAGATGGCGGTTTATGGGTGTGTCGCACAAATTACTGGCAAAGGAAATACAAGGCTGGACGGTGGGTTGGCCCTGCAAGTGAAATTTCCGATGTGAGAACTTCTCTGAACATCCTATGCGAGGACCGCTGGGGAAACCTTTGTTTAGGGCGATACCCTGAAGGCTTGGTGCGTGTTTCAGAGGATGGGGTTGTTTCAAGGATCGACCGGCAAAGCGGACTTCCTGGAGCCACCGTTGCTTGCTACTTGGAAGACCGTGAGGGAAACGAATGGATAGGCCTCTTCGATGGAGGATTAGTTCGGCTACAGCCTGAACATTTTAGTGTTTTGGGCGGCACCACACTGACTACCCCTGTCTATTCGATCTGTGAAGACCATGAAGGAGCAATTTGGGTCGGCAGCAGTTTTGGTGGCGTTTACCGTTTCCAAGGCACCAATGCGACTCGTTATGGGGCCAGTGATCTCCCGTTGACTGATATTTGGTCATTGTTCGAAGATAATCAATCAAATCTATGGGTTGGCACCTCCTCCTACGGGGTGTATCAATTCCGTCAGGGCCGCTTTGTTCCGATGTTTGACCGGATTCAGATATCAGACCGGGTGAATGTCATTTATGAAGACCATGGGGGCCGCATCTGGTTCGGATATTTGAATGGTTTGGCGTACTATGAAAATGGAAAGCTTACCAAAACGTCCATGCCTTGGCTTTCTGATGAGTATGAGGTGGTGGCCATTGCAGCGGATCGACGAAACCGGTTATGGGTGGGCACTAAAGGAGCTGGATTATTCTGTTTGAATAATGGTCACTTTACCTCCTGTACTACATCCAATGGCCTGCCGAGCAACTTGGCTTGGTCTCTTTACGTGGACGCGGATGATGCCCTTTGGATTGGTACGGCTAACGGTGGATTAAGCCGCCTACCGCCGGACGGAAAACTTGAGAACTTTACTCCGCTCGATGGTTTAGCCGACAACACTATTTGCCATATCTCCGAAGATTCTCAAAAGAGACTTTGGTTTAGTTCACCTCACGGCATCTTTTATGTGGAGAAAAGAGATTTGGAGTCCTTCGCGCGCGGGGAGACAAAAAGCTTCTCCTGCACCAGCTACGATCAATCCGACGGGATGCCGTCTTCCGCCTGCACCTGTTCGTTCCAACCCTCCGGTTGCACGACAAGGGATGGACGCATGCTTTTCCCCACTCTTAACGGCGCGGTCGTCGTGCGACCAGATATGGTTGACGCCAATATGGTGCCGCCGCCAGTGCTCATAGAGGGAGTGCTGGTTGATGGACAAGTCCAAAGCCCAAAGCCTACAGTCCACGACAAGGTGGAACCAGCGGTGCTTACAGTGCCGCCCGGTAAAGGGAGACTGGAAATCCAATACACGGCCCTCAGTTTTTCGGCACCAGAGAAAGTGCGCTTCAAATATCGAATGAAGGGTCTCGATTCGGATTGGGTGGATGGCGGCACGAAACGCGTCGCGGATTATTCCTATCTTGCACACGGTCGTTACCAATTCCAAGTGCAGGCCTGCAACAATGATGCTGTGTGGAACGCTCAGGGCGCCAGTCTAAATTTGATCATATTACCACACTTTTGGCAGACTTGGTGGTTTATGGTAACATCCTTATTGAGCGGAATAGCGGCAATAGCATTTACGGCATTGAGCGTTGAGAAAGTCAAGGCGCGGAGGAAACTCGAGCGTCAGGAGCAAGCGCATGCGGTCGAACGTGAACGCGCACGTATTGCAAGAGAATTCCACGATGATATCGGTGCTTCCCTAAGTCATATGATAGTCCTTAGCGAACTGGTCAAGGCGGACAAAAGCCAGCCCCGGGAAGTCGAGGCGCATGCCGCAAAGATTGGTAGCACGGCTCAGAAGGCAGTTCGAGGATTGGGCACAATTGTCTGGGCGGTGAACCCACGCAACGACACGCTTGATAGCTTGGTTCAATATGTAAGTCAGTATGCGTATGATTTTTTCCAAGCATCGCAGATTGCCTGCCATTTGGATCTGCCAACCGAAGTGCCTCCAATACAGCTCACGGCCGAAGTGCGCCATAATTTATTCATGGTGACAAAGGAAGCACTCAACAATGTCCTCAAGCACTCTCAAGCTTCGGAAGTGCATCTTCGCCTGACAGTTCAGGATGGGGTTCTGGAGATTCAGGTGGAGGATAACGGTCAAGGTTTTGAAACCGCCACCACCGCCACAAGCCGACGTAGCGGCCTGGCAAATATGCGGCAGCGAACCCAGCTGATTGGAGCATTACTGCTCGTTGAAAGTCGGCTGGGTAAAGGCAGTTCCATCAGGATACAGATGACTTATTTGCCGAAAAAATGATTCCTTTCCTTTCATTTGTCAGTACTTCTGACTGCTTTCCGGCTTTATCAATTCGTTTAATTGCATAGCAATTAACGCCGCAGACTGCATCTTTGTGTAGGTGACGGCAAGAGCGCACCAAGGCATAATGGCGGCTATGACTTGCTGACGAATTTGAAACCATGAACACCCGTATTGCATTAGTGGAAGACGACAACGGCCTGCGCGCGAGCATGGTGAGCTTGCTCAAGAGAACCTCTTGGATTCGCGTCGTAGCCGATTATGCGGATGCCAAATCAGCACTGGCGGATATTGCCCGCCGCAAGCCAGATGTAGTGCTAATGGATATTAATATGCCCGAAATGGGCGGGGTAGAATGTGTTACGCATCTGAAAGCACTCCTGCCAGCGGTGTATATCCTGATGCTAACAGTTCACGATGACAATGATTCTCTATTCAATTCCATCTTGGCGGGCGCAGATGGCTATCTCCTTAAGGATACCGTTCCGTCCCGGCTGCTGGCGGCGATTCGGGAAGTCTGTAGCGGCGGTTCACCGATGACACCGCAGATCGCTCGCCGTATCGTCCAACGATTCCGCAAAGGCGAACCTGTGCCGACGAATGTGGAAAACCTCACACCCCGCGAAATGGAAGTCCTCAAGCAGCTTGCCCTTGGAAATCAATACAAGGAAATCAGCGCCAATTTAGACATCAGTGTGGATGGAATTCGATTTCATATCAGAGGGATATACAACAAGTTGCATGTCCACTCTCGAACTGAGGCGGTTTTGAAGTATCTAGGGCGATAGATCGTATCCGAGTGAACGGCCACATCCTACATCTCCTGCCGGATTGCGAAATCATTGTGGCATTGATTCATCCAAGACTGAAACGAGACGTCGCGTTGGACTGTTAATAGGCAGCTACGGTTCCGCCATGTATCCATTGAAGGCCCAGCATGATTTTGCAACCGAAAATATCAGTTTAATGGAAAATTAAACCTCGGTTCCACCTTCGTAAGCAACTGGTGAAATTGCCTAACTCTGATTCGCTCCAACTGTCCCGATAATCAATAACCGAAAAGTAATTTCACCCTAGTTGGCCCGGATACGATAGAATGCGTTTCCATGGTTCGGCGCAAGATTGTCCTGGAGAATGGTGGAGAATCTAACCGTTTGAAACGTTTGGATGGTCTGCCAACTATTTGAAGTCAGATCGCTGGATTTTTGCAGTGAGAAGGAAAGACCCGGCGTCAGATTGCTCACGGCCAACGACAGGTGATCTGGCAATAGAGAGATGTGACCGAAGAATGGCGAGGCGAAGGCTGGCTGATCGCGCTGAAGGACAATGCCATCCATCGGTTGTAGTCGCACGGTGGACGCCGATTGACCGTTATTGTAGCGGGATTGGGAAAGCACATGCAAGGCGTCGGCAACGCAGATGCCTTGCGGTGTGGTGAGCCGGACATTCGTCGCATTCGTCACAAAGAGTTGCACGGTGGCGATATCATGCCACTGATCGCCATCGGTTGATTCATCGAGATTGGTCGAGGCCACAACAATTCCATTCGCAACGACTTGGAAGCTGGCCTGGCTGGTCCAGTTACTGGCCTGGGATGCCGCCGGCCACCAAGCCGATATAGTGTAGGTGTCGTCCGCCGGAACGGACATCTGCCAGTCGGCTTCGCCACCGGCACCAACTTGTTGATGCAGCGAACCAGCCCAACTGTGGTAATACGGGCCGGCGGCCTGCCACAAACCGCTGTCATAAACGACGTTCGTCCAAGTACCGATCGTTGAAAAAGCCGGATCCAAGTCGTCAATGATCCATTCGTACATGGGCGCCTGCGCGCCGGTCAGGCGGTGAAATCCGGCACCGACATTGATGTTCTGGATCTGACGAGTGGCGTTCAGCAGCACCGTGCCGTAGTTGAAATCGCGCCGATAGCTCTGGGATGGACTTGGCGTCAAATGCACATCGTCTAGCCAGACGGTGCCGGTGCTGGCGCCTAGGAAAAACTGAAGCCGGGCGTCGGACATGGTTGCATTCGCAGTAAAAGAGACAGTGTATTGCTGCCAGTTCGTGGTGATCCAGACCTGTTGATAGAGTCCGTAGTTGTCCCAGTTCGGACTACCTTTTTGCGAAGAAACCGAAATGTATCGGTTGGTATCGGCCCGTGCCCAAAAGGTGTCGTCATAGCTCACACTCTGGATGAGGGAACGATTGTATTGCGCGAGTTCAATGTTCCAGTCGATGCCGGTGGTTAAGGAGATATCAATGCGGGCGCAGGCGCTACCGACCGCCGCGTTGGTGGTCTGCTGTGAGGCCACGGCCGAGCAGCCAGTCGAAAGATCCAATTGCCACGAACCCGACAGGGGATTCTCGAACCCGCCGTTTACGATGAGATTAGTCGCGGCTGACCCGGGCAGGGAGACGAGCTGCGCCGGGCCGAGGGGATAACCAAGATTATAATCCAATTCGTCATACCACCAGTTGTTGCCGTGGTAGGTATCGCCGAATTCTTGCGCGAAAAACCCGTCATTCAGGAGTGTCAACGCCAGGCCGAATCGGACATAAGGGTAGTAAGTGCGGGCGAACTCGAGCGTGGACGACGGGATGGTAGTCAGCGGCGAATAGCCGTAACCGTAAGAAATCTGCGCCATCGGCGAGGATTCAATCATGGTGACGGGAGGCTGGACAGCGAGGTTCAACCAGTCGTTGTAAATGGTGAACAGGGTGGAAAAAGCCATCCGGCCCTCCAGCACGTCGGAGGTATGGAAGCCGATGCTGATGCCGTTGAATAATCCGGCTATACCGGATTCATAAATGTCCGTGGCATGGCTGCTGACAATGGCATTAGGCATCAGTTGCCGGAATGTTTGTATCTCGCGAAACACGCCGGCTTTCCAGGCGGCATCAAGCGTCACTGGATCATCGGGAATCCCATCTTCGTTGGCATCGATCTGCACTGGGTTGCCGTAGATGTCAGTCTTCAGCCACGATTGCGAGGTCATCACGTTGTCGAAGAACACACCGTCAGCCATCAACCCGGTCCCGAGGACGGTCTGATACGCAAATTGCGCCTGGTAATCCGCGACGTATGGTTTGGTCATGTTGAGGCGATAAGAGCCGGGCCAGACTTCGATGCGGTTGCCGTAAATATCCTTCAAATAATAATCATCCGGCAAACCGCTGTTCTCGACGGCGTTGATGGAAGTGAGAATCCGCACTTGGGGATTGAGCTGGCGCAGGGCGAAGACCTGATCGGCGCTGGGCGTTGCTCCGAGCCAGAGGTCCACTCGGGACATATACGCCAGGCCATTGGTCAACCACAAACCCCAGCCCCACAGGTTTCCCTTGCGCGGATAAGGCGGGTTGACCTCGGAAAGCGCGCGGTATTGAAGATGCAACAAATAATCGGGATGTGCAGCACAGCGCACATAAACATCATTCATAATATTGGGATCGGAATTGAGACCGCCGATGACAGTGCTTTGCAGTTGCGTGCCGGTCCCCGAGTTGAACGCGGTCATTTGCGCATAGGGCAATGGCTGGCCCACGGCGAAAGCGCAAGTGGTGTTGTCGGCGGTTTGCACTGCGAGGGAAACACTGGTGGCACCGACCGGCAACAGAGTGCTTGGTGGCTGGGGATTGGTGATGGGAATCCCGTTCCAGGCGAGCGTGCTACTCTGACAGACGGCGCCGGTTTGTGTCACGCTGACGGGAGTAAATTCGTAGACCAGTTGTGTGCCGGCTGGAACATTCGTGGTGGCCAGCCAGATTTCGTTGGGTTGTGGGGCGTCGGTTCGGCGTGCGCGGGCGGCGATTTCGGTCGCATTGGCCATCCGGCCGGAAATCCTAAGCTCATCAATGAGGTAATCCGCGTCGTTATCCCAAACATCGCCTCCGATAGCAAAGCTGATGCCGCCCGCATCCGGCGCAAGATAATGACCTTCATTGTTCGCGGCAGTCAGAACGCCATCCACATAAAAGCTCATGATGTTGAGTGCAGCTGAATAGGTAAATGCCAGATGATGCCAATCACCGGCTTTCCAGCCGGACATGCTGCCCAAAGAACCATAGGCGCTTTCCCACTGGCCGTTGACATTGCCGCCGGCGTAGAGAATTTGGCTGCTGCTGCTTTGGACAATCTGAATGAAATCACCGTTGGGGGAACGGTATTGGAACAAGACATGGTCTTGGGCAGAATAAACCTGATTCGTGCCATCAGCACGCAGTGACACCCACATTTCAATAGTGCCCTGGTCGAGATGGAGGTTGTTGGTTATTGAAAACTGCAGGTGGCCATTGGTCGGCAACTCGAGACACTCTCCCCATTTGCCAGCAGCATAAGATAAGTTTTGGGAAACAATCGGCGTTTCGCCGTTCACACCGATGGCGGTGCCATCAAAATGAAGTAGGAGGTCTTCCTCGACCAGCCCACTGGCAAGCGGCATACCGTTGGTAAGCCAGCAAAAAAGGCTGCCGGATTCAGCTTCACTACTGGCGCCAACAAAACCAGCACTGCCGATAAAATAGGAGTAGTTGGGGGAAAGTGAGAGCGTCGCGCCAGAACAAGTGGGCGGAGCCGCCGAGGCCGAATTTATTGCACACACAACCGAGGATATGATTAACAATAAGATGGAAAAACAACGAGATCCCCTGCATAGGGTCAGAACATCCGAGCAGATGGTGAACAATGGTGTCATGCAATCACTGGGGGTGCGTCCACCAGTTTTACCACTTTTGTTAAAGACAGTACAACATTACATTTGCTGATCCAAGAATCTTGAAATGGCGTGTTACACGCTGTGCACTTTGCCAGGTGCAAGCATGAATTCCACAACCTCCAAAGAAAATGGCGACGAATCCCGTCATCTCGTCCAATTGGTCCGGGTAGGCATTTTTCATATATTCATTTTATTTGATGACTGCTATTAAAAATTGGGAGCCAAATTCGAGCGCAGATGCGGATTATCCCAACAAGCATTTCAATGTGTATCCTTCAGACGGATACAATAGTCTTCTCCGGCGATAGAAATGAAATGAACAAGGATAATGATACGGCAATAGAAATGTTCTATTTCTGCGCGGTCTTGATATTTTTCTCCGTCTTTTCAAAATAACATAACTCATCGTCCTGTACTGCCAATGAAAGTTTAGCCGGTCCTTGATATAGCTTTCCGTTAAATCCTCGCCACGCACCCATTGGAATAATCACCTCTCTTTTACCAGTTCCATTTTCCAACATTGGTGCAACAAGAATCTGATCCCCCAACATAAATTGGTCATTTACATTTTCATACCCCTGATGTGGGAAAACATATTCCATGGACCGAACAATCGGCTCGCCGGTCGACGCCGACTGTGCGACCAGTTGTAAAATATAAATTGTATGATCCTCCCTTACTTTTACGGCTTTAAGTACAGACTTTAGATGAGCTTTGTCAAGCACCCGCCAAGGAGCCACAGAAAATTGCATCATCGGCATCAAAGCCTGACATTGAGCAGAACGAACAATCAACTCCTGGTCAATCGTCGATGAACCCGGTAGAAAACTGGTGAACTCGCCTCCACCTATCATGTCCGGACAAGAGAATGGATAGCCCATTAAACCTTCGAGAACCATGTCCGGAACCAATTTCTGAAGATCAGTCCACGAGTGTGCCTTGTCACTCAATCGTTCGCCAATGGGCTGACCACCCATTTTCCACATGGCGCGGTATTCGTTCAACGGGTAATTGAGACCAATTTTTCCATATAACTCCGAATGTGCGTTTGGCGATACAGGTTGTGAGGCTACAATTCCTTTGTAAAAACTGCTATCGCCGGCATCAAATTTGAATCCATCTACTTGGTAGGCTGACTGCAAATAGTCCAGCCGGGAACGAAACCAATCCACGGCTTTTGGATTGGTGAAATCAAGCAGTCCACTTGCTCCGTTCCACCATCTTATTATGGCTGGCTCGCCTGAATTATCCTTTACCAAAAGGTCTGCCTTCGCCAAATCCCGGTAAACATCGCTGTCGGGACTGATAAACGGACACACCCAAAGCATCACCTTGAAACCCATTGCATGCAATTTGGCAATCATGGCTTTTGGATCTGAAAACCTCCCCTTATTAAAATCCCATTTCCCGTAATTCTCTTGCCAATTATCATCAATCATTAGAACCCCGGAAGGAAATCCATGATCCCTGATGCCTTTTGCGTATTTCAATATATCGGCTTGATTCTGGTTATACATTAACTCTATCCAGGTATTATACTGGGGGCTTGAAAACAACTGTTCAGCCGGCATCTTTCCAGAAGAAGGAAAATAGGTCCTGCTGGCATACAAAAACGCTTCACGCAGTGAACTTCCCGCTTTGCTCCGAATCATCCGACTACCTTTTGATTCCACTAACAAGCTTCCTTGTTGGAAGTGAATCTTGAATGGATCTTCAGACCATATTACATCACCATTATTTGACAATAGCAAAGGCTGAACCTGGTTTTGATAATTTTGTCCACATACATTGGCCGCATAGCCGTCGGGGAGTGGCATCTCGAAACCGTCTTCGATAATTCCCGCCCACCAATAAACGTCCGGCGATTTTTCAACCACAATACAATTAGTGGCAGCGGCCACATCCTGTATAAAATGACCAAACATGGAACACGGAAGCATGGTCAATATAACTAGGAGGCATTTGTGGCCTTTCATAAATAATTATTGAAACTTTTAAATGAATTGCATCGGACGTAATAAGCGGGGCACCGGCGTTACCGGTGCCCCTCGCAATCCAATTAAGGATGATAGAGACCGAAGAAACTATTCGTTGGCGTGTACCCAAACGCCGTATTTAATGTTGATTGATTGATGATCGCCACACGTTTGGCGGCGCCGTCGTTAATCCAACCCGTAGCGCTAGTTGGCAGCGCCAGCCATTGAGTTGCAATATTTTTATTGAGGTTATCAGTAACGAAGAGATTGCTGAAACCTGAATCCGGCATGGGCCATGTCAGCCAGTATTTTGTATCCGAAGTGGTAACAATAATGCCATTCGGATCCGCAGCGCTGTTTAACCAAGTGCTTGGGTTAAGCTGGGAAAAACTGTCGTCAAGAGAGGCTGCCGCACCCGTGATTGTGAACCGGTTGAAGGTGGCAGACTGTCCAATGCGAGAATTGTCATTGGGTCTGGTGCCCAAATAGACATATAGCGGATCCTGAAAGTTGCTTGCATCACTGGCGTTAATACTGAAACTATTAGTGGTACCATCAGGAGCAGTCATAGTGACGTTGGTGTTGTTATTAAAGCTCAGACTCCAATTTCCCAATGGTCCAGATTGACAAAAAACATATTCATCAACAGTCCCATTTGTAAGCGTGGTCCAATTCTCGCCGCCGCCGACATTGTTGACTTTGTAGCGGAAATCAGCCGATGCCGAACCATCTCCGTTATCATAGACGCTAAAATAAACACAGTTCGCTGCATTGTAATCAGCATCAGAATCTACTTGACCATACTGCAGGCCATTAATGAGCCAGAAACGCGCTTCATAGCCGGCATAGGCGGTCTTCGGGAAGCTCGTGATATTTACGGAATAGGTAGTTGTGTTTGAAGATGCAGTCGCCGTATTCCAAGAATAGTTGCCGCCGACCGTTCCGATCATCTGGCGCTGCCAAGTGCCGCCTGGCTGGCTGGAGAGGCAGGTTAGACCCAGCAGAGGGGGTTTGACGAGACTCAGCGTTGGCTGATTTGTAGTAACCGGCGCTGTAAATCTAATATTGTCTATCCAATAAGAAACTGTGTTCGTCAAACTACTCGTCCCATTAGAAATAAACCCGATAACAGCCTCGCTGTTAGGTCCCGGAGGAAGGCCTGAAAACGAGCCGCTTATGTGTTGCCAGCCATTGGTCGCCGCTATTGTCGCCCAGCTCACCACTGGTGTCCATGGATTGTTTAAAATTAGCTCCAACGCACCGTAAGTCCCGTCCAAGGCGACGGACGAATTGGTAACGTCTATTTTGAGATCGAAGTCAAAACTAGTATAGTCAGACGGGGAAAACGGAGCATTGGCCGCTGCTGGAGTGGCAAAGGCAATCTGAACATCATTCCAACTCCGATTCCAATTTGGATCTGATATAAGAGGCCACTGTACCGTCAAGTATAACGATCCACTGTTAGGATTTCCGCTCGAGTCCTGCGTTGGATCCCAGACCGCATTGTAACCATAAATATAGGTTCGGAAGTTTGCCCAGTCGATTCCAGATACGCCAGTATCGAATGTGTTAACTGTTAGGTCTTGGGCCGAAGCCAAGCCAGCCGAGCATATAAGTGCGCAACCAGCTAAAGCCGGAAGCAGGCAGTGCCTGATTATTGTTTTCATTAGTTGTGTTTTCATTAGTTGTCTGTTGTTTGTTTTATGTCTGCACGGGAATTGCGATTTAGTATTTGTCTAGGTGGTTTATTTTACTAACTGATTTTATTGTGGCCTTTCAATTGATTTAAGCATTGTTTGATTCATGAACATTCAAGGCTGGCTCACCACACGATAGAATTGCGCGGATGATGAAAAATTATCAGTTAAATTCCATTCAGCCGAACTTGTGTTGGTTGTTAATAATGGCGTCCATACAACAAGATCGGGTGTTCGTTCGACAGTCCATACCCCCGGTGCAGC
>OCZU010002252.1_pt1 | contig 12382 bp, 13 predicted proteins | sample 1539001 | NCBI WGS metagenome assembly OCZU01 (sample SAMEA3539306, study PRJEB22396) | soil metagenome | biome: tundra; feature: field; material: soil | place: USA | collected 2010-05 | depth 0.15 m
GCTTGCCCGATACCAGGGATGCCATTGCCAAAGCCGCTGCCTGGCTGCGCGCCATCCAGAGCCCCGATGGCGGCTGGGGCGAATCCTGCGCCAGCTACGACCGCGACCGCTTCGTGCCCGCCCCGAGTTGCGTCTCGCAGACCTCCTGGGCCGTGCTGGGCCTGCTGGCCGCGGGCGACCGCGACTCCGTGCATTTGCGGCGCGGGATCGACTTCCTATTGGAGCGCCAGCGGCCGGATGGCACCTGGCCCGAGGAAGCCACCACCGGGACCGGCTTCCCCAACGTCTTCTACCTGACCTACGGCATGTATCGCGATTACTTCCCGCTGATGGCCTTGGCGTGTCATGCGTCGATGCTCCGAGGTGGGGCATGCTTTAGCTTGCCAATCTCCATGTAAGATCTCGTATCCTGAGTCAGAACCAAGGTTAGCCAGCCAGTCTCAGCTAGCGCTGGGTTCTGGAATGTGGAATCTGACAGTCACGGTACGCTCAACCTTGGCGGCCAATGCACCGTTGTGAAGGATTTCAAGAAAGGACCCGGACCCGGCCTGCGGTCCGACATGTGCATGCAACTCGGCATCCGCAAGCAGCCATGCCGACCCGCTCATTACCTCGCGCTACGTCCACGTGGTGGACGTTACGTATTACACTTACCAGTAGGAGTATTACCATGCAAGTCACCAGCAAGGGGCAGGTCACCATCCCTCAGGAGATCCGCAATCGGCTGGGTCTTTTGCCGCATACGAAGGTCGCGTTCGAGTTGGCCGGAGATCACGCCCGGATTCGCAAGGCCGGGCGCGAGGCCGGAGAAAGCGCCAGAGGACGCCTGACCCTCGAGGCTCTCCGCGGCACTGCGGACATCCGCATGACCACGGATGAGATCATGGCGCTGACGCGTGGCGAGGCCCGCCCTCGAAAGCGACGCAAGTGAAGCCAGCCATAACCAGTTTGCGAGCGCGCCTGAACGCGTGCCGCGGCGTGCTCGTGGACAGCAACGTCCTGCTTGATATCGCCACGAACGATCCGAACTGGAGCGACTGGTCTGGGAGGGCACTCGCCGAGGTCGCTGAGCACACGACACTGGTCATCAATCCGATCGTCTATGCCGAGGTGTCGATCGGTTATACGACTATCGAAGCTCTGGACGCAGTGCTTCCTGCAACACTGTATCGGCGCGAACCCCTGCCCTGGGAAGCGGGTTTCCTGGCCGGGAAGTGCTTCCTGCTGTACCGCCGCCGCGGAGGTCTGCGGAACTCGCCTCTGCCGGATTTCTACATTGGCGCGCACGCCGCCATCGGACACCTTGCCCTGCTCACGCGCGATGCTGCGCGCTATCGCAGCTATTTTCCGACAGTCGAGATCCTCACTCCCACGAAACTCCAGTGATGTGAACTTGCACGGAGCGGGTCGAAAGCGGTCTACTTGTTTGGGGGAGTACTCTCCATGAACACTGAACCCACAACGCTGGCATTGCCATCCGATCTCTTGGCAGCAGTTGACAAAGTGGTCCAGGAAGGCCTTGCCGGGAGCAGGGATGAGTTGGTCGAAAGCGCCCTTCGCCGGCAACTAGCCGAGTTGCGACGGTCCGCACTGGACGCGGAGTTCCGGCATATGGCGGACGATGTTGACTACCAGAAGGAGGCGCACCAGATCCTCGGGGAGTTTGGGCAGGCGGACTGGGAAACTCTCGACGACGAGCCGCGTCCAGGCGCTAACCAACGGCGGCCATGAAGCGGGGCGAGGTTTATGATGCGCGGGTGGATCCCCGCGTGCCCTTTGCCGGGTCGATCTTGCAGATCGAACAGAAGTGTTCGATAATCGATTGGTGAAGGGCAACGAGTTTCTTCGCAAAGTGTAAGCCATCTCAAAGCGTCGGGCACTCAGCTACCGTTGGGTTCCAGAACGTGGCGCCGGCAGTCACGGTACGCTCTACCTTGGCAGCCAATACACCATTGTGAAGGACCTCAAGAAAGAACTTGGACCGGGCCTGCTGTCCGATATGTGCAAGCAACTCGGCATCCGCAAGGAGGACCTGTAATGTTCACCGCCAGCTATCCCGCCAGCTTCCTCCGCGAGCGAAATGGCAAAGGTTTCCACGTCCGGTTTCCGGATCTGCCCGAAGCACTTACGGGAGGAGAGGACCTAAACGACGCTTTCGCGCAAGCTACCGACTGTCTGGCAGAAGCAATCGCCGGCCGTATCGTTCGAGGCGACGAGATCCCTACGCCGTCCAAACCAAAGCGCGGGCAACGCCTGGTCGGCGTTCCACTGCACATGGCTCCAAAGCTTGCCCTGTATCTGGTGATGCGGGAACGCGGCATGCGGAATACGGAATTGGCGAAACGTCTTGGCGTAAGTGAAACGGTTGTCCGTCGGATGCTTGACCCCAAGCACGATACGAAACCCGAGAGAATTCAGGCGGCACTGGCCGCGCTCGGTATGCGCATCGTGGTGAGATTCGAGGACGCTGCCTGACGCGAGGTCACGGATGGAGAGACTTCACCACGAGCCCCCGGAGGCAGCGGATTCGAAGATATTGATCGTGACCGGCGGCAGCCGTGGCATCGGTGCATGTACCGCGCGGCTTGCGGCCTTGCGGGGTTACTCAGTCTGTGTCAACTACTTGCGGAACTACGATGCCGCCATGGGCGTGGTCGACGACATTCACAAGAAAAGTGGCAACGCCATTGCATTGCAGGCGGACATCAGTTTGGAACCGGATGTCGTAGCACTTTTTGAAACCGTGGAACAGAAGTTGGGACGGCCAACGGCTCTGGTGAACAACGCCGCCCGCATCGAGTTACAAATGCGGCTCGATTCCATGGACGCTGCCCGGCTGCATCGAATGTTCGCCACTAACGCGATCGGCACCATGCTCTGCTCACGTGAGGCGGTCCGTCGAATGTCTCCGCGCGCCGGCGGCCGGGGCGGAAGCATTGTCAATGTTTCCTCCGGCGCGGCGCGTTACGGCTCGCCAGGCGAATACGTCGACTATGCCGCGACCAAGGGAGCGGTCGATACGTTCACTGTCGGCTTGGCCAAGGAAGTCGCCGCGGAGGGTATTCGTGTAAATGGTGTCCGACCCGGTTTCATCTACACAGAACTCCATGCGGCAGGCGGCGAGCCGAATCGTGTAGATCGCTTGAAGGCAGGGGTCCCCATGCAGCGGGGTGGAGAACCTGAGGAAGTGGCGGCGGCGATTCTCTGGCTCCTTTCAACGGAAGCCTCGTACGTGACCGGCACGTTGATCGATGTTTCCGGTGGCCGTTAGGACTGATCCGCCCGCCCGTCACCTCCCCAACACTTCCCTGATCTTCGTCGCCAGCGTACCTGGCCCGTACGGCTTCGGAAGAAACGCCGCTCCGGAATCCGCGACGCCGTGATGCAGCATCACGCTATCGGCATACCCCGAAGCAAAGATCACCTTTACTCCGGGACGCAGCAAAAGCAATCGCTTCGAGAGTTCCACGCCGTTCATACCCGGCATCACAACATCCGTCAGCAGCACATCGATTGGCTCCTCGAAAGCCGCCGCCAGCTTCAGCGCCTCCTCGGCATCGCCAGCCTCCAGCACCCGATAACCATACGCATCCAGGGACCTGCGAGCAAACCCGCGCACTTCCGGTTGATCCTCCACTACCAGGATCGTCTCATGTCCCCTGCCGGCCGGCGAAATCGCGGGTTCGCCCTTGGCCTCGGCGATCCGGTTGGTGCGCGGCAGGTGAATCACAAACGTCGTCCCCTTGCCGATCTCGCTGCGGACCGTGATTCGCCCGCCACTCTGGCTCACGATTCCGTACACCGTCGAAAGCCCCAGGCCCGTTCCCTTCCCCACCCCCTTCGTAGTAAAGAACGGCTCGAAGATTCGCCGCTCAGTGGCCTCGTCCATTCCCTCGCCGGTATCGCTGACCGTCAGGGTTACACACGGTCCCGCCGGCGCTGAGGCGTCGTTGGCCACAACCTCTCCCGTCTCGATCGTGAGCCGGCCGCCGTCGGGCATGGCATCCCGCGCATTCACGGCAAGATTCATCAGCACCTGTTGGAGTTGGTTCCAGTCCGCCTCCACCGCGCCGATCGAAGGATCCAGCCGGCAAACCAACTCGATGTCCTCGCCGATCACGCGCCGCAGCATCCTGTCGGTCTCGCGCACGATATCGTTTACGTTGAGCACCGCGGGGTTGAGCATTTGTTTCCGGCCGAAAGCCAGAAGTTGCCGCGTCAGGTTGGCGGCCTGTTCACCGGCATCCCGCACGTCCTTCGCGTAGCCATGCCGCCGGTCGTCCGCTTCCAGCGCGCCCACCAGAAGCTGGCTATAGCCGTTGATGACGGTCAGCAGATTGTTGAAGTCGTGGGCCACCCCACCAGCCAGCCGGCCGATTGCCTCCATCTTCTGCGCCTGCCGCAATTGGTCTTCCCGCTCGCGAAGCACCAGTCCGGCCCGCCGGCGCTCCGACACGTCGCGCGCATTGACCACAATCCCAGCTACGGCGGGATCGGCCAGAAGATTCGCCGCCAGCCCCTCCATCCAGCGAAACGACCCGTTCTGATGACGAAACCGCAACTCGAAGGACTCCGTGCCTCCGGCGCGTTGGCCCACCTCCCGGAAGATCCGGTCGGCTTGTACAACCTCTTCACCGTCCAGAAGGTCTCGCATCGGTTGCCCCACAAACTGCTCCGCGGTCCCGCCGAGGATCCGCTCGGTGGAGGGGCTCGTATACAGAATTCGCCCCGACTGGCTGACAATCAGGATCATCTCCGAAGCATTCTCGATCAAGGATCGGAAGCGGGCTTCACTGAGCCGAAGCTTCCCGTAGAGTTCTTCCAACTGCCGCGCCGCCTGGTTGAAAGCCCGCGCCAGTTGCGACAACTCGTCGGTTCCCGTCACCGCAAGCCGGCCTCCGAAATGTCCCCGGGCCAACGCGCGCGTTCCGGCGTCGAGGCTCGCGAGCGGGCGGGTGATGCTGCGCGTGACCGCAATTCCGAGCAAGGCGGCCAGCAGCAGGCTCAGCAATCCCGTGGCTGCCAGGGCTTCAGCCGTATGCAGTTCCGCCCGTGCCACCTGGTTGCGTAGACGTTGGCGGGATTCCACCAGGTCTCGATCGATCTCATCCACCAGCACGGCGACCACGTCGTCCGTCCGATCCACCTGGTTCAGCAGCCGGGCATGTACCACCGCCCAGTCGTCCGCCCGCGCCAGGTCCACCAAATCTCGCACCCGGCTGGGCAACGCCTCCAACAACCCGTTGAGGCTTTCGATAATCACCGACTGACGATTGTCCTCCGGCGCGATGGCATGCAAAACTCCGGCAGCCGCGGCAGTATCGGAACGGAAGACCGATAACAGCCGGTCCGCGTCCGATTCGAAGCGGTCTCGCTGGCGCAGATCCGCGGAGCGATGCAGTTGGTTCATCAGCGCCAGGACGCCGTTGTCAACCTGGAGCACCGCGCTCATTCGTTGCTCCACCAGCGAGACGCTCTCCACGTCCTGCCGGATGGCCCGCACATACCACAGCGCCAGACTGCTGCCCACGAACATAAGGAACACGATGCAGCCGAACACCAGCCGCAGGCGCGTGCCGATGCGGAACCGCCGAAGGCGCCAGCCGCCCGGCCGGCGCCAACTGCTCGAAGGATCGGTTTTCCGTGCAACCCGCATGGTTCAGTTCGGCGGAGGGCCGGTTCGGGATCCGGTTATCTGGATCAGGGTCTTCTCCAGTTCCGACAGCCCGTCCGCCGGGCCCGTCCGCAAGCTCAAAATGTTGTGCACTGCTTGATAGTATGCCTTGGAAACTGCGCGGTATTGATTTCCCGCGACGGTCGAAGGCCTGACCACCCAGGCGTCTTCGCCCGCATTTCGCAGGTCCGCCCCAATCGGAAGCGCCTGCCGCAGTTCCGGATTCTCGTACAGCCGGGGAATGGTCGGAAGATATCCCGCCCTGATGGCGCGCCGCAATTGGACTTCGCCACCCGTGAGATAGAGCACCAGTTGTGCGGATTCCTGTGGGTGCGCCGAGTGGCGCGAGACCGCCAGTTGGAAACCACCCATCGCCTGGGCCCGCCCGTGCGGCCCGGCCGGCAGGAGCGTCACGTCGAAACGCCCGCGGATCGGCAGGTCGCCCGAGCGGCTCGCCGAGAGCGCGCCGCTCCAATGACGTAGGAATGCCGCGTTTCCCGCGCGGAACACCCCCAGGCTATCGGATTCGGTATAGGACAGCACACCCCTCGGCGATATCGTCCCCACCCAGCCCCCCGCCTTCCGCAATGCCTGGACGGCCGCGGGGTTGTTCACGCTGATTGTGCCATCGGTTTCGATGATGCTTCCACCTCCGAATGACCGCTGCCATTCCAGCGCATCGCAAGTCAATCCCTCGTAAGCGCCGCCCTGCCACACGTAGCCCCAGAAATCCGGATTGCCTGCCGCTCTCTCTCCCTGCTGGATCCGCGCGGACATGCCCTCCAGTTCATCCCATGTGGCAGGAGGCTTTTGGTAGCCATACTTCTTCAGAAGATCGGTTCGGTAGTACAGCATCCCTACGTTGACATAAAACGGAAGGGCCACCAGCCGGCCGCCGACCGTGTTGTTCTGCAACAAAGCAGGCAAATGCGCCCGCGCGGCTCCATCGGCGTAGGGAGTCAGATCCAACAAATCGGACCCGAGGGTGCCCGGCCAGATGACGTCGATCACATAAACATCCGGCGGACTGGAACGTTGGCTCAGCAGCCTGGATGTCTGGCTCAGTTGCTCCGCGGACGTTCCCCAGGCCGGAATCAGATCCACGCCGATACCGCTCGTGCGAGTGAACTCGTCGAGCCCGTCGCGCTTGAGCTGTTCGCCGGCATCCGGCCCAAGTCCCACCAGCGTCAGCATCACGGGAGGCCGTCTGCCGCACGCTGCCGCCATCAGAAGAGAGGTGAGAAGCCACCACGGGCAGTTCCTCGGCAAACGCGCCGGCAACCGCATCCAGATGAACCGGGCCTCGGGCAAAAGAATTTGCACCCCCGTTGTGAGCGATGGCGACACAGGCAACGCCATCTGATTTGCTCGGTCGAAACTATCCTATCACTCGCAACTCGTCAAAGGGGGATAGGCCGCGGTAAGCCGCGCTATTCTTTCAGGGAAGGATGGGCGTGGGGTAAGCGCCCGGTTCGTTGGGATACACGGGGATGAACTGCGTGCTCTTCCAAGCCATTTGCACCTCGCTTGGGAGCGACGGAAGCATTTTGACGACGAGCTGCTGCATATACGCAACAATCGCCGGATTCTGTGCGGAGACATCCACGGCTTCTTCGGGGTCGGAGTCGATGTTGTAGAGTTCCGGGTTGAGCAGGCGCAGATTGTAGTAGCCCACACTTGGCGCGGGCGTGTATGCCGGGACGTTGGGGCGCGCCATATGCAACTTCCAAGGCCCTTGGCGCGCGCAACGCAGGTCCCAGTTCGAAAAATAGAGAAATAACGGGCGAGCCACGTCGCTGGATTGGCCAGTGAGCAGGGGGCCGATGTCGACACCGTCCAGAGGATTTCCGGGCAAGGGCGCTCCGGCGAATCCGGCTATCGTCGGCAGCAGGTCCAGTGAGGAGGCCATCACGTCCACCATTCTGGCTGCTCCGGTTCTGGTAAACACGTGCTGCGCGTTGTTCACGGGAATACGGCCTGGGAATCGGGCGATGAACGGCGTGCGCATGCCGCCTTCAAAAGTATCGCCCTTTCGGCCTCGCAGGCGTCCAGGACTGCCCTGGTAGAAAGGGCCGTGGTCGCTAGTGAACATCACCAATGTGTTCTGGTCGATGCCATTGTCCTGGAGCGCCCCGAGCACCTGTCCCACGCTCCAATCCAGTTCCTGAACGGCGTCGCCGTAAGGCCCCATGCCGGATTGGCCGGCGAAATCCGGCGAAGCCGCCAGAGGGATGTGCGGAAACGTGTGGGGCATGTACAGAAAGAACGGAGCATTGCTGGAGCTGCGAATGAAGTTCACGGCCTGTTCCGTGTATCGCTTGGTGAGCGTAGTGAGGTCGACCGGTGATTCGATGATGTCTGTGTTGTGCATCAGAATAGAAGGCGCCATGTCGTTGCTGTAGGGGATGCCGTAATATTCATCGAAGCCCCGCGTTGTAGGCAGATATTGCCGCGGGAAGCCCAAGTGCCATTTGCCAACGCACATGGTGTTGTATCCCACCGGCTTGAGCATCTGCGCAATGGTGACTTCGGTGGTCGCGAGGCCACCCGGATCGGTAGGCCACAACACGGTGGGGACCCCGCATCGCACGCCGTACCGTCCCGTGAGAACCGAAGCCCGAGACGGAGAGCAGACAGGGTTGGCGGAATAGAACTGGCGGAACAGAACACCCTGCTCCGCCATCCGGTTCAGGTTGGGCGTTGGAATCTGCGAGCCGTAGCAGCCCAGGTCTCCATAGCCCAGATCGTCGGCCATGATCAGAACGATATTGGGCGGGGGCGCGGAGCTCGCCACGCCCACTCCTCTGGTGATAAGCGCCGCGGCGCTCGCATTTTTGATGAATGTTCGGCGTTTCATGGTCTGCTTCGATATCGCTAATTGGGAGTATACATGTCCGCCATACGGAATGTCCGGTAGAGGATGACGTTCTGAAACGCTTCGTACTGAATCTGGCTAGCCGGGTCGAATTCGAACGAGTATGAGTCGACGGTTTGGTTTTCCTGCACGAAGCCCGCGTCGAAATGGTAGTTGCCATTGGCCAAATCCTGCGCGGACCCAACGGCTGCCGCATACACTCCGAGGTCTACGTTCAGGATGGGAGTCGCCACGCGGTTCTGTTCGTCAATCTGAAACACCTGGCCGCGGCTGTTGCCTCCCTGCATGGCGGCGACGCGGGTATTTCCGTCGTCGAATACCAAGAGCTTCGTAGCATCCTTGGTTTCGAAATTCCCGTCGTGCTGATGCGAGAACCAGGGATAAGGGTCGCTGGAGTTGATCTGGAAATCGCCGTCCTTGCCGAGTCTCCAGAGGATCTGCCCGTCGCCGTCGCCGCCGTTATACGAGATCTTGATGAGCCAATCCTGGTTGCGCGTGGAGTACAGGATGTTGCCATCCGCGGTCTCTTGAAGGGCGTTTCCGTGAGTCCAATCGTTAGCCGACGGTGCTAAGAAAAAAGCCGGACATCCGGCTCCCGGGCAGACCTCGCCGAGCACAGCCGCCCGATGGACATCCAGGTTGTCGAAGGAATCCCAGCTCCAGACCACATTGAGGTCCTTGTCGAGTACCACGATCATGTCACCCAGCACATCCACGGGCCCGGAGCCCTGGACGTCCGTAAAAATTTGCTCGACGCCGGCGAGAACTGCCACACGCCCTCCGGCAATCGGTCTGGCCTCGTGATGGAAGCCGGTGATGGCACGCTTCCCCAGCGCCTTCAACTCTTCACTGACGCGGGCCGCATTGGTCTCGAGCAAAGTCATGCCGGTCAGATCGAATTTCCGCACCACCTGTTCGGAGGGCCCGGCGCCCTGCGCCTCCACAATACCCCAGAACTCCCCGCCGGACTCTACCCGCGTCAAGAACGTCATACCGGCCGGTCCGTACCACAGTACGTTACCGGCCAGATCGTTGGCAACGGGGTTTGCACCCAACGGACCGCCCAGCAGGATCGACTCTGAAGAAGCGTTCTGGCTGGCGGGGACCATAATAGTGTCCGTGTAAAGATCGGGAGGGAGGTCACCTGTCGTAAAGGTAACTCCCGGACCAGTCACCACGGCCGAACCTGTTTCTACCATGTGACTTGCGGTGTAAGTGCTGTTTGCCATCAACCCCGCAAGGTAGAAGTTCATGCTCAATCCGGCACTGCATGTCTTACTTGGCGTTTGCTGGATTGTCCCGCCGGCCAACCGAAACTGAACGCGCATCAGCGAACCTGCATCGCAGGCTGGCGCGCTGTAAAGGAACACCAGCGAGTTTACCGTGGGTGTAACTACGGGCTGGTCCGCCGTGACCAGGGATTGAAACTCTAGTACCGACGACGTGGTTGATTCATCGCCCGTATCGACGTCGCGCGCGGACACCTCCATCTCATAAATGCCCTCGTGGATTGCCGCTGTCCACTCCAGTGCATTGACGGGACCGTAGTCCCGAATCATCTGGTAGCCCTCACTAAGCCGGTGAACCCGGAAGCGATACCAGAGGTTGGCGCCGGGTATATCGGATGCGGCGGCGGTAAAGGTCACCGGAGTGCCAACCGGCACCGGCGACGGCACAGACGGCGTCAGCGTCACCGTCATTCCGTTTGCGCCGGTCGCACTGAATAGCGCGAGTCCGGCTGCCAGCAGGTTCCATCTCAAGAGATCTGACATCCTCTTCTTCTCCTCGACCCAGACAGGGATCCAGTTGCGTGTATCGCTACGAGTGCATAGAAGTGATCGAAAAACCGGCAATACTTACCCTCGTAAGGGGTAATTGAGCACGCCCTCGCACAATGGAGATGAAACCAGCACGCGCGAGGCCGTACCAGGCGCCGGACACGATAGGCCTGTTATCGAAAGCACATTCATGCAGAGACGACGCGGTCCTCCCCCCTTGTTGGTGCCGGTCAGGTCTGGGCCCGAAGTCGACGCCAAAGGTCTTTCTCCCACTGCCCCTCCTATGCTATAAACGGAACGCATGGACCCGATCATACGCAAGTACAGCAGCCTCGATGAGATGAAGGCCGACGAGTATCGGTACTGGCAGAGCCGGCCTGTGCATGAGCGGATAGACGCGGTTGAGGAGATGATCCAGGACGCCTACGCACTGAAAGGTTGGGAGATGGAACCGGATGTACCAAGACTACAAAGACCTTTTGTCCGCCTTCCATGCCCATGGCGTTAGATACCTGATTGTTGGCGGTTACGCTGTCATCTTTCACGCGCAGCCCCGCTTTACGAAGGACATCGACCTTTTCATAAAAGCAGACGCCGCTAATGCGCAAGCGACGTATGATGCGCTGGCCGAGTTCGGCGCACCGCTCCAAAACATCCGCCCGGAGGAGTTTGCCGAACCGGGCAGCTTCTTTCGTTTCGGGCGCGATCCGCGAGGCTTCGATATTCTCCCCGATCTTCCGGGCGTGGATTTTGACGCCGCATGGGAACGCCGGGTAGAAGGCGTGATCGACGCGAAGAGCGGCTTCAAGGCATTCTTTATTTCCAGGGACGATCTGATCGCCGCTAAGCTTGCTTCCGGCAGACCGCAAGACCTTGCAGACGTGAGCGCCATTCAAACGGCGCTTCAGAGCCAACAGCCGAAGCCCCCCTAAAAAAGGTCCCCGGAGACAAGGCCGGGCAGCCTTAAGCAATAGAGCACACCTTCTTCCAGCCCTTGCAGCACCCAGACCACCTTCTTATCCGGAGTCAGTTCCACCACCAGGATGATGTTGGGACGATCCTCCGCCCTGGCGGCGCTCATTTCATGATCCTCACGATTTCGGAAAGCAGGACATCGAGCTGCGATGCGCAATAGACCTGCTGCGGGGTAGGAAGCGTTTCACTCTTGCGAATTGGCACGTGCAGGTGCATATCGCCAATCTTCCTGGCGGAATTTTCAAGATGGTGCATCGTTTCTTTAAACGACCGGCCGCCGCCGCTGTAATTATTGGCGACTTCGGCGAAGGAGGACTTTCCGAACAGGGGGGCGACGTGGTCGAGCACACCGCGCGTGAGCATCGCGGTAGCGTAATAATTCCCATTGTTGTAGGACGAATTCAGCTCCTCGCAAAGCCGGATGAGCTTTTGGAAATCGAAAGCGGGGGAGGACAACTTTCGAAGTTCGTCAATGCGGCTGTCAGCGATGAATGACGAACCGCCGCTTGACCCGGCATGCTTTCTCGCTGGCATCATCGCCTGGCCCTCTTTCATGCGCACCCACTCCCAGGCCAAGTCCCGCACGACGGACGTACCGCCCACCAGTCGACGTCCTCCGTTAACCAAGTCCATTTTGATGGCATCGGGGCCGTATTTTTCCCATTTCTCAAATCGGGCCAGCTTCGAGAGGAGCTCTTTTCCCTCCGTGGAGATCACATGCCAACCCTGGCAAGAGGGGTCAGGCATCAGGAGGCATTGCTTGTCCAGCCAATTCCAAGCTTCCATCACACGTCGCGTGACCTCGGCTTGACGGGTCCCGTATTCATACCCCGGAGGTCTCGGCCCTAGACCCTTGTTTTGGTTCTCAAGCATGCCGAGGAGGTAATCGCGATACAGCCGCCCATTTTGCTTAACTTGGCCTGCATAGCTGTCGAGATGTACGAGGAGAAGTTCGCCGAGATGCGGCAGGTCGGCCGCCAGCGCTCATCAGCAGTTGCAAAGAACGAGATCAAGGGACGGAACGTCATAACCGTATGCTAATGTCCTTTATCATGCGGTGTAAAGAAAAGGCGAAACAGT
>OCZU010002253.1_pt1 | contig 12378 bp, 9 predicted proteins | sample 1539001 | NCBI WGS metagenome assembly OCZU01 (sample SAMEA3539306, study PRJEB22396) | soil metagenome | biome: tundra; feature: field; material: soil | place: USA | collected 2010-05 | depth 0.15 m
CGAGCGCGTGCACGCCGTGCAGCCGCAACTCGCCGGCCAGCATCAAGCCGGTCGGCCCGCCGCCGGCAACGATCACGTCAATCATGAACCCCCCATTCAGCAAGGTTGCATTTCGGCCGGCTGCTCCGCGCAGTCCCGCGCACCTCCGCGCCGAGTGCCGCAACCGCACCGCAAGTTCCACCGGCGGTTCGCCGTCCCGCGAAACCTGCACGTCGACAAGAGCACACTTCGCGAACCCCTGATTTCCGCAGGTTCTGGCTTCGGCTAGAGATTCTGCAGCACGACATGGGTCTTGCCGCAAGCCCCCCAGCCCCGAAGTCGTCCTGACCTGGTGGTTGGTTTGATCGTGTCTTCAACTGATCGCGGCGACGCCTGCAGGACCGCCCACGGTCTCGTCGATCTGTATGCCGAGGAGCCGTGTGGTTCGACATCCCTGGCGCCAGTCTTGCCTCCCCGCCGGGCCTGATCCAGGACGGCCGCCAAGGGTTCGTGGCGGGGCTTTGCAGCGCGGGCAGGGGGCGGGCGCGTCGCCATCGAAGCCGAGCATCCGGGTGCGCTCGTCGCATCCGGATGGCTCCTGAGGCGAAGGGGAGTGCTGGGTATTACATGCCGGGCACGGAGGCGGGGGAGCTGCCGGGCCCCGGGACCTAGCCGGAGCCATCCGGATGCGCCGACCGGACGATCAGCCCCGGGACCTCGCTCTTGGAGGCTGCGAAGTAGACAGCCACGATGGCGTCGATGGCGAAGGAGGCCAGAGGGCTGAGGAACGCCACGGCGATGGCCACGAGGTAGACCAGACCGCCAAGGAGCGCCCGGCGCGCCCCGGCCGGGAACGCTGCGCGGGCAGGCTCGACGACCAGCTCCGGATGCGCCGAGAGATAGCGCCATCCCCAGGCGAACGACAGCCCCATCATGAGCATCGTCGCCGCATACAGAACCGCCGCAGCCCGCGCCCCACGGAAACCCTGGTCGGCGTAGTCGGCGGCCAGTGCCGTCGGCCACGGGATGATGGCGATGAAGAGCAGAAACGCCAGCGTTCGCTCCAGGAACCGCCTGTCGATCGCGCGAACCGCGCTCATCATGCCGTGATGCTCGATCCACAGGATGCCGATTGTCGCGAACGACACGAGGTACGCCACGTACGAGGGCCACTGGCGTAGCAGATCGTGTACGAGCTGAGCCGAGTGATCCGGGTTCGGCAAGTCCAGAACCAGGAGGGTCAGGGCGATGGCGAAGACGCCGTCGACGAGCGCGTGAAGTCTTCCTGGTCCCAACGTGGCCACCCGCTTCGTCAGCTCGCAGGAGTTGCCCTACGAACATGCAGGCTACGGCTTCTGACCAGAACAGCATCCCTGCAACGCGCATCAAGCCGGTGCTACTCGCGGATGTCCCCCGCGGCACCGTCCGTGCCGACCTTCGGCGGTTACTCGACGGCTGCCCATGTCGTGTCGCCCCGCTGCGCGGACTAGCGCGTTGTTGGGGCCGGCTGGATTCTGCGGCGATGTGCTGGGTGCTAGGCGTCGCGGCGGGTGACCGCGATCGCTGTCACGGCGATGAGAATGGCGGCGAGGACGGCGAAGATGCCGGTGCAGATCCTGGAGCTGATCGATGACCTGCGGCAGCGGCTGCGCATGTCGGTGGTCCTGGTTACCCATGACCTGGCGGTGATCGCGGGGCGGGCGAACCGCGTCGCGGTGATGTATGCGGGCAAGATCGTGGAGACCACTGACACCGCGACGATGTTCGCCAACCCTCGGCACCCCTATACCGAAGCACTGTTCCACGCACTGCCGGACCAGGCCGCCGAGACCCGGGAACGGCTGTACTCGATCCCGGGCGCGCCGCCGGACTTGATGCGCCCGCCGAAGGGCTGCCGCTTCGCGCCGCGCTGCCGACATGCCACCGACCGCTGCCGGGCGGAGGAGCCAGGCATTCTGGGGGAGACCCCTGACCATCGCTACGCATGCTTCTACCCGGTGGGTGAGTCCGAGCTGGGGCTGCGCACCGCCAGGCGGGCCGGCAGCGAGCGGCTGGCCGTTCCGGACGAGGCATTCACCCCGGTGCCCGCCGAGGTGCTGCTGACAACGAAGAACCTGGTCAAGGACTTTCCGGTGACCGCGGGAGTCATGCAGCGCCGGGTCGGGTCGGTCAGCGCGGTCGCCGACGTGAGCTTCGACATCGGGCGCGGCGAGACGCTCGGGCTGGTCGGCGAGTCCGGGTGCGGCAAGACCACGATCGGCCGGCTGATTGTCGGCCTGGAGAAGCCGACCTCGGGCACGGTCAGCTTCGCCGGAACCGACCTGAACCAGGGGTCCGGCCGGGAGTACCGGCGGCTGCGCCGCAAGATCCAGTACATGTTCCAGGATTCCTATGCCAGCCTGGACCCGCGGATGCGGGCCGGGTCGATCCTGCGCGAGCCGCTGGTGGTCCAGGGCATCGGCAGCCGGCGCGAGCAGCAGAAGCGGGTCGATGAGATGCTCGAGAACGTCGGGCTGCCGCAGATGGCGGTGGACCGCTAGCCGCATGAGTTCTCCGGCGGGCAGCGGCAGCGGCTCGGATTCGCCCGGGCACTGATCCTGCAGCCGGAGCTGATAATCGCCGACGAGCCGGTCAGCGCGCTGGATGTGTCGATCCAGGCCCAGGTGCTGAACATCATGCGCGACCTGCAGCGCAAGATGGGGCTCACTTACCTGTTCATCTCGCACGACCTCGCCGTGGTCCGTTACCTGTCCAGCCGCATCGGGGTCATGTACCTGGGCAAACTGGTCGAGGTCGGGCCTGCCGACGAGGTGTACCTGACTCCGGCGCATCCGTATACCCAGGGCCTGATCGACTCCGCGCCGGTCGCCGACCCGGCAGCTGAGCACGCCAAGGCGAAGTCCGGTGTCCGCGGGGAACTGCCCAGCGCGATCAAGCCACCATCTGGCTGCCGGTTCCGCACTCGCTGCCCGCTTGCCCAGGAGATCTGCGCGGAGGCCGAGCCGCCGCTGCGGCCGTTCAGCCCTGGCCGGCACCTCGCGGCCTGCCACTTCCCGCTGCAGACGCCGATGTCATCCCAGGCCGGGCCGGCCGTCGAGACCACGGCCCCCTAGCCTGGCCGCCGTACTTCACCTGCCAGCCGTCAGTCGGACCGCGCACGGTGAGGGCGAGTAGGTGCGGGGTAATCTGGCTGGCCAGGCCGTAGGGGTTGTCTGCGTCAGGGACGCTCTAGCTTGCGCGAGCACGATGGGATCGTTATCGACATACACGATCCGCGGCGCATGAACGCTCGGTTCTGCCTCGGCGGAATCAGCGAATTGGGATTGGCCATCGGGCCTGCTTCGGCGGCGGCCCGATCAGCGGCGAAGTTATTCTTCCCGCCGAGAAGATCGTCATAGACCCGCGCCGGGTGCGGCCGGTCGGACTGCAGATCGATCACCTGCGACCCCGGGCAGCCGGGTCTCCGTTCTTCTGATCTGGCTCCGACGACATTCCGATTCCTCTGCTTGTGATCATCTCAAGGTCGCCGCCGGTCGTGTGGGCAGGTGGCATTTTCTACTGAGCCGATCGGGAGGAGGTTATTTGGGTCCGTCGGCCGAAGTTGGGCCCATCGTGCCTGTTAGCTGCGACAACGGCCTGAAATAACTATTCTCAATATAGATCCTCGCTTTTGGGCGGCCACTAGGTACACTTCAGAGGCTGCTATCCAGGTTGAAGGGTAGGTCAGAACAGATTCATTTCTGCGGTTTTGCGCGAGGGGGGACCGTATGGGCGTGGCAGCGCTGTCTGGCTGTTTGGCCGGAGTTGGCGCCGTGCTCGTTTCGGTCTATTTTGTCTTGCTTTACCGAGGGCTGCGGAATGAGCTGGTTATCGGCGACGCGATTGCCGCGATGCGTGCCGCGCTCCACTCTGATCCGGCCCCGCAAAGGGTCCTGCTCGGGGTTGTAGCTGACCTGCTGACAGCGCAGGATAGCGCCGCGGCCACGGTCGAGTTCGAGGTCCGCGAGCTGACCCTGTGCGGGGATGGTCTACCTGATCCAGCGGATCTCGTGAAAGACCTGCTCAGCCTGCCTGAACCGCAGATGCTTATTGTGGATTTCCTTCGGGCCCATGCGGGCGGCCCAGCTTCGGAAGCCATGTTCGCCGCAATAGCGGCGGACATGATCCGTCAGGCGACCGGCGCGGTGTTCGGCGATCGGGGCGATCAGGAGCTGGCGGAACTCGATCGCCTGATGCTGCTGGCTGACCAGGGCCAGATCGGTGCCGTCGCCCTGGCCAGTTTCGACTGGCCGCCGGTGCCTGGTTCTCCTCAGCGTCGTGTTCCGCGCGTAGCCGACATGGATGTCGCCGGGATGACGTCCATTGCCAGGTCACTCGACCGGACAACTCGTCGGCAATTGCGGCTGGCCACCGTGCTGCATGGTCAGGCCGAGGCGATGATGCGGATCCGGCGGAGCAAGCGACGAGGTGTGGCTGCTCTTTGGATGCGAATGCGCAATATCGCTAGCTTCCCGCTGCCGAGGAAGCCCGAGTTCCGCCAGGAGGACCTTGAAGCACTCGCTGTGGCATTCGACGCGGTCGGCGAGATCTTGCAGATGGCAGATGAGCACCTAGCGGACGGCGAGCCGAGTCGCGCCGCGCATCTGATGGCTGGCTTGCATGTCCCTGTGCCCGCCGGGTTTCCGGCTCGCATGTTCCTGCAGGAATCCCTGGCCCAGGCCCGCCCGCTGGCCAGATTCGGAGTATGGCACCGGCTTGCCGTCTGTCGCTGGGCGGCATCGTCAGGAGAGGTGACTTGTGGCGAGTTATTCCGGACCGCGGCCAGCGGAGTCGCCAGCGACCTCAGTCTGGACGAGGCCGCCCGAGCGGCCATCTCCTTATCGCTTTACCGCCCGCATGTCGGACATGGCGCATGGCTGGCGGGACGGCAAGCGCGGCATACCGCTGGTATCTGACGCCGTCGCTGCCGTCACCACCGCTGCCGTCACCACCGTTGCCGAGACCGCGACCGAGGCCGAGGCCGAGGCCGTCGACGCTGAAGCGCCGCCCGAGCCGTGGACGCCGCGCATGGAGGTGCTACTGCGGTTGTCGAGGGAGCGAATTGAAGGCGAGCGCATCAGGCTCGCCGATGACTTGTCGGTGCTGATGCAGAGAGCCGCCGAATCGAGGCACCTAGCCGAAGCGCTCACCGAGCGGAGCAGAGCCCACGGTCAGGCCCTCGAACGCGCGCAGAAACCGCCCGAAGATACGGACCTGGCCAAGCGGCGGCTCGCCGAGCAGGATGCCCAGCGCAGACCCGACGGGCTGGTCATCGATCGCCGCCAGGCCGCCTGGGAGCTACGTCTGAGGAGTGCGCAAGAGCAGCATCAGGCGACCGCGGCGCAGCTGGCACGGGCGACCCAGGCACTGCGCTATCACGAGGACCTGATTGCCGAGCGGACCACCGTGGCCGCGTGCGCAGCGCGGCGCCACCACGAACTTGCCCTGCGCCGCGTGGCGACCTACCTGCAGCAGCTCGTGCGGACGCACCGGCGGGGTCCTGAACTCAATGCCTTGCTCATGCAACACCGGGTCGGGCCAGACCTTCCGACGTGGGTCAGCAACGCCACCGAGGAAGCGAGCGACTCATGAACCGGATCATCGACTGGCTGCGGAGACTTCGCCTGGGCAATCGGCATCGACGCATCGAGGCGCTTGGCGGGCACCCGGGAAAGGTGCCGAGCCTGACAGCCGAGCCGTTTGAGCCGGAACTGAATGCGGACCGTCGCATCCAGGGCGTCCGCGACAAGGTGCGGCAGATGGGCGCGGCAAGTTTCGATGAGGCGACGGGAAATTTTCTGGCGACCCTGATCAACGAGGAAGGCCAGGACTGCGGCCACCAGCTGGACCAGCAGCATCGGGCCTACCTGGGCCGCGCCGGCCAGCTCATCCAGCAGGCCCAGGGTGTCGTGTGGCAGTACGCGCAACTGCTCAGCGAAGACGTCGCGAGACACAGGCATGCCGAGACGGCGGTGGAGTCCGCGGTCCTGGGCTTGAGCGGCTACGACTCTTCGGACGCGAATGAGCGCTCCGGCGTCGTCACCGTGATCACCGGGCGCCCGGCCGGGATTCCCGACCTCGATCCTGGCGGGGACGACCGTTCCGTGCCCGAGGACGAACCGGTGGCCCAGTCTGATGGGGAGGTACCGGCCGATCGGCACCGGCTCGAGAAGCTGGACAGCATGGCGATCCTGTTCCCTCCCAGGGTTAGCCACTCCGAACTTCGGCGGCTCATGGACCCCCAGGATGCGAATCGGGTGCCGCAATGGGGAGAGCCCGGATTTCGCGATGGGGCGTTGCTTGGTGGCCGGCCGCGCAGCACGTTCATCCACGTGCTCGCGCTGACCCTCGCCGCAGGCGCGGACGTCGGCGCTTTCGCCCAGACCGTGCAGCTGGTCCTGCCCCAGGCCGACTGGATCGTGCTGCTGGTCGTCATCGGGCTCACTGCCGTGGTGCTGTATATCGCGCACATGATCGGGGTGATGCTGCGCGAGTCCAGGGCGGCCGGCCGCCGTGCCGTTCGTGGCGCCGGCGGGTCCGGCGGCCGGCTCGGGCGCCGCCTGGCCGTGATCGCGTGCACGCTCGTCTGGCTGGCTGTCGGCGGGCTCGCCTTCTGGGTCAGGTACACCGTTCCCCTGCCGGTTACTCCTCAGGTCGGCGGCTGCGGTGTGATTGGCTCGGGCCCGAGCGCAGGATGCTCGACATCGGGGGCGACGAACGGCCATCCGCTGCAAGCCGCCGCCATCTTCCTCGGCTTGTACCTGGCGACTGGCGTGGTGGCGGCCCTTGGCGCCTACTTCACCCACAATCCGCACCGGGGCGGTTACGTCTCGGCCCTTCGGGCGTATAAGAAGACGAGCGAACGCGTCGCGGCGTCCATGCATCGATACGGCATGGCCCAGGCCGCCTACGTGCGGCAGCAGGTCGAGATTGACCATTCGGCTCAAATCCTGGCGAAGGCCCATGAGCAGAACACCGCGCTGACCGCCCAGCTTAAAGAGATCGCGCGGATCGAGATAGCCAGCATGCTCAAAGATCCCGCGGTGACCGATGCGTTCTTCCCTTAGATCTTTCTGATCATTCGAAGCCTGGCAATTCGTGCGGTTCCTATGCCTGAGGGAGCACTTGAATGAACGATCTTGCGATCCGGCTGCGGCAGGCCGGGGCTATCGCGTGCGCGGTCGTGACGGCCGGGGTGGTGTCAGGCGGTTGCGGCTCGAGCCCCGGACCGAGTGGCGACGCTCCTCCGGCCTGCATTTCCCTTAAGGCGCCGCTCGCGCTGGCGATAGGCGCCAGGGCGAACAACCCGGCGCCGGCACTGACTCCCGCGGTGACCACCCTGCTGAACAGCGCTGTTGACGCGTACAAAACGGTCACTCTGGTCAGGCTCGACGGGCAGCCGAAAGTCGTGTTCAGCCAGGCACTCAGCCCTGGTGCCAATACCCAGACCACGAAGCAGGCCAAAGACAAATACGTCGCCAACCTGAACCGCGTGCTCGCGGGCACCTCGCAGCAGGCGACGGACATCCGCGCGCAGGTCCAGCAGGCGGACCCGCTCGATGCGCTGGCTGTCGCGGCGAGCACGGTGCCAGCGGGCGGTGATGTCATCATGATGGACTCGGGCCTGCAGACGTCGGAGCCTCTGGACTTCCGGACCGGCTTGCTCAGCGACGACCCCCGCTCCATCGTCGAATTCCTGCGGCAGGCGAACGAGCTGCCCGACCTGAAGGGACGGCACGTCTACTTCGTCGGGCTCGGGTGGACGGCATCCCCGCAGCCGGCTCTCAGCATCAGTAACAGGGCGAAGGTCGTCGAGATCTGGAAAGAGATCGCCAGGGCAGCCGGCGCGACCTGCGTGGCGACAGACGAAACCGCGAACACCAGGAGCGCGGTGGCCAACCGGCCGCCCGTTGCGATCGTCAAGCCGCCGCCCCCGCCGCGTCCCGTGATCTCCTGTGCGGTCGTCAATCTCGGAGATGCCAACCACGTCGGGTTCATCGTCAACTCCACCACATTCCGCGATCCGTCAGGGGCTCGCACGACGCTTGGCCAGATCGCCAAGCTGATGCTGCGGACCGGCGAATCCGTCACGCTGACCGGCTCGACGTCGTCAGAGGGAACCGACCAGTACAACAACAGGCTCTCGCTCAGGCGGGCCGAGGCGGTCAAGGCAGTGCTGCTCCAGCTCGGCGTTCCGGCGGCACGAATCTCTGCCATCGGTGACGGTTCACATCTGCCAGGTCGGGTCAACGACCGGGGACCGAACGGCACACTCCTGATCGGTCCGGCGATCGAGGATCGGAAGGTGGTCGCGAAGCTCACCGGACCCAAATGCCGCAACAGCTGAAGCCCATCCGGTACAGCCAATGGCAGCGCTGGGCAGACGTCTACCACGGCTGGCGGGACGGGCGGGGCCAGATACCGCAGCCGCCCCTGGCGCCCGGACCGGTCACGACGCCGCACCGGGAAGCGCTGATCAGGCTGGCTCAGGACGCGTTCGCCAGGGAGCACCTGGAGTACCGCAAGGTCGTGGCCGAGCCGCATCGCAAGATCATGGCTGCCCGGGCCAAGCGCGAGATGGCCAGGTTGACGCTGAAGCTGGCGAATGACGAATTCGCCCTGGTGCCGACGAATCTGACCGACGCCGAGTCCGGACGCCGTCGGCTTGGCGAGTCCCGGCATCCGGAATCGGTCATCATCCGGCGCAGGAGGAAGGAGCACCGAGAGCTTCGTTCCCGTGCTTATACCGCGGTGACCAGCGCCCAGCGTGAGGTCACGACGATCGAAGGCGATCTTGAATCGGCGAGTCAGGAAGCCAAGCAGCATCATGACGCGGCCGCCATCCGGGTCGAGCGGATTCACGAGTACATTCATCGCCGGCTGTCCGTTTACCGGCGCACGCTGATCCGCTTCCATCCTGACGGCGCATGGGTCAACACCGCGATGAGCGTCCGCACGCCCAGTATCCCGGGCTGGGCGCTGCCCGATGCCTACCCGCCGGAGAAGGTCACCGCGCCTCCTCCGCCCTTGATCGAGGAGCCAGTCCTCAATACAACAGACGTTCCGCTCGAGCCGCCCGGCATCGTCGATCTTCTCCATGATGAGACCCGCTTCGGTGCGGTCGGCGGGACGGCCAGTGGCGGTCACGGCTTCGTTGAGGTCGAGAGCCCGGTCGTGGCCGTCTGGCATTTCACGGTGGTCAAGGTGGGGGAGGATCTGGAGCTGCGGACTCGCGGCTACGGACACGGACCGTTCATCGGGGGCGAGCCAGTCGGGACCGCGCGCATCAAGTCAGGCGGCTATTTCGACTTCGCCGGTTACCGGTACACCGTGCTCGACAAGGATCACCTGCTGAGAGAACCACTCGGCGAGCCAAGCATCGTTGCGGCCGACCTGTTCGCGAAGTCTGGTCCGAAGCCCCGGCTCTCCGGTATGTCCTTCGTTCAGCACGAGAGAACGCTGCTCGCCGTGCTCGGGCCCTCGGGAGCCGGCAAGAGCTCACTGTGCTTCGCTCTGCTTGACGAGCTGCCCCTAGAGTCCGGCCGGCTGTTCTTCGGGCGCATGCCGATGACCACGCACTCCAAGCAGATTCGGGATCGGCTTGGCTTCGTCCCTCAGGACATCAACCTGCACATGACCCTGACGGTCGAGGACACCCTGCGCTATGGCTACAGCCTGCGCAGTTCGGACAAGGCCCAGCGGGAGCGGCGGATCGACCGGGCGATCGATGACACGAGTCTCAAGGACCAGCGGAACCAGCTGCTCAGCACGCTGTCCGGCGGCCAGCTCCGACGGGTTTCCATCGCCCTGGAGCTGCTCAGCAAACCGCCGTTGCTCATGCTGGACGAGCCGACATCGGGACTTGATGCCAGCATGGACCGCCAGATCATGACGATCCTCCGCGATTACGCCCTGGCTGGCCACACAGTGGTCGTCGTCACGCACAACACCGAACACCTTCGGCTGGCGAATCAGATCGTGGTCGTCGTCGAAGGCGGCACGCCCGCCTACTCGGGCCTGCCGAGGGGACTGCGCAAATTCTTCGGGGTCACCAATTACGCCGACTTGATGAGCCTGCTCCTGAACGCGGAGCAGCGCAAGGACTTCGTTGATCAGTACCGCGCCGGCGACAGGGCCAAGGAAGCCAGGCACGAGGCGGAGCGGCTGCAGAAGGAAATCGCTGCCGGCTCTCCTGCCGGTACCCCTGCGGGTTCCCCTGCCGGTACCCCTGCCGGTACCCCTGCCGGTACCCCTGCGGGTTCCCCGACTGGTTCATCCGCCGGCCTCCCGGTCGGTTCCCTGGCGGCGAGCCCGGTGATCTCGTCTTCGCCGCAGAAAGCGGCCGGGAAGGCGAGACGTGACGCCCGCCGGCAGTTCCGCGTGCTCATCGTCCGGCAGGCCAGACTCCTGCGGAGCCGGGCTCTGAAAGGCAACGACCGCAGCCCCTGGCAGTCGCTCGTGAATGGCCTGATCTCGTCGCTGCCGCTGCTGATCGCTGTCCTGTCGGCAGCGCTCGCGGCACTCGTCGCGGGGCCGCCTGGCCTGGGCGCGGGCACCAGACCGTCCGATGTCGGGCCGACGTCACTGGCGCTGCTGACCACGCTGTGCGTGCTGAGCGGCCAGGCGCTGACCTACAGCGACGTGGTCAACGAGATCGAGATCGTCAGGCGGGAGTTCCGCGCCGGAGTCGGGGTCCTCCCGATACTGGGCGCGAAGTGGGTGGTCTATGCGGCGATGGCGATTGCCCAGGCCGGCCTGATCAGCTTCGTGTTCTGCGTCATCCCGCACCGCGCTCCGCAGCGGTCCGTCCTTCTCGGACCCGATCTCGACCTGTTCGCCGGGCTCGCCGCGCTCAGCATCGCGGCGATGACGCTTGGCTTGCTGATCTCCACCGTCTTCAGGAAGCTGGAGCACGCGATCGCGCTCGTGACCGCGACGTCGATCGCGCAGATCGCGCTGAATGGCGTGACGTCAGATCTGTCCAAGCCGTCAGTGACTTCGTGGCTCGCGGCCCTGCTGCCCGACCGGTGGGGCCTTGCAGCGAGCGCTTCGTCGGTTGACCTGCGGGGGATCGAGCGGGGTAATCCGACACTGGCCGGACACGACGCGCTATGGGCTCACTCGGCCGCTCAGTGGGCGACTGATGTCGGCGCCCTGGCGGCGCTCAGCGCGGTGTTTTTCGTCCTGGCCGCGTGGCGATTGAAGTCCGGGCTGCGGCCCAGGGGACTGTGGAAGCGTCTGCTGGCGCGATTGCTCAGACGAGATGCCAGCGGGGCCGGCCAAGTGGCGAGACCAGCGCCTGCCGGCAGTTACTGAAGCCCAGTGCGGACTGAGGTGATGCGCTGGGTGTTGAAGCCGAGCCAGTGCATCCGGCCCAGGTAGCGGGCGTGCTCAATCTTGAGGCAGCGGTCCATGACCACCGCCATGCCGCCGTCCTCCGCGATCCGAGCGCCTTCCTCGCTGATCACGCCGAACTGGCACCACAGGGCGCTGGCGTGGATCGCTACAGCCTCCCGCGCGATCCCCGGCAGCGCATCCGGCGCGCGGAAGACGTTCACGACGTCCACCGGCCCGGGTACGTCAAGCAGGCTCGCGTAGCACTTCTCGCCGAGGATCTCCGTCTCGCGGGGATTCACGGGGATCACGCGGTAGCCGTGCCGCTTGAGGTAGTAGCCAACGAAGTTGCTGGCCCGCAGCTCGTTGCCCGACAGGCCCACGATCGCGATCGTCCTGGCGGTGTGGAGCACGCGCTGGATCGTCAACGAGTCCTGGTACTGCCCGAGATCGATCATGCCGTCGCTACCTTCTTTCCCGCTGTTGCGGCGACGCGCGCGAAACCCTGCTCCAGATCCCACATCAGATCCTCGACGGACTCGGTGCCGACCGACAGCCGCACCGTCCCCGGCCCGACGCCGGCCGCCCGCAGTTCGTCGTCGCTCAGCTGGCGGTGCGTCGTGCTGGCGGGGTGGATGATCAGGCTCTTCGCGTCGCCGACGTTCGCCAGGTGGGACCAGAGCGTCACGCCGCCGACGAGGGCCAGCCCGCCGGTCCGGCCCCCGGCGCAGTCGAACGAGAACACCGCGCCGGCACCGCGCGGCAGGTACTTCGCCACGAGCGGCTTGTACCGGCTCGCCGGCAGCCCGGGGTAGGTGACGTTCGATGCCAGCTCGTGCGACTCGAGGAACGCCGCGACCGCCCGCGCGTTCTCGACGTGGCGTTCCATCCGCAGCGACAGTGTCTCCAGCCCCTGCAGGAACAGGAAGGCGTTGAACGGCGAGAGCGCCGCGCCGAGGTCGCGCAGGGTTTCGGCCCGGAGCTTCATCAGATAGCCGTACGTCCCGAACGTCTCGTGGAATTGCA
>OCZU010002254.1_pt1 | contig 12377 bp, 7 predicted proteins | sample 1539001 | NCBI WGS metagenome assembly OCZU01 (sample SAMEA3539306, study PRJEB22396) | soil metagenome | biome: tundra; feature: field; material: soil | place: USA | collected 2010-05 | depth 0.15 m
GCCGCTAAGCACGACACATGGAAAGCCGCTCTCTGGTGCAGCCGCAAACAGGACGGGTGCGTCCGGTTCTGCTCCCTGCCCGGCGACGCGATCACGCCGCGGCGCTTCCGGTGCCTGCCGGGAGATCCGGTTCAGGAGGCGGCTTTGCGTCCTCAATTCATCACCTTGCAATACGGCCAGCCGTCCTACGCGCTGTTGAGCGGAGCCGTTCCCGTGGCGGTCTGGACTGGCGCTGACAATGGCTCGCAAATGGGTGTCTACAAGATGCTCGAAGAAACCGAGGGGGTCCGCAATGTGCAGTTGCGCACGCCGGAATTCCTTCCCTTCAATCTCGAGGCGGGCGTCTTCCTGGAACCGTCCGCCACGGTTCTGATCCCGGCTCCGCCCTCCTACAGTTACGGGATGTCCATCTTCCAACCTTGCGGCGACACGGTGGACGACGAGTTGTGGAGCATTGGAGTAGGTGCCCACTTAATGTGAAACAAACACACGAAATGGAAATGAGCGATCTATGAGAGGCGATTTCAGCAGGCTCCGGTTCGAACAGACGAAACATTACACCAGCGTTCTGGAACAACAGGGGCGCGTCGTACTCGATGCCGACCGCAATGAGCAGCGCGCCATCGACGAGCATATCCGCGGGACTGAAACGCTGGACATTGTCGGTCCGTTCGGCGGACCCAAGGACGATCCAGGCTTCGCCATCACGTTCGCCCCCGGCGCCATCGGCATCGGCGCGGGACGGTACTACGTGAACGGGACGTTGTGTGAGAACGAGTCGCCGGGCACCTACGGCACACAGCGGTACCTGATCAATCCAGCGGTTTCGGAAGCGGATTTGATCCGGGATCTGTCCACTGGAAGGTTCGACTCCGTCCGCTTCGTATTGGAAGTCTGGCACAGGCTAGTCACCGTGCTGGATGACCCCTGCCTGCGTGAGCCCGCGCTGGGCCAAGCGGACACGACGGCGCGCCGACAGACGGTTTGGCGCGTGATTGCCGAGCCAGTGCTTAACCCCAGGCCTGTGCCGTCACCCGTCGCTCCTGCCAGCAGTGCTCTCGTAGCCAACCCGTCGGTTTTGAGCCGCGCGGCCGTGGTGACGAGTGGCGCGGCGACAGCATTGGACGCCGCTCCGGTCGATTGCTGCGTTCAAATGTATCAGCCAGTTTTCTTGCCCGCCGCAGGGAAGCTGAGCGCCCAGACAACTGGTGGATCATCAGACTGCTCGTGCGAACCCACTCCCTCGGCCGGATACCGTGGTCTCGAGAATCAGTTGTATCGCATTGAAATCCATACCGGCGGCACGGAGGCAACGGCAACGTTCAAGTGGTCCCGTGAAAACGGATCCGTCGTTTCCGCCGTCCTCGACATTTCGGGTGCGGACGTCTTAGTCGACACATTGGGCCCGGACGCCAACCTCGGTTTTCAGCCAGGCCAATGGGTCGAACTGAGCGACGATTCTTATCTCTTTGGACCAAGGCCAAATCAACCTGGCGAGCTGTTCCAGATCAAGAGCATCAGCCAGGAGCACCGCACGATCACGATGATGACGCCCGTCGCGCAAATCGACACGGCTCGCAATGCGCGTCTCCGGCGCTGGGAACAATTCGGGACCTCTGCCACCGCCCATGGAGTCCCGCTTACACCCGGAACTTGGATCGATCTCGAAAACGGGATTCAAGTCCAATTCGCGCCGGGCGCGTTTCAGTCAGGAGACTACTGGCTTATTCCTGCGCGAACTGCCACCGGTCAAATTGAATGGCCTCCATGTGGAGGCGATGGAGCATTCTTTCAGGAGCCCCATCGCACCATCGTCCATCGTGCCCCGCTGGCTTGTGCGCATTTTGACACGCGGAACCAGGGCGTGGTCGTCGAAGATTGCCGCCGCCTGTTTTCTTCGCTTACGGAGATGAACCCCGCCGCCCTCTCCCCGGCCATTCACGTAACTAAAATCAATTGGGCCAACGACGACATCCTAACGTTTGATCAACTCATTCAAAACGGACTCGTCGTCTCCGTGGATCAGACGGTAACCGGCCGAGTCGATTCCGGAAACTTCGCGGTTTCACTGGAAGTCGCTAGAGGTGAAGCTGCTAGCGCTAACCCAGGGTTGGCCGCCATCGTCCTGCGCTCGGGCATGCCGCTGGATGGCGTTGTGACCCTACAGCCGTCGTCGATTACCTGGGCATTACCCTCCAGCACCGACCGGCAAACAGCATTCTCTATCTTGCAGACCATCAATTTGATCAACTCTCTGTTGCTGCAAGGCATTCCTTACTCAACGTACGCGAGAGTGCGAGTAAGCCTGCCAGGCGAGAAGATCTCTGGTGGTTCCGCGGCAGCCCAATTGTTTCTGGACGGACAGTCCTTCGCGACACCGGGCACTCGCTCCGATGGAGCCACGCCGCGCACCGATCTGCAATTCCCTTCCGGAGATTCGCAAAAGGCTAGCGTCTTTGAAAGTTGGTTCTACCTGGCGCCGATCCTCCAGCTCACCAGCTTGACAGTCACTCCAAACGCCGTGCCGCCATCAAGCCCAGTCCCACCCAAGGCCACACTCACGGTGAACTATCCGCCACTGGCCGACACGGTGGTTCAGCTCTCAGTCATCCCCCCGTCCGGAGCCGCTCCCGTTGTCGGCGCGCCGCCCACGATCACTGTGCTCAAAGGCGCAAAATCAGCGCAATTCGACGTTTCCATCGGCGATACTCTAGGCGCGGTAGCGGAAACATTTGAGATTGTGGCAACCCTGTTTTCAAATATTGGACTGCCTTCGATACAAACCACAACCATATCGGTATCGGTGCACTAATGAGAGCCGTCTGGTCCTTTTGGTCGCGACCGTTTCAGGCCCAGCAGGCGCGGTGGTCCGCGCCTCTGCACCATCTGCTTGCCTGGGGACTCTCGCTCGCCACCGCGCGCAGGCACTTTCCCGAAACTGTCCTCGTCACCGATCGCGAAGGGAAGAAGCTACTGGTGGACACTCTCGGGCTGCAGTTCGGCACAGTGTCGACAGAACTCGATCGTCTGGCCGGCGCCGATTCCGATTGGTGGGCTCTGGGCAAACTCGTCGCCTACAGCATGCAGGATCGGCCTTTCCTCCACATCGATACGGACGTTTTCTTGTGGAAGCCTCTTCCCCAGGAACTTGTGGACGCTCCCGTTATCGCGCAGTGTCCCGAATACCACCGCATCACCGACCGAGTTTCACGCGACATTGAGCGGGCATTTTCAGATTGCGGTGAGCAACTGCCCGTTGAATGGGAGTGGGCGGCGTCCCGCGAGGATACCTTCATTCGCGAAGAGAATTGCGGCATCGTCGGCGGTGGTCAGGTCGAGTTTCTTCGCCACTACGGCCGTACCGCCGCGGATCTGATCCTGAATCCGCGCTACGCCAAGGTGTGGAGCCGGTTGCACTCCAGATGCAATATGTCGATGGAGCAATTTTTCCTGGCCGCCTGCGTGGACTTCCACCGCCATCACCCCGACTCGCCCTTCCGCGGCGTGCGGGTCAAATATCTCTTTCCAAGCTGGGACGCCGCCTACAACCCCAACTACTCCGCGAAAGCCGGCTTCACTCATTTACTGGGGGACGCCAAATCGAAGCCAGCCGTGGGAAAGCGTTTGGAGGAGCGCCTGAAGCGCGACGATCCTGCGTACTTTCGCCAATGCGAGCGGATCGCCGGGAGGATGTCATGAGGTCGCAAGGTTTGACGCTGGCACGCCCATCGCTGGTGCAGAGTTCGGCGCAAGCAGGCAAGCAGCCGCCGCTCAAGAACGAAGCACATCCTGTGCCGCTCGTTGAGTATCGCTACGGCGACATACCCCTGCGGCGAAAGCTCGAAGTTGGATCGCCGGACGATCCACTGGAGCGGGAAGCGGAGTTGGTGGCCGAGCGAGTGATGGGCATGCCGGATCCGAGCCTGGCGACGACGGCTCCGCAACGCAAGTGCGCCTGCGGTGGTTCGGGCGGAGACACCGGAACGTGTTCCGAGTGTGCCAAAAAGGAGGAACTGCAACGCTCCGTCGCTGACCCAGCGGCAGTGCGGGAGGCGCCACCGATTGTTCACGACGCGCTTGGCCAACCAGGAACACAGTTAGATGCGAACACGCGGGCGTTTTTCGAATCGCCGTTCAGAAGCGTCCCCATCCACACCGGCTCACATGCTGCCAACTCTGCCCAATCAGTCAATGCGCTTGCGTACACCATCGGACGAAAAGCCGACCAAAAAACCGCCACATCCCCCCACGCTGGTGAAATACCAGCAATCGTGCATGATGTGCTGCAATCGCCCGGCAAGCCTTTGGATACGGATACACGGGCCTTAATTGAGCCCAAACTTGCGGATACGTTGGGCGATGTTCGTATCTATACCGACGATCACGCTGCCGCATCGGCGGAGGCTGTTTCCGCAAACGCATATACCGTCGGAAACAAGATAGTGTTTAACCATGGGCAATATGCGCCGCACACCGATGCTGGGCGACGCCTAGTCTCGCACGAACTGGCACATGTCGTTCAGCAAAGCCGTGCGGCCTCTTTCAGGGATACGATTTCAAGTCCAAGAGACTCCGTCGAATCCAACGCCGATCTGATTAGTGGTCACGCCTTGGCTGGCGGGAGGGGACTGGCTCAACTGTCCAGCGCACCTGTGGAGCCCATGCCCAGATTGCTTCGACAGGCGAAGCCACCCCAGCCTTCCCAGGAGGCCATCGAGACAGATGATTTTACGGAGGCCGCGATCAGTCTCTATGACAGACCAGAGACCCGGGACCTTGGCGTTCTAGTCAGCGCAGGTAAAGTCTTGCAGGAGAGCTTTACATCCGGCGGTCCAAAGACCCGGGCGACAGCGGCCCGCATTCTCTTGGATACAAATCGAGTACTTCATGAGCGTGAGAAGACGGCCCATCGTGACCCTAACGGCGCGCTATTGCGGCCAAGCTTCGGCGACGAAGTGCCTTGGGCCGAAGGGAATCCGCACCATGTTGAAGAAATCGATCCGTTCACCCCGACCAATGTCGCGAGGTGGACCAGTGTGGCCCTGTCGGAAGAACGTCCCCGGACGCCGGTTGCGACCCAAACCAAGCCTTCTGCCATCTCTTTAGCGGCTCCTGCGAAGCCGCCGGAGGCCAAGACAGATGTGAGTGCGCCAGTTTCTTCTGGAGTGACCGTTGAGACCAGCCTCAGACCAGATGACGCACCCGAAGAAAAAGAAACAGCCGGAGGCGGCGAAATCACCGCGGGGCTTGCTTCCCTCAAATCGGCGAAGATCAGCGACGCATCAAATGCACTGGAAAGGCGCGCAGCAGAAATAACACCAGGGGCAAACGCGGTGATGCCGCAATCGCCGAACGCCTCTCTATTTGCCGCGAGCCGGGCAACCTTCTACATCGGCAACCGCATCTACGTAATTGATCGAAGCGGCCATATTGTGCCAGCCTCCAAGGGTATCGGTATCGGCCACGAAGCGACCTCCGAATTCGCGTTCGATCTGGCGAAAAGTTCGCTTAAGAGCGGCACCTACTTCGTCGCTCCCTTCGCGGTGCATGCCAGAGCTGGCACCCAAACGGAGACGGCGTCGTCAAACGTCGTGCTGAAGGTCGATGGGGGGCGTGTAGAAGCGGTCGGCGGTGATATTTTTCCACGAACGGTCACTTCAGACTTAGTGCCGCTCCTGGAAATTATGAGGGCGGCAATCAAAGCTGGTGGCGGCATTGCTATCATCGTCTCGTCAAACCGCAAGCAACAGAGTCTTCGGGACTTCTCAATCAAAAAAGTGGCCGCCGCACTCGCCCGAGTTCCAACCCACCTGAGGTGGGCAATACGGCGCCAGATAGACGCGATGACGGGTCAAGTCGAGGCTGCGCTCGCGGGAGACCCGGAAACCCTTGCCCAATTCGCTTTTAACGAAGGTCTGGCAAGGTTGACAAACATAGTCCCGCCCCTCGGCGCAGGGTTACAGCTATATCAGAAACTCACCCAGATCGTGTGGATCGCAGATACGCTGAACATCGCAGCCTATGCGCTTACGGAGGACGAGGTTGATCTATCCGCGCAAGGGATTGCTTTCGAACTTGCTGGCTACATCATCGGCGAGATGATTGATAAAATTAAGGCAGCGGCGAGCGGCGTTCGAAAAGCTCTTGCAAGAACAGCGCCGGTTACAGACCAAGAGCTTTCGGCAACGAACCCGGCCACAACTCCCGCCGTAGCTTGGGGTACGGCAGCAGCACCAGTGCAAGAGCTGACCAATCCGCCGCGCACGGGCACAACTACAGCTCCCGCCATAGCTCGGGGTACGGCAGCAGCACCGGTGCAGGAGCTGACCAATCCGCCGCTCACGGGCGCGACTACAACTCCCGCCATAGCTCGGGGTACGGCAGCAACACCAGTGCAGGAACTGACCAATCCGCCCCTCACGGGTCCGGCTACAACTCCCGCCATAGCTCGGGGTACGGCAGCAGCACCAGTGCAGGAGCTGACCAATCCGCCCCTCACGGGTCCGGCTACAACTCCCGCCATAGCTCGGGGTACGGCAGCAGCACCGGTGCAGGAGCTGACCAATCCGCCCCTCACGCGTCCGGCTACAACTCCCGCTTTAACTCAGGGTTCAGCCGCAACACCGGTGAACGAGCTTACGAAGCCGCCAGTATCGAGCCCAGCTGCAACTCCCGCTGTAGCTCAGGGTACGGCAGCAGCACAGGTGCAGGAGCTGACCAATCCACCGGTCACGGGTCCGGCTACAACTCCCGCTTTAGCTCAGGGTTCGGCGGCACAAACAGTGCAGGAGCTGACTAATCCGACGGTAGCTGGCTCGACTACAACTCCAGATAGAGTTCAGGGCACGGCAGACCCGCCGGTGCAGGATCTGACCAATCCGCCGGTAACGGACCCGACTACAACGGTGGTGCCGGATCTCGGCAAGACCGCAGTCATACCGAAGCCGGTGAAACCCATCACCGTTGGCGAGCAGTCCGCGCGTATTCAAGAACTCCGCGCCAGGCAACTTCAGATCGATCCCGACATCAGGCAACAAGAATCGTTGCAACGGTCGGCGGCGGATCAAAAAGCCGTATTGGAGCAGAGGCGCGATTCCGCAGGTTTGAGTAAGAAGCAAGGGCAAACTCTCGATCAGGCTAGTAGGAGATACGATGCTGCGCGTACCGAGGAGGACTCACTTCGAGCGGAAAAACTGCGAATCGACAAAGAACTTGCGGAAGTCAGGCGGCAGGTGGTCCAACCTAAGACCTGGCAAGAGCATGAGTCATCCGTATTCGAAAAAGCGACGGCAGATCATCCTGAAGGACGCGTTGGGAAACAAGTGACCTTCGACGTCACAGATGTGGCCACGAATACAACGGTGGAAATACTTGCTGACGTCGCAGTCTCCGAACATGGCGAAGTGAAGATCATTGAGGCAAAACTTAGTGAGTCGAAAGACCTAACTGTAGAAGCGCCCAAATTCACAGATCACCAGAATTTGGCGTACCGTTGGATCTCTAATGGAAACAAAGTATTGGTGGTTCCCAAAGGTGCAAATGCTCCACGAATGGGACTGCCGGTTGGAGACGCGGTAAAAGTGTCTCCCATGATCGAAGTTCACGTCAATAGCCCCGAAGGAATTCGCGTTCGTCTCTTCAAGGATACGATCTAATCATATGAAGCAAATGGTGGAGAATGTTTATGTTGAATTGGCACCGCTCTTTCCCGGCTTTCACCTCAACACAAGCGAAGAAGGCTTCCTTCGCCCGATCGCCAGAGGCACCCAAAAACTCTTGGTTCCGTTCGTCGACCTGCACCCGAGCTATACATTCTCCCTCCTGTGTTGTGTACGCCTAGATGAAGTGGAAGACATTTGTAACATTTTCAACCCTGCCCCGCCACATTATCATCGGATGACCCTGACATCGGTCACGCCCCTAAAGTACTTTGGTCAACCGGAAGAGTACTCTTTTTCGACGAACCAAGGTCTCAAAGAGGCTGCGACAAATTTGGCTACTATTTCGAGTGACATACTTCGCTTCATGGACCAGTATCAGGGTGTACGAGCACTTCACGATGCCATGAACTCCGAAGAAGGATCCCGGTTCGATATCTCGTCCAATCCCGGGAAAGCAATGCGCGCGGTCGTTCTCGCTCGATTGTGCAGCTATGCGGACTTCACAGTGGCGAGATCTCGCCAAGAAGGCTTTATCGGAGATTGGCAGGAAGAGGATCGCAAGAGATTCAGCGCCCTCGTTACCTACCTGGAACGAATGGACAATGCCCACCAGGGAGGGGTTGGGGATCAACCGCAAGAGGCTGATTGACTGGGGGTGTTTCTCTCATTTGATTACTATTCTTCAATCCAATCCCGTGACAGTACACACACAATCACCATTCCCGGACCGCTTCAGAGCTGGAGGAAACCGAACGCTTAAGAATCCTTTAAACGGAAACCCATGACAGCACCCTCGATCACCTTTCGTGGCGCGCATTGCCTAAGCAAGAGCCGTAGGTATGCTAAATAGCTCCGGCCTGGACACCGAGACAGGCGAGTCGTGACTTGGCAAGTCCTCATGCAGGATGGATCGTTGGGCCGAAGACCGCGAACACACAGAGAAGCGGATCAATGCTCTCAGCGAACAGACCGACCAGCATATCGCCGAACTCGTCTCTGCCATTGGCAAACTGATTACTTCCCGAGCCTAAAGACGAAATATGGTCGATCCTACCGAGACCGAGCGCGAAATCTGCAAAACGGTGTGGCCACTCAACAGGCGAATTGATAAATGGGAATCAACAAGTTGATGGAATTCAGCCAATGCTCTTTTAGGAAAACCATGACAGTACCCTCAATCACCTTTCGTGGCGGCATTGATTAGGCAAGATCCGCAGGCATTCTAAGGAACTCCGCCCACGACACCGAGACCGGCGAGTCGGCCACCTTCGTGGACTTCCAACAGAGGTGGCGCTTCCAACAGAAAAGATCGATCGGTCACCCAAGCGGGCAGTTCGAACCCTCCGTTCGCGTCTTGGGCTAAGTTTCATCCCCTCCTAGATCCTAGAATGCCCTCGACTGCAACCATCTTGCAACGCTCCTCGGAAAAACGGGGGAATTCCGGGCAACCGCCGTGCTTGTAAAATCAAGAAAACGGGAAACCAGCTTACTCCAGGAAAACCTTGTCCAAGGCCTAGAGGTTCTGGTATCCGGTTGCAGACCTTGCGATTAGGGCATTGATGATGGACTGATCGCGTTCATTGATCGCAGAGGGCTTTGCGAAGGACGGCGGAGAGGGTGACCCGAAAGTGTGTGCCGATTTCTTCGAAGTTGGGAGCGTCCAAACCCTGATCCTGGCAGGCGGCGGTCATCCGTTGGATGCCGCTACCCCAATGTTCCATCAGGCCCAGTTCCTGAAATACTCGCCCGACTACGCGGTTGCATAGTTTTGAGATGCCTTTTTGAATATCTTCAATGGTCAAACCGAACGGAAGCAAGCCAGGGTTCTCAATCTCGAGGCGATCATCAAATAGGGCAACACGGATTGGTGCGCCTTGTTGGGCATAGTCGGCATGAACGATGGCATTCATGACCGCCTCTCGCACGGCAACAACGGGAAGAGTCCAGAGGTCAGTGCGCTTGACCGGGCCGATGACCGCTTCCCGAGTCAAGTGTTTTGCAAGAACGCAATGACGTCCTTGGCGGCTCCAGGAAGATGACCGCGCACCTCGCCGGCCTCGGCGGCCACCTGAAAACCGGCCATACGTGGCCACTTCAAAACCGGCCAACGAAGCTGAACCAGGACAAGAGTATTTATAACTCGCCGATGGCCGTTTCGGCAAACATATTTTGCAGTCCGGCCCGAAAAGGTTATACTGGCCAGACCTGGACGGAGGACACGGCAACGCAGGGATGCGACCAGAGCGCTGTTCCAGGGCCGGAATGGCGGGCGGCGCAAGCCGCCCCGCCCCGCAGCCATTCTGGCGGGAAAGCGATAAATCTCGGGAGCGCGAGGGCAGAGCCCTCGCAGTAAGCAAAGCTTGTTTCCTTACGATGCCGGTGCAGTCTTGGTGCGCCAGCTTCGAGGTCCACACTTGAGTACGTGGCCGTGATGGAGCAACCGGTCGAGCATGGCGCTGACCGCGGCGACATCGCCCAGCAGTTTGCCCCAGTCTTCCACGGGACGGTTCGATGTCAGCAGCGTGCTGACGCGCTCATAGCGGCGCATGATAATTTCCAGCAGATCCTCGGCGGCGGTGTGTGGCAGTTTGCGCATGCCGAAGTCGTCGATGATGAGCAGTGGTACGGTGGCGACCGATTCCATGTAATCTTTGCGCGTGCCGTCGGCGACGGCCTCAGCCAGCTCATCGAGTAGGATGTGAGTTTCGCGATACAGCACTTTATAGCCCTGCTGGATTGCACACTGACCGATGGCCTGCGCCAAGTGGCTTTTGCCGGTTCCGCCGGGGCCGAGGAACAAAGCATCTTCGCGCCTGCCGATGAACGCGGCGGTGGCCAGATCGAAGATCAGACTGCGATTCATCTTGGGATTGAAAGTGAAGTCGAAGTTATCGAGTGTCCGTTGGGCATCGCGGAAGCCGGCCTGTTTGCGGCGCCGATCCAACAGACGGTCGGAGCGGCGCGTCAGCTCGTCGGAGACCGGACACGAGATCAGATCGATGGATGGCATCGATTCGGCTTGTGCCTGGCGTAAGCGAGTTTCGAGCACCGCCGCGATGCCGCCGAGGCGGAGCTGGGTGAGCGCACGTTGGAGTTCAATCAGGTTCATGGGGATTCTCCTCGTTTAGAGTTATTGAGTCTTGCTGGGTGCGGGCTTGAATGAGATCGCGGTAGAGCGTAAGCTGGCGGATGAGCGGATCAACCTGGCGCAGATTCAGCGACAGTTGTGGACTGTGCTCTAGGTAGCGGCGTACGAACTGGTATTCACTCGCGCCTGTTTCCAGGGCCACGGCGCAGGCGTCCTCCGCGGATGCGACGCCATACTTCTTGGCCATCGAGAGCACGCCCAGGATGCGGCGCACCGCGACTTCCCCGTGATTGCGATGCAGGCCCTGACAGAAAGCGCCGATGTGCTGGCCGGCCTTTTCGCAACGCGCCAGCAGTTGCCGAGTGGACAGAGGTGTCTTCGAAGGACGATCTTCGTCTTGGATCCGGTGACGGCCGCGCTGTTGCCGCAAGTGCTCGCGCAGTAGATTCCCGGTCAAGGGATCGAGTATCCGAACGTGGGAAGCGTCCCACTGCACCTGCACGTGACGGCCGATCCAGCCGGGAGGCGCGCCATAGTAAGCTGCTTCCACCTCCACGCAGCCGTCCAAGTGCACCGTGCGCTCGCCGTATTGGTAATAGCGGAAGGGTTCGACGGGCAACGCAAGCAACGCCGGTTTTTCTTCCGCGAACATGCCCGCCACTTGACGTTTGGTGGTGCCGTGAATGCGTGTGTCGGCCCAGCGTTCTTCCCAGCGGTCCAGATACGCCTGCGCTTCCTCCGGAGTCTCGAAGCGCAAGCCCTTGAGCGGCGTCTTCTGCGCGTGGCCGACGCCTGACTCCACCTTGCCCTTTCGATCCGGATCGTTCACACGGCACGGAAGCGCGACGGCGCCGTAGTGTTTCAGTACATCGCGGTACAGCGGATTCAGCGCCGGATCGTACAGATCGGGCGTGAGCACGCCTTCGCGCAAGTTATCGAGCACCACCACGCGAGTCACGCCGCCCAATCTGCGGAAGGCTCTCTCGTGCAGTTCGGCCCAGGCTTGCGTGCTGGAGCGGAACACCAGAAGGCGAACTGATTTCCGGCTGTGGCCCAGTGTCAGCACGAACATCCGCATCCGGCGGTACTTGCCGGTGTTGGGATCGCGTACCATGGGACCTTCGCCATAGTCCACCTGCGCTTCTTCGCCGGGCGCGGTTTCAATCACTACGCGAGCTTCTGGCGTGGTGACTCCGCGCTGCTTGCGAACGAACCGTTTGACGCTGTTGTATCGCCCGGTGAAGCCGTGGTCGTCCACCAGATCTTGCCAGATAGCCATCGCGTTGCGGCCACGCGACAGACCCAGTTCGATGACTTCCCGGTACGGCTCGCACGCGCTGAATGTCGGACTGCGGCCCGGCCGGCCGTTCCGTCTTCGGCGTCTGGGGATCGGGTGGCTTTTCGGCCTCAGGGTCGGTGGCCACCTCTATGGCCGGTTTTGCCACCCCGTTGGCCGCAGTCCGTCCCCAACCACCCGGCGCCCGCAGGGCGATCCCGGCCGCTTTCAGGTATCGGCTGGCCGTTTCCCGCCGGACTCCGGTGGTCTGTTCAATCCGCCGCAGCGACCAGCCCAGCCGGCCCAGGGCAATCACTTGCTGTTTCTTTTCTTCGCTCAAGACATTGCTCAC
>OCZU010002257.1_pt1 | contig 12358 bp, 13 predicted proteins | sample 1539001 | NCBI WGS metagenome assembly OCZU01 (sample SAMEA3539306, study PRJEB22396) | soil metagenome | biome: tundra; feature: field; material: soil | place: USA | collected 2010-05 | depth 0.15 m
CCCGGCATGCCGATCCCGGGGAGCAGGCCGGACGCCGGCCTGGCCAGGGACCTGGAGCGAATGGCACTTGACTTCGCCAGGGAGCTGCGCACTGCCGTCTGGCATACGGAGGCCGTCGGCACGGACGCGCTCGCCGACCTCCGCGTCATCCTGGAGGACACGCTGACCAGGATCAAGGACGAGATCCTGGGCGGCGCGGGGCCCTGGTCCACCGAGACAGCCGAAGATACCGCCGAAGAAGACGACGGCGACGGCGACGGCGCCTGACCAGGAGATCGCCGCCCAGCCAGGCGGCGACACCTGACCGGAGCCAGGCGGCGACACCTGACCGGAGCCAGCCCGCGCGCCTGGCCGCGCAGCCCGGCGGTGGCCCCGCCCGGGCCGGCTGCGCAACCCGTTCGATGTGACGTTCAACGGCACCCGACACGCTCGCTGCCACATCGAGCGGGGTGCACGGCAAGGGCGGCCCCGCGGGCTGGGCATGAGCCCGGAGGTTCGAAGTGGCGCTGTATCGATGTGGCGCTGTACTACGGGGTGAAGACGACCTTCCCGAAGAGGTCGCCGGAGATCATCGCGGCGAAGCCGTCGGCGGCGCTGGCCAGCGGCAGCGTGCGGTCGATCCGGGGGCGCACGCCGGTCTGCTCGCAGAATCGCAGCAGCCGCCCGAGCTGATCCCGCGTCCCCATCGTGGACCCGACGACGGACAGCTGCAGGAAGAAGACCCGGGTCAGGTCAGCCGGCGGCATGGACCCGCTGGTCGCTCCCGAGATCACGATGGTCCCGCCCGGCCTGAGCGCGCGCAGCGAGTGCGCCCAGGTGGCCTGGCCCACCGTCTCAAGCACTGCATCCACGCGCTCGGGCAGCCGGGCACCCGCCGGGAATGCCTGATCCGCGCCCAGCTCGGTGGCCTGCTGCCGCTTTTCCTCGCTGCGGCTTGTCGCCCAGATCCGGTAGCCCGCGGCCCGGCCGAGCAGGATCAGTGCCGTCGCGACGCCGCCGCCGGCGCCTTGCACCAGGACCGTCGCTCCCGGCTCGAGCCCGGCCTTCCCGAACAACATGCGGTAGGCAGTGAGGTACGCGGTCGGCAGGCACGCGGCCTCGGCGAAGGACAGGCAGGATGGCTTGGGCAGCAGATTCCGCCGCGGCACGGCCACCCGCTCGGCGAAAGTGCCGTCATACCGCTCCGACAGCAATGAGCGGGCCGGGTCGAGGGTCTCGTCCCCGCCGCCGATCTCCGGGTCCCCGACGACTGAGTGGATGACCACCTCGTTACCGTCCTCGTCGAGACCAGCCGCATCACAGCCCAGGATGATCGGCAGCCGGTCTTCGGACATGCCGACGCCGCGCAGGGACCAGACATCATGGTGGTTGAGCGCCGCGGCCCTGACCGAGACAGTCGTCCAGCCTTGCGGCGGCGAGGGGTCCTGGTGCTCTCCAATGGCCAGGCCGGCCAGCGGGTCGTCGGGGCTGATACGCACGGCGGTGACAGCGAACATGCGTGGACCCTAGCCGAGTGAGGCACCCGGCAGCGAGCGGGCATGCAGGGCCGGGCGGGCGGGCATGCACCCGGCAGCGACCGGGCATGCAGAGACCGGGCGAGATGAGCGCTGCTGAAGGCAAGACTGCGGGGAGAATGATGTGCCATACTTCGGTGCGGGCAATGGCCCAAGATACCCCCGCAGGTGAAGGATCTGAGTGGATCTCACCGCCTACGCTGAGCTAGCGGTGCGCCTCGTCAACTCTGCTGACAGCGACGAAAGGCACGATGACTGGCTCAGCAGTCCTGATGCGTTCCGCGCACTAGTGGCGGACCGCCCTCACCTGCATGGGCAAATCACCCATAACGACGTATCGGCGCTGCGGCAGCTCCGTGACGAGCTGACGGCCATCTTCATGGCCGTGGCGGAAGGCGAAGCCCCGGCTGCGGTCGAGCGGCTAAATGCCCTGCTTATCCGCCACCCGGTCCACCCGGTGATCTCCGGGCATGACAATCAGTCCTGGCACCTGCATCTGAGCGACGGCAGTACGGTAGCCGACCGCTATGCGGCCGGCGCCGTCGTCGGCCTGATGACGATCATTACCCAGCTGGGCGCGGACCGGCTGGGCGTCTGCACGCTCGCCGCATGCCACGGCGTCTTCATCGATGCCAGCACCAACCGGTCCAGGCGCTATTGCTCGGACCGCTGCGCCAGCAGGGCGAATGTCACCGCATTCCGCGCCCGGCGCACCGGGGCCACTGGCCCTGCCTCGACGGCGGCCGGCTAACGGACCGTCGGTTACAGACTGGTCGTTGGCTGCTTTGACCACCGTCAATCACCATTGGGCGCGGTGCGCTATATCACGGGCCGATCTCGCTCGGGAAACGAGCTTCGGCCAGGCCATCCGCTGACGCGCCAGTCACCTGCGTTACCGAAATGACGCCAACCGGCTTCTTCTCATCCCTCAAGACGATCATTACCATGAAGCCTACTCACGGGGCGCATGGCCCACGTATGCGGACCGGAAAGAAGGTTCGATCATGGCAGCTGAGTCAGTAGATACTGTCACCCAACCGGCGGATGTCGGCCTCAAGAGAGAGATGGGGCTGATCGGGGCCACCTGGGCGTCCGAGACCTCGATCATCGGCTCCGGCTGGCTGTTCGGCTCGTACTTCGCCGCGCAAGCGGTCGGGTCGGCTGCCCTGATCTGCTGGGTCATCGCCGGAATCGCGGTCATCATCCTGGCCCTCGTGCATGCCGAGCTGGGCGGGATGTACCCGGTCTCCGGCGGCACCGCGAGATTCCCGCACTTCGCGTTCGGCAGCGTCGCTGGCATATCGTTCGGCTTCTTCTCCTGGCTGCAGGCGGTCACGGTAGCGCCGATCGAGTGCTTTGCGGTGATGCAGTACGGGTCGCACTACTGGCACGGCCTCTACAACCCGGTCACGAAGAACGTCACGGGGCTCGGCTTCGTGATGACGATCATCCTGATGGCGATCTTCACCGCCATCAACTTCCTCGCCATGCGGCTGTTCTCCAAGGTCAACGCCGGCATCACGTGGTGGAAGGTCGCAATCCCGATCCTCGCCATCATCGTGCTGCTGTTCAAGTTCCACCCTGGCAACTTCAGCTCGGGCGGGGGCTTCATTCCCAAGGGGGTCACCTGGCAGGACATCTTCGGGGCGATTCCCGGGGCCGGGATCGTGTTCGCCTACCTCGGCTTCGAGCAGGCTGACCAGCTAGCTGGCGAGATCAAGAACCCGCAGCGCAACCTGCCGCGGGCGATCTTGCTCGCCATCGGGATCGGCACCGCGATCTACATTCTGCTGCAGGTCGTGTTCATCGGCGCGATGAAGCCCAGCCTGCTCGCCGGGCACGGCGGCTTCCTTGGCATCGTCTGCCCGACGACAGGGCACTGCAACTCCTCGATCTCGACCATCGTTTCCGGGCCGTTCGCCGGCCTGGCAGGCCTCATCGGGCTTGGCTGGCTGGCCACCATCTTGTACGTCGACGCGTTCGTCTCCCCGTTCGGCACCGGCCTGATGTACCAGACCTCGACCTCGCGCGTCGGCTACGGCCTGGCCCGCAACCGCTACTACCCGCAGATCTTCCAGCGGGTCGACGCCCGGGGCGTGCCCTGGATCAGCCTGATCTTCGCCTTTGCGTTCGGCCTGCTGTTCCTGCTGCCGTTCCCGAGCTGGCACTCACTGGTCGGCCTGGTCACCTCGGCAAGCGTGCTGATGTACGCGGGAGCGCCGCTGTCCCTGGGTGCGTTCCGCGGGCAGGTCCCGGAGGCGCCCCGGCCGTACCGGATGCCGGGCGCTTCCGTCCTCGCCCCGATTGCGTTCATCGTCGCCAACCTGATCATCTACTGGTCGGGCTTCGAGGTGCTCTGGAAGCTCGGCATTGCGATCGTGATCGGCTACGTGCTGATCGGCACGTCGATGGCCTTCGACAAGGAGCGGCCGCCGCTGGACTGGAAGTCGGCACAATGGCTGCCGGTCTACCTGCTCGGCATGGGCGTCATCTCCTGGCAGGGCCAGTTCAGCGGCGCTGCCTCCACGCCGGCGCCATTGGCGCCGACAAACACCTTCAACATCCCGTTCTGGTGGGACATGCTGATCGTCGCCGCGTTCAGCCTGGTCATCTACTTGTGGGCACAGCGCGCCCGGCTGCCCAGGCACGAGATGCTCGAGCTTGTCGGCAGGCAATCAGGCCCGGTGGAGTCGGTCGGGCACTGACGCGGCTCGGCCCGCAGAAGGCAACTGCGCTGGGCCCCGTCCCCTGCGCGGGGACGGGGCCCAGCGCGTGCCTAACGTCGGTGTACCGGCCAGTAGCGCGTGATGACGCGGCCCTCGATCAGGGCAGCGTCGACCGCCCCGAACATGCGGCTGTCCACCGCCCCCGCCGCCGGGTTGTCCGACTCCAGCCACCAGCCGCCCGGCTCGCGGCGGGCCGCCCGCTTGATCAGCAGCATGCCCGGCCTGCCCGGATGACGGGCGATGACCAGCTGGCCGGGGCGTACGGAGACCGGCCGGCCCGGCCGGACGCGGCGGCGGACGAGCAGCCAGTCCCCCGGCCGCAGCGCGGGCTCCATCGACCGCTCAGCTACCGCGACCCGCCATAGCGGCCAGCGCATCCGGCCCTCCCTGATTGCGATCACGCCTACCGGGTACTGTCGGAATCCGGTACCCATGATCCGACATGAGAGAAGGACATCAATGAGGCTGCTCGCACGTCTCCTCGAGCCGCGCGCCACCGCGCACGCGCACTGCGACCTTCCCTGCGGCATCTATGATCCGGCACAGGCCAGGATCGAGGCCGACTCCGTCCGCGCGATCTGCGAGAAGTACCAGCAGAACGAGGACCCAGAGTTCCGCGCCCGCGCGCTGCAGATCAAGGAGGAGCGGTCTGAGCTCGTCAAGCACCACCTGTGGGTGCTGTGGACCGACTACTTCAAGCCGCCGCACTTCGAGAAGTACCCGCAGCTTAATGGGCTGTTCAACGAGGCCACCAAGCTCGCCGGGGCAGGCGGCACGAAGGGCAGCACCGCCGTGGCCACGGCAGACAAGCTGCTCGCCAAGATAGACGACATCGCGAAGGTCTTCTGGGAGACGAAGCAGGCCTGACCCTGCCTCCGCCCGATATCCTGCTTGCCGGTCAGGGGCCGCGCGGTCGGTGACCGCGCGGCCCTAACCGCGCCGCCTTAAACTGCGCGCGGCGCTCGCGCCGCGCGGCGCGTCAGCGCATCGGTGCGCTAACGGTAAGTTGCAGGCAGGAGCCGGCTGCCTGAGCCATCAGGATGCTGGCCGGCGTCGTGGGAGGGCAGAAGTGACCGAGGAGACGACCGCATCGGCGACCTGGCAGGCCGCCAGCATCGCAGCCCGTGACGGAGGCTCCGCTCCCGGCACGAGTCGTGCTGCCGCTGCGGTGCCGGTTCCGCTGCAGTCGGCCACTGGCCGCGAGGGGCGCGACCAGGTCACCGTCTGCTTGCCAGCCGAGGGTGCCTACCTGTCGGTGCTGCGCACCGCGACGGCCGGCCTGGCAGCGCGCCTTGACTTCACCCTGGACGAGATCGAGGACCTGCGCATCGCGGTGGACGAGGCGTGCGCGATGCTGCTCGGCCAGGCAGTACCGGGAACCAGCCTTGAGTGCACCTTCACCCTTGGCGGCGATCTGATGACGATCTCGGTGTCGGTGCTGAGCCAGACCGCCCGGCCGCCCGCCAGTGACACCTTCGCCTGGACCGTGCTCTCGGCCCTGGCTGGAAGCGTCGAGGCGCGCGTCGGGCCAGGCAACCGGCTCACCATCGTGCTGCAGAAGAGCCGCGAGCCATCGGGGTCGGTGTGACGGGGGAGATCGAGGTTCGGTTGTCCGAGGAGTTCGAGATCCCGGCGGCCGGGCCTGCCGGAGAACACGGGGCTGACGACGCCAGCCCGGAGTCGTCAGCCGAGGTGCTCGGTTTCCGGGAGGTGGCAGACATCGACGCAACCGGGACTGAGGCTGCGGATGCCCGCGAGCAGACCGCACGGCATGACGCGTCGGTCGCGTCGAAGGTCCACGCAGTCCGCGAGCGGACCTATGCCAGGGACCTGTTCGAGCAGCTGACGGCACTGCCCGTGGGAGACGAGGAGCGCCTGCGGATCCGCGGCGAGCTCGTCGAGATTCACCTGCCGCTTGTCGAGTACCTGGCCAGAAGATTCCGCAACAGGGGCGAATGGCTCGACGACCTCACTCAGGTGGCCACGATCGGGCTGATCAAGTCGATTGACCGGTTCGACCTTGCCCGCGGTGTCGAGTTCTCCACCTACGCGACGCCTACCATTGTCGGCGAGATTAAGCGCCATTTCCGTGACAAGGGCTGGGCCGTCCGGGTGCCCCGGCGGCTGCAGGAACTCAAGCTGGCGCTGACTAAGGCCATCGGGGATCTCGCCCAGCGGGAGGGACGCGCGCCAACCGTTGCCGAGCTCGCCGCGCACCTGCAGATGAGCGAGGAGGAAGTACTTGAGGGCCTGGAGTCCGCTAACGCCTACTCGACGGTGTCACTCGACGCCCCCGACTCCGGCGACGAGGACGCGCCCGCGGTCGCCGAGTCACTCGGCATGCTCGATGACGCCCTGGAGGGCGTCGAGTACCGCGAATCGCTCAAGCCCCTGCTTGAGCGGCTGCCGCCCAGGGAGAAGCGGATCCTGCTGCTCCGCTTCTTCGGCAACATGACGCAGTCGCAGATCGCGACGGAACTCGGCATCTCGCAGATGCACGTCTCCCGGCTGCTGGCCAGGACGCTGACGCAGCTACGTGAGGGACTGACCTCCGAGGACTAGCTGGCCGCATCACGCGGCCAGTTCACGCGGCCGGGCCAGACTGCCGGATCACGCGGCCGGGTCAGCGGGCTCCCGCGGCGGCACTGGCCGCCCGCTGGTCAGCGCACGCAGGCTAGGCGGCAGCAGCAGCGCGACGAACCCTGCGGCCGCCAGCACGAGCGCTGGCACTCCCCACGAGTAGCGGTGCCCCTGGACCAGGTAGATCCCGACGATGCCGGTGAAGAGCTGGGTGAGCAGCGCGGGCGTCCGGCTCCACCGCCTGGCCCTGGCGAGGCCGGCCGCCACGAACCCTAGCGCCACGACCGTGCCGAACCCGATCAGGGTCAGCGCGATGCCGCTGCCCGGCCGGTATGAACGCCCCGCGGCGGCATCGGTCGCGGACAGGACCGAAGCGACGCACACGACGGCCGCCTCGGCCGCCTGCACGATCGCGGCCGCGCGCACCGTCGGCGGACTCTGCGGCATTCTCCGTCCTCCTCACCTGGATCGCTACCCTAAGCGCGTGCGCGCGCTGCTGATTGTTAACCCACGTGCCACGTCAACGACCCGGCTCGGCAGGGATGTCATCACCCGGGCGCTGGCGTCCGCCGTGGAGCTTGCGGTCGTGGAAACACGGTACCGGGGCCATGCGGCCAGTCTGGCGGGTACCGCGGCCAAGGCCGGTCAGGGCCTCGTCCTCACGCTCGGCGGCGACGGCACCGTCAACGAGGCGGTTAACGGAATAGTCGGCGCCAGCCCAGCCAGCAGAGGCAGCAGCCCGGCGGCCAGCCGGCCCGCACTCGCGCCGCTGCCAGGCGGCAGCGCGAACGTCTTCACCCGCGCCCTGGGCCTGCCGACTGACCCGGTCGAGGCAACCGGGCAGGTGCTGCACGGCCTGGCAGCCGGAAGGGACCGGAGCATCGGCCTGGGCCTGGCCGGAGACCGGTACTTCGCCTTCAACGCCGGCCTCGGACTTGACGCCGAGGTGGTGCGTGCCGTCGAGGGCCTCCGCGCGCAAGGCCGCACGGCCACGCCATCGCTCTATATGAGGATCGCCCTGCGCCAGTACTTCCGGGTCACCGACCGGCGCCATCCGGCGCTATCGCTCGAGCGTGACGGCCAGCCGCCGGTAGGCCCGCTGTTCCTTGGCATCATCTCGAACACGGCACCGTGGACCTACGTGGGGCGGCGGCCCGTCCATACCAGCCCGCAGGCGGGTTTTGACTCGGGCCTTGATGTCTTCGCCCTCCGCCGCCTCCGCACCATCGGCACGTTCAGCGCGCTGCGCCAGATGCTGTTCGGCGGCGGCGGCGGCCCGCCTCGCGGCCGGCACGTCGTCAGCATGCACGACGAGGGCGAGCTGACGGTCCGGGCCAGCCGGCCAGTCGCCTTCCAGGTCGACGGCGAATACGTCGGCGAGCGTGAGTGCGTTACCTTCAGGTCCGTTCCGCATGCCCTCCGGGTAATCAGCTGACCGGAATGCGCTGCCGGGCTCGCGCCGGCGGCGCATTCCGATAAAGGCATATCCCCGGCCAGGCCGTCCGATCTCGGCATCAGCCCGGCGGCCGGTATGCCCGCCCGTGACGCCACTGGTGCCCGCAATGTGATCCATCTGACACCGAAATCCTCCCGAACCTTTGCCAAAGCCCCTTGCGGTTGATCGGCGAGCTTGAGAAGCTTATATCGCTCTCGGGGGAGGCACGCCAGCCACGTGTCTCAGCCGCTCCGGGTCATGACCACGTGGTTATGGCCCGCTGGCCTTGCCCGGGAACGTAGGGGCGCAAGTCCCGCTGACTTGTTAATATCTCAAGCTCGGGAAATCGTTACATCCCAGCGTATGGCCTAGCTCGTGAAATCATTCACAAGCACAACTGAGGTGACGGGCCCCTGGCCACGGCTCTGCCCTCACGGAGGAGTGGACCTCATGGACTGGCGTCACATCGCCGCCTGCCGTGACGAGGACCCGGAGCTGTTCTTCCCGATCGGAAATACGGGGCCCGCACTGGTCCAGATCGAGGAGGCCAAGCTCGTCTGCCAGCGCTGCCCCGTGCTTGAGCCTTGCCTGCAATGGGCACTTGAGAGCGGCCAGGACGCTGGTGTCTGGGGCGGGCTGAGCGAGGACGAGCGCAGGGAACTGAAGCGCCGGAGCACTCGGGTCAGGGCCCGCGCGCACGCCTGACCTGGCGCGCCGGGTCTCGGGTCAGCGAGCGGGCTGGGGCGGGCCGGCTGGCAGTTCAAGCGGCAGGTCGACAAGCACGATCGTGCCGCCAGCGGCTCGCGGCATGATCTCAAGCCTGCCGCCGAGTTCGGCTACCACGAGCGTGCGGACGATCTGCAGGCCAAGGCTCGTGCAGGAGGCAAGGTCGAATCCCGCCGGGAGCCCCGCACCGTTGTCAGTCACCGTGACGACAAGCCGCTGATCCCGCCGCTGCGCGGCCACTTCGAGCAGCCCGGCCGATGGCCCGCCACTGGGCCGGGACAGGCCATGCTGAAGCGCGTTCTGCAGAAGCTCTGTCAGTACCAGGGCAAGCGGGGTCGCAACGGAACCTGGCAGCTCGCCGAAGGTCCCGGATAGGACCGGCGTCACCCGTGCCTCGGCCGCCGACACCTCCCCGGACATCATCGCCACGCGGCCGGCGATCTCGTCGAAATCCACGGATTCCTCCGGCGCCTGGGACAGCGTCTCGTGCACGAGGGCGATCGAGCCGACCCGGCGCACCGCCTCCTCGAGCGCAAAGCGCGCATCCGGCGCCTGCAGCCTCCTGGCCTGCAACCGCAGCAGCGCGGCCACCGTCTGCAGGTTGTTCTTGACGCGGTGGTGAATCTCCCTGATCGTCGCGTCCTTGGTGATCAGCTCCCGCTCGCGGTGCCGCAGCTCGGTCACGTCCCTGAGCAGGATCAGGGCACCAGCCCTGGCCCCGGCCACGACCAGCGGGATGGTGCGCAGCTGCACCACCGAGCCGTTGCCCTCGACCTCGGCTTCGCGCGCCGCCCGGCCGCTGGCTGTCAGCATCAGCGAGTGGTCACGGGGCACGTTGCCGGAGCACAGCCGGGCCGTCAGCGGGCCGAGCTCGGCGCCCACCAGATCGGCGGTCAGGCCGAGCCGCCGGTAGGCCGACAGGGCGTTCGGGCTGGCGTAGGTGACGTTTCCCGAGCGGCCGAGCCGGAGCAGGCCATCCCCCACCCGCGGTGACCTGACCAGCGCGGGTTCCTCGCCTGCGCACGGGAACATCCCCGCTGCCACCATCTGGGCCAGGTCATCCGCTGCCCGCAGGTAGGTAAGCTCCATCCTGCTCGGCGTGCGGGCGGAGCTGAGATTGGTCGAGCGCTCGACGACGGCGATCACCTGGCCGTCATTCAGGACCGGAATGGTCTCATGGCGCACTGGCACGCCATCCCTCCACTCCGGGTCACCCTCACGGCAGATTCGCCGCTCGCGCAGCGCTACATCGAGGAAAGGCCGCTTCCCCGCGGGCAGGACGCTGCCGACAACGTCATCGGGAACAGCGGTCGGCCCGGTTGTCGGTCGCATCTGCGCTAGCGCCACCCAGCCCGACTCGTGCCGGAGCGGCGCCCAGAGCACGAGGTCGGCGAACGACAGGTCGGCCAGCAGCTGCCAGTCGGAAACAAGCGCGTGCAGCCAGTCAAGGCCGGCCTCGGTGAGTCCCGCATGCCGGCGGGCAAGGTCGGTCAGGGTGGGCATCTGGCCATCATCGCACCAGGCGAGGTACCACCTGGCGGCATGCCGGGCCCGGGTCGGACATCATGTCCAGGTAACGCGGACATGATGTCCGGACAACCCGCCAGCGGGAAGGAACTGACTGTGACAGCCTCCCCGGCCTGGCCAGACCGCGGCAGCGGCCTGCGCGTGGTGCCGGACAGCCGGCTGCCGAAGTACTACGGCGTGAAGCGGCGGCTGCTTGAGCTGACCGAGGTGATGCCGCCGGGCACCGCCGTGCCGCCGGAGCGGGAGCTTGCCCAGCGCTACGGCACGTCCCGCACCACCGTCCGGCAGGCACTGGCTGAGCTTGCCGTGGAAGGAAAGCTGCTCCGCATGCAGGGCAAGGGGACGTTCGTGGCCAAGCCGAAGGTCGCCCAGGTCCTGGAACTGACCAGCTACACCGAAGACATGCGGGCACATGGCCTGCAGCCAAGGACGATGATCCTTGGCACGGGATACATCGCGGCCGGGGAGGACCTGGCCGGCTTCCTCGGCATCCGGACCGGGGGCCGCGTGCTGCGCATCCACCGGCTGCGGCTGGCGGACGGCGAGCCGATGTCCATCGATGCCTGCTATCTGCCCGCGCGCCGCTTTCCCGGGCTGCGCAGGAACCTGAAGAAGAACTCCTCGCTGTACGAGACGCTCGCCTGCGCGTACGGCGTCGAGCTGGCCGAGGCCGCGGAAACCATCGAGACTGTGCTGGCGGGCCCCGACGACGCCCGGCTGCTTGGCGTGGATGTCGGGCTGCCCCTGCTGCTGGTCAGCCGGCACAGCTTCGATCAGTCGGGCTCGGCTGTCGAATGGGCGCAGTCCTGGTACCGGGGCGACCGGTACAAGATCGTCACGAGGCTGCACCGGCCCGGGCCGTGAGCACCGGCTGCCGCCGGATGGCCGGCTGATAACGTCGCGCGCATGGGCGAGGCGGAACACGGAGGCGCGCACGCAGTGGCTGCCGCGCGCAGGCATGGCGCGGCGGCGATGTTCACGCTGTCCGGCGGGCACGTCTTCCCGCTCTATGACGGAGCGGTCAAGGCGGATCCGCCGATGCGCATCATCGATGTGCGGCACGAGCAGACGGCGGTGTTCGCCGCGGAGGCGACGGCCAGGCTCTCCCGCATGCCCGGGCTCGCCGTCCTCACCGCCGGCCCGGGGGTGACGAACGGCGTGAGCGCGATAACGACCGCGCATTTCAACGGGTCACCCGTGGTGGTGCTCGGCGGCCGCGCGCCTGACTACCGGTGGGGCTCAGGGAGCCTGCAGGAGATTGACCACCCGCAGCTGCTGTCCGCCGTCACAAAGCGCGCGTGGACCGAGCACGACGCCGGCCGGGTCGGCTCGTCGGTCGACGAGGCGTTCCGGCTGGCCGTCACCCGGCATCGCGGGCCGGTATTCCTTGACATCACGCTGGAGGCGCTCTTCGGCACTCCAGGCGGGGCAGGCCCGGCCGGGCCAGGCGCAGCCGCCGGCGGCGCTAGCGACCGCGCTGCGGGCGCTGCTAACGGTGCCGCCGACGGCGGGCAGCGGGACGCACCCGATCCCGATGCGGTGAGCGCCATCGCCGCGCTCCTCGTTGCCGCCCGGCGGCCGGTGCTGGTTCTTGGCTCAGACGTCTGGCTGGACGGCGCAGACCAGGCGGCGCGGCAGGCGGCCGAGGAGCTCCGGCTGCCGGTGATCGCCAACGGCCAGGGTCGCGGCGTGCTGCCGGCCGGCCACGACCTGCTCGTCACGCGCGCGCGGCCGGTGGCCTTCGGCCAGGCTGACTTGGTGATTGTGGTGGGTACGCCGCTTGACTTCCGGCTCGGTTACGGCGAGTTCGGCGGGCGGGACGGGGCGCCGCGGGCCCAGGTCGTGCACGT
>OCZU010002258.1_pt1 | contig 12353 bp, 13 predicted proteins | sample 1539001 | NCBI WGS metagenome assembly OCZU01 (sample SAMEA3539306, study PRJEB22396) | soil metagenome | biome: tundra; feature: field; material: soil | place: USA | collected 2010-05 | depth 0.15 m
TTCAGACGTGTGCTCTTCCGATCTATGTCACGGTGCCTTTCATGTCGGCCGAACGGCGGAAAAATTACGTGCGCGTCGAAAACAAGGAGTCGCCGATCCGCGAGCACGAAAAGGGCAGGGGACTGCTCCTGCTCACGGGTCATTTTGGCAACTGGGAGGTTTCGACCACGTCCGGGATCAAGCAATTCCCGCAATACAAGAATCTGTTTCACTTCGTCCGCCGTCCGCTCAAGCCAAAATGGTTCAATGACCTGGTCACGCGCAAATTCCGCCGGGCAGGTTTCGGCACGCTTTCCAAATTCGGTTCGCTGGACACCCTGCTGGATTTGCTGGCGGGCGGCGCGATCATCGTTTTCATTTACGATCAGCACGCCGGGAAACGCGACGGCGTGGTGGTTGACTTCTTGGGACATCCGGCCGGCACGTTCAAGAGCCTGGCGCTCATTGCCATGTCCACGGGCGCTCCGGTCATCCCGGCGTCGAGCTGGCGCGAGCCCGACGGGACGCATGTGCTGCGTTTTGAAAACCCGTTGCCGTTGATTGACTGCGAGAATGTGAATGAGGCGATTCGAAAAAACACGCAGCTTTTCAATGACACACTGGGCCGGCTCTTGCTGCGCCATCCGGAGCAGTGGATCTGGATGCATCGGCGATGGAAAGTTCGTCCGCCCGAAGCCCGGTAAATTACTTCTTTGCCGTGTTCTTCCTCTTCGCGAAACCAGAGAGGGACGCCAGGAGACCAAGTCCGGCAAGAACCGCGGACGAAGGCTCCGGGACGGTCACAGCAACAGAAAAAGATCCGCCGTTGTCGCTAAACAAACCCGTTTCATCATTGAAGCCCAGAAATAATCCTCCGCTGTCGGAAATCACTTGATTGTATGAACTGCTAACAAATCCGCTTCCATTTCCCGGAACGCCGCCAGGGAGAAGGGTGCCTATGCTCACGGCAGTCGTGCCGCCTATTCCTGTGAGTTCAAGTGGAAAGCCTTCGTGCTTGAAAACGAAACATTACGAATGCATCGCTGGAATTGAATTCTCGAACGCAGGAATACTGCTTTGTAGCCCGAATCGTGGTAGGCTCCGTTCCCAATGCGAGTGCAATCTCTCCAACCAAAGCGATCAAGACTCCCGGCGTTCACCTTGATCGAACTTCTCGTCGTAATTGCCATCATCGCCATTCTAGCAGCCATGCTTTTGCCCGCGCTAGCCAAGGCCAAAGAACGCGCCCGGCGCATTCAATGCCTGAACAATCTCAAGCAACTCGGCGTCGTCTGTACGCTCTACGCCGGGGACTCCAATGACAAATTAGTCGAAGCGCGTTTCGATCCGGCGATTCCAGCCTGGGTGCAAATCGCGGTCAATCCGCCTGAACAGAGTCTTTGGAAAGATCTGGGGTTTTCAATAGCGGCCAACGCCAGCAGCAGCAGTTCGATCTGGGCTTGCCCGAATCGTCCCACGCTTCCCAACTATGATACCGGGTATAATCAGTTTCTCATTGGCTTTCAGTACTTCGGCGGAATAAAAACTTGGAAGAACAAGGTAGGCAGTTTTCCTTCCCGTAGCCCGGTCAAGCTGAGTCAAGCCAGACCGCATTGGACCCTGGCGGCTGACGCGGTGATGAAAATTGTGGGCGAATGGGGCGGAGGCCCTGTGAATCTCTTCCCCGACATGCCGTCGCATCGTCGAAACGGAAGATTTCCTGATGGCGGCAACCAGCTTTACACTGACGGCTCGGCGACCTGGGTCAAGTTCGAGAGGATGTATTACTTTCACGGTTGGACTCCCGACTGCGTTGGCTACTGGTATCAGGACGTGGTGGACGTGGATCCGGCATTGCAGCCACTGCTGCCCCAGTTGGTGGCGCAACCGTGATGCTGGGTTGGAAAGTTGCAGTCCCAGTTCCATAGTCCCAGTCCCAATAGCCGCCCGAATTAGCGCTTGCAACGCGGCTCGCAAATGATATTTTCCACGCTCCTTAATTTTTAATTTGAATTGTTATGTCAAGAATTTGTGAACTCACAGGCAAAAGGCCCATGAAGGGCAGCATCATCTGGCGCAGTGGTAAGGCCAAGAAAGTCGGCGGCATCGGCACGCACATCACCGCCATTACCAAGCGGCGCTTCCTGCCGAACTTGCAACGTGTCAAAGCGCTGATGCCGGGCGGCGAAGTTCGTTACATCCGCGTCGCCGCCAGCGCGCTCAAACAGGGTCTGGTTACCAAAGCGCCCAAACGGAATTGGAAGAAGCCGGAAGCGGAGAAGAAACCAGAAGTGGCGAAGAAGGCCTGATTTTTTCGGATAGAATCAAAGCGAGGTATTTCACGCCTCGCTTTTCTTTTTTGCCGGTGATTAACGGCCCGACAAACCCGCGCGGGATTTGAGCTTCTCGGCATCCGCGCGTTCGAGGTAATTCACCAGATTTTTCCAGGCGGGGTTAAACCCAAACCCGCCTTCCTTCATTTCCCTGATCGCTTCAGGTTTTGTCCAGCCGCAGAAGACGATTCGATACATCGCGCACATTGTCCCCGTGCGATCCGCGCCGCGCTCGCAATGCACAAACACCGGCAAATTGTTCGTGTCCGCGACGATTTTCAGAAAACGGACCACGTCATCGTCATTCGCACGCCAGGGTTCCATCTTCAAGCGGTCTTGCGTCAAACCTCCGCCGGAAATCTTGACGTCATCCGAGTGAAACGTCCGGAGATTCACGATGGTCTTGACGCCCATGGTTTTCAACTCGGCCATTCCCCGCGTCGTGGGCTGTGCGCCGCGATAAAGATTCGTGGTGAGTTGAAAGAAGTTTGGCAGGCCGGGACGATCCAGTTTGACGGCCCAGGCCGGCGGGCGCGAGGCGGGTCGCTCGGTTGAATTGGTTTGCGCGGGAACGCCGCGCGCCAGGAACGCCGCCACGACGAAAGCTATGCGCCAGGTCCGCACTTTATTTTCCCTTGGACCACTTCATCGTCACGCGTTTCAATTCGCGGTCGGATTCGCGTTTTTTGATGTCATCGCGCTTGTCGAACTCGACCTTGCCTTTGCCGACGCCGAGCGCGACTTTCACCTTTCCGTTTTTCCAGTAGAGCGAGAGGGGGACGAGGGTGTTGCCTTTCACCGACGCGAGGCCGAACAGTTTTCGGATTTCCGATTTGTGCAGCAGAAGCTTGCGGGGAGCCTTGGGCGCGTGGTTTTGCACATTGCCGTGCGAGTACTCGTCAATGTGCGCGTTATGGAGAAACACCTCGTCGTGCTCCACGCGCGCGAAGGCGTCGCCGATCTGGCCCTTGCCGGCGCGCAACGCCTTGACCTCAGTGCCGTGCAACACAATGCCCGCCTCGAACGTTTCGAGGATGTGATAATCGCGCCGCGCTTTGGAGTTGGAGACGATGTCAGCCATAAACAACGGCAGCCAGAAGGTCGCCCCTCTGGCTGGCCATGAAATTGAAACGGGTCGCGCGCCTTCCGGCTAGTGCTTCTTGCCGCGCTTCTTGGCCGTGGGCCGCGTCAATTCGACCAGTTCCGGCATTTCGAAGCCGGTTTTTTCCTCGATGAGTTCGGTCAGCGCGATGTCGGCGACGCCCATGTTGCCGGGTTCCACCAGCGGTCGGCTCAGGGAGCCCCCGCCCGAATTAAGCTGCCGGACGCGGCGTGAAATCAAGTTGATCAGAACGTTGGGATTGCCAACCTTCTCCAGTGCTTTTTTTATCAATTCAGCGTTCAAAATTTTCCCAAGGGTTTTAGAAATTTAGCTGTGCAGAATAACCGCTTACCGGGTGAACGCAATATAAAACTTTGGAATTCCGCTTGCGCCGCAAATGCCGTTTCCCTAAAACACCCCCGCATGTCTGCGCCCAACAAAAAATCGCCCGGTCAATCCTTTGACCTCCAAAACTTTCTCGCCTCCCGCACGGAAGCCGTCAATGCCGCGCTGGACGACTTTCTGCCCCCCGAAAAAAACCGGCCCGCCACAATTCACCGGGCGATGCGCTACTCGCTCTTCGCCGGTGGCAAACGGATGCGGCCCGCGCTCTGCCTCGCGGCGGCGGCAGCCTGCGGTGGCAGCGAGACAAGTGCCATGCCGCTCGCCTGCGCCGTCGAGTGCATCCATACCTACTCGCTCGTGCATGACGACCTGCCCGCGATGGACAACGACGATTACCGCCGCGGCAAACTGACGAACCACAAGGTTTTTGGCGAAGGCATCGCCGTGCTCGCGGGCGACGCCCTGCTGACGCAGGCGTTTGAAATCGCGGCGAAATGCAAAAGCTGGCCGCGCTATTCGCATCAACAAATCATTCTGGAACTCGCGCACGCATCGGGTTCGTTGCAACTCATCGCCGGGCAGGTGGCCGATCTGGAAGGCGAGGGGAAGAAAATCTCCGTCGAACAACTCCGCTACATTCACGAGCGCAAAACTTCGGCGCTGTTGCGTTGCTCCGCGCGGCTCGGCGGCATGAGCGCGAACTGCACGCCCGCGCAACTGGCGGCGCTCACCGACTTCGGCTATCACGTCGGCCTTGCGTTCCAGGTGATTGACGACATCCTCGACGTGACACAGACCAGCGAGCAACTCGGCAAGACCGCAGGCAAGGACACCAAGGCGCAAAAGGCAACTTACCCGTCCATCGTCGGCTTGGAAAAATCACGCAAGATCGCTGAGCAACTGACGGGCAACGCGTTTGCCGCGCTGAAAATTTTCAAAGGCAACGCTGTGGCGCTCGAAGCACTGGCGGAATTTCTTTTGAAGCGGAATCGTTAAGGCGTTAGCAGCCAGCAACGCATTCGGCCGACTCTTACTCACGCTCACCCGGCTTTCTTAATCTTCTTTCGCAGCACGCCGCACGCATACAACACGACGGCAACTGACAATTGCGCGAGTGCCTTCGGTTCAGGGACGGTGACCACTAAATTATCCAAGGCATATTGGCTGCCGGGAGACGTGATGAACGTGACCCGATCAACTCCAACATAATTGAAATCGATCAGGACGGGGGCATTAGTGTTCAAGGTGTACGTATTGTTGTAGGTCAGAGTCGTTCCCATCCAGCCTTGGACTCCAAGCTGCATCCCGTTGACAAATGCAGCCGTCATATAAGCCGAGTTCAACGTGAACCCGGTGCCGCTGCTGATTGAAGCCGGGTCTCCGAATAAATTGAAAGCGACATTATCCGGCGACACCGTTCCCGTTCGGTAGCCCTCGGTCAGGGGCCGAGCCAATCCGTTGAGTACGGCAAAATTGTTCCATTGCACGCCGCCATAACCATTCTGGATGACAGCCCAACTGTTCCCCGCGGATACGGGTGACAGGTCATCAAAAGTCAGCAAGCTTGCTGCATCGCCGTTATTGGCTGCGGCAAGGGATACAATGTAAACATAGGTGAGTGTGGAGTGTGGTTTCATGGCTATTCAATCAAGTTGTGCTTGTACTGTAATTGCCGCCTAAGGGAATTAATATGCTTCCCATTGGACGCCTTTGCTTACTACTTGAATTACTAGGCCAGCCTGTAATTCTTGGTCAAGAACAATCTTCCACCGAAAGGGTTTTTGAATCTGGTTACGAGGAAGGCGGTAAATCTGAACCGGGATATGTTTGTGCCGAACCGCTAAACTGAAGCTGTTGCTCCTGACGGAGCTGGAATCTTTCGCGGTAATGTTGTGCAAATATGCCGCGACGCTAACGCTGGCCAAGACTGGCTGTTCCGCCGGAAGCCGCGCGCGTTCACTGCCCCGCGTAATACGCATCCACCTTCGTGCCCACGTCCTTGTAACTCGCGTCCACCTCGTAGATCAGCTTGAGCTGTTCGATCGCTTCGTCTTTCTTGCCCATGCTTTCGAGCACGCAGCCGAGGTTGTAAATCAATTCCTTCTTTTCCTCGTCGAACACGGCTTTTTCCTTGATGGCGGTTTGCAGTGTCTTGGCGGCGAGATCGAACATCTTCCGTTTCGCAAAACATTGCGCGAGGTAATTCATCGCGGGGAGGCGCTTGTGCGGGCTGTTCTGGGCCTTCTGAAATTCCTGGATGGCTTCCCCGATTTTTCCGGCCTGAAAATAAAGGACGCCCATTTCAAAACGGATCGCGAGGTCGGTCGGGAATTTCTCGACGCGCTTCTGGCATTCGGCCATTTGAAACGCCAGTTTTTCCGCCCGCACCCGGGTCACTTCCTCTGCGTGTTCGGGCGCGAAGGGATTGAGTTCGCTCAACTGCTGCTCGAAGCGTTTCACCTTGGTGTCGGCCATGGCGCGATCCAGGGTAGCGTCGCTCGCGCCCATGTCGGAGGACTTCACTCGGTCGTAACACTTGAGCGCGAGGTCGAACTGCTTTTTCTGCGTATAGAGCTCGGCGAGCGAGCGCAGGAGCTTGAGGTTGTCCGGCTCGGTCTGGAGGCGCGCCTCGTATTCGTTGATCAGCCGTTCGGTCACGTCCTCGGACTTTTGCACCCGCTTCTCCTGCTCCAGGGAAACCGCCTCATCCTTGTTACGCAACGCATCCCGAAACGAGCCTTCTCCGCCGCCCAGCGATTCGTAACCACCCTGGCCGAGTGTCTTGCTCGCGGACAAATTCTTGTGCGTCTGTGAAATATCGGGGTCGTTCGGAAAGTTGCGCGCGGCTTCGCCGAGAATTTTTTCAGCGCGGGCAATCTCGCCGTTGGCCACCAGCGCCTCCGCGGTCCGGATGACGAGATCCTTGTCCTTGGGCGAATGCTTGCAGAGAACTTCCAGCGACATCACGGCGGTGCGCGGCAGTTCCAGGGTCGTCGCCGCCTCCAGGATGATGCGATGCGCCCCGGAATTGCCAGGGTCGCCGTTCAAAATCTGCTCGGCAATGACCATCGCTTCGGCCGGGTTTCTGCGCAGGGTGAGCTGCGCCTTGGCCACCATCGGCGAGGAGCCGGCGCTGCTCATCATCTTTTTGAAAAACCCGGTGCCGCTTTCGCCTGCTTTCTTTACCTGGGCCGCGCGCAACGCCTTGCGGCAGTCATAGAACGCCGGCTCCTTGGCCAGAACCTGGTTGAACAGGTCAACGGCGTAATCCGCGTTTTCGCGTTGCAACGCGTCATTGCCTTTTTGATAAAGCAGTCTCAGGTCGCGGGAAATTTCAGCGATGCTTTTTTCTGCCATGCCTGAATGTAGCCCGAACCCGCCGCAAAAATCCACTCCAAAAAATGCCTTCAAATTAGGCTCCAGCCTTCAGCTTCTTCAAGTCTTCCGCCAGAAACGCCGCGACGTCCTTGAATTTCGCGACGTTGGCCGGGTTGATCTCCATCAACAATTGATGCGCTTCGAGGCAGGTGCGTTGGACTTCTTCGCGGGTCGGGCTGGCTGGCGCGAGATCCTGCGTCGCGGTGTTTTCCGGCAGCGTGACCCGGCCATGCGTCACGTTGAACAGGTGCAGCACGCCGAGGTTTTCCAGCAGCTCGATGATGCGCTCACTGGGATTGAACAGTTCCAGCGTGCGCTGGACTTTGTCCGGTGGCGGGGCGTTCACTTTCAGGCCGTAGCCCGCGAGCACGCCCAGGAATGTGCTGTCCATGAGCGTGCATTCGCCGAGGTCGAGAACGAAACAGGTGTATCCTTTTCGCCATAGCTCATCGAAAAGCATTTTGAAATCAATGCTCGAAGTGAAATTGACCTTGCCCACGATTTTTACGCAGGCGGATTTCTCCCCGACGGACACCAGCATTTTTCCAGACGACAGGCTCATGGAAATTTTTCGTTTTTCACTTATGGGCGCGCCCGGCGATTTGCACGAGCGCCTGCTGCAGCACCAGCGATTCATCCAGCCGGCTCGAAACCAGGCGCTGATTGCATTGCAACAACAAATCCATCGCGCAGACCAGTTCAGCCTGGCTGTACTGTTTAACCTGCGGCAGGGCTTTGTAAAGCACGTAAGGATTCTGCGCGAGCGGATTGAAACGGCGGTCGGCGGGCAGCTTGTCCGCCGGCACGCGCTCAAGCTGCGCCTTGAAACGGTCGTAATCCGCGTCGGGCTTGATCCAGCCTTCGCGCAACATTTCTTTGAGCAGCAGCAGCGCGCGGACTTTGCTGATAAGACCGTAGAGCAAACCGATTTCCGATTTCTTTGGATCGAATTTCACCGCCCACAATTCCTCGTCGAGCCGTTTCAGCAGGCGCGGCAGATCGCGGTCACCCAGCGCGTCGCCGAGTGCAAAGGCGCGGGCCATCTTGTTGCGCGTGCAAATCGCGGCGACGTCTTCCATTCCGATTTCCTTCCGGTCGCCGACGTACAGCGAAAGCTTTTCAACCTCGGTGTCCAACTGCCGGGCGTTCGGGCCGACGCGGCTGATCAACTCGGCGAGCGCTTCGCGGGCGATGGTTTTTTGCCGTGCGCGGATCCCCTTGCCGGCCCAGGCTTCGGCCTGAGCCGCCCAGTCCTTGTCATCCACCGACCACGCCGCGAAACTTTCCACCGTGCCGATCTTGTCGAGTGTTTTGAAAAAAACCTTGCGCTTGTCCACCTTGGCCGCGCTAATGAGCAGGCGGACATTTTGCCAGGCAAATTCCTTCAACTCCTGCGCGATTTCCGATAGTGTTTCCGTGACGGCCTGCGAACTGGCCGTGCGGTCGTCGCCGAAAAAATTGCAGTTCTGCAGCCAGACGACTTTGCCGCCGCCGAAGAAGGGGAGGGTTTGCAGGGCCTCGCGAAGTTTCGCCAGGGCTTTCAGAGCCTCGCCGCCGTTCGAGACGGCGGCGTCAATGATCTCGTGGTCCATGCCGCCGAGCTCTTCCGTCCATTGCTGATAGATCTGGCGGGCGCGTTGTTTGACGGCAAACTCATCTTCACCAAAGACGAGCAGAACGGGAGCGGACGACTTGGCGGCGGGGGCCATTTTTATTCTGTTTCGCCGCCTTCGCCGCCGGTTTCGTTGATGCGATCCAGCACTTCGGTCATGTCCTCCACTTGATCGAAGAGTTTGGACGAAACGAAAATCGGACGCTTCTGGGCGGTGGCAATGGCGAGGCAGTCGCTGGGGCGGGCGTCAATCTCCACAATCTTGCGCGCCAGTTCGTTGTTCTGCTGCAAGATGAGCCGTGCGAAGTAAGTCGAGTTTTTCAATTCGGTGATGACAACCCGGTCCACGTTGATGCTGAAACCCTTGAAAATGTTTTGGATGAGGTCATGAGTCAGCGGGCGTTCCTTGGGCGTGTCGCGCAAAAACATGCCGATGATCAGGCCCATCTGAGGCTCGACGTTGATGACAAAAACCTTTTCGTCGTTGCCCACAAAGAGCGCGCACCCGCTGTTGGCCGGCAGGATGCCTCGAATGTGAACTGGCACGACATCGTTCTTCACAAGGCAAGTTTAGGACGCGATTGGAAAAACACAAGCCTCAGACGGTACGGAACAGCGCCTCGAAACTATTACGGATGCGGTGGGAACAGCCACGACATTTCCGCAATGGTAAAGGCGTATCAAGCCGCGGGCGGCAACTCCACCGCTTGCGCCAGAAACTGGCCTTTGATGTAAGTGCCGTAGTAGGCGTCCTTGCGCGGCGCGGCGAGCAGTCCCTGAAAGCGGAATCCAGGAACATCGTCGAAGCACATCATGGGCGCACCGCGGAATTTGATGTAAAGTTGCCGTTTGGCATTTGCGTAGCCCACGGACTCGAATAACTTCGCGTCCACGGGCGTCATCTTCACGGCCATTGGTGTTGTCATAAGGCTCTGCTCCTTTCACATATTCCCCGGATTTTTAGCCCAAAGTTCGCAGCCGTCCAGCAATTTATGATAAGTTTTTCTACCAGTGACCGCGCCGGTTTTCAGGCAGCACCGCCGTCTCCGGGAAAACCAGGTAAACTGTGTTGTGCGATTCCGCCCAGGCGCGCATGACGTTTTCCCGTTTGTAAATGCGTTGCACGCTTTCCCGTTTGAGATTCGTTGCCGGGTCGTTGATGACCACGTCGCCGCTTTCGGTGAAGCCGATGCACACCACCAGATGACCTCCCGAAGCTTTCGGTCTCCCGGGTTCAAGCAATTCCCACGGGGCCGAAATGATCACAGGAATTCCCGCCGCGATCCAATCTTCCAACTCCGAAATGTCGCTGAAGCGGGTGACGTAGCTTCTCATGCCGGTGAGACTCCCGGCAAAAGCCGTGTTGAACGGCCAGTTGCCCGTCCCGTCGTATTGCCGGTCGTAAACCGCCGCCGCGACTTCCGGCACGTCGAGATTCAACTCCGGGCGATGCAGCGTTTCCGCCCAGCGTGCCAGCACCATTGAAAGCGATGTCGGGCTGCACCAGCCTTTTTCCTGCGGGTAACCGTGTTGCGAGCGTTCCGGCGTCGAAATGGTTTTTCCCCATGCCGCGCGATTTGGTGGTTGCGCAGCGGGCGCGGCCTTGGTGTTGCAGAACGATAGCCCGAGAAACTTCAGCGCTGGAGACTGCTGGTTTGTGCCGCCGAGCGTCACGCGAATTTGTGCCGTGCTGGCTGGCCGCGTCAAAATCAGCGTGTCCGTGCTCACATCGCCGTCAGGATCCTTTTGGCCGCGCACACTGGCGCGGGGGATTTTTTTATTGTCCGGCGACCAGACGCCCATCGTGAAGAACTTCGTTTCACGGTTCGTTGCAATGGCCCGTGCTTCAATTTTCAAAAAAGTTCCCGCCGGTGCGGCGGCGTTCCAGGAAACCACGAGCTGGTTCCAGTCCATCGCCGGCTTGATTTCAGGCGACAACAAGACCATTTCGCCATTGGTATTTTGCGAACGGGCAAAGGTGGAAAAATCCTTCAGGCCGACAAAGCAACTGAAGCCGTCCGGCTCGGCCCCGCGCGAGTTTTCAGCATTCAGCACGAGCGCTGCTAGCAAAATGAAATGCAGGCGAACAATCATCGTCTGGCCTTGATTGTCGCCACCCTTCGCACAAAAGTCGAGCGGCTTGAAACGGCGCGGAAAACTAGGCCGGATTGTAATTCAACCACGGTCCGAGCCAGCGCTCCATTTCAGGCAAAGATTTGCCTTTGCGCCTGGCGAGATCTTCAATTTGATCCTTACCCAGTTTACCGACGGCGAAATACTTTGACTCTGGATGCGCGAAATAAAGTCCACTGACGCTGCTGCCGGGCCACATGGCGAAACTCTCGGTGAGCTTGATGCCGGTGTGTTTCTCCGCGTCGAGCAAGTCCCAGAGAATTCCCTTTTCCGTATGGTCTGGGCAGGCCGGATAACCGGCTGCCGGGCGGATGCCGCGATATTTCTCTTCGATGAGGTCCTCGGTCGCGAGCTTCTCGTTTCTTCCGAAGCCCCAGGTTCCACGCGCCTGCTTGTGCAAGTACTCGGCGAACGCTTCGGCCAGGCGGTCGGCCAGCGCTTCGGCCATGATGGCATTGTAATCGTCATGGTCCGCTTTGAATTTCTCGACGATTTCCTTCAAACCATGCCCGCTCGTGACCGCGAAAGCGCCAATATGATCATTCGATGTTGGATGTTCGATGTTGGATGTTCGATGTTTCGGCGCAATAAAGTCCGCCAGACACCAGTTCGGCGTGCCGTCGCCTTTTTCGATTTGCTGGCGAAGGAAATGGAACTTCGTCAAAACCTTCGCGCGCGATTCGTCCGTGTAAAGTTCCACATCATCGCCGACGGAGTTGGCGGGGAACAATCCATACACCGCGCGAAGTTGGAGTGATTTCTTCGCCACGAATTCGTCGAGCAGCTTCTGCGCATCGGCGAAAAGTTTGCGGGCTTCCTCGCCGTGTTTCTCGTGTTGAAATATTTTGGGATAAACGCCGCGCAGCTCCCAGGTATGGAAGAATGGCGACCAGTCGATGAGCGGCACGAGGTCTTCCAACGACACTTGTAGGAGACTCCTCGCGTCGTCTCCTTCGATTGAATTGGATGCAAGAACGCGCACGCCCTCGAACTCCGGCTGCGGCAGATCGTCATACTTCAGCTTCGGCGCGTTGGTGCGCGCTTGCTCCAGCGGGAGCAACTTCACTTGCGATCCGGCATGGGTGGCGCGGGCTTTTTCGTAATCCTCGCGGAGTTGCTTCACGAATGGCGCCTTGCCGTCCCTGCTCAACAGGCTGCTCGTCACCGGCACGGCGCGGCTGGCGTCGAGGACGTGGACGACGGGCTCGCTATAGTGCTGCGCGATCTTCACTGCCGTGTGCGCCTTGCTCGTGGTCGCCCCGCCGATGAGCAGCGGAACCTTGAAGCCGAGGCGTTCCATCTCGCGCGCGACGTGCGTCATTTCGTCGAGCGATGGCGTGATGAGGCCGCTCAAGCCGATGATGTCGGCGTTTTCCTTTTTTGCCCGCTCCAGAATCTTTTCGCACGACACCATCACGCCGAGGTCAATCACCTCGTAGTTGTTGCAGGCGAGCACGACGCCGACGATGTT
>OCZU010002260.1_pt1 | contig 12351 bp, 8 predicted proteins | sample 1539001 | NCBI WGS metagenome assembly OCZU01 (sample SAMEA3539306, study PRJEB22396) | soil metagenome | biome: tundra; feature: field; material: soil | place: USA | collected 2010-05 | depth 0.15 m
TTTTGTTCGACAGGTTACCTAAACCGCGAGCAAGAAAGCAATGTGTTGGATCAACTCAAAGGGTTTGATCCGCACATTGTACTCGTCGGGCGGGGCCAACCGCTTCAGGAGCGATGGGTCCAACAATGTCGCAGCTTTTTGCCCAAGACATCTTTTCTCTGCGTCGGAGGCCTGTTTGATTACATCTCGGGCAGGGTTGAACCCACACCAACCTGGATTCGTCGAATCGGTTTTGAGTGGCTTCATCGTGTGTTGAACCATCCGCACTATTGGTATATGTACGCTCTGGGAATACCTCTTTTGTTCTGGTACATTTTGAAATTCCAATTCACACGTGTGGTCCAGGCGGTGCTGGACTAAACGCCAGCCGCGCAAGCCTGAGAAGACAAGTCCTCGTGATTTGTAATTGCCCGCATGCTTTCGCTCCTTTTGAGAACCAAAAGCAAACACGATGCTTACGCGAAGCAACTGCAAAGAAGATCCTCTTCGCCGCCACAAATTCCCCGCTCGACTTTACCCTCTCCGCCGTTAGTTTTCGCGCATGGAAAAACGGACTTTGACGCTCGGCCATTCGCCCGATCCGGACGACGCCTTCATGTTTTACGGCCTGGCGAAGGATTTGATTCCGTCGCAGGGCTTTCGTTTTGAGCACATTTTGCAGGACATCCAGACACTCAACGAACGCGCCACGCGCGGCGAACTTGACATCACCGCCGTCAGCATCCACGCCTACGCCTACATCAGCGACCAATACGCGCTGCTCCCCAGCGGGGCGAGCATGGGCGACGGCTACGGCCCGATGCTCGTGGCGGAACAGAAATTTTCCCGCGAAGAAATCGCCAGGAAAAAAATTGCCGTGCCGGGGACGATGACCAGCGCATTTCTTGCTTTGCAACTCTGGCTCGGCGACCAGGCGGGGTCGTCGCGCTGCGACGACCGGGCAGCGCAGCGCGCTGTCCCTACCTTTGATTACCTCGTCGTCCCGTTCGACAAAATTTTTGAAGCTGTCCGCTCCGGCGCGGCGGACGTGGGCCTCATCATTCACGAAGGCCAGTTGACGTACCGGAACGAAGGCTTGGTGGTGTGCGAAGACCTGGGCGTGTGGTGGGGCAAACAAAACGACGGTCTTCCCCTGCCCCTCGGCGGCAATGTGATTCACAAACGCTTCGATCCCGCGACGCGCAAAATTATTTCCGACATTCTCACGGCGAGCATCCAGTTCAGCCTCGATCATCGCCCGGAGGCGGTGCAGCACGCGATGCAATACGCCCGCGACATGGGCCGCGATCTCGCGGACAAATTCGTGGGCATGTACGTGAACCACTGGACGCTCGATTACGGCGAGCGCGGCCGTGAATCCATCCGGCGTTTTCTCGGCCAGGCCTTCGAGCGCGGCTTGATTCCGCACCGGCAGGAATTGGAGTTTGTAGTGTAAACCTGAACAGGGATTAGCAAACGGATCCTGCTAGGAGTTGGCAGGATCGTCTTTTGAGGTCATTTTCTGCGCGCAGGCGGGACATATCCCATGCGACGTGTCGATAGGAAATCCCCGCTCAAAATACTGCTCCATCGGAAGCCACTCCTCTCCATGCCCTATCTTATGGCACCAGGCGCAGACTCTCAGGAAGCCCTCCAAGTAGTAAAGTCGCGCCAGCAGCCGCCGGGTGAGCACGAACACTACGAGCCAGACCGTGAGCACGACAATCGTCTCCATCGCGGCCTCTCTCCAATTGCTATGGCCGGGGCCGGGGAAAATAAGGTAGGGCAAATTTAACATCTCGTCAGCCCAAGATAACGAGATGATGAGGAAAAACCCGAGACCCTCGTACCAGAGTATTCGCCGGCCCTTTTTGCGATTTATCATGTCCGTCATTGACTGGTTGTATTTGAGCCATAATTATTTGTCCAGAATGGTCGGACTGCGAGCGAGGAAAAATATGAAACCGGGAACTACCGCACACAAAATTCCCGGGAAGGAATTGTATTAATCGCCGTGGTGTAACCTCCGCCATCCGGGAACAGCCATTCTCAGCTATGCGCTATCTTCTATTCCCTCTAATTCTTCAGTGTCCACACGCACTCATCGGTCAAAGTTTTGCCACCGTGTTCAGCTTTGGTTTCGAGGCGATTCTCACCGGACGAAAGTTTCACGTCCTTCCAGACGAAGACGGCATTGCCATCGTTTTTGCAAAACCCTTTTGACGCACCGTTCACGAACAGTTCGGCATTGCTTGCATTGGAATAAACTTTCACGTCCGTCACTGCATTGGTGCGTTCGGTAAAACGGCGGCTGGTGATGTAGAGCGTCGGTTCGTCCGACCAGTTCGCCTTGTAAAAGAAAAAAGCGTCCTTCTTTATCTTGCGGTCGTAGGTGATGAGTCCCTTGTCGTTGCGGCCTTTGACCCCGCCTTCCTTGCGCCAGTAGCTGGTGAAGTCGGCAAAGTTCCAGAGGAACGTTCCCCAGATCCAGGGTTGCGCCTTCATCTGCGCCCAGGCCCTTTCGTGCAACACAGCCTGCCATTCTTCGGGATGCCATTGACCGTTGGCCACGGGCTGCTTCACGTTTTGTTCGTGTTGCAACACGTTCGCGCCCGCGCCGTACTCACTGATGCAGATGCCGCCATGTTTGCTCGTGAGACGATACTTTTCCAGCGCCGGACCGAAGTCGGACGACGGTCCCCAGTCACCGTACCAGCCGGGATAAATGTTCCAGCCGAGCAGGTCGGGAATCTTGTTCATCTGCGGCCAGCCATCGGTGCAGGTCGCGGCGATGACGGGCCGCGTCGGGTCTTCGCCGTTGGCGACGACTTTCAAATCCTGAAGCAACCGATGCGGGTCGGGAGTGTTTGCGCGGATTTCGTTGAACAGGCTCCAGGCGAAGATCGCGGGGTGATTCACATTCTGCCGGATGAGATCGAGCAGTTGATTACGCGAGGTGTCGGCGAATTGCGGCGACGGATCGATGCGATCCACCTGCGGAATTTCCGCCCAGACCAGAATGCCCGCCTTGTCGCACAGGCTGTAGAAATAATCGCTGTGCTGATAATGCGCACAGCGAATCACCGTGCAGCGCATCTCTTTCAACAGCCGCATGTCTTCGTCCATGTCGTTCTCGGTCAGCGCCCAGCCTTTGTCCTGGCGATCCTGATGACGGTTCACGCCGTGCAAATGATATGGCTTGCCGTTCAGGAAAAATCCCTTGTCGGGATCAACCGTATAAAAGCGCAAGCCGACCGGTTGGGCCACCGAGTCGAGCAACGTGCCGTCCTGCGAGCGCAATTCGACCAACGCCTGGTAAAGGTGGGGATCCTTTTGGCCATTCCAAAGGTGCGGATGCGGCACTTCGACGCGCAACCAATAAGGTGCGGTGGCGTTGTTCGGCGCTTTGATTTTCTTCTCCACCTTCGCAGCGACTTGACCGTTCGCATCCCGCAGGCTCGCCGCCAGCGTGAGTTCATCCGTTCTTCTGGATGGATTCGAAATCTGCGCCGTCACGTCGAGCACGGCCTCCGTATCGCTGACACGAGTTTGCAGCCACGCGACTCCGGGCGAAGCGTGGTCAGTGGGCGCGAAACTGATCTCGTTTGCTTCAATCAAATGCACCGGCCGATAAAGCCCGCCGAACACACAAAAATCCCCGCTCAGCGGAGCCACGTCCGTATTCGTCGCGTTGCTGACGCGGACGGCGAGGAGGTTTGTGCCGGTGGAGGAAAGCGAACGCGTCAGTTCAAAACAAAACGCGCCAAACGCGCCACGATGTTCGCCGAGAGACTTTCCGTTGAGATAAACGTCCGCCACGGAACCCGCCGCCTCAAACCGAATGAAATAACGTTTGCCGGATTCGGATTTGCCGATGTTAAGGTCTCGCCGATACCAGCCTGGACCGCGATAATAATTTCTCCCCTCCTGCGCATCCTCCCAGCCCCAATTGTGCGGAATGGAAACACTCTGCCAGTCGCGGTCGTCGAAATCCGTTTTCTCCGCGCCTGCCGGGTCGCCGATTTTGAAATGCCAGTCCGAATCGAGTCGCGTATCTTCGCGGGCGAAGGCGTTGAATGAGGAAGCCGGCAGAGCAAGCGCGAGCGCGACGAGAGCGCAGAATCTTTTCATGTTTGAATGTTGCACCTGACTTTCCCACTCGCGCAAGACAGGAACCTGATTGGCCGCGTCCCTATTTCCATTGATAGGGGCGCTGCCCAAAAAAATCCTGTAGGAGACGAAGTAAGGAGTCTCATTAATTGCCTGTTGCGGCCAGAGCCTCCTTACGTCGGCTCCGGGCGCATCCGGGGGCACTGCCTTCGAAAGTGCCGGGATCCGGAGCGCGGCTGTGTCGCAGCGACCAGCCGCAGCCTGGATAAACGTCGCGCGGGCTCGGGATTTATCTTGCGCGTCACTACTCGCGAAGCTGCTGCGGCTGGTCTGCGACACAGCCGCGCTCCGGGGGAAGTTTCCCGGCGCTGCCCCCGTTTTCTCCCTCTCCTCCCCTAAAGGAACTGCGGGCGAAGCCTCGGTGAAAAATAAATTACAACTGGGTTGGGGTGAGGAGGCGCAATTGTTGTGGGCTCAAATCCCCACCCCAGCCCTCTCCCCGCTCGGGCGGAGAGAGATTTCGCCCAAACAAGTTTTCGCGCATTGAACCGCTGAACCGGAGGAAAACATTCAACATTCAACGCCGAATCTCTCTTCATTGAATGTTCGAAGTTGAATGTTGAGCGTTGAATGTTGCCTGGGTTCATGGGGAGGGAGACGGGGCAGTGCCCGGATGCGTGCGTCGGCTCCTGCATGACCAATTTATGCTGGCGGCTTCGTTCGAGTGCTGAAATCCTGATGCGAATGAGCCTCAGACTTTTTTCGCCGCCAATTTTTTACTCCGCACTTTTTGCCGGCCTGTCTCTGACTGGACTTCCTGCCGAAACTTTCACGGGCGCGAACGACCGCTCTTACTCAGTTCAAATATTGACGCGCGTTGCTGAACCAGTGCTCGCTGCGTTGGCCGACGGCAAATTGAAAGAGCGTTTGCCGCATCACGATTGGGAGCGTGACCGTACCAACTACGCGCAACTCGAAGCCTTCGGCCGCACGCTCGCCGGCATCGCCCCGTGGCTCGAGCTCGGCCCCGACGAAACCGCCGAAGGGAAATTGCGCGCAAAGTTCATTGTCCTCGCTGTCAAATCACTCGCCAATGCCACCGATCCGCACTCGCCGGATTTTGAGAATTTCAAAAACGGCGGCCAACCGCTTGTGGACGCAGCGTTTCTTGCTCACGGTTTGCTGCGCGCTCCGAACCAACTCTGGGGCAAATTAGACGCGACACAACGCAGCAACGTCGTGGCCGCGCTGAAAGCCACACGCTCCATCAAGCCCGGCGAAAGCAACTGGCTGCTGTTTTCCGCGCTGGTCGAAGCCGCGTTGTGGCAGTTCACCGGCGAATGCGAACTCCAGCCGATTGAACACGCCGTCAACCGCCATGAGCAATGGTATCTCGGCGACGGCACTTACGGCGACGGCGCGGAGTTTCATTGGGATTACTACAACAGCTACGTCATCCAACCGATGTTGCTCGAAGTCGTGCGCGTCTGCGCCGAGAAACGCAATCCCCTCGGCGATCTCCGTCCAAAACTTCTCGCACGGGCACGCCGCTACGCCGACGTCCAGGAACGGCTGATTTCACCGGAGGGAACTTTTCCCGTCATCGGACGTTCGAGCGCGTATCGTTTCGGCGCGCTGCAACATCTCGCAAACATGGCGCTGCTGCATGAACTCCCGACCGATCTGAAACTCGGTGCGGTTCGTAGCGCGCTCACAGCCGTCATCCGGCGCATGATTGAAGCGCCGGGAACGTTTGACGCTCAAGGCTGGCTGCAAGTCGGCGCGGTTGGACACCAGCAATCCATCCGGGAAAATTACATTTCCACCGGCAGCCTTTATCTGTGCCTCACGGCTTTGGTTCAACTCGGCCTGCCGGCGAACGATCCGTTCTGGACCGCGCCCGCCGAACCGTGGACGCAAAAACGAATCTGGTCCAGTGAAGACATCGGCGCCGACCACGCTTACAAGGATTCAAAGTGATGTTGATAAAAAATCAGCTTAAAATTTCACCTCAAACACACGCTTGCCGAGGTCGGCCGGATTTTTCACCAACAAATACCGGCCCAACATTAGATCAATCACGCGTGAATCGTAGCATTCTCAATTTCGCGCTTATCACTGCGTGCTGTATTCCTGTCCTGACGGGTTGTCAGTCATTAAAAAGAATCGTCGGGAGGAATGTCATGCCGCCGCCCGGCTTCAATGCTCTGTTCAACGGCACAAACATCACCGGTTGGTGGGGCGCGGATACGGAAGACCCGCGCGGATACATGGCGTTGCCGGCGACGGAGTTTCAAAAGAAACACGACGCCAGCCTCGACGATGTTCGCCGGCATTGGACTGTCCAGCATGGTGAACTGGTGAACGACGGCAAAGGTCTGTTCCTCACCACCGACAAGTTTTATGGCAATTTCGAGTTGCTCGTGGATTACAAGACAGTGCCGCTGGCCGACAGCGGCATTTACCTGCGCGGCTGTCCGCAGGTGCAAATTTGGGATTCCACTGAGCAGGCGAAGTTCGAACTCGGCGCCGACAAGGGCTCGGGCGCATTGTGGAACAATCAGGCAGGTTCTCCGGGCAAAGATCCTTTGGTAAAAGCCGACAAACCGTTCGGCGAATGGAATCATTTTCGCATCGTCATGGTTGGCTCAAAAGTCTGGGTGTGGTTGAACGGCAGAAAAACCGTGAATGGCGCGGTGCTGGAAAATTATTACAACCGCAAACTGCCGGTGCCGCCGAAAGGCCCGCTCCAGTTGCAGACGCATGGTGGCGAAATCCGCTGGCGCAATGTTTTCATCCGTGAAATTGGCAGCGACGAGGCGACCAAACTCTTCAATAATGAGCAAGCCACCGGCCAGAGGATTTCCATCAAACCGCTCAACTGAACACGCACACCCATATGAACCGAAATCATCTTTACTCCCGTCGTTCGTTTCTCAAGACCCTCGGCACTGCTACGATGGCGGCACCGTTCATCACCAGCGGGCTGATGGCGCGATCAACCAGCAGGACGCTGCGCCACGCCAGTTTTGGCGCTTCCGGCATGGCGTTGTCGGATCTCACCGCCATCGGGAAGTGCGAAGGGGTTGAGATGGTCGCGATTTGCGACGTGGACCTCGACCGGACTGCGGAGGCCTTGAAGCGTTTTCCAAAGGCCAAGGTTTACCAGGACTGGCGCAAGCTGCTCGACAAGGAGGCGAAGAACATTGATTCGGTCAACGTCTCCACGCCGGACCACATGCACGCTGCCATCGCGGTGAGCGCGATGCAGCTTGGAAAACACCTTTACGGTCAGAAGCCGCTGGCCCATGACCTCCACGAGGTTCGCCGCATGACGGAGATGGCGCACAAAAAGAAGGTTGTCACGCAGATGGGAATTCAAATTCACTCGGTGGCCCACTATCGCGTCGCAGTGCGCATCGTGCAGGAAGGCGTCATCGGCAAGATCAAGGAAGTCCACTCGTGGTGCCCTAAATCATGGGGTGACCCGTCCGCCATACCGGACAAAACAGATCCAGTGCCCGCGAATTTCGATTGGAACCTGTGGCTTGGCGTATGCGCGGATCGCCCGTTCATCGGCGGGGAATATTATCATCCTGGCAACTGGCGCAAGCGCCTGGATTTCGGCACCGGCACGCTTGGCGATATGGGTTGCCATATCTTTGATCCTATTTTCACCGCCCTGGGTTTGGCCGCGCCGATTTCCGTCCGTTCCGAAGGCCCGGCTCCAAATGAATGGAACTGGCCGCTTAACGGAAAAATTCATTACCACTTTGCCGGCACAAGCGGCACAGCCTCCGACATCCTACCAGTCACCTGGTATGACGGCACATCCAAGCCGCCCGCCGAAGTTGTGGCGTTGATCGAAGGCGATGAACTTCCGAATATCGGTTCAATTTTCATTGGCACCGGGGGCGTGATGCTGTTGCCGCATATCAGCCGGCCGATGCTTTATCCCGATGCCAAATACCAGGACTTCAAACGTCCTGAAGTGGTGGAGATCAGTCACTGGAAACAGTTCGCCGAAGCCTGTTGTGGCGAAGGCAAGACGTCCGCAGACTTCGCCTACGCCGGCCCGCTCACCGAAGCCATTCTCGTTGGCGGGATCGCCTCGCGCTTTCCTCAAACTGATCTTAAATGGGATGCTAAGAAAATGAATTTCAACCTGCGCGAAGCCGATCAGTTTGTGCGACGAGTTTACCGCAAGGGATGGGCAGTGAAAGGGTTGTCGTAGCCGAAAGTATTGGTCTCAGCATTTTCGGAAATCACGCCGGCCAGCCTTTGCGATGCGGGCGTTTGACCCAGGCATTGAGTTCGGGGAGATTGGTGACCTTCATGCCGGCGCCGTCCCATTCCACTTTCCTGCCCGCCCCGGCGCGCTGGGCCAGATTGCCCAGCAACGTGAACTCGGTCAGCCGCGCGGCGTAATCGAAGCCGGCGGCGGTTTCAGTTTTGCCTTCGCGGCAGGCGTCGAGGAAATCGTCCATGACATTTTTCGGACGCGGCAGCGATTTCGGCGGCTGGGAAATTTCCTCCATTTTTCCCCGAGGAAGCAGATGCATTCTGCCGCCGTAAGTGGCGGTGTAGAGAATTCCCTTCTCGCCGACGTAAAACGTGCCGTTGGAATCGAATTCCTCGTCCGGGTACTGCTTTTGCAATTCCACCAGTAGCGGCGGCAGATTTCGAGAACCTTCCCTGGCGGATTGCAGTTGGCCCACCGCCCCAATGTCCGCGCCCGGTTTCAGTCCTTCGTACCAATAGACCTTCACCGCCGGCAGGTCGCCGCGCGCGGGAAAGTTCCAGCGAATACGGCTGCCGGTGGGAAAACGTTCGTCGCTGCCATCGCGCATTTCCTCGACTTCAATTGCCGTGGGGTGTTCCAGCTTCAACGCCCAGAACACGCCGTCGAGGACGTGACAGCCCATGTTGCCCAGCGAGCCGTTGCCGAAATCATACCAGCCGTGCCACTCGTGCGGGTGCAGGTCGGAATGATAATCGCGGTAAGGCGCCGGACCAATCCACGCGTCCCAATGGAGTCCCCGCGGAACCGGCAACGACGGAGGACGCGGCCCGATGCCGCCATTGGCGCGATCGGTCCAGCTATGTGTCTCGGTGATTTTCCCAACGACGCCCGCCCAAATGAATTCGCAAAGCCGGCGATAACCTTCCTGGCAGTGACCTTGATTTCCCATTTGCGCGGGAACTTTCGCGTGCCGCGCCAGTTCTCGGAGCTTGCGGGCTTCGGCGATGTCGTGGCACAATGGCTTCTCGCAGAACACCGCCTTGCCATGCTGCAAGGCCAGCGTGGCGGCGGTTGCGTGATGATGGTTCGGCGTGGCGATGAAAACGGCGTCAATGTGCCGGCCCAGCTTGTCGAACATCACGCGATAATCGGTGAAAATTTTAAGATTGCCCGGATCGTGGTTTTGTTTCTTTAGCCATTTTACAACCTCGGCGTGGCGTTTCTCGTCCGGGTCAACGATCGCAGTCAGATGGTCCCGGCTTTGATTGATGAGCCAATCCAGATGTGTCATCGCCCGTTCGCCGCAACCGATCTGAACGCAGCGAAGCCGGTTGGCCACACCGGACGCGGCGAGCAGTTTTGACCGAGGCAGCAGGTAACCGGCGGACATTGCGCCGGCAAACGCGGCGGTGCGCCGCAGAAACGAACGACGATTCAAAATAGATTTCATGCGCTGAAGGTCATGTTACTCTGTTAACAAGCGGGCTGGCAATGTTCATGGCCCGTGATTTGAAACGCACACAAACCAAAAGCGGTAAAACCATTCTGTATGACAAGTCTCAACGACAATTCAATCAATCGCCGGAGTTTCATCAAGCAGTCCGGTGTGGCGGGCGTCGGCCTTGGAGTGGCCGGTTTCCTGAGTCCCTTCGCTAACGCGCAGGTATCCGGTCAGCAAACCGCCAACGGCAATTCCGGCGCGGGCAACAAAATCACCGTCGCCGTAATCGGCACGAACGGACGCGGACTCGCCCACCTCGAGTGCCTGACCAGCGGCATGCCGGGTGTTGAAGTCGCTTGCATTTGCGACGTGGATGACCGGGCGATTGCCAAGGGAATCAAGGAAACGCTCAAGCGTCAAAAGGCCGAGCCCAAAAGCATCAAGGATTTCCGCAAATTGCTCGAAGACAAATCACTCGACGCCGTGACCATTGCCACGCCGGATCATTGGCACGCGCCGATGGCGATCATGGCCCTGGCCGCCGGCAAACATGTTTATGTGGAAAAACCGTGCAGCCACAATCCGCACGAAGGCGAGCTGCTGATCGAAGCCGTGAGCAAATACAAACGCGTGGTGCAAATGGGCAATCAGCGCCGCTCGTTTCCCAACATGCAACAGGCGATGAAGGAATTGCACGACGGCATCATCGGAAAACTTTATTTCGCCCGCGCGTGGTACAACAACAAACGCGGCTCGATTGGCCACGGAAAAACCGCGCCGGTTCCGGATTGGCTCGATTACGAACTATGGCAAGGCCCGGCTCCGCGCCGTCCCTATCGCGACAATCTCATTCACTACAACTGGCACTGGTTCTGGCGTTGGGGCACCGGCGAGGCGCTCAACAACGGCACGCACGAAGTGGATGTCTGCCGCTGGGCGCTCGGCGTGGACTGGCCAACACGTGTCAGCTCGAACGGCGGGCGTTACCAATTTCAAGATGATTGGGAAACGCCGGACACGCAGGTCATCGCGTGGGACTATGCCGGGGGCAAGACGATCTCTTGGGAGGGACGCAGTTGCAATGATTACCCGATCGAAGGCCTGTCACGCGGCGTCCTGGTTTATGGAACCGAAGGCAGCGCGCTGCTCGAAGCCGACAACTACACGATCTTCGACGGCAAGCGGAAAAAGATAAAAGAAGTCAAAACCAAGGTGAAGGCGGACCCGACAAACACCGTCAGCGCCAGCGGCATCGAGCTGGATCAATTGCACTTCAAAGATTTTTTGAGCTGCATCCGAACCGGCAAGCAGCCGAATTCTCCTATCGAAGAAGGCCACAAGAGCGTGGCCATGCTGCAATTGGGCAACATCGCCTGGCGCGCGGGCCGCGAACTGCACTGTGATCCCGCCAACGGTCACATTCAGAACGACCCCGACGCCGCAAAACTCTGGCGTCGAGATTACGAACCTGGTTGGGAACCGGCGGTGTGAAGTCTCCGCCGCTTGTGGAAGGAAAATACGGTTGTGAACTGCGGCAAGGCGAAGGTCGGAACCGAACGAGAAAACTCATCCTTTGTTGTTCCTAAGGCAGCAGCCGCACCCGGTAGAAGCGCGTGATGCCAAAGCCGGCGGTTTGGGAGCCGTTGTCGAAGAACAAGAACTGGCCAGTCGCGGAGGTGATGATATTGGTGAAAGCATTCCACGGCGACGGCGGAATATTGGTCGTCCATTGCGCCTGGTATTGCGCGCTCACCGGGCCGTTCCATCGCAGCAGGAAGCCGCTGTTGGTGTAAGTGACGCTGACGACGGGCGGTATTGGCGCGGGGCCGGAAGTCACAACCAGTCCTTCCTCGACGCGGAAATAATTATTCGTGGTCGGCAGCGGGACACAGTAGGTCGTGGAAGAATTCGTGGCCACCATGGGCGGCGAAATCAGCGTCCAGTTGGTTGCGGTCAAGACGGGGATGCCCTGGACATAATAATGCGCACCCACCAGTGAATTCCACGTGAGACACAGGCTGCCACTGGAGTAGCTGACGTTTGAAAAGTCAACCGGCAGGCCGGTGACCGGCCATTCGCTGGCCTTCACCGAGTAGGTGATCGCCCCGCCGGAGGCGTTGCTTACCGCGAGGTACCAATCGCCCGAAGTCAACGCAACGGGTGCGGAGTTGGTGAACACCACGATCAATTCGTCGTTGGTGGACGGATTCTGGCTGAGGTAATCGGAATTCGCGAGCGTCGGCAGCGGCAGCCCTTTGCGCGCCATGAGCGTGACGTCACCGCTGGGGCTGTTGATCTCAAATTGCGCGCGCGCCGCGTTGGTCGCAACCACGAAACGATAATAATCCACCGGGTTGGCTCCCCCGAGATTGGAATTCAGATAGGGAGTCGCGTTGGTCAGCGTGATGACGGAGGACGTTGATGCATTGGTGCTCAAAACCAATCCTTCCTCCACCCTGAAGAAATTGTAAGGTGAGGGCACCGAGACGCAGTAGGTCGTGTTGGTGCTCGTCGCCAGAATGGTCGGTGAAATCGTCACCCAGTTCGTGCTCGTCAGGCCCGTAACGCCTTGCACGTA
>OCZU010002261.1_pt1 | contig 12351 bp, 9 predicted proteins | sample 1539001 | NCBI WGS metagenome assembly OCZU01 (sample SAMEA3539306, study PRJEB22396) | soil metagenome | biome: tundra; feature: field; material: soil | place: USA | collected 2010-05 | depth 0.15 m
ATGTTCCGCGAGGCGACCAACGTGGACGTCCTGTCGCGGCAGGCGAGCGCCGAGAGATCGGAAGAGCGTCGTGCAGGGAAAGAGTGTAGATCTCGGTGGTCGCCGCATCATTAAAAAAAATTCCAGTGGAATGCGGGGCTCAGGGATTCGAGTTCCCGCCTGCTCATCTTGTGATAGGTCTTTTCCGGATCCCGCCGGGAGACCTTGTCCAGCGATCCCTTCGCCAGCGCGGTCTCCAACTTCATCACGGCATCCGCGTTGGCCTTGGCCTGCGCGGTTTTCTCGCCGGCCAGTTCGAACATTCGCGCGACATGTGCGGCGTACTTATACCGCAGCTCTACGGATTTGGGATCGTCTTTGAGATAGTAGTCGCGATCGGGCAGTCCCAGACCGCCCTGGTCGAACTGGGCGATCACGGAATTCGAGTCCTTGGCGTCCTGGCCGGAGCTGAATTGAAAAGCCGCGGACGTGCCATCGCGATGCAGACGGGCAATCTCCCCTGCGATCTCCGCTTTGTCCTTCAGGTTACGGATGCGGGTGAGCTCCGGCTGGAGCGGGGCCAACCCTTTGGCATCGATCGCCTTCACGTCCATGCAGGCGCCGTAGAAGTCGCCGATTTTCTGGGCTATCGAGTCCCGCTTGGGATCTGGTTTGGCGGCTTCGTCCAGTATTTCGCGCAGGATTTCGCGATTGCGTTCCTCCAATTCGGTGAAACGGCCCCAGCGGGATTGATCGGCCGGAATGGGATGGCTCTTAATCCAGGAGCCGCAGGCGTACTGATAGAAGTCGGCACAGGGATCGGCCGACCTGTCGATGTTGTTGACGTCGAAATCGATGGTCGTCTTCTGAGCGGGGGGAGCGGTGGGCTTCTGCGGTTCCGAGGTGCCCGGACGCGCCGGAGTCTTCCCGGGAGGGGCCGTTTGGGCGAAGAGTACAGCAGCCGATACCGATGCGAGAAGAGCGAGTTTGAACAAAGCAGACTCCTGTCTCTTCAATTTACCGTGCCGGCGGCCGCTTTGGTTTGCGGTACGTGCGAGGCGTTACAACTGGTCGGAGCTTCCCGGCTTTCTGGTTTCCCTGTGTTGGATGCCGAAATAGGGCTTGCATTTAGGATCTGAATCCGGCTATACTCGGCACTCCCTGTAAAAGCGCCGTGTCTTCGCCACGAATGTGAGGATCAAAATGCGATTCCGTCTACCTAAAGTTCTGTTGTTGATGCCGGTGTTGTGTTTCTTGCCCGTTTTCGCCTCGGCTACGCCCCTACTGTGGACCCTGGACGCTGGTATAACCCTCACTGGCGGAGGCACCGTTAGCGGTTCGTTCGTCTACGACGCGGCTACCAATACGTACAGTGCCATCAATATCACCACAACAGCGGGTACGCTTCCCGGAGCGACGTACAGATTCGTCGCCCCTGCGCCTCAAAATCAATTTATCCTGACGGTAGTTACAACCAGCGGGGCAAACCAAGCCGGTAACCCTGGGTTGCGATTGCAGTTCGCCGGGGGCTTGCTCGCCGCCGGTGCCGCCCTAATCCCGACGGATATGCGTGAGGGAACTTGCCCGGATGCGGGTTGTGCCGGCAATTTTGGACCACTTGGCCCAACCGTCCGAGAAAACATCCTTGGTACCGTCTCGAGTAGCGCGCTTTCCGCGGGTCAGGTTCCCACACTATCTGAGTGGGGAATGGCTATCTTTAGCATCCTGTTGATGGGGACGGCTGCTCTTTACCTTCGGAAAACACGACGCCGCGGAGCGCAGGCGTAACGTCGCTGTATTCACCATTGCGGCATTTGTGGGGCAGCCATTCTTGGCTCCCGTCGGACTTCGGCTGGTGCTGGACCTGTTTTCAACGGGTCCAGACCGATTGAAAATCGGCCCGCAGGATGGAATCCTGCCCCACAAATGTGTCCTCAGAAGTAGCTTCCCCAAAACGGATTAGCACCGCTCCCGACCCTGGGTGGTACAGTAGCAGTCCCCAGAGGAGGTTCTTCGGATGCTACGCAGAGCGCTGTTCGCATTCATTCTCACAACGGCGGCCGCCTGCTGGGGTTCCGCGGCGCCGCTACGCTCCGGCGCCCTCCCGGGAGGGGCCGTTTGGGCCAAGAGTACAGCAGCCGATAACCGATGCGAGAACAGCGGGTTTCAACAAAGTAGACTCCTGTCTCTCTAATTTAACGCGCCAGCGGCCATCTTGGTCCGCGAGACGTGCGAAGCGTCACAGATGCAGGCAGCATCCTGGGCTTTCCAGCTTTCCCGCAGACCCCGGTGATTGCCCCCCTTTACAACGGACGGAAACTCATCTAACCTGGGACGTACTCGCTCCTTTTCGGTCGGCGCGGAGCTGGTTCGTCGGATAGCCGCCATCGGAGAGAATGAATGCCTTTTGAAAATCATGGTAATCGCTCCTTCACCATGAATTCCATCCATAAAAATGCGCCGGCTGAATCGGGGGTTTACGGCCTCTCGAATTCCCGGCAATGGATTTATATAGGCGAAAGCGCCAACCTCAGACTCCAGTTGATGGACCATTTACGGAATTCCGACGGTTTCGGGATCGGGCAGAAACCAACTGGGTTCACCTACGAACTTTGCGCACCCGAACAACGCGTGGCGCGCCAGACCCGTTTGATGTCGGAACTCGAGCCGGTAGGCGATTGGGAAGCTGCCGAAGCATAGCCCGACTCCTTAGCGGCCTGCCTCGCTGTCCCTTCACATGGATTCCAGGCTGAGAGTCTGCTCGGCGGCATCGCGGATCTGCGCAAAGCGCCTGCTTTGCCCCCTCGACCAACATGCGTGTCAGGCCGGCTTCGGATTCGTCTGTCACGCGAGCCGTTCTATCCAGCACCGATCTTCCATCGCCGCCCGAGATCTCCACAGGCGGCCTCGGGACTGGAAAACCAGCCGCGAGTTCGGGACAGAAAGCAACGACGCGGCCCTCGTCCTGCCAATCGGCGAGGATCCGGTCGTCGACTTTGGCATGTTTGCCGTTGTAGCGGACCGGGTTGCCCAGGAGGCAGGAACTCACCAGGATGCGGATCATTGCCAATACCCAGCCTACCGCACAGGCTCGCGCGACGGAGTGCCATGCGCTAATCTCCCCATTGGAGACCCAACTATGCTTCCAAACGCGTTCATCGACAAGGTTGAAGAACCCACGGATGCGGAGGTGGCCGAGGCACTGGGGACGGCCAAAACGCTCTGGAACCAGTTACTGGCCGATCTGGCGCAGGAGTGCAACCTGGTGGTCCAGGAGTGGAACTCTTCCTCGCGCAAGGCCGGATGGGCCTTGCGTCTGAAGCGCCAGAAGCGCAATATTCTGTATCTCTCCCCGTGCCGGGGCAGTTTCCGCGTGTCGTTTGCGCTGGGCGATAGAGCGGTCGAGGCGGCACGCCAGAGTGGGCTTCCCCAGCCTGTGATCCGGATCATCGACGAGGCCAAACGATATCCGGAAGGGACCGCGGTCCGGATCGACGTGAAGGGGGCCAAAGATATCGCAGCCGTCAAGAAGCTCACCATGATTAAGTTGGAGAATTGAGTCCTGGCTGTCCCACGGGTCCAAGGTCCACTTGACAGGGAGCCGTGCATTCGGTCATTTTAGGCACACATGGGTAGCCCGCGCGCGCTGCTGTCTTCCTGGTTCCGGCGAAGGACTGTCCTTCCGGTTTCGCTCGCCGCGGGCGTACTTGCCGCGCTCCTGGTTCAAGGGCAAGACCCGGTTTTTCGATCGGACGTCGCCCTCGTCCGGGTGGACGCTCAAGTCACGGATGGAACAGGCGCGATTGACGGTCTGAAGAAGGAAGACTTCACGATCAAGGACAATGGCCTGACGCGGTCCATCCTCTACTGCTCGCAAGAGGAGCAATCGTTGGATCTCATGCTGTTGTTCGACATCAGCGACAGCATGTTTCCGGGCATACGGCGATTGGCCGCTTCCGCTCATACCGCGCTGACCGAGCTTCGCCAAGGTGACCGGGTGGCGATCGCGGATTTCAACACGCAGAGTTGGCTGATGGCGCCGTTCAACGACAACCTCCCGGAGGTGGAAGAATCCGTAGGCCGCGTGGTCGACCTGAGATTCGGAGGAGGAACCTTTATCCTTTCGGCCGTCAACGACGCAGCTCAATACTTTGCGAAGCACGGCGACAAACAGCGGCGACGGGCCATCCTGATCTTTACGGACGACGACGGGCAGCCGTCGATGAGCGAGAAGAAGGTGGTCGATCGCCTGTGGGAATCGGATGTGCTGCTGTGCGGCCTGATCATTCCGACCCCGGGGTCTTTACGGCGGGGGGCATATCTCCGTCCGAGCGAGAGCATGACTGGCGTCGCGGCAAAGACTGGCGGCGAAGTGGTGAACGCCGACAATCCCGGCCATGCGTTCCGGGAGATGCTGCGGCGCATTCGCAAACGCTACAGCATCTATTACGAAATGCCGCCGGGCATGCCGGGCAAACCCCGTCAGGTCTCGGCAGAGCTTAGCGAGGACGCCAAGAACCGCTATCCGGAAGGGCGAGTCCTGGCTCGCAAGGGGTACGTGATTCCGAAGAGCGGAGCGCAGTAGGGCGGGGATCAGGCTCGGCCAACCAAGGAATTCACCGCCGAGACGCCGAGACGCCGAGGAAGAACAAGAAAAAACGAGAGCATTATCGGATCGCCGATGCGCTCTTCCGTGAGGAAGGGCGCAGAGCGGGCAGAGAGTGCGAAGAGGAATGCCGGACCTCTCATCCGCTCTGTCACACCAAGTCAACGTTACCGCTGCCCCCTCGGCGCTCTCGGGTCTTGACTTTGATCTTCTTTCCTCGGCGTCTCAGCGTCTCGGCGGTAAAATGTGCCTTCCCCTATCGACGTCGTGCGGACGGATGGGCGCGAATCAGTCTCCCGTGGCGCCTGCACTCGCGCCGGGCTGCTGGATGATTTCCACCAGGCTGCGGAGCAGTTCAGCGACGCTCCATGCCTGAGCTACACAGCCCCCGGGGCGGTGCGGGGCATCGCCGTCGAACACCTCGGGGATTTGGCCGAGCCCTTCATCCTCGATATAGCGCCGGAACTCGGCCAGCCATTGCGCGGCCCGGTTGCGGGCCTCCGGCGACCGGCCGTTTACTTCCACGTACGCCGTGATGAATGGGCCAATCAGCCATGGCCATACGGTTCCCTGGTGATAGGCGCCATCCCGGCTGAGCGGGTCGCCTTCGTAGCGTCCGCGGTATTGCGGGTCGGAAGGGGCCAGCGTGCGCAAACCGTACGGCGTCCTGAGATGCCGCTCCACGGCTTCGACCACGCGCTTCGCCATTTCGAGGGGCAGCATCTTATGGAAGAGGCTGACGGCGAAGATCTGGTTCGGCCGGATGGAGCCGTCGCGCGTGTCGCCGTTCACGACATCGTAGAGGCAGCCGGCGGGCTCGTTCCAGAACAGCCCGGCGAACGCCTGGTGGGCGCGGTCCGCCAGTTCCCGGTAATGGGCGCGATCGGCTTCCTCGCCGAATCTGCCGGCCAGATCCTCCATGACGCGGAGCGCGTTGTACCAGAGCGCCTGGATTTCCACCGGTTTGCCGATACGTGGCGTCACCACCCATTGGCCGACCTTCGCGTCCATCCAGGTGAGTTGCACGCCCCGTTCCCCGGCCAGAAGCAGGCCGTCGCTGTCCAGGCGGATCCCATAGCGCGTGCCGCGCTCGTGCCAGGAAACGATGTCCGCGAGCGCGTCGTAGAGCTTCGCCCGGACGAATTCGTAGTCCTGGGTGTGCGCTGCCAGGGCGCGCACCGCTTCGAAAAACCAGAGCGTCGCATCCACCGTGTTGTATTCCGGGGTTTCGCCCGCATCCGGAAAGCGGTTGGGCAGCATGCCGCCGTCCACGCTGGCGGCGAAAGCCAGGAGAATGCTGCGAGCCACCTCGGGGCGTCCGGTTGCTAGCGTCAGCCCCGGGAGCGCGATCATGGTGTCGCGCCCCCAATCGCTGAACCAGTGGTAGCCGGCGATGACGGTGCTCTCGCTGCCTCGACGAACGATGAATTGATCGGATGCCTGGACCAGTGCCTGTACAAACGGATCCGCTGCGGGCCCACCAGTGGGGCGGACCGGGGTACCCTTTGGGCCATCCGCGCGGGACGTCACCGTCCCGCTGTGGAAGGAGTAGAAGCTTCGGAGGACCTCCTGGCGCCGCTCGATTTCCACGGATCGTAACGCATCGGCGGAACTGGTGTCGCGCGGTTCGGTCGAGGCGACCAGGGCCGGGCGCGGATTGCTTCCCAGATCCAGGACCAGTGCCAGGGGATTGAACAGGTCCTCGCGATAATCGAGCCCGCGCTGCTGCTCTATAGCGTACTCGAAGTTTCGATACCAGCCGCCCCCGCGCTGAACCTCGCCGCCGGTATGCGTGAGACAGAGCTTCGGAAGCCCTGGATACGGGGCGCACGTGATGAGGCCGGGCGCGGTCTCCAGCGACGGATCGAGCGCGCCGTTTTCGTGCGTGGTGCTGTGATAATCGCGGAAAGCGATCAAGGGTCGCAACTCGAGCGTGCAAATCGCTCCGTCGGGCAGGGCGGGAAGGCGCCGCACCGCGTACTGAATCACCGTGGTGTTTTCCCCATGCACCATGAATACGGACTTCTCGAGTTCCAGCCCGTCCGCCTCGTAGACAAAGACGGGGAAGGGGTCCTGACGGAACTGTTTCAGGTGCAGGTATCCCCGCGGGTGGATCGCGCCCGGATACCGATTGGTGGAAAGATCCGTCCGCCGGCCATCGATCACCAGCGTCTCTTCCAGCTTGGAGAGCAGGACCATGCGGCCCACCGGCGGCTTGGTCGCGGCCACCAGGAGGCCGTGGTAGCGGCGCGTGTTCAGACCTGCGATGGTGGAAGAGGCGAAGCCTCCGATCCCATTGGTCTCGAGCCATTCGCGCCAGCCGGCGAGATCGAGGTTGCGGCAGACAGACTCGTCGAAGGTTCTTCGGAAGCCCACCTACACGACTTTAGCAGCTTCCGTTCCGGCTCACGACGTGAGGCGATTAGCCGGGATTTTACGCGAGTCCTATATATGCGAAACTCCTAGTATGCGCAACTTCCTGCTGAAGAGTCTGATGGTTGTTCTCGGCTTTCCTTCCCTGGTGGTGGCCCAGTTCTACCAAATCTCCACCATCGCCGGGAGCGGAAAGCTGCAGTTTAACGGAGCGGGCGCGGCTGCTACCAACGTTCAGCTTGTCGAACCCCAATTCGTGGCCGCCGATACCGCCGGCAATGTTTTCGTAAGCGACGCTTACTATAGCCAGGTATTCAGCATCGCGGCGAACGGTACGATCAAGGTCGTCGCGGGGACCGGGACGCCCGGATTCAGCGGCGAAGGCGGCCAGGCGACCTCGGCGCAGCTCAATGCTCCGGCTGGCCTTGTGCTGGATTCCTCAGGCAACCTTTATATCGCCGATATGGGAAACAACCGTATACGACAGGTGACGCCGGCAGGAATCATCACCACCATCGCGGGAAATGGCCAAGTCGGGGTGAGCGGCAACGGCGGCAAGGCAACCGCGGCTGCGGTTGGCGGAGCCCAAGGACTCGTGTTCGATTCCGCCGGCAATCTGTACATCAGCCAGCCAAATAACAATGTAGTGCGTGTGATGAATGCGGCCGGCACTATCAACGCGTTCGCCGGTAATGGCAACCCGGGTTTTGGAGGCGATGGCGGTCAGGCGGCCAACGCCCTGTTTTTCCAGCCCGACGGATTGGCCATTGACGGCGCGGGCAACGTGTATGTTGCGGATCGCCAAAATGACAGGATCAGAAAGATCAATCCGCAGGGTGTGATCGCTACGGTCGCCGGGAGTGCAAAATTTGGCCTTGCCGGAGACGGTGGCCAAGCCACATCCGCAGCCTTGAATGCCCCCGAGAGTCTGGCCCTGGCTGCCGATGGCACTTTGTACATTGCCGACTCCGATAATTTCCGGATCCGGGCCGTCAATCCCACCACCGGCGTTATCAGAACCGCGGCGGGCGGAGGAACGTCGTTCCTGGACGGACCGGCCTTACAGGCAAATCTGGAGCTCCCTTTCGGCATATCGGTCGACAGCCAGGGCAACCTCCTCATGGCTCTGTTCAAAGGCCGCCAGGTGCGGCGGATGACACCGCAAGGCGCCATTTCGTCGATCGCCGGCCTTCCGCCGGCCGTGAGCGGCGGTGACAATATACCCGCTACGTCCGCGACGCTCTTGGACCCTTGGGGTGTGACTTTGGACACTGCCGGGAACGTCTATATCGCGGACTTCGTCGACAACCGGATCCGGAAGGTGAGCCCATCGGGCACGATCGGAACCTTTGCGGGTAACGGTCTCTTCGCCGTCCCTCCGGATGGAAGCCCGGCAACCCAGTTTGGAAGCCCGCGCGGCATGGCCTTTGACAAGATCGGAAACCTTTACGCCACTTCGGGAGTGGGCTCAGTTGTTACGCGAATCGCGCCGAATACAAACGTCTCCAGGGTCGCGGGTGGAGGCACGGGGCTCACCGGTGCCAGCGGCAATGCGCTTACCGCCGCGTTTCGCACGCCATGGAGTGTTACCCTCGACCCATCCGGAAACTTCTACGTTTCCGATACCACCGCGAATCGCGTCTGGCGGGTGGATACTTCGGGGATCATCACAGACTTGGCCGGAACCGGGCAGCCGGGTTTCAGCGGAGATGGCGGCGCCGGAAGCGCAGCACTGCTGACCTATCCGTACCAAGTCGCGTCCGATGCAGGCGGCAGCATCTACATCGCCGATTCCGGCAATCACCGTGTTCGAAAAGTCTTGCCCGACGGTACCATCGTGACGGTCGCCGGCACGGGCTCCGCCGGCGCATCGGGAGACGGCGGCCCGGCCACCAGCGCACAACTTGGGTCGCCTTTCGGCGTCGCATTCGATGCACCTGGGAACCTCTACATCGCGGATGGCGCGAGGGTCCGCAAAGTCGACGCTTCGACAGGGATCATTTCCACCATTGCGGGCACCGGACAGTTTGGGTTCAGCGGCGACGGAGGACTGGCCACCAACGCCGCCCTGAACTCGGTGCTGTATCTGTTTGCGGATTCCTCGGGGAACATTTATCTCTCCGATGAAGGCAACTATCGCATACGGAAGCTCACTCCCGCGCAGATTGTTCCGGAAGGCGTTGCCAACGGTGCTACATTACGTGCCGGAGCGGTCGCTCCCGGCGAGATTGTGACCATGTTTGGGACTGGCTTTGGTCCGGCCGCGGGCGCGGGGCTGCAGCTCGATTCGTCGGGCCGCGTAGCCACGCAATTGGGCGGAACGCAGGTGCTGTTCGATGGAGTAGCGGCCCCTATTCTATTTGCCAATAGCAGCCAGGTGAATCTGGTGGTTCCGTACAAGGTGGCCGGCCAAACCTCGACTCAAGTCCAAGCGATCATCCAGGGCAAACCGACTAACACGATCGCCGTGCCGGTGACGGACTCCTCCCCAGGCGTGTTCGCCATCGTCAACCAGGACCTGTCGGTAAACTCAGCCTCGAATCCTGCCGCGGCCGGATCCACTCTGGTTTTGTATGGGACAGGTGAAGGCGTGACCGTTCCGGCAAGCCTGGATGGCGCGGTGAATAACGCGGTCTTCCCGAAACCGCAATTGCCCGTTTCCGTTCTAATCGGCGGCCAGAACGCGCAGCTTCCCTATGCCGGGGCGGGGCCGGGATTCGTTGCCGGCGTGCTGCAAGTGAATGCCCAGATTCCGCAAGGTCTAACGGGCACCCTGCCGCTCCAATTGAAGATCGGCAATACGAGCACACAGGGTTTGACGGTCTACGTGCATCCCTGAGCCTGCGAGGGCAAGTTTGTGGAGCCGGCCAGAGCCGCCAAAGAAGCGGCTCTGAAGATTGGCCTTATTATTGACGCCTCTGCTCCTAATGCTGGTGCTGGTGGGACAGGCGGTTTCGCCTGTCAAGCCGGCTGAAAGCCGGCCGCCCCGCCACGTGATTCCTCACAGCGAAACGAACAGTACGCCGTTTTCCGACGTGAGCTCGATGCCCGCCGATTGGGCCGCTTCCTGCAGCGCCCGATCGAGCATGACGACCGGGTCCGGACCTGCCGCCAGCCGGCGCATGAGGCCCTCGCCCTTCTTGCCGCCGGCCGAGAGTACGATCTTCAAGCCCCGGCGCTTGCATTTCACGGGCGTTCCGTCCTCCAGTTTGGTGCACATTCGCTTGAGATAGGCGTCCACATAGTGCACGCCGATTCCCGACTTGTCGTTCGTGAATTGCGGGAGCTTCTCGAGGGCGGCCGGGTCGATGTCACAGAGTTTGGTTTTCATACTTTCGCGCGCTCCACTGCCAGCCGTTGGTTCCGAGATACTGGTCCATCGCCTTCCGAAATGCGCGGATGTGCTCCGGCGTGCTGCCACAGCAGGCTCCGAGAATGTTCACCCCGGCCCCCAGGAGCGGCGCCACTCCTTGTACCATCTGGTCCGGCGTTTCGTCGTAGATCACTTGCATGTTGCTGAGCTTCGGTTGCCCGGCATTGGGCTGGACCATCACCGGCAGGCCGGTGACCTTCCTGTACCGCTCCATCGCCTGTCGGGCCCGTTCCATATCCATTCCCGTGCCGCAGTTCAGGGCCACGATATCGGCGTCGTGCTCTTCCATGAACTGTGCGGCCCGTTCCGGGTCGATCCCCATCATGGTGCGGAACGTGGAGCCGTCCAGGGTCACGTCATAGGCCATCGATCCGATGATACAGGGCGCGCCCGCGCGTTTGGCGGCGCCGAGCGCCAGCCCCAGCTCCTCCAGCGATGTCTGGGTCTCGACGATCACCGCATCGGCGCCCGCTTGCACGAGGGCGGTGACCTGCTCATCGAACGCGTCGCGGACATCCGACTCCAGAAAATCGCCGTAAGGCTCCATCAAACCACCGAAGGGCCCGATGTCGCCGATGACGTATCCTTCCCTCCCCTGGAAGGCTTCGCGCGCGATTTCTACACCGGCCCGGTTGATAGCTTCCACCTTGCCGGCATGGGAATGGCGGTTGAGCATAATGCGCGAACCGCCGAAGGTGTTGGTCAGGATGCAATCCGAGCCGGCCTCGGCGTAGCGCCGCTGGATGGCCAGCACCCGCTCGGGGTGAGTCAGATTCCACGCCTCCCCGCAACTGCCCTGCTCGAGCCCTGCCAGCATCAGTTGGGTGCCCATCGCGCCATCGCCTAACAGCGGGCGTTCGCGGACCCGGTCCAGCAGACGTTTCTTCATGGTATGGTGTCCCGCGAAAGAGTCGATGGTACGCGCCGAGCGTCGACACGAGTGTCGACGCGGCAGACACGAGTGTCCGCGCCACAAGTGAGCGCGTAGTGGATGGTTTCGAGGACGATCCCCCACTTATGCTCGCGGCTCGCCGGTTCACAATAGCAGCCAGGGGCGCACTCCGCGCGTGGCCACGAGAGCGCGGCACTCAAAGGCTGCCCCAGAAAGGGCTTCTCGCGAGCCATGGCGGCGGACAACTCGCCGGGATTCTCCAGGTAGCGGCACATGTAGGTATGACCGGTGTCGCCCGGAGCCGGAACGCAGCGCTGGTCTCGTATGCGATAGCCATCCTCCTTCGGGCCGAGGGCGACGTGGTAATGGAAGGTCAGCGGACGCCCCATGTTGGTGCAGGTGGTCCCTTCGTAGCGGAACAGAGCTTCGATGGCGCCGTCCGCGCGCCGATGGAGCGAGAGCCGCTCCTCGGCCCATCGCTGCAGCGCCTTGGTCTTTACCGTGTACCGGACCTGGCTGCCCCGAGCGCCGTTCGCAGAGCCGTTTCCTGCGCCGTTGCCTGTCAGGTTCCCCGAAACGAAGTGGAACGTCTCGGACGCACCGTTCCGGGGCGCGGGCCGGATGACGGACGACAAAACCCGATCGTCTGTCCCGCTTTGATTCGGCGCCCGCCGGTACTGGCAGGGGAGGAAGGAGCAGTTCTCGCAGGGAATCAGTTCCGTGAGCCGGCGCACGCGTTCGGTGTGCCGCGTGAATCCGAACACGGCCAACTGGGACTTCTTGGGGCGTAGCGCACCCGAGTCGAGCGCCTCCAGGCGGTCGGGCAGTGCCCGCTTCCCGGACTTTCCGATTAAGTTCAGGAGCAGCGCCTGCTCGCCGATGTCCCACTCCGGGTACCCTGGGCTGTAATGCGGCAGGACGGCCATCCCATGCTCCTCGGCCCAGGCGCACAGACGAGCGCCGGTCATGTGGGTCAGATGCTCCACGACCGCGGAACCGAAGACCTCGAGGAAGAAGTACTCGTCGGGCTTGCCTTCCTCCCACAGCCGCCGCGCTTCCTGCTCGAGTTCCGCACCGGCCCCGGCCGCCACCAGAATCGCGCCATGGGCCCCCGCCTTTTCGAGCGTC
>OCZU010002262.1_pt1 | contig 12344 bp, 9 predicted proteins | sample 1539001 | NCBI WGS metagenome assembly OCZU01 (sample SAMEA3539306, study PRJEB22396) | soil metagenome | biome: tundra; feature: field; material: soil | place: USA | collected 2010-05 | depth 0.15 m
GGTAGACGAAGACCTGGGCAAGTCGATTGCAGACGTCGTACTTACGCATCCGAAAATCAATTTGCCCGCGGCGAATGTTGGCAAGCAGCTTTCGCCGAGGTCCGCACACTGCTCAATTCACGATCAAGGCGTTTTCTGGGCTTCCGCCGAGTGCCCCACTCCTTCGCGCAGTTTGCGAAGGGGTGGGCGCGGCGCGTTCCGGTCCCCATGTAGATTCAGGAAATACACTGGCAACCCGGGCGCTAAATACCCAGTTAGCGAAATCGTGGTTACATCAACCACCAAGACGAACGGGCGGGTAGGCCACTTCTGCGGACCTCGACCCATCATAACTGGGGACAAATGCGGGGACAGGGGGGTCGCTCCAACTCGCAAATCGCGACCGAAAAGTTAATACCGAAGTGACCAGCGGTCAATAACAGCACCTAAGTCATTGATAACTGCCGCTCTGACCGCTAGAGTATTTACTTCTCAAAGACCTAGCGGAAAACGACCCCAAAACAAACCCAAAAATACGCGCTAACTCATTCATTTATAAATACTTTACAAAATAAGTCCTTATTCCTCAAAGACCTGGAGGGAAAAAAGTAGCTAAGTCATTGATTCCAAAAGACCGCAGTAGGAGGGGTAGCACGGCGCAACTCACCCGCGGGATCGCGCCAATCGCTCGGCCACAATGGCATAAGCCGACGGATTGAAGGCCATTCCGATGTGAGTGCCTGGAACTTCAAAGTCAACTTCGCGATTCCCGGTCATGCAAAAGCGCCAATCCACGATGCCATCGTCGCGCGTGTAAATCGCGGTCTCACACATAGATGAGGGAATATTTCGCTTCAGCGAATCGACGAAACTGCAGGTACAACTCCCGGTATAGCAATTAGGCAAGACGCTGGGTCCATGCTCGAGCAGGATACGCTGTCGAATGGCGTCAGCAGCGTGGAGAACGGTGCGACTGGTAGCGGTGCCGCGGAACGGCGAAGCCAGAGTAATAACGGACGCGATGTCGCGCGGTCTCTGACCCGCAACGGAACGTGCGATGACGCCGCCAAGGCTATGACCAATAAGGTGAACCTTTCGTCCGGTTTCGGCTCGCGCCCGCTCAATCGTCTCGTTCAGATGGCGCTGGACCAGGAGATTTGGACACTCGGCATTGATGCCGATGCCGGAAAAATACGACCGATATCCAATGCGCTGCAGCCAGGCGTGGAGTTCCATCAAATAAAGATCGGTGCCCAGAAATCCGGGGATGATGACGACTCCCGAGCCATCTCCGCGAGGTACGCCAAAACCGTAGTAGATAGGAGTGGCGTGCAGAAAGAGGATCTCGGCGGCAAACAGGGCCTCGGTCCAGGGTGAGATATCGGCTTCCTGATCGACGGAATGATTATTCCTTCGATTCCCTGCTCTCGGTGAGGCCTTAGGCTTTACGTTTTTGCGGCGCAATTTTGTCCTGATTTATCCGCGTCTCTCGCGCGCGCACTTGGTGTTGGTGCGAGCGCAACCTTAACCTATGGCGCATTATACCTCTCGCCTTTTAACTGCCCTGGGCGTTCGCCCCTTTCGTGCCGGTCTTTTTTCTGGCGGTTTCTTTCTTGGAGGGGCTTCCAGCCGGGCTTCGAGTTCCGCCACTCGTTTGCGTAATGCATCGACCTCTGGCTCAGTCTCAGACACGCCCTTCTGAGATGACGCTGGGGAGCCTAACAGTTGCCGGATCGCATCCACCGGCGACAGCACGGCGGACCGGACCTCGCCCAGCCGGCTCTGCACCGCGTCCTGCACCTTTTCATAGGTGTCGAAGGCGGATTTGAGATACCACATGAGGAACTCCTGACGCACTTCATCGGAGGCGAGTACAAGTTGACGCAGCAGTTCGAGGGGCAGACCGGTGGGCCGGTTCTTGGCATCTTCAGTGATGATTTGAGTGAGGGTGACGCGGGTCAAGTCCTGACCCGTTTTCGCGTCCACGACCTGGACATCCTTGCCCTCGCGGAGAAAGCGGGCAATGTCGTCGAGATTCACATAACGGCTGTTGGAGGAATCGTAGAGGCGGCGATTGCCGTATTTCTTGATCAGGACGGGAGCTGGGCTCATTTTGATTTAGGTCCTTGCTGCTTCGCACACGTTTCAAATCTATATTGACACAATCGGCTTAGAATCGTATAGTTTAGTTGATGCTGCATTGCAGCAATACAAGTTGCAGCCGTGGCCCAGGTTAGCGTCCCAAAAGACGGGCGCGAACTTGGGGCACAAGTGCAGCAACTCTGGAGGTACACAATGCCTACCGCAGTAAAACATGAATCGTCCCGAGGCTTTCTCGGGGAGTCTTCTTTTGTTTCTCTTCTTTCGGGTTGGGCCCAGCAGGGCGTGCAGAGCTTTTTTGCGACGCAACGAATCCTGGTGGACCTGGCGATGCGGCAGAATGCAAGTCTGATGCATTCCGTGCGGCAACAACTGTCCGATCCCGACCATTCTCCGGCGGCCATTTTGAGTGAGGCGGCGGCGGAGCGGGTGTCGAATTTTATTGAAGGACAAAAGATTCTGCTGGAACTGGGACTCAAGCAGAATGAAATTCTGATGGATGGAGTGCAAGAACGGGTTGGCGAATGGCCGCCCGCGCTGGCGGTAACGGATCTGCTGCGGCGCAGCGTCGAGACTTTCATCGACATGCAGCAGGAGTTCCTGAAAATTGCAGGCAAACAAGCGCATACATTGATCGAGGCCGGCAAGTCGGGCAAAGGCTATCGGAGCGAGCAAGTGGTGGAAACCGCGCGCGAAGCGATGGAGACCTTTGTCAAGGCGCAGAAGCATTTCATGGATATCGTGGCGGATGAGACTGCGAAAGCGACCGGCAGCAAGCCCACGAATCACGTCAAAAAGGTCAAGAAGACTGAATTGAAGCAACTGGCACGCCATGCCACGGAGTCCTTCATTGAAGCGCAGAGGAAGTTGGTGGATGTAGCGGGGCGCGAGATGAATGACGACGTAAAAACGGTGGGGAAAACGCTGGAACTCCTGAAACCACTACCCTTCGTGCCGCTGGCAGAGTTGGCGCGCGAAGGCGTGAAAAGCTACGTTGATGCGCAAAAAGAACTGATCAACGTAGTGACCAAGCCGGGGGCGGAACACAAACCGGCACACCATAAACCGGCGCACGTGGCCAAGCGGCCGGCCAAGAAAGCGAAAGCGGCGGCGGCATAACCTCAGTGCAGTGTGGTGGCTCACCACACATTAACATCAACGCCAACGTGGCCCGATCCAAAACGGGTGCGTTGGCGTTTCTGCTTATACTCCGCGGTTCCCTACTCTCCCGCATTCCCTTGTGATGGCATCACAAAGAGACGTGATCCGCGCTACGGACGCACCCCGCTCGGTGTGATGAAGTGAGACCGTATCCCGATTGAGGACACTGGGGAGAGGCAATGGATTTACGAGGGTGGTCGAAGTCGAATGCGGAATACGGCCGCAGGCTACTGGATTCTGGAATCGCGGGAGTGCGTAGTGGCCGCGAAGAATTTCTCAAAGGAGACCCGCTCGCTCCATTTGTTCAAGAGTCGGTTCGAAGCGCGGTGACGCCCGCCATTTTGGGGACGTGCATCGGCGTGTTGAGTAGCTATTCGACATTTCGGCGGAAATCGATCGCGAGAGCAATATTGTTTGGCACAGCGGGCGCTTTGGTCGGTATGGGCGCAGGATTTTTCTGGGAGAGCCGCCGTTTAACCGCGAGCGCCGCGGGAAGTGCTTTGCGAAATATTGGCCGGGTGCGCGATGAGCGCTGGCTGGTCAAGCATCCGATCGACTACGCATAGAAACCGAACGTACCAACGAACGAATCGGACCTCTTTTCCTCACCGGGCCTCAATCCGAGAACACAAGCGTGGCGGCCTGCTCCGTCAGGGTCTCCGCCGATTGTTTAGGGGGCAATAATGGCGACGCTCGAAGCAGTACCGGAGCGAATGCAAATAGCGCTGGCAGCGGAAACTCTGAGTACTGAACGAATTGAGTATCTGGAGCGACTCGTCAGCCAAGCCCGGACCGCAGCGGCGGTCTTCACTCAATACTCCCAAGAGGATGTAGATCGAATCGTCAAGGCTATGGTGCTGGCCGGTCTGGAGCAAGCCCAATATCTTGCGCGCCTCGCGGTTGAGGAAACCCGGCTGGGCGTGATGGAAGACAAGTTCCTCAAGAACATGGTGGCGACGGAATTTGTCTACGACTACATAAAGGATAAGCGCACGGTCGGCGTCATTCGCGAAATCCCAGAGCGTAATCTGGTTGAGATCGCCGACCCGATCGGGGTCATCTTCTCGCTCACTCCAATTACAAATCCGACTTCCACCGTGCTCTTTAAATGCATCATGGCCATCAAGACGCGGAACGCGGTCATCTTCAGTCCGCATCCGAACGCGTGGCGCTGCTGCTCCGAGGCAGTAAGGATCATGTATGAGAGCGCGCTCAAACATGGCGCGCCTGAAGGCGTTTTTAGCTGCCTGGAATCACATACCCTGCAAGACAATGCCTACCTCATGCGGCATAAGGATGTTGGCCTGATCGACGCCACGGGCGGACAGGGAGCGGTGAAGGCTGCGTACAGTTCAGGGAAACCGGCGCTCGGTGTCGGACCCGGCAACACGCCTGTGTATCTGGAAAAGACCGCCGATCTCGGTACGGCGGTGGTGGACATTATTCTCTCCAAAACTTTTGATAACGGGACGATCTGCGCCTCCGAGCAAACGGTGGTGATCGATGACGAGATTTATGACCGGGTGCTGAAGACATTTTCGGAGCTGCGGGCGCACGTGTGCAATGAGCAGGAGACGAAGCTGCTGGCGCGCGCGGTGATCGATTCTGCGACCGGATTCATGCAGCCTATTGCGGTCGGGCAGAAGGCGACCGATATCGCCCGGCTTGCTGGCGTGCATGTCAAGCCGGATACCAAGTTGCTGATTGCGCCGATTGAGGGCGTGGGACGCGAACACCCGTTGTCGGTGGAGAAGCTCTTCCCGGTGCTCGCGGTGTATCGGGCGAAATCCGTCGAAGAGGCACTTCGTGTGTGCATCGATGTGAATCATGCCGGTGGGCTCGGACACACGGCGGTCGTGTTCTCGCGCAATGAGGAGGTCATCCGGAAATTCGGCGAGGTGATGAACGCGGGACGAATCATTGTGAACTCGCCAGGTTCCGTCGGAGCACTGGGCGCGGTTTACAACGATCTGGTGCCGACTTTTTCTTTCGGATGCGGCACGGGCGGCGGGAATAGCACCACCGACAACGTAAACATCTACCACTACCTCAATATCAAGCGCGTGGCTCGAAGGACACAAGCCCATATGTGGTTCCGAGTACCGAATCAGATTTATTTCAACTTAAACGCAGTGCAAAACGTGCGGCAGTTCCCTTCCCTCTCCACCGTCATCGTCACGAATCCTTCGATGGAGCAGTTCGGGCACGTCGAACTGGTGCGGCGAAATATTCCATCGGGAACTCACGTTCACGTCCAGATCATTCCCGATGCCGAGCCCGAGATCAAGGTGGTGATGCAGGGAGTGGAGGCGCTCAACTTTTATAAGGCGGACCAGATCATCGCGCTCGGCGGTGGCTCGGTCATTGATGCGGCGAAGATCATGAAGCTCAAGTACGAGTCGCCGGAGGCGGATCTGGAGGAGTTGGCCGCACCTTTCCTGGATCTGCGCAAGCGCGTGGTTCAGTATCCGACCGAGAAGGTGAACCGGGCGCGGCTGATTGCCATCTCCACGACGAGCGGAACGGGGAGCGAGGTCACTCCGTTTGCCGTCCTGACCGACAAAGCGCTGGGACGGAAAGTGACGCTGGCCGACTACTCGCTGACTCCGGATGTGGCCATCGTCGATCCGCAATTTGTAATGTCGATGCCGAAGGGGTTGACCGCCGATACGGGGATTGACTGCCTGACTCATGCGCTGGAGGCGGCGGTGTCCAACTACTCTTCCGCCTACACCGACTCCAACGCGATGCAGGCGATTCGACTGGCGTTTAAGTATCTGCCGATCGCTTACGAGCAGCCTCGCGATGTTGAGGCGCGATCGATGATGCACAATGCCGCGTGCATTGCGGCGATGGCGTTTGCCAATGCGTCGGTGGGCGTGAATCACGCTTTGGCGCATTCCTTCGGGGCGCGCTTTGGAGTGGCGCACGGACGAGCGAATGCGCTCATGCTGCCGCATGTGATTGCCTATAACGCGGCTGTACCCACAAAGTTTCTTCCCTCGCCTTATCAAAATGGATACGTTGCCCACAAGAAATACGCAACGGTCGCGGATCTGCTCGGTCTCGGCGGGCACACGGTTGAAGAGAAGGTACAGAATCTGATCGCAGCAACAGAACAGTTGCTGGATCAACTGAATTTTCCGCGTTCGATCGCCGACCTTGGTATCTCGCGGGAAGAATTCAAGAAGGCGATGCCGGATCTGACGAGGCTGGCATTTGACGATCCCTCGTGGCGGTCGAACCCGCGCATGCCATTGCTGAGCGAATTGGAAGAGCTGTTCTGGAAGGCCTATGAGGGGCGTGGTGGAGCAGAACTGGCGGGGGCATGTCGCGAACCACACCTCAGCGAAAAAGGTGGTGCGTAATGGCAACGACCGCGGTATTGCTGAAGATCGATGAAGGGCGAGTTGTCCAGGCACTTCATGACGCCGAAACAAGATTGTCGGTTGATGAGCACGAAGTGGCATTAGATTTTTCCGCCGTGCAGCGTATTGACGCGAGCGGACTACGGGCGCTGGAAGAATTCGTGAGCCTGTCTGATGAGAAGGGCGTGAAGGTAAAGCTGAGCGGCGTCAGCGTTCGTGTTTACAAGGTTCTAAAGCTGATGAAATTGACTTCGCGATTCTCTTTTTTGAATTGAGTTGCGGGTAGATTTGGTCAGGTTTTTTTGTGGCGAGTGAATCGGAGATCGGTATGCGCGAAACTCGGACAGGCCAGAAGGTTGACGCGAACCTTGAAGCAACTAACGACCGTCTCTCCTGGGGCGATACGGTTTTCCTCAATCTCGAGCGCGAGGGCATGCCTCTCAACGTGGCTAGCGTGTGCGTGTTCGACGGTCCGATTCCATTCAAAGCGTGCGTGCGATTCGTGGAAACGAAGCTGCCGCTGATTCCCCGCTACCTCAAGCGAGTGGTGCCGCCGCCGCTGAATATCGGGCTTCCGAGTTGGGAGTTCGATCCAGACTTCGACATCCTCAGACACGTGCGCCAGGTGACGCTGAAGCATGACTCCGATGCCGAGTTGAAGACACTGGCGGGCAAGATTTTTGGCACGGTGATGGACCGGGAACATCCGCTCTGGGATTTGACTCTGGTCCACCGGTTAAACGGGAACCGCACGGGACTGATCTTCCGGCTGCACCATTGTCTCGCCGATGGCATCGCGGGAGTGGGAATCATGAATGTGCTGATGGATGCGAGCCCGGTTGCGCCGCCTCTTCCGCGCCGAAAGCTTCGCGTCCCGGCTCCGCCAACGCCCGGCGTTTTAACTTCTCTCACCAACAATGTCGTGGACACGTATTCCGAGTTCGTCAAACGGATTCTTGATGGGTACGTGAATGTGTCGAACGTCGCGGAGCGTCTCGCAACGAGCGCAAAAAAGGAAAACACAGATGAATTTGGCGGTCTACTCCCCGAAATCGGCGCCTCCACGCAACGCCTGAGATTCAATGTTATGTATCGAGGGCCGCAGAAATTTGCCTGGACAGGAATACCGCTGGCAGAGATTAAAGCCATAAAGAGTGCGAGCGGGACGCACTTGAATGACGTCATTCTCGCGCTGGTCACCGCTACTATCCGGCGCTACGTGGAAGGGCACGGCGATCCGGTCAAGGGACGGTTGTTCCGCATGATGGTGCCGGTGAATCTGCGGGGCAACGAGAGTGCGGGCGGATTGGGCAATTGCATCTCGCTCGTCCCGGTGACGATTCCGCTGGATATTCGCGATCCCGCGAAACTGCTGGCTGCCGTTCATAAAAGGATGGAGTTTCTCAAGCGCGCGCATGCGGCCGAACTCGTAAGTTTGACCGGCGGCGTGCTGGGCCTGATTCCATCCACGGCGCAGGCCTTGAGTGGGCACATAATCAGCCGCTTACCGTTCACGCCTTTCAACATGGTGTGCACGAATGTGCCCGGACCGCAATATCCGCTCTATTTGCTCGGACGGAAGATGCTGCACTGCTATCCCTACGTTCCGATCGGGGGTGAGATGTGTCTGAACTGCGCCATTCTGACCTACAACGGGACGGCGTATTTCGGATTCAGCGGAGAGGTGCATGCCGTGCCGGATTTGGGACGGTTAGAACGGCTGCTGCAGTTGAGTTTTGCTGAGTTGCGCAAGGCGGCTGGGATCAAACCAAGACCCGCGACGAAGAAGGAAGTGGTCAGGAAGAAGAAAGAGCCAAGACGAAGCCGGCCAAGGCCCAAGCTCTCGCGACGCCGTCCGCGCCGGCATCAACTAGAGCGCCCGCGCCTGAGGCAGTTCGGCCCCCGATCCCGTCTCCATCCCTTCCTCTTCGACCTGCGGCTGTAGCCCTATCGGGACTCACACCCGTATCTGCGATTGACGGAAAAGAACCATTAACGCACGCGATTGCATGATGATCGAAGTGCAAGAGAGTAGAGAACGTGTTAGGCATACAGGCAGCAGCGGAGGTCACCGGTTCGTTAGCCGCTTCGATGGCGTCGGGCAGGGTGTTGTTCCTGCTGATTCACTTTCTGGGAGTCGCAGGCTTCGCCTACATTGTCGCGAGACGCATGGTTCCGCTGCTACGAGCCGAGCGCGATTTTCGCTTTGATCGTCCCTGGTTGCGACTGGGAAAGGTCTTTAAGTACTGGCTGGGACAGCGGAAGCAGCCCCGCTACCGGGGCGCTGGAACCCTTCATATTTTCATATTCGCATGCTTCATACTGCTGGCGATGCGCGCATTTTCTACGCTGATTGTCGGCGTATCTAAGAATTTTGTTATGCCCGGCTTGGGCGGAAGAGCCGGTCCTCTCTACGACTTCGTCACCGATTACGCCGCCACCGTCGTTTTCCTCTGCATGGTGATCGCCATCGTGCGGCGACTGGTGTTCAAGCCGGCGCGGTATGCCGTGCCGGAGAAATTCGGCAAAGCGCACACCACTGACGCCATTTTCCTTCTCTCACTGATCGCAGTCCTAATGGTTGCCGATAGCCTCTTCGCCGCCGCGAGAACGGCCGCTCCTTTGCAGGCGGGGCATGCGGCTGAGACGCTGGCGGCGTTTTCGCTGCCGTGGATTCTGCAAAATGTTCTGGGCTCGGTTTCGTTATCGACTCTCGGCGCCGTCTATTTTGGTGCCTATCTCGTTCATGAACTGACTTTTTACTTCCTGCTGTGCTACCGGCCATTCGGCATCCAGTTCCACGTCGAGACTTCGCTTTTCAATATCTACTTTGCCAAGCTGGATCGCGAGATTCTGAAACCGGTGCGCTATGGCGTCGCGGATGAGCATCTAGATCGGGTGAAATCGTTTGGAGTAAAGACGTTCGAAGATTTCACCTGGAAGCACATACTGGATTTTTATTCCTGCGCGGATTGCGGGCGATGTTCGGACAATTGCCCTGCGAATATGGTAGGCAGGCCATTATCGCCACGATTCCTGACGATCAAGGCTCGAGACTACAGCTTCCGGCACTATCCGGTGGTGGGTCGCGCGAATAATGGCACGGCTTTGATCGGCGATAAAGAAAACGGTGCGATTTATTCCGAAGACGAGGTCTGGTCGTGCACGACTTGCGGCGCGTGCGAAGCGGAGTGTCCGCTGCTGGTGGAATACATCGACAAGATCGTCGATTTGCGGCGGGGAATGATCGATGACGGGAACGTGCCGCAGTCGCTGCAAAAACCGTTGAAGGCGCTGGAAAGCCGCGGCAATCCCTACGGCAAGATGGAAAAGAAGAAGGCGGATTGGGCGAACGCGAAAGAATTTCAGCAGAGTTGTCCGGTTAAAACGCTGGGAAACAATGGCAGCGCCGACACGTTGTTTTTTGTCGACAGCATTACGTCGTTCGATGACCGGATGCAATCGATTGGGCGGGCGACGGCGAAGATCCTCGATCATGTGGGAGAGAATTTCGGAATTCTGGGAGCGGCGGAACGAGATAGCGGACATGAAGTGCGGCGGTTTGGCGAAGAGACGCTCTTCATGGCTCTGCGCGACCTCAACACCGAGGCGATCAAAGCTTCGGGAGTGAAGCGCATCGTCACCGCCGACCCACATGCTTACAACGCACTGAAGCATGATTACAAGGACGTTCCTCCGGTCGAACACATCAGCCAGGTCATTGCGCAGGAAGTGAAAACGGGAAAGATCAAGTTCAACCCTCTCGAAAACAAAGACAGCGTTTACACCTACCACGATCCCTGCTACCTGGGACGGCACAACCAGATTTATGACGACCCTCGCGATGTGCTGGATGCGATTCCGGGCTTGAAACGAGTCGAAATGACGCGGTCGCGCGATCGCTCCTTCTGCTGCGGTGGGGGCGGGCTGATGCTTTTTTACGAGCCCAAAGAAGATCAGCGCATGGGCGTGAAGCGAGTGCAGATGGCGGCGGATGCCGGAGCCAATGTGATGGTGACGGCCTGTCCGTTCTGCATGGTGAACATTGAGGATGCGATCAAGGTCGCTGGACTCGAAGGAAAGATGAGCGTGATCGATCTGACGGAATTGGTGGACCAACAGATCGCGAGGGAATGCCCGAAGACGGCATGAAGAAGTGGAAGTCGAGACCAATTTGCGGAGGGTGAACGTGGAGATTCTAGTTTGCGTGCGAAGGGTGCCAGACACTTCGGAGAACGAGATTCAGCTCAACAGCGCGGGAAATGACATCGAGCGCGACGAGTTGGTCTATTCCATTAACGAGGCCGATAACTACGCGGTCGAAGAGGCGCTCCAGATTGTCGCGCGCAGCGGCGGAACGGTGACGGTCGCCACGGTCGGCTGCGATGAGGACGAAGAAGTCCTGCGGCGACAAATGGCGATGGGCGCGAACCGGGGCGTGCTCCTGTCGGACGACGCTTTCGTGGGATCGGACGGGCGCGGCATTGCCACGGTTCTTAAGGCATTCGTTGAGACGGGCCACTACGACCTGATTCTGACGGGCGTGCAGGCCGAAGATGGCGGCGCGCAGGTTGGCGGAATGCTGGCGGCTTTGCTCGACTACCCGTTTGCTTCGCTCGTGACCTCGATCGAAATTCTCGAAGGGCGCAAGCTGACATTCAGCCGCGAAATTGAAGGGGGCAACAAGGAACTGAGCGAGATCGATTTGCCTTGCGTGCTCTCGATTCAGACCGGGATCAATGAGCCGCGATATGTCGGCATGCGCGGGATCCGGCAAGTGGCTGGTGTGCCGATCCCAACTTTCAGTGCGAAGGATTTGAAAGTTGGAGTCTGCTCGGTGGGAGACGCCGGAGCGAAGGTGAAGCGCGTGGACTACTTCATCCCTGCGCTGGGCGCGGGCGCTGAGATTCTGCACGGCAGCCGGGAAGAAAACATCGACAAAGTTCTGGAGTTACTCGAAGCCAAAGGGGGATTGAAATAATGGCTCGCATCTTCGTTTACGTCACGCACAAGGCTGGAGTAGTCAACGATTCCGCGTTCGAACTCGCCGCTGCGGCGCACAAGATCGATCCCACCGCATCGCCGGTCGCGCTGGTCGCTGGCTGGGGCCCCGACCTCGATGCCGTTTGCAATACGGTTCGCGCTTCCTATGCGGAGACTTGGAAGATCGACAACGAATCGCTTGCCTATCCGAACGCTGAGTTGATCCGCAAAGCTCTGCTTCAAGTGCTGCCGGAAAACAGCATTGTGTTGGTGGGCCACGACCACTTCGGCATCGACCTGGCGCCTGGACTCTCGATCAAGTTGAATGCGGCATATGTTTCAGACATAGTGGAAATTGCCGGTGTCGAGCGCGCCAACCTCGACGTGGTTCGCCAGGAATTTGGCGGGCAGGTGAGCACTCACGTTCGCTGCGACGCTTCCGCCGGAGCGGTCGTCACGGTGCGTCCTGGGGCTTTCAAAGCGGAAGCGTCTTCCCTCAATGGCAGCATCGTCGCTAAATCGGCGGAGGTTACTAACCTGACTTCGGGCCGGCGCTATCTGGAAACCGTCGCCGCCGAAACTGGCGACGTCGATATCACGAAACACAGCGTGCTGGTCTCTATCGGGCGCGGCATACAGGAAAAAGATAACGTCGCGATTGCCGAAGAACTCGCCGAGGTATTGGGCGCGGCGGTGAGTTGCTCGCGGCCCGTCGTCGATGCCAAGTGGATGGAGAAATCGCGGCAGGTGGGC
>OCZU010002263.1_pt1 | contig 12339 bp, 10 predicted proteins | sample 1539001 | NCBI WGS metagenome assembly OCZU01 (sample SAMEA3539306, study PRJEB22396) | soil metagenome | biome: tundra; feature: field; material: soil | place: USA | collected 2010-05 | depth 0.15 m
CTCCCGGTGCGCGATCCAGTGCTGGCCGCTCTCGCCGTTCCACCTCTCAGCCTGACCGGAATTGACCTGACGAATCATGTCCGCCATCCGCTACGGAAACTGCGTGAGCGACAAGGTGTTTCCGTCGGGATCGGAGAACCATGCGATCTTCGCACCGCCTGGGGCGGTCCAGACGCCGTACTCGTCCTGGTCCATGCCGTCGTACCGGCTGAACACGACGCCCGCGGCGACCAGGCCCAGGGCCGTCGCCTCAATGTCCGTCACCCGCCAGCCGAGCACCGTATAGCCAGCCGGCGCGACCGCGGCGACAGCGGTGACCCGCAACATGGTGCCGTTCGCGTCGAAGACGCATGCGAAGCCATCGTGGCTGACCACCGGCAAGCCGAGCTTCTGCTCGTAAAATTCGCGGGCTCGGCGCAGGTCCGTCGCGGCAGCGAATGCGACCACGTCACTCGACTTCAGCATGTCATCTCCCCGCATTGCCCAAGGCAGGACCTTCCGGCGAACCGTAACCGAACCTAGCAGCGCGCTTAACTCCGGCGACAACGCCATCCCGGCGGTACGTTGTCGTCATGCGACTGCGTCGGCATCGCTATCGCGGCGTCGCTGCGATGCTGGCAACTGGCGTGAAAATGTCCGGCGCGAGCACGAGGAGGAGCGGCGCGAGATGCATGGTTGGGATCCGTCTCGCGAGACCGGACTCGTCATTCAGCGCGACCTTTCTCCGGCGGCATGGATCGAGCCCTTGCTGGTTCCGGGCTCCTTTGAGGTACGGATGACGGTGCCGCAGGGGTTCGACGCGTACGCCAGGATCTTCTACCCCTTCGTGGGCGAGAGCATCGTGGTCGACGGTGCGGTCCGCGAAGGACACGTAACGTGGACGCGACTGGCGCAGCGGAACGGCCGGATCGCGCATGCCCTGATGGAGCAGGAGACCATCGCGGTAGGTCCGCGCGGCGAGGCCCCGCTCGATACGTCCTACGGCTCGCTGGCGCCGGAGCAGTTCGACGCGCTGCTGCCCATCCTGACTCGCCACACGTCGTCCCGCGATGGCTGGTTCCTGCACTGGGATGGCTTCGGAGACCTCAGCGAGCGCGCATTCAGCAACCAGCCGACGCTCCAGCATTCGATGCGGGACTTCTATCTCCTCGCCGGACCGCTTGGCGCCTACCCCGATTTCCCGGACAATCCGAGCTACTGGTGGCCGCAGGACCGAGCCTGGTGTGTCTGCACCGATGTTGACTTCGACTGGGCGTACCTGGCCGGATCGGCCGCCTGCGTCGCCGAGGTGCTCGCTGCACCGGTGATCGACGCCATCGCAACAAGGCCGGACAACCCCGCCAGGTCAGGGATGGACGTGATCAACGACCCGACGGGATTGTGCCCCAGGCCGTTGTGACTCGTTCCCCGGCAGGTTCTGAGCAGATATCGGGCGGAGCGGGCAATCTGCGGTCGAGAATGGTTCGGCCAGATCAAGGAGGCGCCGTTCATGTTGTCCCAGATGCCCATCACCCGGTCAAGGCTGATCGGAGGTCTGCTGTGCGCCAGCCTGGCAGTCACGGGCGGCATCACCGGCCTGCCCGGCCAAACGCCCAGGGCGAGCGCCGCCGGCCAGACCCCCACCGCCAGCGCCGCCGGCCAAGCGCCCAGGGCGAGCGCGGCCGGTCATCTGACGAGCCCGAGTGGTGCCGCTCCCGCGCTGCACGTGTCGGGCGACCGGCTGCTCGACCGGGCCGGCCGGCGGGTCGTGCTGCATGGCGTGGACCGTTCGGGCGGGGAATACGCATGCGTGCAAGGCTGGGGTATCTGGGACGGGCCGATGAATCAGGCGGCGGTCAGCGCGATGAAGTCCTGGCACGTGAACGCGGTCCGGGTGCCGCTGAACGAGGCGTGCTGGAACGGCGAGCGCTACGTCAAGAGCCAGTTCCGCGGCGTCAGCTACCGCCGGGCAGTGCAGGCATACGTCCGGCTGCTGAACCGCAATGGCATGGTCGCGATCCTGGACCTGCACTGGACCGACGGGTCCTATACCGGTCCGTCGTCGGGCTGCCCTTCGGCTCAGGCGACGTGCCAGAAGCCGATGCCGGACGCCAGCGGTTCGATCCCGTTCTGGACCTCGGTGGCACGAACCTTCAGGGGCAACAACTCGGTGATCTTCGATCTGTTCAACGAGCCTTATCCCGAGCGAGCGCCCGGCGGCAGTGCGGCTGAGGGCTGGCGGTGCTGGCTTCGCGGCGGCAGCGCCTGCACCGGAATCTCCTACCGGGTCGCCGGAATGCAGACCCTGGTGACAGCGATCAGGTCAGCCGGCGCAAGGAACGTGATCATGCTCGGCGGGCTGGAGTACGCCAACGATCTCACCCAGTGGCTGCGGCACAAGCCAGCCGATCCCGACCACAATCTCGTCGCCGCCTGGCATTCCTACAACTTCAGCACCTGCGACAATCCGTCGTGCTGGGAGCACCAAATCGCACCGGTGATCGCGAAGGTCCCGGTCATCGTGGGCGAGATGGGCGAGAACGGCTGCGCGGATTGGTACATCGACCGGCTGATGACGTGGCTCGACCGCCGGTCTACCAGCTACCTGGCCTGGGCCTGGAACGCCGGCTTCCCCTGCTCGACCGGCCCCGGCCTGATCACCAGCTACGCCGGTACGCCGACCGGCTTCGGCGCCGGCTACCGGTCGCACCTGCGATCGCTGCGCTGAACCTCCTCCCCGGCGCTAGCGGCTGACCTGGACGCGGAGATAACGGGCGACAGGGCTTGCATCCGGTACCTAGGTACAGGCTTACCGTCAAGGTATGGAACTGAGCGCGACTGATCCCGGTGCGGAGTGGGCGCCGCAGGCATGCACGCTCCCGCTCTCCGACCGCCCGCTGCGTGCGGCCGAGTTCGACCGGCTGTTCGCGCAAGCGATTCGCGGTATCGAACGGCCCGAGCCGGCCCGGCTCCGGTTTGACCTGGAGCCCAGTCCGCAGGTCGCTGGCCAGGCGGCGGAACTAGTGACGGCGGAGACGGGCTGCTGCTCGTTCTTCACCTTCGCGCTGACCGCCACCGCCGGTCGCCTGACACTGGACGTGTCGGTGCCTGCTGCGCAGATCGAGGTGCTGGATGGCCTGGCCAGCCGCGCCGCAAGAATATCCGCGGGAACGGCGGCGCCCCGTGACTGACTTGCGCAGCGGGCAGCTAGCCCGCGCGTCCGGTGTAAACACCCAGACACTGCGGTATTACGAACGGCGCGGGCTGCTGGCCGAACCGCACCGCACTCCAGGTGGGCACCGGCTCTATCCAGCCGAAACCGTAACCGTGCTGCGAGTAATCAAAGCAGCGCAACGGCTCGGGTTCTCGCTGGAAGAGGTCGCTGACCTGCTGGACGCCGGCCGACATCGCCGCGCCGGCCAGTCCGGCGGGCTGGCCGATCGGGCCACAGCCAAGCTCGCCGAAATCGAAGCGAAGATCGCCGACTTGACCGCGACCGCCAAGACGCTGCGGGCCGCGCTGGACGCCGGATGCGCCGACCTGGTCGACTGCGCGCGGCAGCCGCGATGCCCGCTGCCATTGCGTGCGGCGCCTTGAGCGCATGGCTGCTGACAAGTAGCGTGCGGTTATGCCCCCTAGCTGGCCGGCCGTTTCGTACGAGCACTGGCACGCGACCTGCGACACCCTGCACGCCCATACCCAGGTGCTGGGCAAGCTGGCAGCCAGGCTCGCCCCGCCCGAACCGCAGTTGCAGCACGCGGCACTGCGGCTCACCGCGCGGGGCTGGGAAACCTCCCCTTTGCCCGCGCCGGACGGCTCAGGGTCCCTGGTCGTCGTGCTCGACCTGCGGGTGCACGAGGCGGTCGCCGAGCACAGCGGAGGCCGGGAGGAACGGATCGCGCTGACCCCCGACCGGCCGGTCGCCGAGGTGACCCGCGAACTGCTGGCGGCAGTGCGCGCGCTCGGCGGCGACGTCCAGATCGATCCGGCACCGCAGGAGGTGCCGTGGAGCGTCCCGCTGGATGAGGACTACGAGCACGCGCATTACGACCGCGGCCAGGTGCGCGACTACTTCGCGGCGGCGACCCAGGCGGCGTCGGTGCTCAGCACGCTGCGCGCGCCATACCGCGGCCGGAAGACCCCGGTCAACGCGTGGTGGGGCTCCTTTGACCTCGCCGTGAACCTGTTCTCGGGACGGCCGGCTGATCCGCCCGCGCCGGACTTCATCATGCGCAATGCAATGGACGCCCAGGAGATCGCGATCGGCTGGTGGCCAGGTGATCCGCGCTTCACCTCGGCGGCGTTCTACGCGTACGCGCACCCAGCGCCTGACGGCTTCGACCAGGCAGCGCTCTCTCCATCCGCCGCGAGCTGGAACGCTGCCCTCGGCGAGTACGTACTCCCCTGGGACGACGTCCGCGCGGCGCCGGATCCGCACGCAGCCGCGCTGGAGTTCACCCGGTCCGCGTTCCGGCACGCGTGCGCGGCATGCGCATGGGATCCGGCGCTAGCGGCAAGCGCGGACGGCTCACCGCCGCCGGTCGCCTGACGCCGATGGCGGCGCCCTCACCGCCGCCGGTGCCCTGACGCCGATGCCGGCGCCCGCACCGCCGAGGTACCTAGTCCGGTAGGCAAGAACGAGAAGTCCGCTGGCCGGTCGAGGGTCCGGCTGCGCCGGAGTTCGGCCTCGGTGTACCGGACGCACCTGCGATGCCATTCCAGGATCCCCGACATCCAGTCCTTCAGCCCGTCTGCGTGGTTGAGCAGAGTCGTCCGGACTGGCTCATCCAGGTCGAACTCGTCGAACATGGCCGGCATGTCGTTGGCGACGATGTGCTCGAACTGCTGTACCCGAGTGGCCATCAGGTCAGCGACGATGTCCCTCGCCTTGCGCCGGTCGACGTCCAGGAAGTTCTCCACGACCAGGACCAGATTGTGCAGCTCGCCCTCGAATTCGATCTCCTTCTGGTACGAGAACAGGTCGTTGGTAAAGCAGGCATAGTCCTGCGCCGCCGTTTCCAGCTCGCGCATGACCCGGTTCTGGTAGATCTCCGGCGGTACCACCTCGAAGTGCGCGAGCCGGGCCAGGCTCATCGTCATGTCCGAGCCGAACGTCTTGCGGCGCATCTCGATGTAGTCGATCGGGTCGGGGATCCGGTGCTGCGCCTGGTTGGCCAGCTCCCACAGCCAGCTTGCGGTCATGTCCCGCACCGCCGTGCGAAACTGCTGTCTGGCGGGCAGCACCATTGGCCCCGCCGTGCGCCGCCACAGGTCACCCAGACCGCGCTCAACCGGGCTGCCCGGCTCCGGCGTGACACCGGCGTCCAGCGGCATGAACGCCGCCAGCCGTTCATGGCATGCCTTGGCGGCCACCAGGTTGCGAGTGGCCCCGAATACCACAGGGAAATAGTCGTCCCCATACGTTCCCCAGGCCAGCCAGTCCGCGGACAGGTCGAGCTGGTCCGGGTCCGCGTCGGCATGAATCATCGCGGCACAGTGCGCGAAGTCGAACCCGACCATCCGGCGCTCGTCCCACAATCCGCCGGATTCCACGCCTGGCACCGCGTCGAACATTCCCATCTCCCGCGCCCAGTCCAGGCCGTGCCGGCGCGCGGCATCCAGGTGCGGGCTGATCCTGACCGGGAAGGGCATGTAGATGTCGGGCAGCGTCAGATGCCCTACTTGTCGAAACGGCTCCCAGGAGTACTGCCTGGCTCGCTCCGCAATGCCAAGCGTGGCCAGCGGAAACGTCAGCCTGCTTGCTGAGGTCCCCAGCCCAGTCGGGCCGCCCATGGCGCCTCCCGTGCTGGGCGCGGGATCGTCGTTCATATAACGGCTGGATCTCGCGTGCCACTCGTGTCCGCCCGCCTGCCAGTCCTGCAGGCCCTTCACGTAAGCGGCCACGCCGAGCTGCTCAGATGGCGGCACCGCTCGCTCGGCCAGCAGGCCGGGGATCTCGGTCAGCGCAGTGTTCTCGAACTGCTGCAGCCGGGAGGTCAGCAGATCGTTGACGAGGTCGGCGGCTTCCTGGGTCGGGCAGTCCAGGAATCGCTCGAACACCAGCACCGCGTTAGCGTTCTCCCCCTCCTCCATGACCTCGCGCTGGTAAGAGAAGAGGTCGTTGCGCAGGTGCACCCCGTCGGAGAAAGTATCCGACAGCACCCGCATCGGCCTGGTCCCGGCGAGAGCGTCCGGGATCTGCGCGCCGACGACGTACTCGACCAGGTTCGCCGACCATGGCGCCCCGCCGACCCGGCGCCGCATCTGCACGTACTCGATCGGGTTGGCGATCCGGCCCCGCTTGATGTTGTCCAGCTCCCAGAGCGATTCCACCATCAGGTTGTGCGTGCTGGTGGTAAAGCGCTCCCGCCAGCCAGGCGAGGTTCCCGGCATGGTGCGCTGCCACAGGTCCTTCAGGCCCGCCTCGGCCGGGTTCGTCACCTCTGGCGGCTCCTCGCCTTCGGTGGTCATGAACAGTTCGAGCCGGTCGAGGTATGCGCGGGCGCCGGCCAGGTCGCGCGAGTACTTGAAGTGCTCAAGGAAGTGATCGTCAAAGAAGAACACCCAGACGTACCAGTCGGTGATCAGGTCCAGCGTCGGCCCGTCGCAGTCCGGGTGGGTATAGGCGCACATCAGCGCGTAGTCCATCCTGGCTAGCGCGGCGTCGTCCCAGACGCCGCCGCCGCCAGGCTTCGGTGCGTCCAGCATGCCCATCCGCGCCGCCCAGGCCGCGCTGTGCTGGCGGGAGCGCTCCAGATGCGGATTGATCCTGGCCGGATACGGCAGGTAGAAATTAGGTAACGTGAACGGCTGCATGAACGTGCTCCCGCGGTTCTCAGAAGAGGCTGCGCCAAGGCGAGCAGTGCCCTAGTCGCGCGGCCGGGAAATCTCGGCGTTCTCTAGGACGCCGAGCGCGCTGGGAACCAGGACAGCGACCGAGAAGTACGCGCTGACCAGGTAGGAGATGACGGCCTTTTCGTTGATGCCCATGAAGCGGACGTTCAGGCTGGGCTGGTGCTCATCGGGAATGCCGGCCTGGTGCAGTCCGACGACGCCCTGATCATCCTCGCCGGTCCGCAGGGCCAGGATCGCCGAAGTCCGCGCATCGGTGATCGGGATCTTGTTGCAGGGGAAGATCGGAACGCCGCGCCAGGCAGGCACCTGGGTGTCGTGCACCAGGACACTGTCGGGGTAGATACCGCGCCGGGTGCACTCCCGGCCGAACGCCGCGATTGCCCGCGGATGAGCCAGGAACAGCCGGGTACTGCGCCGCAGGCTGAGCAGTTCGTCGAGATCATCGGGAGTGGGCGGGCCCGAGTGGGTCTGGATCCGCTGACGGTGGTCGACATTGTGCAGCAGCCCGAAATCGGGGTTGTTGATCAGCTCGTGCTCCTGACGCTCCCTGAGCTCTTCGACGGTCAGCCTGAGCTGATGCTCGATCTGGTTCATCGGCTCGTTGTACAGGTCAGCGACCCGGCTGTGTACCCGGAGCACGGTCTGGGCAACGTTCAGCTCGTACTCGCGGGGCGACAGTTCGTAGTCGGCGAAAGTGCCGGGCAGCGCATACTCGCCCTGATGCCCCGACGCGATCTCGATGGCAGACTCGCCGTACTTGTTCTGACTGACCTCAGCTTCGGACCCGAACTCCTCGATCTGCTCCTGCAGCGCCGGCGAGCCGTCAGCAAGCTCGCTGAACGCCTGGCTCGGCAGGGCCAGCACGGTGCAGTCGGTGGCGGCTCTGACGGTGAATTCCCAGGTGCTGTCGGCATCGGTCAGCGCCTGGCTGCCGAAGTGATCGCCGTCGGCGAGGATGCCGAGCACGGTGTCACCGCCGTACTGGCCGGCGCCAAGCCGGTTCACCTTGCCGTGTACTACGAGAAAGAGCTGATCAGCGGGCTGGCCCGCTTCGACGATGACCTCACCTGCGGCGACTTCGCGCTGAGCGAAGCGCTGGGCCAGTGCGGCGAGCACATCGTCGTCTGCTAAACCGCGCAGCAGCGGAATCTCGCGCAGACTCGGCGGAATCACCGCCGCCTCCGCCCCGGTCTGGGAGAAGCTCACCTGCCCGCCGCCCACCGGATAGCTCAGCCGACGGTTGACCCGGTAGGTGCCGCCGGACACCTGCACCCACGGCAGCATCCGCAGCAGCCAGCGCGAAGTGATGCCCTGCATCTGCGGCGGGGTCTTGGTGGTCGTCGCCAGGTTTCGCGCCGCCGCGGTACTGAGGCTAAGCCGTAGCTCCTCGTCCGGTCCGGTAGGTCCCGACTCGACCGATACACCCTCGATAGACATTCGCTATTTCCTTTCGTTTGCATACAAGACACGTAAATGCCCGACTGCTTCCGCATTGCCGTTTTTCCGCTGAAGGCTAGTGGCGAACCCTCCGGCCACAGAAAGCATCGTAATTCCCGGAAGCATCCGATACCATAGGCATTGGGTATTGACATCCAGCTAAGATTATGATTAAGGTGTTCCGATTACCCCATATAGAGGGCAACGGAACACTCGGCTGGCCATTTTCAGAATGCCGATAGTCATGGTTTGGCGGTATTAATACCATGCAGCGGGAGAATGCCGGTAACGGCAGATCGCTCCTGGCACGCCTGGTTCTGACCAGCTCGCCCCGAGATCAATGCGGATCGCCAGGTTCCTTGCTGGGCTCTGGCGCGGCCCTGCGGGTTCGTTCTTAACGGCCGGTGTGGTAGGGCTTGTGCATGCCAGGTCTACGCGTCCTTTTCATCGGTGGCACCGGCGTGATCAGCACGGCGTGCGCTCAGCAGGCAGTGCTGGCCGGATTCGACCTGGTCATGCTGAACCGCGGGCGCAGTACCACCCGCGCCGTCCCGGCCGGGGCACGGGTGCTGACGGCCGATGTCCGGGACCGCGCGGGCGTGCGGCAGGTGATGGGCGACCTGGAGTTCGACGTGGTCGTGAACTTTCTCGCCTATACCGCTGACCAGGTCGGCGCTGATGTTGACCTGTTCGGCGGGCGGATCGGCCAGTATGTCTTCATCAGCTCAGCGTCGGCTTACCAGACGCCGCCAGCGCGCCTGCCCGTCCTGGAGTCCACGCCGCTGCGTAACCCGTACTGGCAGTACTCCCGCGACAAGATCGCCTGCGAGGATCTCCTCGTCCATGCCTACCGGGACAGCGGATTCCCGGCGACGATTGTCCGTCCCTCGCACACCTACGATGCCACGTCAGTGCCGCTGCACGGCGGCTGGACCGCGATCGACCGGATCCGCCGGGGCGTCCCTGTCGTAGTCCACGGCGACGGTACCTCGCCGTGGACACTGACTCACCACGTCGACTTCGCCCGCGCGTTCACCGGGCTTCTCGGTGAGCCACGGGCTGTCGGCGACAGCTTTCACATCACGTCCGACGAGGTGCTGACCTGGAATCAGATAACGGTCGCCCTGGCGACCGCCGCGGGCGCCGAGCCACGGATCGTGCACGTGCCGTCCGACGCCGTGGCCGCGCTGGACCCGGAGTGGGGCGCCAGCCTGCTCGGCGATAAGGCCCACTCGATGATCTTCGACAACTCCAAGATCAAGAACCTCGTACCTGGCTGGACCGCGACGGTGCCATTCTGGCGGGGTGCCCGCGAAATCGTCGAATGGCACGACGCGGATGCCAGCCGCCGCAGCGTGGATCAGCAGACGGAAGCGCTCATGGAGCAGCTGACAGCCCGCTGGTCGCCTGGGTCACCCAGCTCTGCGGGCACGAGCCCGCAACCATCAGGAACGCGCCAATCGGAGTAACCGCGACCAGGTGCGGACCAACCCGAACCAGCCGCATCGGACCTGACGGGCGCATCGCGGCAGATCCAGGCCCGGCCGGGACATCGGACTGCGAGACGACGGGCAGCGGGACATCGGACTGCGGAACGACAGGCAGCGGGACCGCGAACAGCGGCAGACCCAGCCTGAGCAGCCGCGACGGGCCGATCCGCTCCTGCACTACCTGGGCCAGCCGGTCGGCTCGCGCTCCCCGGTCGCTGTCCACGGTAGACATAGACGCGTATCCGAGCACCCGGACCGGATGCGACCAGCGGATCGCCGACTGAACCAGCCGCGCGGTACCGGCCCGCATGGTCGACCGGCGGCGCTGCGGCAGGTCCGGCGCCGGGCGCAGCCCCGAACGGCGCAGCAGCCTGGACAGTTCCCGCATTTCCCGCCACATGCCGGTGGCGGTCAGCCCGGCGCCCAGGCTGGCAAGTTCCGCCCGATCCAGGTGGTCATGCAGGACGGCGAGGTCATATACGTCCCTGGACCTAAATGGTCGCTCCCACCGCTCTGCGACCAGCGCCAGCACGTTCGCGGCGACCGGGGACAACGGCACTGCCAGTCGGCAGGCCGGACGCAGCACGCTGGTGCCCACGTCGATCGTGCGCAGCTCGACGCCGTAAGGCTCCTCGATATCTGTGTCCGACGGCTGGTTGAGCTCGATCACGATCTCCAGCCCGCCGGCGTCGCGGCCGGGGCCAGCGCCGGCACCCGCAGTCAGCCCGTCGGCGTCGCGGCCGGTGCCAGTCCCCGCCGCACCCCCGCGGCCGGGGAAGATGGTGAAGGCACCTACCTCCCAGCCGTCTTCGATCAGAGCCTGCGCGGCGAGCCAGAGCTGCGCAGCCGGGCAGATCACGTCCATGTCACCTGCCGCACGCAGCAGTCCTTGCGGATAGCGGGAAGCGATCGACGAGCCCTTGACCACGAAGGCGTCCGGCGCGGCGCCGCTCACCACCGACCACACTTTGCGGTACCGCTCGATCCGGTGCCGGTTGATGGCGAGCTCAGCCTGCTGGTCAGGTCGCAGCTCCTGGCCCGCGGCCTCGTGCGCGCTCAGCAGGGTCACCGCGAGCTTGTGCTCAGATGCCCGGGCCGTCTCTAGCAGTGCATCCACGTCAGCGGTGGCCGACGCTCCCCGACTGATCAGAAGCTGGCGCAGGGTGTCTGTGCGCTCCAGCGGGCACTGGGTGACCGACCTCACCGGCACACTGCCCGCGATCGTGCTGCCGACGACCGTACAACGCGCAACCGGGCTTGCCGCGCCCACCTGCGACCTGATCGCATCCGCCCGCCCAATTTTGCCCGCGCCGGTGTGCAGTGCCGAGAGGATGCCGCCAGCCAGGCAGCGTGCCTCCGGAGCGAGGCGAGGCCTCTACCAGCCTCGCAGCGCTGCGGGCGGCAACGCGGAAGATGCTCGTGAGCCCGGCCGCTGCCGGACGGACTCGCCGACCAGCGAGGACCGATCGACCTGCAGCCCCCGCGCGCCTGCCCTGTTCTGTTAGACGCCAGTGTGGCTGGCGTTACTTACTTCTCTTCCGACTTCTCCGGCTCAGGCAGGACACGTACCTTCTTGAGGCCCTTCATCGTTGCTCCTTACGCATTGGCCATTATTTCTGCAGCGTACGTCTGGCCAGACAGTGGTGTCAATGAATGCCGGTCAGCACCTTCAAGGCACGCTTCATCCGGGCCTGGCCCGGCCGGGCCAGGCCTGGCCGTCATCCGTCCGCGCCGGATGCAAGCACGCTGCGCAGGGCCACGGCCGCCTGGTCGTCAAGGCCCAGCGCCATTCCATATTCGTCGACAATGCGGCAGCCGCGCGATTTCTTGGCTTCCGTGGATTCAATCGAGTAGAAAACCTGACGCACCGAGAACGCCAGCGCGTAGTCCACGACATGATAGAAAACGAGACCGTAATAGAGCGGGAGTTTGCCCTTGAATTCATAGTCGAATCCCGCTGATCGCAGGATGAGGGCGTCGTCCCATCGGATTGCGATGACGTACCCGCGGATCTTTCCGCCCTGCTCGGCCGTGAGCGCCACTGCCCGGTCGCCGAGGACGTCGCTGACAATTCGGAGGTTTCCCTGGAAAGCGGCTACCGTGTCACCCTCGGCTCCGTACCGGGACTCCAGGGCCATCCCGAGCGGCGTGATCTGCTCGATCACCTCGCCGAGCGGGTGCTGGGAGAACTCCACGCCGGCCGCGGCGAAGGACCTTAGCTCGCTCTTGATCCTTTTACGGCGATGCGCGCTGAGCCGGTGCAGGTACCCGTCGAAAGTGGTGAAATCGATGTCCAGCACGCCCGCCTTCGCGTGCAGGAACGAGAGATAGCCGCGTTGATCCAGATCGCTGCGAAGTTGGTCGTCGGAGTCTATGAACATGAAAGCGAGCGACCGGGCTCCGACCTTCCTGCCCAGGTTCTCGGCCTCGGCCAGGAGAGCACCGGAAACTTCCCGTCGTGCTGCCTGGGAGAGCCCGCGATCCAGCAGCAGGCGGCTGTGAGCGGTGTGCCTGCCGCCGAGGAGAAGGCTCGGCATCAGCGTGGCCGGCTCCCGCCCGCGCACGCCCACGATGCCAT
>OCZU010002264.1_pt1 | contig 12339 bp, 7 predicted proteins | sample 1539001 | NCBI WGS metagenome assembly OCZU01 (sample SAMEA3539306, study PRJEB22396) | soil metagenome | biome: tundra; feature: field; material: soil | place: USA | collected 2010-05 | depth 0.15 m
CGAGCCGACCGACACTTTCCCCGTGCGCGTCGAGAATGGGGAGATCCAGGTACGCAACGACCGCTGGGATTGATTGCGGCACTGAATCCGCCGAAGAAAGGGAACTCTCAGGGCAGGCTTGAGCAAGGACGCTCTGTCCCCCACGGAGATCAAGCTGCATCAAACATCGCGCGTGCGGGAAATTGCCTTTTCCGACGGCAAGTGCTTCAAGTTGCCATCTGAATTCCTTCGTGTCTACTCGCCCTCGGCGGAGGTGCGCGGCCACGGGCCGGGACAGGAAGTGCTGTAGGTCGGCAAGAAGAACATCGAGATCACCAAGATCGATCCGGTGGGCACGTACGCGGTGCAACCGGTGTTTTCCGATGGACACGATACCGGCATCTACTCCTGGGACTACTTCTACACGCTGGGCGTGAACCAGGACGAGATGTGGCGAACCTATCTCCGGCGCATAGAAGAAGCAAGCGCAAGCCGCGACCCCTTGTGTTCCGAAACTCGACTGCATCTTTCAAGACCCCGGCTTGACGGCGTGATGGTTGACGCAGGAGAACCAAGCAGCCAACATCGACGCCGAGATGGCTGCCTCCACGACTCTGCTGCAGTTCTTGCTCATGCTGGTTGCCGGTTGGCTGCAGCGGCAACAACCGACGCCGAGCGCCGCCAGCTTGCCGAGAAGGCGAGGGTGCTGGGGCGCAAGGCGCTGCGCGAGCTTGGCACGATCGTCACGCCCGATACGCTGCTTCGTTGGCACCGGGAACTGGTTGCGCGCAAATGGACCTTCGTTGAGCGACGCCGGCCTGGGCGGCCTCGCACCCGCGCAGAACTGGTGGCCCCGGTGGTACGCATGGCCACCGAGAACCGGACCTGGGGCTACACGCGGCTCCAGGGGGCAATGGCGAACCTCGGGTACAAGTTGGGCCGGGGGACTATTCGCAGGATTCTGAAAGACCATGGCATCGAGCCCGCCCCTGAGCGCGGCCAAGGAATGGCCTGGTCAGTGTTCTTGAAGGCGCATTGGAAGGCGCTCGCAGCTTCCGACTTCTTCACGGTGCAGGTGTGGAGTTGGTCCGGGCTGGTGACCTACTACGTGCTCTTCGTCATGGAATTAGCGACTCGGCGGGTCTGCATCGCCGGCGTCACGACGCATCCGGACACGCAGTGGATGTTGCAGATGGCAAGACAGCTGACTGATACCGTGGATGGGATCCTCCTCGGCAAGCGCTACCTCATCCTGGACCGCGACACGAAGTACTGCCAGGTGTTCCGAGACTTCGTGAAACGAGAAGGCATCGAAGTGATTCGTCTGCCACCGCGGTCACCCAATCTGAACGCTTATGCCGAAAGATGGGTTCGCGGCGTGCGCGACGAATGCCTTTCGAGGCTGATCCCGATTGGGCAAGGGATGCTGCGGCGTGCGCTGCGAGAGTACGGCGCCCATTTTCACCACGAGCGGAACCACCAGGGTGTAGGCAATGTGCTGATCATGCCGCGCGCTTCCTCTGAGCACCGAGGGACGGGTGATTCGTCATCCGCGGCTTGGCGGATTGCTCAATTCCTATGAGCGAGCTACCGCATAGCAGCCGGCAGAGTTTCCGAACATCACGGGCTACGAAACCCATTCGCAGTTCCGTAAGGGTCATCCGAACGCTTCGATCAGCGTCTTCGCGGCTTGCAGATCGACCGTTCCAAAGCCTTCGGTGAACCGTGCGTGCACCGGCGCCAGGAGCTCGCGCGACTCGATCGTCCGGCCTTGTGCATGCCACAGTCGCGCGAGGCTCATGGCGGAGCGCAGTTCCCAGGACAAGGCGCCTTGTCGACGCCCCGAGTCGATCGATTGTAGGAAGAGCTCCTCGGCGGCTCGTGGGCGGTTCGGGGCGCCTTCCAACAGGACGAGCTCGCCTTTGATGCGCAGCAGCTCCGCGATGCTCCAGCGCTCGTCGTTGCGCTCGGCTTGTGCGAGTGCCTCGTCGATCGCGGCAAGGCCCTCGGCGAAACGGCTTGCTTCAGCATAGCCTTCCGCTAGCGTGGCGATGAATGTCGTGTGGTATTGGACGAACCTCGCTCCGCGAAGCTCGTCGATAGCGGCGCGAAGAAGCGGCAATCCGATGTCGAGACGGCCGCGTTCGATGAGAAGCATGCCCCGGAAACAGCGTCCGTAGGTATGCCAGACATCGAGTGCGAGCCCCGCCGTATGGTGCAGGAACATCGCGACGAAGCGGTCCGCTGCTGCCAAATCGCCGGCGAGAAGCGCTACCGGACACGCCGCCTGGGCCAGGGTGTTGCATAGCGAAAGCGTGTGATTGATCGATAGCGCTTCGTCGATATTGCTCTCGACCGCGCGCATGGCTCGATCTGCAAATCCCTGCAGCCAGAGAACTCGCGCAAGCGTGATCCCCGCGGTCACGCGCTGGTCGAATTGAAAGCGGACAACATCCGAGCGACGAATGGGCGTGACATAGCGATTGAGCATGTGCTCGATATGCCGCCGCGCGCCTGCCTGATCCCCTAGGAAATGCAGCGAGACACCGACCATTCGTTCGCCGACGGCGAAATCGTTTGGATCGGCGGTACTCTCGGCAATGCTACAGAATCTTTCTGCGAACGCTCGCGCCGCCGTGAATTCGCCGTTGTTGATCCGCCCAGCCCACAGCCCCCATAGCGCCCGCAATCGATAGTCCGTGTCGCCAAGGCCCTCCGCGAGTTCGAGCGCGGTCGTCCACGCCGCGCCGGTCTCGCGCGTCGGGCCCGCCGTATACATCAGTGACCAGCCAAGTGCCCAATACAGCTGCATCCTGCGGTGCGCGCCGGGGCTGGAGCCGTTTTCCAACGTTGCGAGCGCGCGTTCGAGCCGCTTGCGCGCTTCGTCGATCAGCGACAACTGGAACCACAGCGGCACTGCGGCGACCGTGAGCGTCAGGCCGATCGCTGCATCGCCACGTGGCGAAAAAGCCCAGTCCAGCGCAGAGCGGACGTCATAGATGGAGGAGCGATACGCCGCCAGCCACTCCGTCGTAGGTTGGGTGTCCCATTCCGCTTCAGCCCTCTCGAAAAGCGCCCGATGGTATTCGGCATGGCGCCGAGCGAGCTGGTCGTGCTCGCCGCTCTCGATGAGCTTCTCGAGGGCGTACGCGCGAGTCGTGTCGAGCAGTCGATACGCCACCACGCCGGCGCCGCCCGTGTCCGCGGTCACGAGTGACTTGGCGACGCGGTCCACCACGTCCGGAGTGGTGATGCCGTCGCCGGCGACCACTTCGCTCGCCGACTCCAGCGCAAAGCTTCCGGCGAAGACCGCGAGGCGACGCAGTACGACGCGTTCGGACTCCGGCAGCAGTTCATAGCTCCAGTCAAGCGCCGCCCGCAGCGTCTGATGTCGCGGCAGCGCGGTACGCAGGCCCGCGGTGAGAATTCTGAAACGATCGTCCAGCCGAGCGGCGAGATCGTCGATCCCTAGCGCCGCGGTGCGCGCTGCAGCGAGCTCGATCGCGAGCGGTATGCCGTCGAGGCGCCGGCAGATAGCCCCTACGATTGTTGCGACCCGATCGTCCGGCGCGAAACCAGGGGACGATTCGCGCGCCCGCGCAACGAACAACCTCACCGCGCCGGCTCGCAACGGATCGGCCGTACCATCTGCTACCTCGGGTGGCACGCTGAGTGGCGGCACCCGGTAGCTGCGTTCTCCCTCCACTCGCAACGCCTCGCGGCTCGTGGCAATCAGGGAAACTCCGGAAGACGCGCGCAACAGCATCTCGGCCATGCGTGCGGCGATCTCGATCAAATGCTCGCAGTTGTCAAGGACCAGCAGGATCTGCTTCGTGCCCAGCGCGGCCGCAACACGTTCCAGGGATACCGTGCCCCCAGCGAGCGTGAGGCCGAGCGCGGCGGCAATGGTCACTGGGACAAGCCCCGGGTCAGACAGCGGCGCAAGCTCGGCGACCCACGCACCGTCCGCAAACCTTGGCACCAAGCTCCGCGCTACCTCCAGAGCGAGGCGCGTCTTGCCGATGCCGCCGGCACCGATGAGCGTTACCAGTCGATGCGCGCTCACCAGATTCAGGAGCTCGCCCATCTCGGCGTCGCGTCCGATCAGTTCAGAAGCGCGCTCCGGAAGGTTTGTTGGAGAATGAGGCGAAGCGACAAGCCCCTCGGTTGTGGTCGCGCGGATTTCGCCCGTAAACAGATAGCCGCGTCCAGCAACGGTGCGAATGAGGTCGCGCTGCTCCGCAAAGGCCCTGCGCAGTGCTGAGATCTGGGCCTGGAGATTGTTCTCTTCGACGATCCGGCCGGGCCAAACGCGGCTCATGAGCTGGTCTTTGGTCAGCACCGCCCCACGAGCCTCGATGAGCGCCATCAGTACATCGAATGCGCGCGCGCCAAGCTCGATCGGCCGGCCATCGACGAGCAATTCGCGACGATGCGACAGGACTTTGAAACGTCCGAACTTGATGATTCCGGACGTGCCGGACTGCGGATTCATGGCGATTATGGATAGCGTCGTGTCATTGGCTCGGAACCCCTGCGCAGCGCAGAGCACCGGGTCCACGAAGTCATTGTAGGGACTTTTCAGGGAATTTCAGACCTTTTCAGCATCGCAGGCCGCCGCGCCGCGCAGCGCGCGAGTTTTCAGAACGATTCACGCAAGGACAAAGACTTGGTTGCCTCGGTCGATTACCTTTCTCGCATGCTCGACTCAAACCTGCTCCGTCGCTGCCGACGGCCCTTGCGCGAACGGCGCTCAGGCCGAGGACCGCATGATCCCCGGGAGCTCCGCGGCAACGTCCCTCCGGACGTGAACGACAAGCCGGGACCCGTCACGCACGCTTGGACGGTCACGGAACGAAAGCGGGGGGAGGGCGATTTGAGGCAAAGCGAAGCGCGGCTGCATCAGGCACAACGACTCGAAACCATGGGCACGCTGGCGGTCGGCATAGCGCATGACTTCAACAACATCCTCGGCGCGATCCTCGGCTACGGCGAGCTCGCGCAAAAGGGCGCGCCCGAAGGCAGCGATGTGCGCCGCTACCTCGACAACGTGATGCACGCCGGCGGCCGCGCCAAGTCGCTCGTCGAACGCATCCTCGCGTTCAGTCGCAGCAGCGTGAGCGAACGGGGTCCCATCAACGTGCAGGCCGTGATCGAGGAAGCGCTCGAGCTGCTTGCCACTTCACTTGCGCCCGGCGTACGTCTCGACAAACGTCTCGAGGCCGGCGACGCGGCGATCGTCGGTGACGCGACCCAGCTGCACCAGGTGGCGATGAATCTCTGCACGAATGCGCTGCAGGCGATGAAGGACGGCGGCGTGCTTGAGGTCGTCCTGGATCGCGCGGGGGTGGCGCAAAGCCGCACGATGTCGCACGGCAATCTGGTCCCAGGTGCGTACGTGCGGCTATGCGTGAGCGACACCGGAAGTGGAATTCTGCCGCACGTGCTTGATCGCATGTTCGACCCGTTCTTCACCACCAAGGGCGCCGGCGAGGGAACCGGCCTTGGCCTGTCGCTGGTGCATCGCATCGTGGCGGATCTCGGGGGTGTGATAGACGTTCGCACGACCGTAGGCCGCGGCACGACTTTCACGATCTGGTTACCGACTGCCGGCGAAGTGACCGCTCCTTCGGCCGAAGTCACAACCGAGTTGCCGCACGGCGATGGCCAAACGGTCATGATCGTCGACGACGAGAAGCCGCTGGTTGCGCTCGCCGAAGAAATCCTGGCCGAGCTCGGTTACGAGCCCGTCGGATTCAACACCAGCGGGGCGGCGCTCGATGCGTTCCGCGAAGCGCCGCAGCGCTTCGATATCGTCCTGACCGATGAGACGATGCCCCAGATCGTCGGCACCGATCTCGCCCGTGAGATTCGACTGCTGCGCCCCGACATCCCGATCGTATTGATGAGTGGCTACAGCGGTGCACCGTTGGACGAGCGTGCGCGCGCAGTCGGAATCCGGGAAGTCCTGCGCAAGCCTCTACAGAGCAAGGACATCGCGGAGTGTTTCGGGCGCGTATTGCGCTGACTCGAGCGGCGCAAGCTTCTGCAATCGTGAATCGTCGTTCACGATGGGCGGCGCACGCAGCTCACCCCGGTGCTTGAGGCCGCACCAGCCGCTGACCTTCGTTTACCGCGCCCATGCGGGGGTGAATGGACGAGTCGACCACAACGCGGCGAATCGAATTATTGCGGAGGACAGGCTGGTGCAAACGACCTGCACCTGGCCTGCGAGCAAATCGGTCAGCGCGGGGGCCGCGCCTTTGTACGGCACGTGGGTCATGTCGATGTTCGCCATCGACTTCAGCAGCTCGACGGAAAGATGACCGCCGGTGCCCGGCCCGGAAGACCCGTAGTTGATCGTCCCCGGCGCCGCCTTCGCCTTGGCGACGAGCTCCTGAATCGTCGTCACGCCGAGCGAGGGATGCACGACGAACACCAGCGGCGAGCTCGCCACCAGCGTGATCGGCGTGAAGTCAGCAAGCGTGCCGTAGGGCAGCTTGCGCAGCGCCGGATTGATCGAGTGGGTCGTGCTCGCAAGAAAGATCGTGTAGCCGTCGGGCGCGGCATGCGCAGCGGCTTCCGTGGCGATCACCTGGGCACCGCCGCCTTTGTTGTCGATCACGATTGGCTGGCCGAGGTTCTGACTGACTTTCGCGCTGATAAGGCGGCCGACGATGTCGCCCGCGCCGCCGGGAGGATACGGAATGATCATCCGTATGGCGCGCGTCGGAAACTGCGACGCTTGCGCACGCCCGATTGCACGGGCACCAGACAACGCCACGCCCACGGCGGCAGCCGCGCCGCGGAGCAGCGTACGACGCGAGCGTTCCATGGTCACCTCGTCTATCGTGGTGATATCAGGCGTGTGCATGCTGCGTGGCGCCGACGATCGCCGCCGCACCGGCGCCCGTTCCCGCGACGCGGCCGAACAATGCGCCGGACACTAACCCGGTGCCGCTTGGATAGTTGAAGTAGAACAAACCGCCGACCATTTCACCGGCGCAATAAAGTCCCGGAATCGGCGCGAGCATCACGTCGAGCACTTGCCCGCTCGCTGGATCGATGCGCAAGCCCCCGAACGTAAACGTGATGCCGCAGGTGGTCGCATACGCATCGAACGGCGACGTATCGAGCGCCTGCGCCCAATTGGACTTCGGCGGCTCGACGCCGATCGTACCGCGGCCATCCTTGATCGTGTGCTCGAAGGGCACGTCGCTGCGCACCGCGGCGTTGAACGCGCGCACTGTCTCGAGGAATGCCTTCGGGTCCACGCCTTCGAGCTTCTGTGCGAGCTCCTCGAGGGTATTCGCCGATACCTTGGTCATCATGCGAATCCGATACTCGGAGCGCAAGAGCTTCGCCACCTTGGCGTCGAAGACCTGCCAGGCGAACTGTCCAGGCTGCTTCAGCACTTCCCCGCCGTATTTGGCGTACGTAAACGAATGAAAATCGGCGCCCTCGTCGACAAAGCGCTTGCCATGCGCGTTGACCAGCAAGCCGAAAATGTAACTGTGCTTCTGGAACTGATCGCCGATGTTGACGTCGCCGAATTCCGGCGCGTTCAGGTCCCAGCCGGTCGCGTGGCATCCCGACCAGTTGCCGTAGGGCGCGGCACCGGCATCGAGCGCCATCTTCAAGCCGTCGCCCTGGTTGAAGCGCGAGCCGCGCACCTTGGCGAGCTCCCAGCCGACGCCGAGATAACGAGCGCGCATCTCGGGATTCGCTTCGAATCCCCCGCATGCGAGCACCACGGCTTTGCCGAAGAACTCGGCCGGCGTCCCATCGTGACTGGCCTGCACGCCACAGACGCGATCGCCGTCCTGCAGCAAGCGCTTGGCGCGCGTGGCGTAGAAGACCTTGATCCCGGCGTTGCGCGCCGCGTTGTCGAGCGCTTGCACGAGCCCGGCGCCGCCGCCGGATGCTTCGATGGGCAAGCGGCCGAAAAACTTGCGCTTGCCATTCACCAGCGCGGATTGGCGACCAAAATTTGGGACGAACTTCACACCTTTGCCGCGCAGCCACACCATCGTGTCGAGGCTTTGGGTTACCAGCATCTCCGACAGCGTCGGGTCGGTGCGAAAGCTCGTCAGTCGAAACAGATCGTCGAAGAACTCGTCGGTGGTGTTGCTGCCGAAATCGCTTTCCGCCACCTCGGCGTCGGTCAAGTCCGTGACGCGCTTCAGATCCTCCACTGACGCATACGCAAAGCGCATGACGCCGCCGGCGAAGCGGCTGTTGCCGCCGCTTTCATCTTCGCGCGCGGCCTCGAGCATGGCGACGCTCGCTCCTTGCTCGCGCGCGGCGAGCGCGGCGCACAGCGCGGCGTTCCCCTTGCCGACGACGACGACATCGTAGTGATGCTGGAGCGCCTTCAATTCAGTCTTTCTTGTGCGGCCGATCCGGTCATCGCGAGGTTGGTCAAGGTGCGCATGTCGGCAAGCGAGGCGATGCGCTCGATCGCGTCGACAATCGGCGCGACGGCGTCGTCGCGCAGTACGGTCGCCGCGCACAGCGCGAATTTGCGGTGCAACCGATCCGGCGGTACGGGATTGTCGGATGTGCGTCCGAGCGCCTGCTCGACGCGCTCCGTCTCCACCGTTCCGTCGCGCAAGGTAACGCGTACCGCGCCGCCAAAATGATTCTGCGGCGAGAATTGCGTGTCGTCGTATGGCGCGACGTGCACGCGCGGCAAGATCGCCTGCACCCGCGCGTCGCGATAAGCTTCGTCTTCGAAATCCGCGACGCCGACATGACGGTCGATCAGCGCACGGGCGATCACGTATTGCAGGCTGAACTTGGCGTCGAGCGGGCTGTCCGGATGCGGCCGATCGGTGTGCTTCAACCGCCGTGTGTGAATCCATGCGTCGACGCGCGCGACGTCGTCGGGATCGATGCGCCGCCGCGCGACCAGGTTGAGCATCGCATCGATCGCCGGGTGCGTGCTGCCGCAACACGGATACTGCTTGATCGCGATGCCGGGCTTCACGATGTCGAGCGGCGCCGCCCAGGCGTCGAGCGCCCGCTGCACATCGTAAGTGCCCGGGCCATTGAACACATTCAGGAAGCCCTGCTCGTGCTCGAAGACCTCCTCGGGGTTCGCGGTGAATCCGTTGTGCGCAAGGCGCGCGGCGAGCACGCCGTTACGCGCGCAGTGGCCCACGTGCATCGGCTTGGCCATGGTGCCGAAATTGGCTTTGATGCCGGATGCGAACGACGCCGCCAGAGCGAGCGCTACGCTGGTCGTTCGCGCGTCGAGTCCCATCAGGCGTGCGCACGCCGCGGCGGCACCGAAGGTGCCGAGGGTGGCGGTCGGATGCCAGCCCTTGGTGTAGTGATGAAAGTTGACCGCCAGCGCAATCTTGGTCTCGACTTCGAACCCGGCGATATAGGCGAGCACGAAATCGCGGCCGCTGCTGCCAAGCTCATCGGCCAATGGAAACAGCGCCGACAACACCGGAGCCGAAGGATGACCGCCGAGAGTGTTGCTGCAGTCGTCGAAATCGAGCACGTGTGATGCGGTACCATTGATGAACGCCGCGTCAAGCGCGCCGACGCGGCGCGCTTCGCCGAACAGCAAGCTTGGGCCCTGCGCCAGATCGAGAGAACGCGCCACCAACCGCGGCGCCGGTTGGCGACTACCCGCGAGGGTGACGCCGACGGTATCGAGGATGCCGACCTTCGCCCAACGCAGTGCTTCGGTAGGCACGTCGCGCCATTGAAACGCGGCGACGCGCGCGCCCAGTGCCTGCGCGAGGCCCTGGGGTGTCGCATGGGCCTCCGCCTTGGTCTCGGCGGGACGCGCTACGACTCGGTCTTGATGCCGGTCTTGTGGATCAGGTCGCGCCACTTCTCGACCTCCGACTTGATATGCGCGGCGAATTCCGAGGGCGAGCTGCCCACGGGCTCGGATCCGTCCACCGCCATTTTTTCCGTGACGTCCGGCAAGTGAACGATGCGCACCACTTCGCGATTGAGCTTGTCGATGATCGCGGGCGGCGTGCCGGCCGGCGCCAGCATGCCGTACCAGCCGGCAACTTCGTACCCCGGCACACCGGCTTCCTGCATGGTCGGCAATTCGGGTGTCGCAGGAGAGCGCTTGCGCGTGGTGACCGCGAGCGCTCGCAGCTTGCCTGCGTCGACGAGTCCGCGTGATTGCAGCCGCGTGGAAAACAGCATGTCGATCTGGCCGCCGACCACGTCGGCCATCGCCGGCTCGCCGCCGCGATACGGAACGTGCGTCATCTCGATGTTCGCGAGTACACAGAACAATGCGCCCGACAGGTGGCTGGTGCCGCCGACGCCCGACGATCCATAGGTGAGCTTACCCGGCTTCGCCTTGGCGAGCGCAATCAACTCCTGAACCGATTTCACCGGCAACCCGGGATTGACAACCAGCACGTACGGCTGCGTCGTGACCTGACTGATCGGCGCGAAATCCTTCAGCAAATCGTAAGGGTGCTTGCTGCCCTGCAGCGTGACGTTGACCGAATGGCTCGCGGTGATCATCGACAGCGTGTAGCCGTCCGGAGCCGATCTGGCGACCACGTTCGCGCCGATCGTGCCGTTGCCGCCGGCGCGATTCTCGGGCACTACCGGCTGCTTCCACGCTTCGCCCAGCTTTTGGGCGACCGTGCGAGCGACGATGTCGGTGCCGCCGCCGGGTGCGAACGGAATGATCAAGCGGATCGGACGCGCCGGATAGTCCGCGGCCGTGTTGCCTTGCGCGAGCAGGCGCGGTGCGGCCGCGACGCCGACAAGCGCAGCGGCAATGCGAGTGAACCGCCGACGGTTCAGATTCATCGGCACTCCTCCTTCGAGCGTGGCCGCGTTACCGCGACCATGACCGTCGCACACGGGTTCGCGCCTCTCAGACTCGGCGCGCCGGCACAGCTGCGGCGTCGCCGCAGAACTTGGCGCACCCTGAATTCGACTACAGAATACCACGGTATACTATCACCGGTCGATCAGGCGGTCGACGCTCAAACTCGATCGATTCCGACATGACGCATGCGCAATCCGGCACGCAGGACAACCGCTACACCGCGGGTATCGCGCGCTTCGTCTCCGGGCTCGAATACGCCGACATTCCAGGTGAAGTCCGCACCCGCATCAAGCTGCTGATCCTCGACTCGATCGGCTGCGCGCTGTACGGTGCGGACCTCGAATGGAACCGCATACTGCAGAGCACGCTGGGCGCGCTCGACAGCACGCCGGCGTGCGGCGTGTGGGGAACGAGGCAGCGGATATCGGCGCCGCACGCGGCGCTGATCAACGGCACGCAAGTGCAGGGCTTCGAGCTCGACGACGTGCATCGCCAGGGCGTGCTGCATGTCGGCGCAGTGGTGCTGCCCGCGCTGATCGCGATTACCGAGCTACGTCCAGCAATGAGCGGGCGCGAATTCCTCACCGCGGCGGTGGCGGGATACGAGATTGGTCCGCGCGTGGGCATCTGCATGGGCCCCGAGCATATCGCGCAGGGCTGGCATTCCGGCGCGACGCTCGGCGTGTTCTCGGCTGCGTCGGGTGCTGCGCGCGCGTTGCGCCTGGACGTCGAGCGCACGGTGCACGCACTGGGCATCGCCGGCACGCAGGCCGCGGGCCTGATGGCCGCGCAGTACGGCGCGATGGTCAAGCGCATGCATGCCGGGCGCTCATCGCAGAGCGGCCTGTACGGCGCGCTTTTTGCCGAGCAGGGCTTCACCGGCATCATGAACGTTCTCGAGAGCGAGTACGGCGGGTTCTGCACGACGTTCTCGCGCTCGCAGGATCGCTTCGACCTCGAGGAGCTGACGGCCGGCTTCGGCAGCGTGTGGCAGACCATGGGCGTCGCGCTCAAGTTCTATTCGTGCGTGGGCAGCAACCACACCACGCTCGATGCCATTGGCGCCATTCGCGCCGAGCGTCCGTTTGCGCCCGGCGAGGTCGAGAAGATCGTCGTGCACGGTTCGCAGGTGACGATGGACCACGTGGGCTGGAAGTACGTGCCGCAGGGTCTCACCTCGGCCCAGCTCAATCTGCCCTACTGTGTCGCCACACTGCTGCTCGAAGGCGATTGCTTCGTCGATCAGTTTATCGAGGACAAGGTCGCCGATACCGAGCGCATGCGGCTCGCCGAGAAGGTCGAGGTGCAGCACGACGCCGAGATCACCGCCAAGGGCTCGAAGTTCCGCCACATGGTTCGCGTGCAGGTGTTCTTTCACGACGGCAGCATGCGCGAGCGAACGGTGCAGGCGGCCCGCGGCAACGAGAAGGATTTCGCGAGCGAACGCGACATCGTCGACAAATTCACCAAGCTCGCGACGCATGCCGTACCGCGTAGTCAGGCGGATGCGATCGCCGAGTGGATCCTCGGCCTGG